>WNGB01007662.1_pt1 | contig 26175 bp, 22 predicted proteins | sample 5400681 | NCBI WGS metagenome assembly WNGB01 (sample SAMN13153367, study PRJNA577476) | soil metagenome | isolation source: 115 cm soil or saprolite under grassland replicate 2 | place: USA:California | collected 2016-06-15
AGACCGTTTCAGCGCGCGTCCAGGGCGACGTCCAAACTCTGCGATGGCTGTTGCGGACCGTCGACGAACCCGCGCGCGTTGTTTCCGCCTAAGCGATGTAGCCCGTCCGTAGCGACCCGTATGGAATCCGTTCGTTACCGGATCCCTTCGCGCAGCGTGATGGTCACGGCCTACGCGACACCCGACCTGGAGCGGCGCGCCGCGGGAGCGGGGATCGACCGCGTTTTATCGAAGCCCTGTCTGCCGCAGACGATCATGCGCGAAATCTCGCGTACCCTCGGGCGTTCCGCCTCTCGCCTCCAGGCGTAAATCAGAAAAGCCGTCCGCCGAGAGGAACATCCTTGTCGGCCACGACAAGGATCACGTTGCCGGCACCGTCGGGCACGCCCAGTGTCAGGACTTCCGACATGAAGGGCCCGATCTGCCGCGGCGGGAAGTTCACTACACCAAGCACCAGGCGCCCTTCGAGCTCGGCGCGCTGGTACCGTCCCCTCAGTTGTGCGGACGAGCGCTTTACGCCGATCTCCGCTCCGAAATCGATTGTCAGCTTGTACGTGGGTTTCCGCGCCTCGGGAAACGGTTCCGCGCGGATGACCCGGCCGACGCGGATGTCGACGCGTTCGAAATCTGCGAACGTGATCATGGGGCGCAGACTATATCAGCAGCTCCAACCTCGGCCGTGCTACGGGCACATCGCTTGCGTCGGGCTCCCTTGATGGGCCGCGGTCGGGCGCGCGTCGGGTGCTCGGGGTGGCAATACCGGCACTGGCGAGGGGACTTCTACCCGTCGGCACTGCCGCCGGCACGATGGTTCGAGCATTATGCAAAGACGTTCGACACCGTCGAGATCAACAACAGCTTCTACCGGCTTCCCGAACGCGCGACGTTCGCGGCGTGGCGGCGGCGCGCGCCGCCCGGCTTCGAGTTTGCGGTCAAGGCGAGCCGGTTTCTCACGCACATGAAGAAGCTGAAAGATCCCGAAGAGCCGATCGATCGGCTCTTTTCGCGCATGCGCGCGCTCGGCGATCGCCTGGGACCGGTGTTGTATCAGCTGCCGCCGGGGTGGAAAGCAGACGTCGAGCGGTTCCGGCATTTCGTGGAAGCGTTGCCACGCAACGCGCACCATGTCGTCGAATTCCGGGATCCCTCGTGGTACGCGCCGGAGATCCGCGCGGTGATGGAAGATCACGGGATTGCGCTGTGCCTGCACGACATGCCGGGATCGGCGACGCTTCGCGCTCGCATCGGCCCGCTCGTCTACGTGCGCTTTCACGGCGCGTCGTCGAAATACGGCGGCGGATATCCGGAGGACCGGCTCAGGGGGTGGGCCGACTGGCTCGACGCGCAACGCGCCGAGGGCTGCGATGTGTACGCGTATTTCAATAATGACGTGGGCGGTCACGCGCCGCGGGACGCGGTTATGCTGCGTCGCGTGATGGAGGCACAGCGATGAAACGATTCACCCTTGGAATGGCAGCGGGCGTCGGCGCCGCGCTGATTGCGACGCGGCTGTCGCGCGCACGCCTGGCGATATCGTTCGACGGGCGCGTGGTCGTGATCACCGGCGGCTCGCGCGGGCTCGGCCTGGTGATGGCACGGAAGCTCGTCGATGAAGGGGCGCGCGTCGTCCTGCTGGCGCGTGACCTCGACGAGCTTGCGCGCGCGCGCGAGGAGCTCCTGTCGCACGGCATGGGCGACGTCATGACCATCCGCTGCGACGTGCGGCGCCGCGCCGACGTCCGCGCCGCCGTGGACGTGGTCCTGGATCGCTGGCGGACGATCGACGTCCTGATCAACAACGCCGGCATTATCCAGGTCGGACCGCTGGAGCACATGGATCATGAGGACTTCGAGAACGCGATGGCGACGCACTTCTGGGGGCCGCTGCACCTGATTCTCGAGGTCGCGCCGGTGATGCGTCATCGGCGATTCGGGCGGATCGTCAACATCTCATCGATCGGCGGCCGTATCGCGGTGCCGCACCTGGCGCCGTATTCGGCCAGCAAGTTCGCGTTGACAGGTCTGTCCGACGCGGTGCGCGCGGAGCTCGATCCCTATGGCATCCGCGTCACCACCGTCGCGCCTGGACTGATGCGCACGGGTTCGCCCGTCAATGCACAGTTCAAGGGGCAGCACGACGCGGAATACGCATGGTTCAAAGTCGCGAGCTCGATTCCCGGACTGACGATCGCGGCGGAACGTGCCGCCGAGAAGATTCTCGAGGCCTGCCGCTACGGGGATCCGTCCCTCACGATCACGCCGCAGGCGAAGCTCGCGGCGGCCGCGAACGCGGTCGCTCCTGCCGCGGTGGCGCGCGTGATGATGCTGATCACCCGCGCGCTCCCGCAGGAGAACGGCCCCGCAGGCAACGCGACACAGTCCGGCCTGCAGAACGAGGCGAAGTCCAGGTGGACGCCGTCGCTCGTCACGAAGCTCTCGGACAACGCGGCGCTCGCGAACAACGAGGTCTAGGGCTTCAGAACGACCTTGATGCAGCCATCTTCCTTGTCCCTGAACGTCTTGTAGGCGTTCGGGGCGTCGTCCAGGCGGAGGCGGTGGGTGATCACGTAGGAGGGATCGATTTCGCCGCGCTGGATGCGATCCATGAGTGCGGGCAGGTAGCGGTGCACGTGGGTCTGGCCCATCTTGAGGGTCAGGCCCTTGCCGAAGGCCGCGCCGAAAGGCACCTTGTCGAGAAAGCCGCCGTAGACGCCGGGAATCGAAAGCGTTCCCCCCTTGCGGCAGCAGTGAATCGCCTGGCGCAGGGCTGACAAGCGATCCGTGGCCATCATCATCGTCGTCTTCGCCTTGTCGTACCAGTCATCGATCGTGTTCCCATGGGCTTCCATGCCGACTGCATCGATGCACGCATCGGGACCGCGGCCGCCCGTCAAGTCCTTGAGCGCTTCGAAGACGTTCGTCGCAGTGAGGTCGAGGACCTCCGCCTTTCCGCGATCGGCGGCCATCATCAGTCGCTCCGGCTCGCGATCGATCGCGATCACGCGTCCGGCGCCGAGCAGCCACGCGGACGCGATACAGAACTGGCCGACAGGTCCGCAGCCCCACACCGCGACCGTATCTCCTGGCGTGATGTTGCAGTTCTCCGCCGCCATGTAGCCGGTGGGGAAGATATCGGTCAGGAAGAGGACCTGTTCGTCCGACAGCCCTTCAGGAACCTTATACGGACCGACGTCGGCGAATGGCACGCGCACGTACTCGGCCTGGCCACCGGCATACCCCCCCATCATGTGCGAGTACCCGAACAGCCCTGAGCCCGAGTACCCGTACGCCTCTTCGAGCATCCAGGCGTTCGGGTTGGAATTGTCGCAGGCCGCGAAGAGCCGCCGCTCGCAGAAGTAGCACCGGCCGCACGCAATCGTGAAGGGGACGACGACGCGCTCTCCCTTCTTCAGTTTGGTGTTCTCGGGTCCGACCTCGACGACCTCGCCCATGAATTCATGGCCGAGGATGTCTCCGCGCTTCATCGTGGGAATGAAGCCATCGAACAGGTGGAGATCGGAGCCGCAGATCGCGGTAAGCGTGACCTTGACGATCGCGTCGCGCGGATTCAGGATCCGCGGATCCGGAACGCGCGCGATGCGAACGTCGTTCGTGCCGTACCAGCAGAGGGCTTTCATCCGCGCGGCTGGCCGGCTGTTGTCGGAACCTCACCCGCTTCGACGAGCTGTTTGAAGCGGCGGAGGTCTTCGCGAATCTCGGTTTCCGCATCGCGCCCGAACAGCTTCGCGACGGCGGCGCCGACTTTTCCCGCCGGCGGGCTGTACTGCAGGTGTACCGTGACGCGCGTGCCGCGCCCGGCGGCCGCGGTGTCGAAGTTCACGGATCCGGCGCTGACGACGTCCGCGCCCTCCAGCGACCGCCAGCCGATCACCTGATTCGGCACTTCGTTGTTGATCTCCGCGTCCCATTCGACCACGCTGCCGGCCGGGCCCTTGGCACGCCAGTGCGAGATCGTGTCCGTGATCTTTTCCACGGACTCGAGATGACGCATGAACTGCGGCAGGTTCTCGAGGTTGCGCCAGAAGCGATAGAGTTCGTCGATCGGACGGTTGATCGTCACGCTCTCGAGCACGTTCACGCCGCGCGGCCCGCCCAACGCAGCGCGCGTATCGTCAGGATCGGCCGCCGTGTTCATGCCGAGCGCCTCGTAGACATCGCAGTGCGCGGTGACGCCGCGGCGCAGCAGCAGGCCGCCCATCGCCGCATAGAGCCATCCGCTGCGCTTGATGCGCGACAGTCCGTAGACCGCGAGCCCCGCCCCGGCAGCGATCGAGGCCCAGCGTTCCACTTCGCTCAGGTTTCGACTCGACCTCGCCCGCTCATCCTGCAGATCACCGGGAAAACTCAGTTCCATGTTCATCCGTTTCCTCCAACCGCAAACTGCACACCGCCACTGCGAACTGCGAACTGCAAACTGCGAACTGCAGACTGCAAACCGTTACTTACCGCCGGGCCGTTCCCGCCGTAGGCGTCCATGACGGCGAGTCACTCGCCGGGAATGATTCATCCGACGCATCGTGGACGATGTCTTTCGCGCGCCAGCCACGCTGGCGCAGCGTGGTGCTGGTCCAGTGGCGCGCCATCGCAAGATCGTGCCGTCCCATCGCGGCGCGGACCGCGATCGTTGCTCCGAGCGTGGCGAGCAGGCCGCCGCTGAACCCGCCGCGACGCGCGCCTATCGCTGTAAGCGCGCTGCCCCACGCGGCAGCGATCCAGCGCTCGCGATCGTAGGGTGACGATTGGGTCTGGCGGTCCCACACGTTCTCGGGGCCCCGCGCGACCATCAGGTTTCGGGAAGTTTCAGACATAGTGAGGCGGGTTAGTGCACAAGCTGTACCCGCCTTCGCGCTGCGCGCTTCGGTGGGCAGGCCCATACAATGGCCCTCGATGCAGAGACTCCTTTACGCACTTGTCGCCATTGCGGCGGCCGCGCTTGCGGCTGAGCCGGCGCAGCCGCTCCACTTCGATGTTCTGATTCGCAACGGACGCGTCATGGATGGCTCCGGCAATCCATGGCTGCGCGCGGACCTCGGCATTACAGGCGATCGCATTGCCGCCGTCGGCCGTCTGAGCGACGCCACGGCGTCGAGTGTGATCGACGCACACGACCGCGTTGTCGCGCCCGGTTTCATCGACGTGCACTCGCATGCTGCCGAGGGCATCCGCAATCCGGCGCTGCACCAGGCGCAGCCGCTCATCGCGCAGGGCATCACGACGTTCGTTGCGAATCCCGATGGCGGTGGTCCCGTGGACCTGGCGGCGCAGCGCGCCGCGATCGAAGCGGCACGCCCCGGACCAAACGTCGCGCTTCTCATCGGCCACGGATCGGTGCGAGGCGCCGTGATGGGCAGCGCGCAGCGCGAGCCGACGCCGGACGAACTCCAGAAAATGAAAGAGCTCGTGCGCCGCGGCATGGCTGAAGGCGCGTTCGGCCTGTCGTCGGGCCTGTTCTATACGCCCGGCGCGTTTGCGAAGACCGAGGAAGTGATCGAGCTGACGAAGGTCGCCGCTGAATCAGGCGGACTCTACACGAGCCACATTCGTGATGAAGGCAACTATGACGTCGGTGTCCGCGCGTCGGTGAGGGAAGTCATCAGGATTGCCGAGGAAGCGCACACGATTGGAATCGTCAGCCACATGAAGGCGCTCGGGACGGACAGCTGGGGCCTGTCCGGCGAGCTGCTGAAGTCGATCGAAGATGCGCGCGCGCGGGGCGTGCAGGTATTCGCGGATCAATACCCGTACGAGGCCTCGTCGACCTCGTTGCGTGCCGCGCTCGCGCCAGGCGGCGTACAGCCGACGGAAGCGGTCGTGGCGGAGAACCTGCGGCGGCGCAACGGACCAAATGCGGTCCAGATCGCGTTTTACCAGGCGGACAGGTCACTCGAGGGAAAGACGCTGGCGCAGATTGCAGAAGCGCGCAACGTGAGTCCTGTCAAAGTCGCGATCGACCTGATAACGGCGGGAAACGCGTCGATCGTGTCCTTCAACATGTCGGAAGCGGACATCGTGGCGATCATGCGCGCGCCGTACACGATGGCGTCGAGCGATGGCGGCCTCGTCCCCATCGGCATCGGGCATCCGCATCCGCGCGATTACGGGGCATTCGCACGGCGTCTGGGCGTGTACGTGCGCGAGCGGAACGTCGTGCCGCTGGAGTTCGCGATCCGGTCGATGACCAGCCTGCCGGCGTCCGTTTTCGGCATCACCGATCGCGGCGTGATCCGTCCGGGCGCATTCGCCGACGTCGTAATCTTCGATCCTGCTGCCGTCCGCGATCTCGCGACCTACGTAGAGCCGCAGAAACTCGCCGAGGGCGTGTCGGACGTGCTCGTCAACGGCGTGCCCGTACGGCTCGACGGAAAGTTCACCGAGGCAGCGCCTGGCAGGGTGTTGCGAAAGCAGGTAGACGGTAAACAGTAAACGGTAAGACGGTAAACGGTAAGACGGTAGACGGTAAACGGTAGACGGTAGACGGTAGACGGTAGACGGTAGACGGTAGACGGTAGACGGTAGACGATCATCGGCCATCGGCCATTGGCCATCGGCGAGCGGTCATCGGTCATCGGCCATCGGCCATCGGCACCGGACGCTTGACATCGTGCCGAGACGGCATTAAGCTCTTAATCCGGATATACGGATAGATGGCCCAGGCTGCAATTTTCGACGATCTGACGACCCTCGCGGATGCGACTCGCGGGCGGATGCTTTTGGTCCTCGAACGGCACGAACTCACCGTCTCGGAGCTCTGCGCGGTCATGCAGTTGCCCCAGTCGACCGTCAGCCGGCACCTCAAGACGTTGTCCGACTCGAACTGGGTCGCCTCGAGGCGTGACGGCACCAGCCGCTACTACACGCTCGCGCTGGATGAACGCGATGCGCATACGCGGCGTCTCTGGTCGCTGCTGCGGGAGCAGATCGCCGGCACGCCGGGCGCCGACCAGGATGCGCGGCGGCTGAAAGGCGTGCTCGGCCGACGGCAGACACAGTCCGAAGCGTTCTTCGCGTCGGCGGCAGGGCAGTGGGATCGATTGCGGCGCGATCTCTTCGGTGACGCCTCGGCGCTCCATGCGCTGCCCGCGCTGATCGATTCGGCATGGACCGTCGGGGATCTCGGCTGCGGCACTGGCGAAACGAGCGCCGCGCTGGCGCCGTTCGTCGCACGCACGATCGCCGTCGATCGCAGTGGAGAGATGCTCCAAGCCGCGCGGCGGCGGCTGCGCGACATGCCATCGGCGGAAGTCCGGCGTGGCGAGCTCGAAGCGCTGCCAATCGAGGACGGCGAGCTCGATGCCGCAGTCATGCTGCTGGTGCTGCACCACGTTCCGGATCCCGGGGCGGCGCTGCACGAGGCCGCGCGATCATTGAAAGCTGGAGGACGTTTCGTCCTGTGCGACATGCAGCCGCATGATCGCGAGGAGTATAAACAGCAGATGGGCCACGTGTGGCTCGGCTTTGCCGAAGACCAGCTGCGTCGGCTCGCCGGCGCCGCCAGCTTCGAAGACATTCGCATCATCCCGCTGCCCGTCGATCCGGCAGCCAAAGGTCCCGCGTTATTTGTGATGTCCGCTACCAAGGAGAAACGATGACTACCGCTGTCCAGGAACTGCACGCCTTCGACGCGGCCCGCAAGGTTGGCCGCGAACCGTTCAAAGTGAAAGACCTCGGCCTCGCCGAGTTCGGCCGCAAGGAGATCCGGCTGGCCGAGCACGAGATGCCAGGCCTGATGGCGCTGCGCGCGCGCTACGGCGCGTCGAAGCCGCTCGCGGGAGCGAAGGTGATGGGCTCGCTGCACATGACGGTGCAGACGGCCGTGCTGATCGAGACGCTCACCGAGCTCGGCGCCGACGTGCGCTGGGTGTCGTGCAATATCTTCTCGACGCAGGATCACGCTGCCGCCGCCGTCGTCGTCGGTCGTCCGGAGACCGGCGGCACGCCGCAGAATCCGAAGGGCACGCCCGTCTACGCGTGGAAGGGTGAGACCCTCGAGGAGTACTGGTGGTGCACGAGCGAAGCGCTCCTCTGGCCGGACGGTTCGGGCCCGACGCAGATCGTCGACGACGGCGGGGACGCGACGCTGCTGCTGCACAAAGGGGTCGAGTACGAGAAGGCGGGCAAGGTCCCCGCGTTCGACGCCGACAAGGAACCCGAGGAGTGGGGCGTCATCCTCGAGCTGCTGCGCCAGGAGCTGAAAGGGAACCCGAAGCGCTGGACGAAGGTCGCGGCGGACATGAAGGGCGTCAGCGAAGAGACGACGACCGGCGTGCACCGGCTCTACGAGATGATGAAGAACGGCACGCTGCTGTTCCCGGCGATCAACGTCAACGACTCGGTCACCAAGAGCAAGTTCGACAACATCTACGGCTGCCGCCATTCGCTGATCGACGGCCTGAACCGCGCCACCGACGTGATGATGGGGGGCAAGGTCGCCGTGGTCGCGGGCTTCGGTGAGGTCGGCAAGGGCTGCGCGCAGGCGCTGCGCGGCCAGGGCTGCCGCGTCATCATCGCCGAGATCGATCCAATCTGCGCGCTGCAGGCCGCGATGGAAGGCTATGAGGTCAAGCCGATCGCGGACGTCGTCGAAACCGCGGACATCTTCGTCACCGCGACGGGGAACCTCAACATCATCACCGTCGACATGATGGCGAAGATGAAGCACAACGCGATCATCGGCAACATCGGCCACTTCGACAACGAAATCGACATGGCCGGCCTGAAGAAGCGCGGCATCGAGCGCATCGAGATCAAGCCGCAGTACGACGAGTTCCGCTTCCCGAGCGGCAAGAGCGTGCTGATCCTGGCGGAAGGGCGCCTGCTGAACCTCGGGTGCGCGACCGGGCATCCGAGCTTCGTGATGTCAGCGTCGTTCACCAACCAGGTGATCGCGCAGCTGGAACTGCACCAGCACAATGACAAGTACGAGAAGAAGGTGTACATCCTGCCGAAGCACCTCGACGAAGAGGTTGCGCGGCTCCACCTCGATCACCTCGGTGTGAAGCTCACGAAGCTCACGCCCGAGCAGGCCGCGTATATCGGCGTGCCGGTCGAGGGGCCCTACAAACCGGAGCACTACCGGTACTAGGTCCGACGGGAACCTCATGAAGACCACAAAGAGAAATCTTTGTGGTCTTTGTGTTCTTGCAAATCTTCGTGGAAGTGCCGTGGCCCGTTCGCATTGCACAACGGCTCGTTCAGAAACCTGACCAGCGGCATCAACGCCTTGAACGTCGCTGCCAGCGTCGGGTAGAACTCGCGGCTGTGCGCGAAAGACGCGGGGAACTCGCGGCCGGCGGTGAACTGGGTGTGCTTCAGGTATTCCGCCGCGGGATCATCTTTCTGGAAGCCCCGAGGCACGCGCGACAGCGTGTCGCCGCCCAGCTCGTCAAACGCACGACGAAATGAACCCCGCCTCACGATCGTGTGGATCTCGGGCCATGTCTCTGCGATGTGCTCGCGCACGCGGAGCAATTCAGGCGGCTCGGGACGCCACATGCCGCCACCCATCCACACCCACCCGGCGGCGACTTCGAAATACAGTCCGGCCGATTCGTGCTTCACGAGGCCACGCCACGGGAACACCGCCGCGGCGTGCGTCTTCAGCGGCCGCTTATTGTCGCTGAAACGCGTGTCGCGATAAATGCGGTAGAGCGAGTGCTTCGGCGACGCGATGAGCTCGGGCGCGAAACGCCGGAAATCCTGTGCGAGCCGCTCGACGACCGCGATCATCGGGCCGCGCACGTGCGTATCGTACTGATCGCGCCTGGCGCAAAACCATTCGCGATTGTTGTTTTTCTTGAGAGATCGAAGAAAGCTGGTCGTCTTTGGAGTAAACACTCCTGCGATCTTATCGGATCCTGAACTGCTCCTTGAGCCACGCAATTCGATCCTGACGGGCGCGGAACGTGAGTTCGTGCTCGAACTCATACGTCTTTACCGTCTTCGGACCAGGCACCGCATCGCCCATTTCCGTCGCGACCTCGTTCTTGATGAATTGATCCTTCGTCCCGAACTGCAACAGGACTGGCCTGGGCGAGATCTTCGCGAGGTGCACGATCGGATCGAGCGGCGCGAGCTTCGCGACGAACGCGTCCTTTTCGGCGCCTTCCTTCTTCGGGGCGAAGAGATACCAGTCCGTGAACGATCGCGCGCCAGCCATGTAGACGAAGTGCGTGACGCGCGGATCCGCCGCGGTGGCAAGCGCGCCCCACATCGCGCCGAAATCGTGGCCGACGACGGCCACGCGGGTCGCGTCGATCCCCGGCTGCGCCAGGAGCACGTCGAGCGCACGGCGCACATCCTTCGTCATCTGGATCGTGAACTCGTAATCCTTCGCCGCCTCGCGCGTCGGGAACCATCGCTCTGCCGTCCACGGCGTGTCGACGAGCAGCGAGACGACTCCGGCGCCGGCGAGCTCCAGCGCTTCGGCGAGAAACTCGGTCCGGTTCGACGTCGGGCGGGGCGGTTCGTACCAGTGCAGGTAGAGAATTGCCGGCTTTGGCGCCGACGAGGCGACCGCCGGCGTCACCAGCGTCGCCGCATTGCGCGAACCATCGAGTTGTAGATATGTGATCTGCTGCACCGTGGCTTTCGCCGGCGCCGTCTCAACGGCGAGCGGCTTGCCCTGGTCGTAGTCGAACGTCCGCGGTCCGATGTCCGATGTCCAAGGCCCGATTGACGGTGCTTGAAGCAACAGGCTGAACGTGGCCGCGAACGCAAGGCTTGTCATAAGGAATGCTACCAGCGGCCAGCGTGGTGGGACGAACGGAGTGACGAGCCTGCTTGCGGACGCACGTTTACCGACGACGATGCGACGCCGCCGCACCATCGCGTCGCGATCCTCAGCTATCGCACGTGGCAGCAACGCTTTGCGGCCGACTCCGCGATCGTCGGACGAATGATCACGCTCGAAGCACTTTTTTTCTGTAATTGGGCGGCAGGCGCCGGGCCAGACGATTGAGCAGGCGCGCGCGGAGTTCGACGCGATCGCCCAGCGCCAGCAGAAGCTGTATCCCGGGACGAACGATCAACGCGGCGTGACGCTCGTGCCGCTGCACGAGCACATCGTCGGGGATACGCGCACCGCGCTCTACCTCCTCGGCGGCGCGGTCGCGCTGGTGCTGTTGATCGGCTGTGCGAACGTCGCCAATCTCATGCTCGTGCGCGCCACGGGCCGGCGCCGCGAGCTTGCCATCCGCGCGCCGCTCGGCGCCGATCGCGCGCGGCTGGTGCGCCAGATGCTCATCGAAGGCATCGCCCTGGCTGCGAAGGCGGAAGGCGGAAGCCACTACAGATTTCAATCAGCAAAGGGATTGACCCCGCTGAACGTGCTCCTGATGGACTGCCCGATCCAGAACTGTAGTGGCTTCCGCCTTTAGGCGGAAGATCCGATAATCCCCAAGTGACCCGGCTGCTGACTGTCAGCTTTCTCTGCCTGCTGGCGGCGTGCAGCAGCACGCCTGCGCCGCCAGCCGCCAGATCCAACGTCCTCCTGATCACGATCGATACGCTGCGGGCCGACCGCGTTGGCCGCGGGCTCACGCCGGCGATCGACTCCGTCGCGGCGCGCGGCGTCCGGTTCACCAATGCGCGCGCGACCGCGCCGTTGACGCTGCCGTCGCACACCTCGATCCTGACCGGCACGCTTCCGCCTGAAAACGGCGTCCGCGTGAACGGCGTCGCGCTGCCGGTGCGGCCGACGCTCGCGCGCGCGTTCCACGACGCGGGGTATCGAACCGGCGCGTTCGTCGGCGCCTATGTGCTCGATCGCCGATTCGGACTGTCGGGGGGATTCGATACCTATGACGACAGGATCCCTCGCGATCCGTCCGGCGCGGCGCTACTCGAGGCGGAGCGCCGCGGCAACGTGGTGATGGACGCCGCGCTCGGCTGGCTCGGGCGCGCCGGAACGCAGCCGTTCTTCGCGTGGATTCATCTCTACGATCCGCATGCGCCGTACGATCCGCCGCAGGAGTTCCTCGCAAAGGCGGGCGGACGCGCCTACGACGGCGAGGTCGCGTTCGCCGACGCGCAGGTCTCTCGCGTGCTCGAGTGGCTGAATCGATCGGGACAGCGCGATCGGACGGTCATCGTCATTGCCGGGGATCACGGTGAGGGACTCGGCGATCACGGCGAGCTCACGCACGGGATGCTCGCGTACGACTCGACGCTGCGCGTGCCGCTGATTGTGGATCTTCCGCCAGGCAGTAATCTTCCGCCTGAAACGATCCTCCCGCCTGGCAGGAACCTTCCGCCTAAAGGCGGAAGCCACGGCACCGCAGACGGCAACGTCTCTCTCGCGGACCTCGCCGGGACGCTCTTGCGGGTCGCGGGCATCGCCATTCCGCAGGGGATGCGGCCGGGGCCGCTGCAACGAACGGGCGAGTCGTACTCCGAGACGAAATATCCCGAAACCGCCGGCTGGCACGATCTGTCGGCCGTGGCGTTCGATCAATGGAAGGCGATCGTCTCGTCGGAGAGCGAGCTCTACGATCTGCGCATCGATCCGGGCGAGACGCACAATCTCGCCGGCGAAAAGCTCTCCGTCATGGACGGCGCTCGTCGTCGACTATCAGAGCTCCGCGCAGTACAAGCCGTTGACGCGGCAGCCGTGCCCGCCGACGCGGCGGAGCGGCTGAAAGCCCTGGGTTATGTGTCCGGATCTACCGCGGCACCGAAGGACGAAGCAGCGAACCCGGCGAGGCAGATCGCCGCGTGGAACACGTTCGAGAAAGAGCTTACCCGCCTCACGGCGGGCGACGCGCACGCGGCGATGCCCGGACTATCGAAACTCGCGCGTGCCTATCCTGACTCTCCACTTTTCCAGGCGACCTATGCCCGTGCGCTGAAAGACACGGGAAGCGCGGTGAAGGCGGTGGAGATCTACCAGCGGCTGGTTGCGCGATGGCCGAAGGACGCCGGGATGTATCACGATCTCGCGGTGGCGGCGACCGCGGCGAACATGCCGGCAGAGGCCGTCCGTGCCGAGCAGGCGTCGCTCGCGCTGCAACCATCGAACGCCACCGCATCGAACGGGCTCGGGCTGTTGTTCATCCAGGCAGGCAATCCCGCGGAAGCCGTCAAGGCGTTCGAGCGCGCCGTGCAGGACGATCCGTCGAACGCCACGTTCTGGGCCAATCTCGGCAATGCGCGGCGCGACGCGGGCGATGCCGTCCGGGCCGAGCAGGCCTACCGCACCGCACTGGATCGCGATCCGCGTTCGGCCGATGCTGCGAACGGGATCGGCGTGCTGCTCGTCCAGCAGCATCGCGCGGGGGAAGCGATCCGCTGGTTCGAGCAGGCGCTTGCCGGCGCGCCGCGCTTCGTCGAGGCGCGTCTGAATCTTGGGATCGCGTATCAGGAGAGCGGCAACCGGGACAAGGCCCTCGAGAGCTATCGTCGAGTGCTCACGGATGCGCCCGCGGAGTCGCGCGAGCATGCCGCCGCGAAGGCGTTGCTCGATCAGCTTTCGCGCTGACCACCGGCTGAAGCGCCAACGTCCGGCTACAGCGCTGACTTCTGGGTAAAGCGCTGACTTCCGGCTGACCAGCCTCCGCCAAGGCTACGGCGGTCCGCTGAAGCGCTTCGCGCGAAGGCGGAAGCGGAAGCTACAGGATCCTGCGGAGGAAAAAGAAACGGCTGGTCCGCTTTCGCGAACCAGCCCCCTCCGTTACCTCCGAACTGCGAACTGCTAATCAGAACGAGAACCGGAACCCGATCTGGCCGACGCGCTGCTCTGGCTGTTGGAAATCACCCGAGTACGACGTCGGAAGCATGAAGTTCGGGTTCGCCGTCTTGTTCGCGACGGTGCCGGTGAACTGCCGGGGGTTGAAGCCACTCGGGTTCTTGGCATTGAACAGGTTGAACACCTCGGCGATCGCTTCAACCCGCGCATTGCCCATCAGGCGGACGGACTTAGTCGCGCGCAGGTTGAACGTCGAGAGCGACGCGCCGCGGCCGCAGTTGATCGTGTTGCACGCCCCGAGGCTCTTCACCTTGGCGTGACCCGTACTGTCGAGGCCGTCGTACGCGAAGGCCTCGGTCGCGATGTCGTTGTTCGCACCGTTCTGGTTCAGGTCGACGTTTGCGATGGTCGCCACCGGCAGCGCCGAGCGATACCGCCAAATCGGCGCGATGTGAACGCCCCACGGCAGGTCGATGATGGCGCTGATCGTCGAGCGGTGACGCGCGTCGGTGCGCCCCGCCGGCCCGAATTGCACGTCGGCGAACGGATCCAGGTGGTTCTGGATGTTGCCTGTGCTGAGCTCGTCCGCGCCGTTGCCGGAGGTCGACTTGGCGCGCGCGAGCGAGTACCACGCGTTGAACTGAACGTGGTTCTTCATCCGGCGACGTACGCCCATGTTGACGCCGTCATACACGCTGCGGCCATTGCTGATGTCGATCGTGAAGCTGGCCGGGCTGAAGCTGCCAAACGACGACAGCAGCGTCGAGTAGTGACGCGGACCGGAAGGGTTGCCGTCGCGCTGGTTGAGCGCCGGCCTCCAGCCGAGATCCTTGCCGCGGGTGTGAATGTAGTCGATGTCGATCGCAGTCGACGGATCGAGCTGACGTGAGTAGCCGAACGACGTCTGGTCGGAGTACGGCTGCTTGATGCGCGGCGACGCGATGTGCGAGTTGAGCGGCAGCGCGCCGCCCGCTTCGTTCAGGCCTGCGATGTTGCTGATCGGATCCGTCACCTTGAAGAAGCTGCCGTCGGGGTTTCTGATTCCGTTCGTGTTGGTTACCTGGAAGATGGTCCCGGCGCCGATGCCCGTGGCGTTGACCGCTGCGAAGAGGATGTTCGCGTTGGTGTAGCCGAAGTCGTAATAACGGCCCCAGCCGCCGCGGAACACGTTCTTGCCGTTGCCGTTCAGGTCATACACGAACCCGGCGCGCGGCTGGAAGTTGTTCCTGTCTTCCTCGGGCGACTTGCCGAAGTCCTCGAAGCCCTTGATCCCCGTGAGCAGGCCGGCCTTGGCGGCCTTATCGAGCACCACGAAGTTCGGGTTCTTCGTCTGGTCGATGGCCATGCCTGTGACCAGGTCATAGCGGAAGCCGAGATTGAACGTGAGGCGATCGGTGACGCGCCAGTCGTCCTGAATGAACGCCGCGTACTGCTTCATCGGCGTGTTGGCTTCCGCCGAACCGCCGCTCAACGACACCGCCGAAATCGGCCCATTGAGGGTGTCGTCCAGGTGCGAGTAGGAGTAGCCACCCGTTCCGGTGTTGAACGTCAGATAGAGACGCGGCTCGTTGATGAAGTTCACACCGCTCTTGAAGTCGTGGCCAAGGCCCATGCCAGCCATGTGCCACGAGAAGTCGTCGCGGAACTGGTACTTCTTCTGCTGCGTTGCCTGCGGCGTGTTGATGTTCTGCCCGATCGTCACGGTGTTCGGAAACGACTGCGCCGGGTCAAGGCTGTTTGCCGTGATCGCATTGGCGAAATCGGCATACTGAAAGATGAACTCGTTCAGCTTCGCACCGCCAAGCACCGTGTTGTGATTCACGTTGATCGAGTTGAACTTGTTGGTGCTCTCGCCCCACCCGCTCGGAGGTGTGGTCGCGCTCACGCCGTACGGCTGCGTGTTCTTGTTGTAGCCGTAACGGACGGAGACGTACTGCGACGCCGTCAGGTTGGTCGTCTCCTTGACCGTCGTCAGCGTCTCACGATAGGGCGTCGCATAAACGCCGTCGAGATTCGGAAACAGACCCTTCGTCGTCACAGACTGGAATGTGTCCTGGTTGGTGCGCTCGACCGCGCCGAAGAAGTGCGCCTTGTCCTTCGCAATCGGACCGCCGAAGCTGCCGCCGAACTGGTTGCGGCGATACTTCTGCTTGTCGACCTCCGTCAGCTTCTCGGTCTTCGTCTTCGCGTTCATCTTCGTGTCGCGGAACAGTTCGAAGAAGCTGCCCTGCCAGTTGTTGGTGCCGCTCTTGGTGACGATGTTCATCACGCCGCCGTTGCTGCGGCCGTACTCGGCCTTGTAACGCTGCGTGACCAGGTTGAACTCCTGGATCGCCTCGAGCGGGAAGAGCTGCAGGAGGCCGCCGACGGTGTCGTCGTTATTGTCGCCGCCGTCGATCTGGTAGTTCAGATTTCGCCCGTTACCGCCCGCGATCTGCGGCGAGTACTGCGTGCTCTTCGTCGGGTCGCTGTGGAAGCCGAGGCCCACACCCGGGATCGTTGCCGCGAGGTTTGCGAACTGACGGCCGTTCAGCGGGAGGCTCTCGATCTTCGCGGTATCGACGATGCCGCCGACCGACGAGCTGTTCGTCGAGACGATCGGCGATTCGGCGGTGACGCTGACGCTCTCGGACACACCGGCGACCTTCATGTCGATGTTCACGTCGAGCGTTTCACCGATGTTGACGACGGCATCCTTCCGATCGAACGGCGCGAAACCGGCGAGTTCCGCGTGCACGTCGTAGGCGCCGACCGGCAGACCGTTCAGGCGGTAAATGCCCTCGGAGTCGCTGACTTCGGAGCGCGTGAACCCGGTCGCCTTGCTCTTCGCCGTCACGGTCACGCCCGGTACCGCGGCTCTCTGGGCGTCGACGATGCGTCCCTGGATCCCGCCCGTCGTCTGCTGCGCCGACGCGGGCTGGCTCGCCAAAGCGAGCGCGCAAACCGCGATCATCGCAACGATGATTCTTTTCATTACCTCTAGCCTCCCGTTTAAAAGGAAAGCCGCGCTCCGATTGGACCGCGGTGACGAATGACAATAGCAAGGTGTGAACCACGGCAGATGGGACGAACGTGCCATGTAAAGTGATGAAATTGCTGCGGAAAGTGTCGATACTGCCGCCCCGTATGCGGCTTGCTATCACCGGATAATCCAAATGGTTGGTTTATGAATCCACCTCATCGGACGGCGGCGAGCAGCCGTTCGACTTCGGGGCGCTGGGGCGCCTGCGGGGGGAGGCGCCGCAGGAGCTCCTGGGCCTCGTTCGCGGCCTCGGATCGACGGTCGGTCCGCGCATAGGCAATGGCAAGTGCGAAGCGGGCCTGGTGCAGATCGGCGTCCAACGTCAGCGCGCGCTGCAGTTGTGCGATCGCGGCGGCCGGCTGGCCGCTGTCCGACAGCACCAGCCCGAGATTGGCTGTGACGACGGGATTGTCCGGCTCAATTTCCTGTGCGGCCAGCAACGTGCGCTGCGCCGCAGCCGGGTTCTTCGCAGCCACTTCGCATGCGGCGCGCCCCAGATGCGCGTCCGCGCTCGGCAGACGGGCCTCGATTGCCGCATTGAATCGCGCGATCGCATCCGCACATCGTCGCGATTCCATGAGCACGTAGCCGAGGCGGACGTTCGCTTGCGGATTTCGCGGATCCTGTCGAAGGATGTCGCGAAGTCCGCGTTCGAGCGCGGCGCCCTGAAGCTCGCCGGACGTCACGCGCGCGATTTGCGCTGCGAGGTCGCGGCGATCTTTCGGGTCCGGCCGCGCGCCGCCGCCGTCGCCGCGCCCCGATGCGTAGCCGAGCGCCTGCAGCCGCGCGCGCGTTTCGCGATCGTCCGTGTCGGCGGAGGGTGAAAGCGTCGCCGAAGAGATCGCGTCAACCTGCTTCGCCAGCGCCGCGGCGCGCCTCGCTTCCGTCGCGACGACGTTGCGGGTCTCGCCGGGATCGCTCGCAAGGTCGTAGAGCTCGGGCTTCGGTGCCGCGATGTACTTCCAGTTGCCCACACGAACCGTACGGAGTGAACTCCAACCGAAATCTAAAAGTGGAGCAAAAGTTTCGGAGTAGATCACCCTGTCTGCGTGGCTTCCGCCTTTAGGCGGAAGATCCTGTTTAGGCGGAAGATCCTGTTTGAGCGGAAGAAGCATCCCGTCGGAGTCGAATCTACCAAGCGCGGCCAGCGACGCGATCGTCGGTGCCACGTCGACGAGCGACACGGGCTCACGCACTACCTGCCGCGCGGCAACTCCCGCACCGCTAAAGATCAATGGTACGCGCAGCGTCGTGTCGTAGGTGAAGATGCTGTGACTGATCTCACCGTGTTCGCCGAAGGCCTCACCGTGATCCCCGGCAACGACGATCAGTGTTTGCGCGCGATCGAAGCCGAGGCCCGCCAGCAGGCGCCCGACCTGCGTGTCCGCTTCCGTCACATCCTCGCGATACCGCTCTCTTGCGGGACGCTGCGCCTCAGCGGGATCCGCCGGGTTGCCGTACGGCGCGTGCGGCTCGAACAAATGGACCCAGAGGAAAGTGCGATCGCCGCGATGTTTCGCGATCCAGGTGAGCGCCTCGTCGACCACTGCGCGGCCGGGACGCTCGTTGCTGACGCGGCCGCTCGCGTCGCGCGGCATCGTGTCGCCGTATTCTTGAAAGCCTTTGATCAGGCCGAAGCGTCGATCGAGCGGGAACGCGGCGACGAACGCGCCGGTCACGAACCCCGCATGCGCGAACGCATCCGCGAGCGTCGGCGTCTTCAGGTCCATCCGCATGCCGTTGTGGCGCGCCCCGTGTCCGGGTGGATAACGCCCCGTCATCAGGCTCGCGTGGGACGGCAGCGTAACCGGCGCGGCGGTGAACGCGCGATCGAACCGCACGCCATCGCGCGCGAGTGCGTCGAGCGCCGGCGTCTTCGCGACGTTGCCGTACGCGGCGACGGCGTCCGCGCGCAGCGTGTCGATCGTGACCAGGACCACGTGCGTTACCGCCGGCCTTGCCGCGGCCGGCGGAGTGGACTGGCGCGTGCACGCCGATAGCGTGAGGATCGTCAGCGATAGGATGAGGGTACGCACGTGCTGCACATCACCAACGGGGAATCGACTAAGAGCGTGCTCGAGCGGTCCGGCGTTCCGGGGCGCTTCTCCTCGTGGGACGACATCCTACACGAAGGACCGACGCCGCTCGTGTCGGGAGACGAATGGCTGCGGATCCGCGCGCGCTATCTCGCGTCCGCGGGCTACGGCACTGAAGAGGAGATGGTCCGCGACTTTCGCGTGAAGGACGATGCGCTCGAAAAGCTGGCGGACGAGGACGAAGTCGTCTTCTGGTTCGAGCACGACCTGTACGACCAGTTGCTACTGATACGGCACTTATGGTGGATCGGTGCCAGAGGCGCCGGCCGCGCCGGGCGGTATTCGATCGTGATCGGCACCGACTACCTGGGTCTGCTCAAGCCGGCGGACTTCCCGCCGCGATTCCAGAGACGGCAAGCGATCACGGTGGAGCAGATCCGGCTCGGCACGGCCGCCTGGAAAGCGTTCTGCGGCGATGATCCGGGCCAGCTCCTTCCTCTCGCCGCGGATCATACGGAGTACGCGGACGCATTGCCGTTCCTGCCGCGGGCAATGCGGCGGCTTCTCGAGGAATTCCCGTCAGCCGACAACGGCCTCGCGCGCAGCGAGCGCCAGATTCTCGAGGTCCTCTCGGAAGGCAACCGAACACCCGAGCAGGCGTTCGTCGCCGCTTCGCGCCTGGAAGAGGACATCTGGATGGGGGATTGGAGCTTCTGGACGATCGTGAAGGGGCTGAACGCGGGCACGCACCCGCTGCTGACGCTGGACGTGCAGGAGCGCCCCGACCGCCTGCCGACCGGGACGCTCGACATCACCGCAACCGGGCAGCGCGTGTTAGCACGCCGCGCCGATCACGTCGCGCTCAACGGGATTTCGCGCTGGATCGGGGGGACGTACCTGACGCCGGAGCGTCTTTGGCGGTGGACTGGGTCTTCGCTGCTGCCACCAGCTCCCTGATCTTCGCGCGCCGCAGCACGGCGCGCTTCCGATTGATCTGGTGCCGTGATTTATCGCCGTTGAGCCTGGACATCTCGTGATTGTACGTCATTCCGCGCGCAGCGCGATCATCGGATCGACCCGCGTTGCCCGGCGGGCTTCGTGCCCAGGACGGAAAAATAATTGGCGCTCACGACCGTGCCGTAAATGCGCTCCGCGCCATCCTGCCCGCCCAGCCCCATCGGCTGCGCTTCGAGCTTGATCGCGTACACGTCGCTTAGAGTGGTCGCGCGCGCGCGAATGTCGCGGAAGTTCGGGTACGAGCTGTTGTCGAAACCGCTGCCGTCCTGCGTTCGGCCGATATCCACGAGGCGGGAAGGTTCCTGCACTCCGGGAAGCGGCCGCAGCAACAGCGCGCTTGCGACGGAAAAGATCGTGGTGTTGGCGCCGATGCCAATCGCCAGCGACAGCGCGGCGGTCGCGGTGAAGAGCGGGCTGCGGCGCAGCAGTCTGAATCCGTAGCGGACATCCTGCCAGGCGTCGTGGAACACCAGGGACCTCCTCCCAGAGAATCGCGTCGTACCTAATACGATCGAAATGCGAAAAGGGTATCAGGGCGATAATGGCGTGATGCCGATTGACCCGGTTTGCGGCATGACCGTCGACCCCGCTTCGCCGCTGCGCCACGATCACCAGGGCACAACCTACTTCTTCTGCAACCCGGGTTGCCGCGCGAAGTTCATCGCGAATCCCGACCAGTATCTCCACAAAGCGACCGCGCCCGAGCCCATGGGCGATCCCGAGGCGATCTACACCTGTCCGATGCACCCCGAGGTGCGCCAGAAGGGGCCCGGCGCCTGCCCGATCTGCGGCATGGCGCTCGAGCCCGCGGTCGTGACGCTGGACGAGGGGCCAAATCCCGAACTCGTGGACATGACGCGGCGCCTCTGGATCGCCGCGGCGCTTGGGTTCCCCGTGATGGCGTTCGCCATGGCGGAGATGCTGTTCGCCGATGCGGTTCACAACGCGATCGACCCGCAGCTCGCCAACTGGCTGCAGCTCGCGCTCGCGACGCCCGTCGTGTTGTGGGCGGGCTGGCCGTTCTTCACCCGTGCGTGGGACTCGCTCCTCAACCGAAGCCCGAACATGTTCACGCTCATCGGGATCGGCGTCGGCGCGGCGTACGTCTACAGCGCGGCAGCGACCATCGTCCCGGGCATGTTCCCCGAAGGCTTTCGCATGCACGGCCGCGTCGAGCCGTACTTCGACACGGCCGTCGTGATCACCGCGCTCGTCCTGCTCGGGCAGGTGCTTGAAATCCGCGCGCGCAGCAGAACGTCCGCGGCGCTCAAAGGGCTTCTCGGCCTCACGCCGAAGACAGCGCGGAGAGTCCTCGGCTTGATGGAGAGCGAGGTTCCGATCGCGGACGTGAAGGTCGGAGATCAGTTGCGGGTCCGTCCCGGCGAGCGCGTGCCAGTGGATGGCGTCGTGATCAAAGGGCGCAGCGCCGTGGACGAGTCCATGGTGACCGGCGAACCGATTCCCGCCGCGAAGGAACCAGGCAGCGCCGTCACCGGCGGCACGATGAACGGAACGGGCAGTTTCGTGATGCGCGCGGAGCGCGTCGGCCGAGACACGCTGATCGCGCAAATCGTCCAGATGGTCGCCGAGGCGCAGCGGACGCGCGCGCCCGTGCAGCGTCTCGCCGATCGCATTGCGGCGTGGTTCGTGCCCGCGGTCGTGGCGGTGGCGCTGATCGCATTTGTCGCCTGGAGCGCGTGGGGACCGGAACCGCGACTCGCGCACGGGCTCGTGAGCGCGGTTGCCGTTTTGATCATTGCGTGTCCGTGCGCGCTCGGACTCGCGACGCCGATGGCGATCATGGTTGGCACCGGCCGCGGCGCGTCCGAAGGCGTCCTGGTCAAGAACGCCGAAGCGCTCGAGCGCCTCGAACGCGTCGATACGCTCGTCATCGACAAGACGGGCACCGTCACCGAGGGGCGGCCGCAGGTCGTCGAAATCCAGGTCGCTCCGGCACCAGGCGCGTCGCCGCGTTCCGAGGAACTCGTCCTGCAGATCGCCGCTGCGCTGGAGCAGGGCAGCGAGCATCCACTCGGCGCCGCGATCGTGGCGGCCGCCAACGCGCGCGCGCTCACGCTTCCCTCGGACGTGACGTTCGAGTCCCAGACAGGCCTCGGCGTGCACGGACGCGTCGGCGCGTCGGATGTCGTTCTCGGCAACGCGTCATTGATGCGCGATGCCGGTGTCGACGTTTCGTCCGCGGATCTCGACGTGTCCGCGCTGCGCGCGCAAGCTCGCACGGTGCTATACATGGCGATCGACGGCAAGCTCGCGGCGGTGTTCGCGATCGCCGATCCGATCAAGACGACGTCGCGAGAGGCCCTCGATGCGCTGCGTGCCCAGGGGCTGCGCGTCGTCCTGCTCACCGGTGACGCGCGCGAGACGGCGCTCGCCGTCGGCAGTGAGCTCGGGTTTGCCGCCGCCGACATCCATTCGGAAGTCCTGCCGGCGCAGAAACGCAACGTCGTCCGCGAGCTGCAATCTAAGGGTGCGATGGTAGCGATGGCCGGCGACGGCATCAACGATGCGCCGGCGCTCGCGGAGGCGTCGGTCGGGATCGCGATGGGAACCGGTACCGATGTCGCCATGGAAAGCGCGGGCATCACGCTCGTGAAGGGAGACTTGCGCGCGCTCGTCCGCGCGCGGCGTCTCAGCCGCGCGACGATGCGCAATATCCGGCAGAACCTGTTCCTGGCGTTCGCCTATAACGCGATCGGCGTGCCGGTCGCGGCCGGGATCCTGTATCCGTTCGTCGGCGTGCTCGTCAGCCCGATCTGGGCGAGCGCCGCGATGACCTTCAGTTCGGTGTCGGTGATCGCGAATGCGCTGCGCCTACGGCGCGACTGACGGCGGCGTCAGCTCTCTCAGCCTGGCGAAGTGCGGCTGCGTGCGCTGCTCGAGCAGGTTGATGAGCTCGGGATCGAGGAAGTGATACTGGTCCTGGATGTCGAGGCACACGACACGGTCCAGCGCAGGATGGCCGGGGAACATGCGGGCGAGCTCGCGCCGCTGCTCGTCATCCATGATGAAGACGATGTCGGCCCACTCGAGCATCCGCTGGTTCACCTGCACCATCGCTTCGTCGCTCGTGCCTGCGGAGCGCACGTCGAGCGAGGGATCCTTGCCGAACACGCGCTCTGCCGTGGCGCTGCGTTTGCGGTTGTAGTGACAGATGAACAGCGCGCGGATCGGATCTTTCGCCGGTCCCCCCATGGCTCGGGTATCTTACCAGCATGACGATAAAGATGACCGCGCTTGCGGTGGCGATCGCCGCCGCCGCTGCGTCACTGCATTCGGCCGCCGCTCCCGCGCAGGCGCCCGCGGAACGGCACCTTCGCAACATCCGGCAGTTGACGTTCGGCGGCGAGAACGCGGAAGCCTATTTTTCGCCCGACGGCACGCGCCTTATCTTCCAGTCCACGCGGGAAGGCTATTCCTGCGATCAGATCTTCACGATGAAGATCGACGGCACGGACGTGAAGCGGGTCAGCACGGGCAAGGGGCGCACGACGTGCGGATACTTCTATCCTGGCGGCAAGGACATCCTCTTCGCGTCGACGCACATGGCCGGCGAAGCATGCCCGCCCAAACCAAGCTACGAGCGCGGGTACGTGTGGCCGATCTACGACGGCTACGACATCTATCGCGCGAGCGCGGACGGCTCGAACCTGCGTCCGCTGACGACCACGCCGGGATACGACGCAGAAGCGACGATCGCACCTGACGGCACGATCGCGTTCACCAGCGTGCGCGACGGTGACATGGAGATCTACACGATGAAGCCGGACGGCACCGGCGTGCGGCGGCTCACCAACAGTCCCGGCCCCGACGGCGGCCCGTTCTTTTCGTGGGACGGCAAGCGCATCGCGTATCGCGGCCGCCCGTTGTCAGCGGGAACTGAGCTGTCGGACTACCTGGCGCTGCTGAAAGAGCACCTGTGGCGTCCGACGAAGCTGGAGCTGTACGTGATGGATCGTGACGGATCGCACAGTACGAAAGTGACGTCGCTCAATGCCGCGAGCTTCGCCCCGTCGTGGCATCCGGATTTGAAGCGGCTGATCTTCGCGTCCAACGTGAAGGACCCGCAACAGCGGAACTTCGATATTTTCCTGATTAACGTCGACGGCACCGGGCTGGAGCAGGTGACGTTCAACGAAACGTTCGATGGGTTCCCGATGTTTTCGCCTGACGGCAGGCACCTCGTTTTCGCGTCGAACCGGAACGCGAAAGTGGAAGGGGAAACGAACGTATTTATCGCGGACTGGATCGACTAGGGACCGCCGAGCCTAAGCTTCTTCCTTCGTTTCTTCCGCGTCGATCTGCCAGTCGGCGAGCGGCTGGGGTCCCGGGCGGATATCGGCGATATCCGGGTCCACCCCGGCGGGAAGATCGGCACGTTCGTTGCCACGTTTCCGGTCCGCGAGACGCGCCGCCTTGTCATTGCGCTTCGCAATCCGAGCCTGCTCACGTTGACGCTTATTCGTGGTGGGTCGTGAACGATGTGCCATGTTTTACTCCTCCCCGCCCGCCCGAGGGCAGGTTTATCGCCCGTATGGTTCTAAGACACAGTATGATATCGCAACTTCTTGAGAGGTGTCCCTGTGCCCGCGCGCGTACATCTGATAAATCCGAGCAATCTGTCTTTCGGCGTGGCCGTCATCACGCCGCGCTGGCTCTACGTGCTCGCCGCGGCGACGGGCACCAAATGGGGGGATCCCCATCTGGTGGACGAAACCCTCGAACCGATCGACATGGACCAGATTGCCAGCGGCGACGTGGTCGGGATCGGCATCCACACGGGCAACGCGCTGAAAGGGTATGAAATCGGCCGGAAATGCCGCGAGCGGGGCGCGTGGGTCGTCTTCGGCGGCATTCACGCAACGCTCTTTCCTGATGAGGTGCACGAGCACGGCGGCGCGCACGCGGTCGTGAAGGGGGACGGCGACGTCGTCTGGTCGCGCGTCGTCGAAGACTGCTTCGCCGGGAAGCCGCAGCGTCTGTACGACGGCGGGCGGATCGCCGGCGACCAATTCCTGCCCGCGCGATGGGATCTGCTCCCCAGCGGGCGGTACATGTGGGCGTCGGTGCAGACCGTGCGCGGCTGCCCGAAGCATTGTTCGTTCTGCTCGGTCTGGCGCACTGACGGCCAGGAGCCGCGGCAGCGCGAGGTCGATCGCGTCGTCCGCGAAGTGGTCGAGCTCAGGCGTCTGGGCTTCCGCTTCATCGCGCTCGCGGATGACAACTTCTATCCCGTGTCGTTCGAGGACCTCGCCATGGCGCGGCGGCGTGCCGACAAGACGCGGCTCCACGAGCTCGAGGCGCTGCGAGCCGAGCGGTTCAGCCTGATGGCGCAGCTCGAGCAGCTGCCGAGCGACATCGTCTTCTTCACACAGATCACGATGGAAGCCGCGGAAGACACGGAGTTCCTGGACGCGATGAAGCGCGCGCACATCCGCGGCGCGCTCGTCGGCGTCGAGGCCGTGACGAAGGCGGGCCTGAAAGACGTCTACAAGGGATTCAACTTGTACGGCGACGAGCTGATCGCGCGCCTCCGCACGTTCCGGCGCCACGGAATCCACGTGCTGGGTTCCTTCATCTTCGGCCTGCCGAGCGACGCGAAGGACACGTTCGACGCCACCGTCTCGCTCGCGGAGAAGGCGGACCTGACCTTCGCGCAGTTCGTGCTGCTGACGCCGTTCCCCGGCACGCTGGACTTCGAGAAATGGGCGAAGGATCAGAAGAACGCCGACACGAAGGTGGACGGTGTGCCGATCACGCAGCACTGGCTGATCCCCGAGCCGCGACGGCCGAAACTCTACACCGAGCATCCGAACATGGCGCTCGAGGAGATCCGCGTCGGCACGCAGGGCGCGTGGGACCAGTTCTACAGTCTGCCGCACATCTGGCAGCGCGCCTCGCGCTCGGTCACCTCGACGAAGGCCAAGATCGCGTTCGTGCTGATCTCGAAGCTGTACCGCCAGATGTATGCGAACACCGGCATCGCCACGGACAGCGCGCGCGTGCAGCGTTCGGCGAAGACCGCGCGCCTGCTCGGCCTCGCGGCGCGCCGGCTGTTCGCGGGCAGCCCGATGCCGGACCTGCCAATGCCGCAGCCGATCCTTATCCAGACGGAGAAGCAGCAGCAAGCCAGCTAGTAACATCCGCGCACGGGTAGGCGATTTGCTCTCGCGGCCGGGCCGCGACGTTTACCGTTACGTTGCTCACCTGCACGGCCGCGTTTCTTGGCACGCTGCTCGTCGTCGCCGCACAAGGCGAGTGGCAGCGACCGATCGCGGGACTGCTCGCGTACTCGACGACGTTCGCGTTGCCGTTTGTGGCGCTGGCTGCCGCTCCGCAACTGGTGAGCCAGTTGCCGCGTTCGGGCCCGTGGCTCGCGC
>WNGB01003147.1_pt1 | contig 26173 bp, 31 predicted proteins | sample 5400681 | NCBI WGS metagenome assembly WNGB01 (sample SAMN13153367, study PRJNA577476) | soil metagenome | isolation source: 115 cm soil or saprolite under grassland replicate 2 | place: USA:California | collected 2016-06-15
GCGACGGCGACGGCGACGGCAGCTATCGGCACAGTTTGGTCAGCATGGCGACGATGCGCCCCAGCAGGTCGCTGGCTTGCTCGCGCTTGGCATCCTCAAGGTCCGCAAGGACGGACAGCGCGTCGACGATCGCAGCGCACTCCATGGCCGAGCCTCTTGCGATGGCGTAGTGTCGAGCGCCGTCGGCCTCCGATGTCCGGCCGGCCGCTTCCCCGATGTTCAGCGGAATCGATAGGGCCGCGCGGCGCAGTTGCTCTGCTAACCCGGCATGACCCTTGGGCAATTTCTGCGCAAGCCCCGTCGAAAGGGCGAGAAACTCGATTGCGCACCGATACACGTCCAGCTTCTGGAAGCTCAGCATCACCTACCCGTCGGCCGAATGTACCTCCCGGTTGCGCCATTCGTCGCCGTCGCCGTCAAGGACCACGTCAACGTCAACGTCAACGTCAACGACCACGTCTAGCTCTACCCCATCATCTCAAGCGAAACACGGCAGTAGTCCTCAAAGTTATCCTTCCGCGGCTTCCGGTCGATCCATAAGGCGTCGCACTCCGGGCAGAGCAACGCATGTTTACCGAGATACACAAGACGTATGTGGACAACCCAGTCTTGCCCACAGCGAGGGCATGCCACTTTTCCCACGCTCACGGAACCACCGGATACGCCGTGATGATTTCCCAGGTACCAGGTTTCACGATGATACGAATCGCAGTCTCGCCTGCGGTCCCCACTTCGCGACCCATTCGAACAACGAAGGCACCGGGATCGCCTGGTTCGGACATGCCTCGGGCTGCCCAAGCTTCATCCACAAGGGCGAGAACTTTATTTCGACTAACGTTAAACATGGAATGAATCCCCTTGGCCGGGTTTTTTTACGATATGAGAGAGCACGTGCCGCACACGGTTGGCAAAAACTTTATCCGAGCCATAGACCAAACGTGTCGACGACAATCACTTAACAGGCGATAAGCACGCGGAATGAAACGATTTGCCGTGTTACAAAGAATCCGCAAACCGATGCGTGCTCACGGACGCAAAAACGATCTGGCCACACGATCGTGCCGGCGAGTCCTCGTTCACGACCGCGTCAGCGAGTTGCTCGCTCTCGCGGTACGACGTTCCGACAGGGCCGCTACTACATACGAGTAAGCAGGAACAAGTCCTCGACATTGCAACGGAGTCCTCCGGCCGTAAGAGATGATCCCCCGTCGACAGTCGTGGTCCCAGACACCCAACTCAGGTACAGCTCCGGCAGGCTCAACGTTGCATCCCAGTAAGTAAATCCCGGAGGCGCGATCATCGCTGCGCATACCGCGTCGACCGGGTCTAGCACATCGAGGTTGTAATCGGATCCGCGCCGCACGAAAACGCACGACGAACTGCTGCCCACCAACGTGATCGTCACCATCGTGTTGGTGATGACCACGTTCGGGCTAGCCGGCAGCGGCGGAACGGCCTGTGGACACCTGTTCGTGCGGGAGATCGTCGCCGTGTAGGTTCCGGACCAGTCCGGCGAGCGGCAGCCGCCAGCAAAAGATGAACTGAATGCCAGCGCCAAGCACACCATCGCCTTGCGATCAAGCACGCGTCAGTCAAGCACGCGCTTACGAACATCGCAAGCGCCAGGGCTGCGGATGGTTGTCCACTTCGTAGCGAGCGCGTCCGCCGTGCAAGGCGAAGTTTCGCCCGGCTTCGGTGCGGGTCGTAGTCCACGATAAAATAACTCTACGTTGGTGCCGAAAATTGGGCCGCCCTTTGCTCTCTCCTACCCTCTGCTCTCCCTTCTCCTCCTCTACCTCCCGACCTTCTCCCTCCTCTTGCCGCCTCCTTCACCTTTCCGCGTCCTAGCCTTCTACCCTCCATCCACCCGGAGGGGGGGAGGGAAGGGGATAGGCATTCCGGCGAGAGCATCGACCCCGCCGCCATCGTGTCTCTTGCTCGAGCGGCCGCGAAAGCATTCGGCGACGGGAATGCGGTCGTCGACGTGAATCACGCGGTCAGGCGCCTCGCCGACGTCAAGACGCGGTACGGCATGAGCGACACGGGGCTCGAACAATACGTGCGGACGGCGCCCGATCAGCCCGGGCTGCTTCGCGCGGGATTTCCGTTTGGCGCGGCGTTTTCGCCGAGTCGCCTCGTGCCGTGGCTCGAGAAGAAGCGTCATCGACGCGTTCGATCGGAGCCCCGCGACGATTCTGTCCATCGCAGATTGCCCGTCCAAGAGCTGGCGATCCGCGGGAGCGCGTTTCTAGATTCTCTGCGCAGCCGAACGCGTTGCGCAGGCTAGGACGTCGTACGCGAAGGTCTCCAGGGCGAGTCTTACCAGACTCTCCAAAGTTCGAACCCCTCAGCGAGATCCTCTCGATACTGTTGGATACGCCCGCCCGCTGCGATCGAAGGCTTCCCCGCAGCCTCACGGTCGTAGCGAGCGCGCACCGGAACGTGGCTGAGAAACATTTCGAAGGCGGTGTAGGCGTCGATCACGGCGTCGCGCGGTTCGTTCAGCACGAGTCTTCGAAGGGCTCGCTCGTACAGCATGGCGTACGGACCGTCCTGTACCATGTAGAGGGTCTCGTGGTTTTGCTGGCACCTCAGGACTGCCACCGGGGATGTCGTCATCGGTACCTGGAGCCGCTCGGATTCGGTCACGCGCACACCTTCGCCACGTTCAACCATCTCCTTATTGATCTGCTTGTGGCAAGTCACGCAGCTGGCCTCGACGCGCATGCAATCCTCGCGGGCGAAGAATAGGGCCATCAATCCACGCGGTCGAGATCACGCGGGAAGGCAGCAAGGCGTTCGACCGATCCTAGGCGCCTCCCGAACTGATACCATCGCGGCAACGAGTATGTTGACGCCTCAGGAACGAGCTAACGGCGTATTTCATGTGGGCTATGAGTGGTGGATGTTTCGCGCCTCACTTGCTCTCGTGCAGACCGTCTCGAAGGAGGACGACCTCCTGCGAAACGCCTTGCTGAGAGCATGGTGATGCACGGCCGGGCTCTGACAGAATTCTTTTACTTCAAGAAGAACGAAAAGTTCCCCGATGACATTAACGCGGGGGATCTGGGGATGACATGCCCAAGCCTTCCACCGGAGCTCAAGAAATGGTGGGACGATGCGGGCAGCCGCGTGGCGCACGTTGCGCGCCACCAGCCCTACGGAGGTAAAAAGGCGTCGACGTTCCATCCCGCTCATGCACTCGCCTTCACCCGCTGGATCGCCCTGGCGAATCTATTTCTTTCGGCGTCATCCGAGCGACGATCCGGCAGAGACCATTCCAGCTCGCGCTTTTCTCGATGCGTGCCCCGCGAAAGTCGCCGCGACGATGATCGCCGTCGTCCAGGCGGTAGCGGCGGCGCCTCCACCCGCCTTCAGCGGAGGAGGGAAGTGGGAAGCGATGCACGGGTTCATGGCCGGGTTCTACGAGGTCCGCGTCGATGGTCCCGGGCGTCGCCACTACCGACTGTTTTGCATGCTCGACCGTGACGGCGCGCGGGTGGGCCTCGGCGGCCCGAGCCTCATCCTCATCACCGGTAAGGACAAGCCGTTCCGCACAGTCCTCTCGAAGCACGACTACGAGGAGGTGCGCAGACTCGGACGCGAATTCCTGTCGCGAGTCCCGAGAAGCGTCGACTAGCCCGCCGCCCGCCTGCGGCTGGGCGGCTTTCGGTTTGGCACGAGGGTGAGGTGGAACCCGAGTGCTTTCGTGACTGCGATGACGGTCGATATCGTTGGGTTCGGCGAGCGCGAGGTGAAGAGACGTCGGACGATCTCGGGTTTGGCGCTGATGCGTCGGGCCAGCTCGGCCTTGCTCATGCCGTTCGCGATACGCACGGAGTCGAGCGCTTGCACCAGCTTGTCCGTTGCGTCGATTTCTGCCTCGGCATCCTCGTAGTGGGCGGCGAAAGTCGGGTCTTTCATCCGACCATCGACATACTTATCGAATCCAGTTTGTGTCCTGGACTTCGTGGTCACTTTGGCGGGCCGAGGCATCGTTTGTGATCGTAACATGAAAGTTACGACACCGCCAAGGGGGATGCTCGCAATGGAGGGGAACCAATTGTCCAGACGGTGTCTGGAAAGTCTGCCGATCGAAAGGCTGCAACTGCCGCTGGCGGGCGTGAGATTCCTCACGATAAAATAACTCTACGTTGGTGTCGAAAAATGGGCCGCCCTTTGCTCTCTCCTACCCTCTGCTCTCCCTTCTCCTCCTCTACCTCCCGACCTTCTCCCTCCTCTTGCCGCCTCCTTCACCTTTCCGCGTCCTAGCCTTTCCCGTCGGCGTGCCGATGAGAGACTGCGACTGCGCCTTTTTCACTCACCTTGACCGCCCGACGACGCCAATCGATTCTCGGTCGGCATGAGGCGATTCCCCAATGTTGCATTCACGATGGCGGCCGTCGTTTCTGCATCGGCGGGAGCGCGCGCCGAATCCGGTCCGGCATCCAACGTGGTGCTCTCGGGCGCTGCCGGTCTTGCCCGTTTTGCGCAGGGCGAACAGGCCCCTCCGCTCTGCTGCGCCGAGCGAGAGAACTGGGTTGCGATCGGTGGCTATCTTCGCCTTGGAGCCGGTTACCGGGTGCTTTCGTGGCTTGAGCCCGGGCTCGATATCTCGGCGGCATACTTGCGCGGGTCGGATGGTCAGGACGGCGCTCGAAAGCTCGAATTGTCGCTCTCCACCATCGGGGCCGCGCCGCGCGTGGAATTTCGCTTCGGCGACCCATTGTTCTTCGTTCCGAAATTGGCATGGCACTTCGAGCAGGTAAGCGGTGAGTTCGTCGAATCGACCTCGGCCGGCGCGACCTTCGAGAAGTCGAAAAGCCGTCTTTTCACTGGACCAGGGCTCGGTATCGCGATCGGTTACTGGGTGTTGCCGACGCTCGGAATCGGTGGTGACGCACAGGGCGCATTCTTCGGCCCTGATTTCTCGACCATCTTGCGCATCGGCGCGACGGTGAGCTGGGTCCCTTGACCGCGATCCGGGCATAAGTCGGATCGACGCACCCCGACGCCGATCGACCATCACTACATAAGGCCGCTCGTCGAACGTGAGATTGCCCTTGCCGCCGTGCTCGATCACCTCGAGCTTGCCCATTCCGAACCCCATCGGCCCGCGGGCGTAGGAGTGCGCCTTCAATCGGTACGGCCCCGAGCGACGATCGGAAGGTAGTCGCACGGTGAAGCACTCCGGGCCGTAACCGGTGGTCACGTCGGCGTAGAATTATGCGTTTGAATTGCGGCGGGCATTCTTTCGGCCTAGCGAATGCGCGCATGCGTGTCATTGCGGGTAGGAGGAAATTGCTACCGGCCCAAACTGGGGCTCATCGAATCGACGCTGAATGCGGAATCGATTTCGATCGCAAAGTATCGGTCTTCCATCTCCTTGAGCTTGAAGATGACCTGCCGGGCGATGTCGCGAGCCTTCCGCAGGCCCGTGGCTTCGGTCTTCGGCTCGAGCAGCTCGAGATCGACGTAGATCTCGTCGCCGCGTCGAGGCAAGTAGCTATAGGTCGTCTGGTGTTTGCCCCGGACGTAGAGACAGACGACCAGCGGGTTGTCGAAGTCCTTCAAGATTTGCCCGATACCGTAGGTGACCCGTTCGGGGTCGATCCTTCCCGTGCGGCTCCTGCCGCCTTCGGGAAAGATCGTGCAGATCTCACCTCGCGAGACCAGGTAAGCGAGCCTCTCGAGCACGCTGCGGTGGTGCGCCGGCGTCCCGGCGCGATCGATGGGAATCGTTTTGCCGAGATAGGTGAAGATGTGGAGAAACCAGCTCCTTTTGAAGTTTTCGATGGCAGGCACGTTCCACGAGAAGAGCCGAAAATCGGTGAACATCGCGAAGAGCGATGCGAGCGCATGGTGCATGATGAGCGAATCGATCATCGTGAGATGATTCGCGCAGATAGCAATGGGCCGGTTCGGCACTACGGCGGCTCGGAAGGCGTGCCGAATTTCGCTCAAATGGCGGATACGGTACCCGCGGATCACGCGCAGATACACGACGACCGCCGTTCCCACAATCGGAAAAGCGGCCCAACTGAGAGCCGTCTGCAACTTCAGAGCTCGTACGTCGCGCTGCGTCACCGGCATGGTCAGGGGCCTCGCGTGGACGTTTCGGCGACGTCCCTAGCACGGTTCATGGCTGTTTCCTCGCAGAATTCCCATTTACCCACGATTCCACCGGACGCCGGCCTACAGGCTCATCGAAACCGGCGACCCCGAAATCAGGATCGCGCATATCGCGCATGTTGACAGAATTATGACAGGCGGAGCCGTCGGCCGAATAGTAAGAGCGAGCGCGAGGGGATTATCTACGCATGGCCACGCACGAACAGCCATCAGGGGTTGCCTTAGTGTTTCCTGGCCAGGGCGCCCAACGTCCCGGTATGGGGCGGGACTTTTGTGCGGCGTTTGCGCTCTGCCGCGACACGTTCGTCGAAGCGAGCGACGCCGTAGGATTCGATGTTGCCGACGTATGCTGGAACGACGACCCTCGGCTCGATGACACCGAGTACACCCAGCCATGCATCGTTACCGTCGAAGTCGCGATGGTGCGGGCACTTCGGGCCGAGCTCGGGTTCGAGGGAAATTACTTCGGTGGTCACAGCTTGGGAGAATACTCCGCCTTGTGCGCCGCCGACGTGATCTCTCTCGGCGATGCCGTGCGAATGACGCGTCGCCGCGGCGTGCTCATGCAAGAGGCCGTTCCGAAGGGACACGGGGCGATGTTGGCCGTCATTGCCGAGGGGATCGGATGCCGGGATCTCGAGGGCGAGCTTCGCGCTTTCGGCGTCGATGTCGCCAACCGCAATTCCCCCGATCAAATCGTGATTTCGGGGGCGGCCGGTGCCGTTGCGGGCGCATCGGCGCGGCTCGAGCAAATCCTCTCGGGCACCGAGCATCGTCTGGTCCCTTTGAATGTAAGCGCACCGTTTCATTCCCGGCTCATGGAGAGCATCGAGCGGGAGTATCGGGACGTTCTGCAAGCGCTCGCCCCGGCGTTTCGCCCGGAGCACGCGCGTCGGTGCACCTCCAATGTCACTGGGGGATTTCACCAGCCGGATGCCGGCGCGATTGTCGATGCCCTCACGCGTCAAGTCAGCATGCCGGTCGACTGGGTTTCGAACATGAAGGCGCTCCGGGACACAGCGGGCCGCATCTACGAAGTCGGTCCGGGCCGACCACTTTCCGGTTTTTTCAAGGCGATTGGGTGCTCCGTAACGTCGATCATCTCGGTGAAGAGCGCCCAAAGGGAGCTCGCCGTTGCGACGGCGGAGCTTCGCAGTGAGGGGACCCACCCCTCGAGGGAATCGTTCTAATGGCGATCGAGTTCGAGACTTCTCATTGGGCGCTGATCCTCGGAGGCTCCAGCGGTTTCGGCCTGGCTACCGCCCAAAAAGTGGCGCGGCACGGAATGAGCGTGGCGGTCGTTCATCGTGATCGCAAAGGGGCGATGCCGGCCATCGAAAACGAGTTCGAGAAAATTCGGCAAACCGGCGTCGGTTTCGTCGCCTACAACACGGATGCTCTCGCGGAGGAGGGCCGCAAGCTCGTGCTCGAGGATCTTGGGCGAAAGCTCGGTCAAGCGGGCCGCATTCGCCTGCTCTTGCACTCGATCGCATACGGCAACCTGAAGCTCATTGCCCCTCCCGCACCCGATTACGGTGCGCCGAGCCGTCGAGCGAGAAAGGATCTCGCGGCCCGGATCTCGGTTCCCGCCGACGCGCTCGGGGCGGCCATCAACGATCTCCTTCGAGAATCGCCCGCGGGCGCCCCTCTTTCGCAGCTCGCCGCTCCACCCGACTACGATCGGGACTCGCTTCTCGAGGACGAGGACTTTGCGCGCACCGTGCACAGCATGGGGACGAGCATCGCAACTTGGGCGCGCGACCTGTTCGCCCACCGCATGTTCGCAGAAAGCGCGCGCGTGATCGGGATGACGAGCGAAGGAAACGAAGTAGCGTGGCGTGGATACGCGGCGGTATCCGCGGCCAAAGCCGCGCTCGAAGCGGTGTCGCGGTCGATGGCGCTCGAGCTTGGCCCCTATGGCATCCGCAGCAATGTGGTTCAGGCGGGAGTCACCGATACTCCGGCGCTGCGGCTCATCCCGGGCAGCGAACGGCTGAAAGCGAGCGCGCTTCTCCGCAACCCGCTCGGGCGTCTGACGGCTCCCGCCGACGTCGCGAACTTCATCTGCCTCCTTTGCACGGACGAAGCAGCATGGGTCAACGGCGCGCTCTTGCGTGTCGACGGGGGAGAGCACGCCTGTGGCTGAAGTCGACGCATCTCTGTACGTGCATGGGGTTGGCCACTTCCATCCCGAGAACGAGATCGACAACCGGTTTCTCGAGGAGCTCGACATCGGAACGAACGAGGCGTGGATTGTCGAGCGCGTCGGAATTCACCGCCGCCGCACGGTCCTGCCGCTCGATTATCTGCGCCGCACGCGTAACGCGGACGTGCGCATGGCTGCAGAAGCGGCGCTCTACACGAACGCAGAGACGGGTCGGCGAGCTGCTCTTCACGCGCTCGAGCGAGCCGGGATCGGGCCATCGGATATCGGAATGGTCATCGCCGGAGGGTGCTCTCCCAGCATGCACATACCGGCGGAAGCTTGCCGCATCGCCGCGGCGCTCGATATCGAGGCGCCTGCATTCGACGTGAATTCGGCGTGCTCGAGCTTCGGCGCTCAGCTTCACCTGCTCTCGTCGATGAGCAACTTGCCCGACTACGTTCTCGTCGTGAACCCGGAGAACACCACCCGCGTCGTCGACTACAGGGACCGGGCCACCGCGGTTCTATGGGGTGATGGCTCGAGCGCCGCGGTGGTGTCGAAGAGCGTGCCGTCCAGCGTTCGGGTGGTGGCGACCACATTGGCCTCCTTCCCACGCGGCCACGCCGTCGTCACCATCCCCGAGTTCGGACACTTCGTCCAGAATGGGAACCAGGTTCAAAGGTTCGCCATCAAAACTACCCTTGCCTGTATCGAAGCGATGCTGCCGGGCGCAAGCACGCGTACGAAAGAAACAGGCGGCACGATCCGGTTCATTGGCCATCAGGCGAACCGCCTCATGCTCGACTCCGTCGTGCAAAGGCTTGGGCTCGCCGCCGACCAGCACTGGCACAACGTCGCCGATTTCGGCAATACTGGCGCGGCGGGTGCCCCCACGGTTCTTTCGCAACATTGGGACCGAATCCGTCCGGGAGACACCATCGTCATGGCGGTCGTCGGTTCGGGTCTCACGTGGGCGAGCATTCGAATGGATGTGGACACATGATCCGGTACGCCGAATTCGTCGAGCGTGACGCGTTCTCGAAGGAGGATCTCCTCGCGCTCTCTCAGGGCAATCTCGTCGTCGACGCACCCGCCGAATTCATTCGGCTTCCCGCGCCGCCGATGCTCATGCTCGACCGCGTGCCCGAAATACGGCGCAACGGAGCGCGCGGCCGTATCGTCGGTGAACGGGACGTTCACGTCGACGACTGGTTTTTTCACTGCCACTTCCGCGGCGACCCGGTACAGCCGGGCTGCCTCGGCGTGGATGCCGTATGGCAGCTGGTTGGCCTCTATTGTTCCGCGGCCGGGGCACCGGGATCCGGCCGCGCGCTCGGCTGCAAAGAGGTGGAGTTCTTCGGGCAGATCCGCCCTTACAACCGCGTCGTCCGTTACGAGGTCGACATTCGGCGCTTCAGCCTCCTCAAAGATTCGGGCTCGGCGATCGCCGTCGGGACAGCGAAAGTCCTCGTCGACGGCGAAGCCATCTACACGATCAAAGATGCCAAGGTCGGGATGTTCCTCGGCATCGCTTATCCCGACTACCCCACCCGCTCGAACAACTCTGTCGGCGGAGTGATGGACAGGAGTACGCGCGAGTGTTGACCAACGACGAAGTGCTCGAGCTGATTCCGCAGAAAAGGCCGTTTCGGTTCATCGATCGGCTGGTCTCGATCGACGAACGCCACGCCGTCGGCGAATACATGTTCCGGCACGATGAATCGTTCTACGCTGGGCACTTCCCCGGGGATCCGGTCACTCCGGGGGTCATTCTGATTGAAACCATGTGCCAGACCGGGCTCGTCGCCCTCGGGATCTACTTGCTTGGCCTCGACATCCCGCACCATGAGGTGGCGAAAACGGTGACGCTATTCACGGAATGCAATGTCGAGTTCGAGCGGGTCGTGAAGCCGGGGGAAACCGTACGCGTGCGAGCGGAGAAGATTTACTGGCGACGTCGAAAGCTTCAATCGAAGGTGACGCTGGAGCTCGCCGATGGTTCGGTCGTCGCCGCTGGAACCGTCGCCGGGATGGGGGTGCCTCGCCATGGATAAGGTTCGAGTCGTCGTCACCGGTCTCGGTGTCGTCGCGCCCAATGGGCACGGTCTCGATGCATTCGCGTCCGCGCTCCGCGAAGGCAAGAGCGGCATTCAATTCCACCAACACCTCGCAGATGCCAACTTCGGCTGCCGCGTCGGCGGCATCCCCGAAGACATCGAGGGGCTTCGCCGCGGCTACCTCACCGAAGAGGAGTCGATGGCGATGAACGCCAACATGGTCTATGCGGCCGTCGCCGCAATCGACGCATGGAGCGACGCGGGTCTGCAAAGGCCTCCGGCGGATAGCAACGAAGTCGATTGGGATTCGGGCGCGGTGATGGGAACCGGTATCGGCGGAATGGACACGATCGCCGAAAAACTGATCCCGAAGACCGACGCCGGCAAGGTGAGTCGCCTTGGCAGCACGATGGTCGAGCAGATCATGTCGAGTGGCAACAGTGCCAGGCTCGCCGGTATGTTCGGTCTCGGCAATCAGGTTACGACCAACTCCAGCGCCTGCAACACGGGAACCGAAGCCGTCGTCGACGCCTTCTTGCGCATTCGCGAAGGGCGTGCGCTCCGCATGATTGCGGGAGGCTCCGAGGGGCATTCGAAGTACATTTGGGCCGGGTTCGACGCGATGAAGGTCCTCTGCCGAACGCACAATGACGCTCCAAGCAAGGCGTCGAGGCCGATGAGCGCGAGCGCAGCGGGGTTCGTGCCGGGGTCAGGCGCCGGCGCGCTCGTCTTGGAGAGCCTCGAGAGCGCCGATCGCCGCGGCGCGCGCATCTATGCCGAAGTGCTCGGCGGTTTCGTGAACTGCGGCGGCCATCGCATGGGGGGCAGCATGACGGCTCCCAATCCCCACGGCGTCCAGAAGTGCATCCGCGAAGCAGTGAGCATGGCGGGCATTCGCCCCGAATCGATCGGCGCGATCAACGGGCATCTGACGGCGACGTCCGCCGATCCGACGGAGGTCGCGAACTGGGCTCGTGCTCTCGAGCTTCCGCGGGAGCGAATGCCGCTCTTGCACTCCACCAAATCGCTGATTGGTCATGCGCTCGGAGCCGCCGGCGGGATCGAGTGCGTGGCGAGCGTGCTCGAGCTTCATCATGGATTCGTGCATGGATCGCTCAATTGCGAGGATCTACATCCGTCGATCGCCCCTTACGGAACGAGCATTCCGCATGCCACCGTCGATCGACCGGACCTTGCGGTCATTGCCAAAGCGAGCTTTGGGTTCGGCGATGTGAACGGGTGCGTCATTTTCCGAAAATTCGCGCATTGAGACGAGGAGACTGTCATGACGGAACAACAGGTGTTCGAGAAGGTCGTCGGTATCATCAAGCCCTTTGCCAAAAACCCAGAGGCTCTCGCGAGTGCGGGCATGGAGACGTCGATCTTGAAAGACCTCAAGGTGAACTCGGCTCGGCTAGTCGACGTGGTGCTCGAGATCGAAGACGCTTTCAACATCGAAGTAGCGGACGAGGAAGCCGACAAGGTTCGTACCATCGGAGACGCAGTCAATCTCATCGTCGGCCGGACGAAATAAGATCGCCCGCTTGCGTCGCCCCGTCTTCGTCGGTAACGATGTCGTCGATCTTCGGGATCCCTGGGCGCGTTCGGCGGCTGGGCGCACCCGATTCGTCGAGCGCGTGTGCACCGAGAGCGAGCGAGCGATGGTTGCTCGCTCGCGTGAGCCTTGCGTGACCTTCTGGACGCTGTTCGCCGCGAAGGAAGCAGCATATAAAGTCGTGCTCAAGCTGCGGCCCGACGCGATCTTGGCGCACCGTAAGTTCGAAGTTGGGCCCGGCCTCGACGAACTCCATTACGACGGCATGCGGATTGTGCTCGATGTCGAAGTCATGCCCAGCCACGTGCACGTCGTCGCCGCGACGCGCGCCGGCCCACATCTCGCCGGCGTGGCAAAGCTGCCGGACGACGACGATTCGAGCGCCGCAGCGCGCGAGTTGCTCATGGGGACCATGGCGGTTCGAATGTGCTGCGCCCGCGACGAGCTCGAAATCGTGCGCGAACGGCGAGCCGGCAGCTGGGACGGGTTCGGTCCCCCCGCGCTCTTTCGTGGCGGAGCCCTGGTCGAAGCCGACGTGAGCCTCTCCCACGACGGCGGTTTCGTCGCATTCGCCGCGACGGCTTGGGACGCGATAACGGCCAAGGCGAGCGTCGAACCTTCGTCTCACGCTTTGAATTTCGGGTGCGCGCGACTTCCGGGCCGCAGCTCAATCAGCAGCTGGTGTTGTTGCCGTAGCTGACTCCTAGTTGGTCGCAGTTGCTTTCCCGGGCTTGGGCGAGCGCAATCCCCACTTTAGCGTAGCCGTAGCGCTCGCGGATGACATCCGCTGCGCGATGGAGCCGCTCGCCGCGATCGAAGAGGGAGAGCTGTTCGCCAGTGGGACGCAGGTTGGATAGGCAAATGCCGAGAAGTCGGATGGCCGTTCGGCGTGTTCGCGCGCGAACGAAAAGGTCGCGAACCACGGGGTAGAGTTCGAGCTCGGAGCAGGTCGGCGTGATCGTGCGCGCGCGTTGGATCGTTTGGAAATCCGCGTAGCGCAGGTGGAGAAAGTCGGCGACCCGCTGCTCTACAGCGACGAGCAGCTCATCTCGGATCTCGCCAAGATCTTCCGGTCGGCCGCCGCTCGCTAGTGTCCTCAGTCTAAGATCGGTAACAAAAAGAACGGGACGGTCGGGAGCGAAAGCCCTTTCGGCTTCCGCTCCCAGGTCGGCGGCCCCGCGCCGTGCAAGCTCAGGCCGGCGGCTGGCTGACGTCGCGCCCGAGCAGCATCGCGCCCACCCGTCGCGAAGCGCCGTTCCAGAAGCCCGCTTCGCCGTTCCACTCCTTGGGATTGCGGAAGGTTCCGAACAGCATGTCCCAAACCGGAATGCCGTAGTTGTAGGCGTGCACGCCGCGCTGATGATGAATGGCATGCATCTCTGGTCGCGGGAGGATGTAGCCAATCCAGCGCGGCGTCCGCAAATTCGCGTGAAGGAAGAGACCGATCAGGAAGAACGCATAGCTGGCGATGAAGCTCGCCGCCGGGCTCGGGCCGAGCAGTGCCGCCACGCAGGATCCGATGGTCACGAGGAGCACCATCTCCAAGGGATGAACGTAGGCAAAGCCCGCCACGTCGACCCGCTCGGCGCTGTGGTGCAACTGATGGGTCCAGCGCCAGATCCAATTTACGCGATGCATGAGGCGGTGCACCCAGTAGAAGATCAGGGTGTCGGCCAAAAACGCCAGGAAGGCGTCGGCGGCGAGCGGCAATTGGCTGAGATTGAGAAGCATCCCCCGATGGAGGACTTGGGCCACAAGGGCTGGCAGGCCGATGGCGATGACGGGCCTCACCAGAAAGAACAGGATGGCTTTGACCTTCCAAAAGCGGATCTCGGGTTGCGGCCTCCCGGGCAAAAAGTGCTCGAGCGCGAGCATCGTGAAGAAGCTGAGCGGAAACAGGAACGTAAGCTGCGGCATGGGTCGTCTCCTTTCAGACCATGGGGCGTGACCCGCCGCGGAACAATCGTTCCATCGCGATTTCAGTGAGTTACGGCCGGAAGGTGCAATACGTGCCGGTGCGAATGGCAGCACGCAGGTAATCGCCGAGGGCACGATCGTGCTCGTCGATGCGCGAGATGGCGTCCTTGATGCGGCGCTGCACGTTGACCCGCGCGCGTTCGGATGCCGAGCCGCCGCGGCGCGCCGTCGCGCCGAGCCCGAACGCGCGCGAGAGCTCGGCGCGCAAGTATTCGCGCTCGCGGACGAGCCGCTCGATGTGTCCGGCGTCGGCATTGGCTTCGGCATCCGCCAAATCCGTTTCGATCTCGGTCAGGCGACGGCGGTAGCTGTGGGCCGCCTCGGCGTCGAGCAGTTCCCCGGCGTCGGACTCGACGATGGCACCGCCGCCATCGCTCGCCAGCGCGAGGACGTGGATCTCTTCGCCGGGACGCTCGACGAGCCGCGCCAACAGTTCCATGCCGCGGCTGTGCTGCACGCGAATCTGCGTTTCGCCATGAGCGACGCGCCAGACTTCGCCTTCGCGTGTGAGGCTGAAGTGTTTTTGCGTGATGGCTTTCGGAGTCGGGGCGGGCGCGATCCCGATCCTCTCGCGGGCGCGCCGGGCCAGCCCGGCGATGCCGAGCGAATCGGCGAGGGTCGCGGCCTCTTCGAGAAGCTCACGCGAGCCCTCGAGCGAACCGAGCTCGAAGGCGATGCGGCTGACCCATGTCAGAAGGCCGCGGCGCCGGCTCAGCTCGAGCGCAGCCCGGAGCTGATCGGCCGCGGCTTTGCGCTCGCCCAGGGCACCATCGAGTAATCCGAGCACGCGCCGGACCGGCCCGCTGTAGACGAGGACCCCGGGGCCGAACGAGAGCTCTTGATCCGCGATCGGCAACATGGCCTGCCGCGCCAGACGCTGCTGCTCGGATGTGCCGATCGCCGCGCAGACCTCTGCGATGTGGCCGCGAAAGTCGCCGCCGCCAGTCAGAAGCTTTTCGACGGGAAAACCAGCGAAGGCGCGCGCCGCCCCGGCAGGGTCACCCAGGCGTACCCACGTCAGCGCCCGCATGAGCGGCCGAATGATCGCAGCGGTCGGGAGGACCTCGGTAGCGTCGTCCATTGCCGCGAAGGCGCGCGGGGCCACCTCGGTCTGGTGAAGCTCCAGCGACCGCAGTTGGAGGTGGGCGCCGAGTGTCCGAAAGATCGACGGATCGTCGGTGAGCTGCGAGAGCGCTTGCACTTCCGCGGTCAGGCGCTCGGATTCGTCGAATCGGCCACGCGCGATGGCACGCATCGACGCGAGCAGCAGCGCACGCCAGGTCAGACGCGGATGTCCGACCGTGCGCGCCATGCGGAGCATCTCGTCGAGGTACAGGTCCATCGCTTCGAAGTCGCCCAGGTACATCTCGGCCAAGATCAGGCGAAAGTACGCGCGCAGTGCGGCAGCGTGATCGTTCACTGGCAACGCCCGCGCGAGAAGCTCCCGCGATAGGCTGCGAACTTCGGTCGGCCAGGCGACACCGATCATCGCGGAGGGAGCGACGAGGAGCACATCGCGCAAAAGCGCCTCGTCACCGGCTGCGCGGGCTTCGGCGATGGCCGTTCGAGCCATCTGCATCGGCACCGCCGGATCCGGCGCCGGCTGGAGCGCGGCAGCGAGGCGCGCCGATACGCGACAGCGCCAGGGTGAATCCGGCGCAAGCCGAGCTTGCGCCTCTTGGAGATAGTGCACCAGAGCGGAGTCGATGATGCCAGCCTGCAGCTCGCTGCCGAACGCCAGCGCCGCCCGGGCAAACGTTTCGTGATCACCGTGGGCGCGCGCGACCGCCAGCGCGTCGAGGCACAACTTGCGGCTCTTGGCGTAGTGGCCGGCGGCTAGCGCGAGGTTCGCGGCACGCACGAGCGAGGCGGCCCCGCTCTGCACCTCCAACCAATGTTGGCAGAGCGCGAAAGCCCGATCGAACGTGCCCTGTCGTTCGAGCAGCGCGAGGGCCTTTTCGACCACCGCGTCGCAACCCTCCGTTCGTCCGGCCACGGCGTGGTGGGCGCGTTCCACCAGCGTGCGCGGATCGTCGCCGGCGGTGGCGAGGGCGGCTTCCGCCCGCCCATGCGCACGCATGCGATCTTCGACCTTGATGGCAGCAAAGACGGCGTCACGCACGAGTGCGTGACTGAAGCGAAACTGCCCGGGCTCGAGCTCGAGAACGATTCCGGCCCGCGCCGCCGGCTGCAAATCGTCGATGACCCGCGCAGGCAGAAGGCTGCACATGGCGCCGAGAATCGCCGCCGAGAATTCGTTTCCGAGCACCGATGCGCTCGAGAGCAGCGAGCGCGTCCGCTCCGGCAAAAGCTCGATGCGCTCCTGCACCAAGACTTCGATCGTCGGCGGCAGCGCGAGACGGTCGCCGCCGGCGCGCCAGACGCGAGCACACTCCACGACGAACAGCGGATTGCCGCCGGTTCGCGCGAGAATTTCGCGAACCACGGCGCCGGGCATCGCGTGACCGGCGTTGCGAGCGGCCAGCTCGGCCACATGCTCGGCGCCGAGCGGATGCAGCGGAATCTCGCGCGCATCGCGCAGGAGGCGTACCAGCCGCTTCTGCACCGGCGCATCGATGCGGGGATCCTGGCGCCGCAGCGTCAGCAGCAAGAGCACGTGCAGCGAGCGCAGGGGCTGGGCGAGAAAGCAGAGCAGGTCGAGCGTCTGCGCGTCGCCGGCGTGGAGATCCTCGACCACCCACAAGATCGGTTTTTGCGCGGCCGCGCGCCCGAGCGCCCCCAGCACTTCTTCCCACAAATGAAAGGCGTCGGCTTCGGTGCCCGCCTCCGCCTCGATCTCGAGCGAGCGCAAACACGGTCGTACGGGAAAGTAGGCCGGCGTCTCGCCGAGCTCCCACGCTCGTCCGTGCGTGACCACGAACTCGCGCGCCGCTCGGGCGGTGATCTCGGCCGCCAGAGAGCTCTTGCCGATCCCCGCCTCGCCCGAAAGGATGACGAGCTGGCCGCGTCCGGCACGGGCGCTATCGCACGCGGCCTCTAGCAGCGTCAGCTCGTTGTCGCGTCCGAGCAGATTCACGAATGTTCCGTCGGAGTGTAGCACTCGAGCGAGCAAGCCGTCTTCGTTGCAGTAGGTGTCGCGCAATTCAGCGCCGGGGTCCGCGAGCTTTGCGCCGGATGTTAAGCCGGCGCCGCCAACGCGGATTGCGTCGCACAGCCGCTCGAGATGAGCGACGCACGGGCCCGCATGGCAACATGCCATCACGTCAGAATGCGGGTTCCTGGACATCTCGAATTGGACCAACGCATCGTCCGCCATGGCGCAAATGGCGGCGGCTGCTTGGTAGGTCGGCTGCTAACATGTCCGGTGCACATGCGGGGGGAGGCGACCATAAACGGAACGCAACGACGCATTCGCCGCGTGTTCGGCATCTTGGGCTTGGGTATGCTGGGCGCGGCAGCGGCTTGCACTGGCGACGGCGGTTTTTTGCCGGTGTCGGGCGACGCTGGCTCCGACTCGATGTTCGATGCAATACACGCGGCGGAGAAGTCGAACACCGCGAGCGACGGGCCGCTCGACCAGAGCATGGTCTTCCCGGATGCCCGAGCGATGCTCCGGCGGAAGCCCGCGGTACTCCTGATGCACCTCGTAGATCTCCTCGATGAGGAGCTCCGATCCCCGCTCCTCGTCACGACATCTCAAAATGGATGATGTCGAGCCGGGAGAGCTGAAGTAGCTTTCGAGAAGCTGGCTGCACCGCAGCTGTACCTCGAATCTTCTCGTTGCACTTCTTCATCGCGATCGTGAGCTCCCAATTTGGCCAGGCGCGGCACCAGGCGGGTGTGGCGGGCGCCACACGCGGTGCCCCGCGGCGCTTGAGCAGATACGCGATGCCTTGAAGCGCGACGACTGGGTCCACCCGGTCACCGTCTATAGGGTGCATAGCGCACAGATCGATCGGAAGGCGAGGGCTTTCGATCAGGCGAAGCGCAGAGCGACCGTGCTCGGCGGCTAGCGCCGGTACACGCCCGCCGCGACCCAGTCATCGGCACGATACCGACACGGTGGAATCGGCGAACAAAGAGGATGGCGGCTGCGGTCGCGATCGCGAGCCACGGCGACGACTGATCGCGGTACGTCCGAGCTACCGCGCATCCGGTCGATGACTGATCACCACCCTCCACGTTCCGGATCAGAGGACGCAGAAAGGCGTCACGGTGCACGTCTACGCGCGTGACCATGGAATCGCCGGTGCAAGTAGGATCGCCGCCCTCGACGAGCCCGATCAGCCGCTCGTTCGTACCGAACATGAGCAAGAGCGGCCCCCCCGAATCACCGAGGCAGGTGCCCGCGCCGTCTTCGCCGATGACCAATGTCGACGCCGTCACCGACTCGATGGTCGTAAAACCCTGCCTCTTTTCCGATGGTGACATGTCCACCGAAGACGATTGACCAAAGCCCACAAGCCGCGCTGCCCGGCCCTCGAACGATGTGTCGATCGCATCATCGAGCAACTCGATCGGCGCTTGCGGTGACGGCGCCGCCAGCACGACGACTCCGATGTCGTTCGTCAGATGGATCGGATCGAAGTTCGGATGGGCATCGATTTCCACCACCGGGGATGCTGCGGCGCCGTCACCCGGTACTGCGCCGAAGAAGACGCTCAGGTCGTCTCTCTGCCATCCGGCTAGGCAGTGTGCTGCCGTGACCACGACGCGCGGAGACACCAGCGTTCCACTGCAATGAGAATGACCTCGTACGAGGACCGCAACGACCGCGCCATCGGAAAGGTCGGGGTTCGCATTCGTAAGGTGGAAAATCGCCGCTCGCGCCGTGCGAGCGAGCGACAAGATTGCCCACAACATGATTGCAAAGATCACTCGACCGTGCCGCGGCATGGCAAGCTCGCCTCTATGCGTTACATTCCCGAAGCGCGGGCGTTCCCTCGCGAAGAGGCAACGCCCGCATTCCGGAGTGCCCCCTTCCTTAGAGGGTCAAACCCCCGCCGGGCTTCTTTGGTATCCCCGTTCCTCCCGGACCCTGCTTGTCACAAGCGTCGGGATTTTGCGGATCGAGAGATGCACACCACGGATTGCAGCTGCAAATCGCGACTCCACCGCAATGGCCGGAGTACAGGCTGTGCAGCGCGATTATCGGTGCTCGCCGTTCTCCGAGGCCAGCTCCGCGAGAGAGCCCGGTTGACCAGGCACTGGTGGTCACCGGAACTCGCCCGGGCGGCCGTCCTTCCGGCGACCATGCTGATGTGCCCTAATCGTGCCCCGACTCCCGTGGACGGATACGGAAATGGCAGGAAAACGCCGGGGAAGGGTGGAGAGACCAAAATCTCCCCCCACAGGCTAAGGGGTTGGAAATCTCGGATGAAACACCGCTCGCGACCGTGACGGCCACATGGGTTCGATTCCCGGCGCCTCCACCTTGTTCGCGAGCGATGCTCGCTCCCATCGCTTGGTCATCGGCACCACGTGTACTCCGGCCACCTCTTGGAGCGGTTCTTGTCGATTCCCGCGAGCTACGACTCGCCAGCACGGAACCCGATGCGCTTTCCGGGTTTCGCGGGCGGTGTCATCAGTTCTCGAATGGCGTCGAACACGACGCGGAACTGCGCGTCGTATTTCTTCTCGAGCGCATCAAGCTTCTTGGCTAGCTCAACGTTCGCCCCAAGCATCTGACGTAGTCGAACGAAAGCACGCATGATCTCGATGTTGACCTGCACGGCGCGGGCGCCCCGGAGAACGCTCGAAATCATCGCAACGCCCTGCTCCGTGAAAGCTCTGGGTGGCTTGCGCGTTCCTCCCCAGCTTGATGTTCCAGATTGGAACTTCAAGTTTCGGTATTCCTCCACGCACAGTTGCAGCATGAAATCGATCGGAAAACGCTCGAGGTTTCGGCTAACGGCTTTGTTCAGATTGCTGGTCGTCACTCCGTAAAGCGCGGCCAGATGCGCGTCGAGGATCACCCTATGACCACGCAGGACGAGGATGATCCGCTCGACCTGTTCCATCGATACCAGCTCGGCCTTCACCATCGACCTCCGAGCACGTGCAGTGCGAGCCCTCGACGATTTGTCGGCTCGGGTCGTTGCTCAGTTGCGCAAATTGATCTCGTGATCTGGACGAGGCGTACTTCGGCACGCGACACGTCGAGTTCGATCGGCTCCGGCATCGGCAGCGTCATCCCGGAGGCGATGTACAACGCCATCTACCGCGACGGCGACTTGGCCTTCTACACGTACCAGGGCCTCATTGCGACGGCGTCCATCGCCAACTTCGCCACCAGCAGCGATCTGACGCTTCGCAAACGTGAAGCGGCAGCGTTTCTCGCCAACGTGTGGCAGGAAACGCAAGGCCTCGTCTACAAGGAAGAAGTCGAGAAGAGCAACGATTACTGCTGCCCAGCGGGCGAGACGCGCAACGGCGTGGTCTGCCCCACGTACGGTTGCCCTGCGCCGATTCCGGCGGGCACGCAGGGACCAGCGCTTACTTCGGCCGCGGCGCCATCCAGTTGAGTTGGAACTACCACTACAAGCCTGCGGGGGATTACGTCGGTTTGGATCTGCTCAATCACCCCGAATACGTCCTCAATCCGGGCGGCGCAGTCGCCGGAAGACGAGCGTTTGGTACTGGATGGTGCAGAACGGACCGAACACGCAGACGGCGCACTCCGGCATCCTGCTCTCGAACAGCACCGGCGGCTTCGGCGAGACGATCAAGTCCATCAACGGTTACTACGAGTGCCCGAGCCTCGGAGGCAACGGTTCGTATACGCTGCAGCGGGACAATCGGATCGCCAAGTACAAGCTCTACTGCGATCTGCTTCACGTGTCGTAGGGCAACAACCTGAGCTGTTAGAGCGTCATCGCGCACCCTTGTAGAACTGCAGTCTCAACGTGACGATTGCTGGAAAATCGCCGAAATATGTGAATGAATGGGTCGTCTGCCCTCATTAGGGTCGATGATGCGAAACATGTCCCGCACCGCAGTGCTCGTGGCTCAGTCGCTGCTCTACGTCGGTGCGATGCTGAATGCGTGCAGTTCGATCGATGAAGCGGGTGATCGGCGCAACCAAGGCGGCGAAGCGGGCGCCCACGGAGGTTCGACGGGTGCAAGCGGTGCAACCGGTACGACGACCGGGGCCGGCGGCGCGGTCGGCGGGTCTGGCAACGGCGGCTCCACGTCGGCCGGCGGCTCCGTCGGAGGAGGCGGCAGCTCCGTCGGAGCGGGCGGCGGAGGCTTGGGTGGCTCGGGCACGGGTGCAGGATCGAGTGGTAGCAGCGGATCGGGAGGCCTTGCCGGCGCGGGTGGAAAGGGGGGCACGAGCGGCAGCAGTGGCTCGGGCGGCAGCACCGGGGGGGGCGGAGCGCCGACGGCCGCGCAATTGCTTGCCGTCGTACAAACTTGCGCGAAGGTCGTCTCGGCACACAAGTACGCAACGGACGACGGGGGCACCGCGAACATCAGCATCTGTGGGCTGAACGGCGCCGTGTTCTGGAAAGCCGATATGGACATCGACTGTGACGGCCGAAACGTCGGCGACGGAAAGTGCCCGGGGAACGACTGCTGTTACCAACCGCAGACGGCATTCACGAACAAGAACGGCCAACCTCTCGCCGCGTCCGTCACGCCGTACGTCGTCATCCCCAACGACTTCACGTACACGGGGCTAAGGGGCGGGACGGTGGTTGCCGTCATCTACAATGGGAAGGTCCAATACGCGGTCTTCGGCGATACGGGACCGGACAACATCATCGGCGAGGCCTCCTATGCTTGCGCGGACAAACTGGGCATCAATCCGGATCCGGGAAACGGAGGCGTCGACAGCGGTGTGACGTACATCGCTTTCGTGGGAACGGGTACCGTGCCGAGCGACATCGAGGACCAAGCCCAGACGAAGACCCTCGGCGAAAAACTCGGCGCGCAGCTCATCCAGAACAACTAACGGATGCCGGATAGACTCGACGCCGCAATCGTGGAAGTTCGACAAGGCGGCGAGAACGAATGCAAGAGAGCGTGGCATCGCGAAGCGTGGCGCACGGGTGGCGGCTCGGGTGTGTTTCCGTTGTTCATTTGCAGCTGCAACCAACCGGCGCAGCCACCCCTCCACCGCGTCGAGCTCCGCAAGACGGGGGGACAGTCGTTCGAGCTCGTGCCCATGGCGGGCACGCCATCCAATTGCCTCGCTTTCAGCGTCGCAGAGAGCGGCGTCGTACGGCAGCTCACGATGAATGCCGATGACACTTCGGCGAATTGCGAGCCGGGCAAGCCGATCGGAGGCCAGCCGTTTCAGATCCCGGCGGCCGAGGGGAAGGTCAGGGATCTACACCATCTTCTCGGACCAAAAGCTCGCGGCGCCTCCCATCGCCGAGCAGGTTCGAGAGCTCCGAAACAAGCCCAACCTGACGGCGCTCGATCTGCGCGCGCCCGGGCGGCTGGTCACCGACACACTCGAGTTCGCCCCCGAGCCGGCGCAAAGGTGAATGGCCTTTCGGGTTGCCCGGCCCGCTCGGAGTCAGGGTGCTGAAGCGACGAGCCCGAACTGGTCGGCGTCGCCGGGCAGGGTGTCGTTGTCCTGGTCGGTCCATTCGTAGACGTACCAACTCTTGTCGAGCGATGCTTTCGCGGGCAGCATCTTCTGAACGAAGTACCACCTGCCCGCCTGGGTGCCCGATGCCGATATCCCGTACACGAACAAGGCCAGCGTGCCCGACGGCGGATCGACGACGGTCTCCACGACGAAAAAACTATGGTGCTCGGTGATTTCGGTCTGTAACGCGTTGACGACGAACGGGTCGGAACCGCCACCGGTCGCGCGGCCGCGTAGTTGGTTCACCGTCGGGTCGTAGTAGCTGTAGAGAGGTGTGATTCCGGCCGTCTCGAGGTACTTGACGAGCAGCTGGCCATACGGTCCGCCGGCGGCCACCAGCATGTTGCCGCTTCCGGCAACCGGCTTGCCGGTCGTCGGATGAATGAGACCCGACGTCGCTTGGGCGACGGACGAGAGGGTGAGGGATGAGCCGCAGGATGCGGCGAGTCCGTTCTGAATGACCGCCGAGGCCGCATCGTCGGTCGGCAGACCGTCGAGGAGAAGCGTCGCTGCCGCCGACGCGCAAATATTGGCAACGATGGCCGGCTTGCAGGCCGTCGGGCTGCAGAACTGGTTGGCGGTGCACGCGGTTTCGCAGGCACCGCAATGTCGAATGTCGCGCCCGAGATCGGCGCAATGGTCGCCGCAACAGGTGAACCCTGTCGGGCAGGTGGGGCTCGTCATGCAGGTGGCAACACACTGACCTGTCGAGCAAACCCGGCCTTCCGCGCATTCCGCATCGGTGAGACACGCCGCGCAATCATGGCTCGCCAGACATTTCCCGCTGGCGCACGCCGCATCGTTCTTGCATCCCGGAATGCACGAGAACTGCGGCCCGCAATATTTTCCTGCCGGACAGAGGTCACCGGTACCCGGCGTGCACTCGACGCAGACGTGGTCGGCCGAGCAAACGCCGGTCGAGCAGTCCGCGTTCGTTTTGCACCCCTTTCGGCAAACGAGCGCATCGCAGACCTCGCCGTCAGGGCAGTTGTCGGTCGGCCCGCTGAAGCACGCGACGCAGAGGTGCGTTGCCGGATCGCATCGCGGGGTCGTTCCCGAGCAACCGGAGTCGTTGGAGCACCCGCCAACATCTTCTTCGCCGCCGCTACCGGTGTCGGCAGGTACGACCCCGGCATCCGGCTCGCCGGTGCTCGACGCGTCGCCGGGGCCGACATTCGGCTCTTCGGGGGAGGAGCATGCTGCGAGCCATGGCACCAGCACAACCGCAATCCGGCCGACCAGCTGTCTCCCGCCAGGTGCAGCCCGGCGCTGCCCCGACAAGCATTGCGTCTTCATATTGCTCTTTCCGGTACGCCTCTATGCGAAAGAATGTGCCCGTTCTACGGGAACTTTCCTTTTAGCACGAGCCGCGACAAAAGCTGGCAGGTAGGTGCTGCAGTCTTCGCCAACCAGCCGACTCGCCGGGAGCTCGGGGTTATGGACAGGGGTTGTCCACGAGAATCGCACCCCGGGTGACGAGCGCTTGCAAGTTAGCGCGCTGCGTCGCGCAATTGATTCGATTTCCACTTATCCACATGAACGCGCCGGCTCCGAAGCCCGGATTGGCAACCAAGGGCGATACGTCGGCAATCTGGTTTTCATTCAGCCCGAGGCGGGTTAGATGGCTCAACGACGCGAGTGGCCCGATGTCGGCGATCTTGTTGTTACCCAACCAAAGGGACTCGAGACGGGTCAAAGCCCCGACCGGCGCGATGTCGACAATTTCGTTGACCGACATGTCCAGCAGTTTCAATCCGGTGAGCGAATTGACGAAGGACAGGTCGGTGACCCGCATGGATCGAACATCGAGATTCGTCAACTTGGTGAGCCTGCCGACGCGCCAGAGATCGGTGACTGGGCCCGCGAACATGGTCAAGTGGGCGAGGCGCGTGAAGCATTCGATTCCCTCGATCGACGTCGGTTCGAAGAACCGAAGGTCGAGCGCGTACGCTGCATAATCTTCTGGCATGTCGGGATACCGGCCCGAGCGCAAAAGAGCGTCGGCGAACCTTCGATCGGCAAACTTGGGAGGCCAGCAAGGATCGACGACGGACGCATCTCCGCCTGCGCCTGCATCGCCCCCTGGGCCGACTTCGGTCGGTCCGTCGGTTGCCGTCGCATCGCCCCTCGGCGATTCAGCTTCTGGGACCGCGCCGACGCCCCGTGGGCCCTCGTGGTCCGCCCGGGCTCCTCCTTCATCCATGACGGGGAGGTTCGATTTTTGCGGGCCGCAGGCGAGGAGCCACAGCCCGACGGACACCCATGGGAGGAACAGCGCACGCCGTCGTCGTGTGGTCGCACCTCTGCTCACTCTAGATAAGGGTATGCGACTTGCCGGCCCGGCTCACTCGAACGTCATTTGGATGAGAGGCGATTCGAAGTAGTCTGCTGGATCATGCGCCCATTCCTTCAGCTCGGCCTCGCAGTATTGCCTTTCATCTTTGGTTCGGCGACCGCTCACGCTCAGGGCACGCCACCGCCTCACGATAAGATAACTCTACGTTGGTGTCGAAAAATGGGCCGCCCTTTGCTCTCTCCTACCCTCTGCTCTCCCTTCTCCTCCTCTACCTCCCGACCTTCTCCCTCCTCTTGCCGCCTCCTTCACCTTTCCGCGTCCTAGCCTTTTCCCTCGTCGCCCTCGTGGTCGACGACACCAACAATCTGATGAGTCTCTATCGCAACGGCGCATTCGAAGGGTCGGTCGCTTTCGAAGATTCGCTCTCTCTCTTGAACGACATCAACAATTGGCTAGGCCGCTCACAGTACGTCGTCGATCCGTCGTTCAGCGGAACCCTCCACGAGTTTCGGATCTACGACGCCGCCCTCTCGGCGCCTGCGATTCAAACGAGTTTTCTCGGCGGCCCCGACGCGTCCTTTCTCGATTGATCCTCTACCTACGCGCCGAGGCTGCCGGTTCAAGGCTCTGGCGCACTTACGGGCCTCCCGAGCATCCCTTCAGTATCGGACGTTGCGTCTGACCGGGCGGAGTTGGAGCGGGCGGCGGCGCGCCGCCCATCCTGTTGCCCGCCAAGAATACGGACAGCACGACTTCGGCGTGGATGTCCTCCAATCGCTCGATGTTCTGAAGCTCCCCTTGCGGCAGCTCGATCGTGACGGTCGTGATTGCGGGGCGCGTACCACGCGGGTTGGATACGCCCGGCGCGGGATCCGAAACGGCGGCCGGTGCCCACATACCGAGTGAGTTGCCGTCGACGCTAGCCACTTTCGGATCGTAGTGCACCGTGATCTCCGATAGCGAGGTCGCCAAGCTGCCGGACGCCACAGGCTGTTCTAGCTGCTCGTTTCCGAGAAGGGCGTTCGTGGCCGAGATCCCAGCCGCCGACCGCAGCCGTTCGAAAGCGCAGATCATGTCTCTGGCCAGCTGGTCGTCGAACTTCCCCTCGGGCTGATTGGATTCATCGTTTGTCGAATCGAATCCGCCCCTCGGATCGACGAAAATGCCGGCGGAGTTGCCGCGCGCCGGCGTCGGCCGGTGAGAATGCAGAGTGGCTATCCGTTCGGGTTGGTAGCGTTCGATGAGCGCGAGCAGAAGCCGCGTCTCTTGAATCATCCGGCGGCTCGCGTTTGTACCGTGAGGAGGGTGCTGCGGTTCGTTCTGATTGATAGTCAAAAGTTCCGAGCGGTCCCTGTGCGTGCGACCACGTTCTCGCGCACTCGCGTAACTATCCGCCTTGAGCCGCGGAAAGACGCCAGCGAACGGGAAGTTCCTGTTGGGTTCGATTCGA
>WNGB01003148.1_pt1 | contig 26173 bp, 27 predicted proteins | sample 5400681 | NCBI WGS metagenome assembly WNGB01 (sample SAMN13153367, study PRJNA577476) | soil metagenome | isolation source: 115 cm soil or saprolite under grassland replicate 2 | place: USA:California | collected 2016-06-15
CGCGACGGCGCGGGCCGAAGAGTACGAAAAGCCGGCCGCGCTGCCTCGCGTGCGCGCCGGGTCGATCGAGGACGATCTCGCCCGGCGGGACTTCACGGTCAACGCCATCGCGATCGAGATCGCCCGGGCGAAACGGCCGGTCCTCCTCGATCCTTTCGGTGGACGGAGTGATCTTCGCCGAAAGCTCGTTCGCGCCCTCCATCCCCGATCGTTCCTCGACGACCCGACCCGCGCTTTCCGTGCGATCCGCTATGCGAACCGACTCGGCTTTCGGATCGAAAGCGCGACGCGTGCCTCGATCCGGGCCGCGGTCTCGGCCGGGGCGTTCGACGCGATTTCGGCCGACCGGCTCCGCCGCGAGGTCGAGCATCTCTTCTCGGAGCCGAACCGGGCGACCGCCGCGCGGGAAATGACGGTCCTCGGGCTCTCTCGGACCATTCACCCCTCACTCGGGTACGACGCGGCCGTCGGCCGGCGCCTCCGGCGGACCGAGCGCCTGGCCACGCAAACCGGCCGAAATCCGAGCTGGCTCGTGTACCTTCTGTCCTGGATGGGCGAGTCTTCGATCGAGGTTGCGGACGCGATCGCGCAGCGCTTGAACCTTCCGCGCGCCCCGGCGAGAGCCGTGCGTGCCTGGCCGTCGGTCGGGAAGGCGCTCTCCCGAGCGGGTGATCGCGGCAACGCTCAGCTCGCCGACCAGATCGAGGGATTGAGCGAGGACTCGGTGCTCGCGTCGGCCGCGGGGGCGACGCCGCGATCGACCCGCAGGATCCTCTCCGTTTGGGATTCGGCTCCCGGCTTCCGGCTCACGATCCGCGGAAAGGACCTCGTCGAGGCCGGGATCCCGCCGGGACCGGCGATCGGCCGCGCGCTCTCGGCCACGCTGTCGGCGCGCCGGGATGGAGCGATTCGCCCGGAGCAGGAGCTCGCGTTCGCGATCAAGGCGGCGCGCTCGTGACGGCGGCGATCGCGCTCCTTCTCGTCGGGGCGTTGTCCGACGGAAGCGCCGCCGACCGCGCGGCGTCGAAACCGACCTTCTGCGTCGAGTGGGTCCGGCAATCGCGGGAGGGTTACGAGCGGGTGACGCTCTTCTCGGACTCGACCGTCATCTGGAAGACCACCGACGCGCGGGCGGAGGAGGTTCGACGCAAGAGCGTCTCGAACGACGAGCTCGCGTTCTACTGTTCCTACTTTTCGCGCCGCGAATTCTGGAATCTGCCGGAAGACCTGCGAACCGGCCTGACGGGCGATTTCGCCGCGCAATCGTCCGTGACGCTCGTCCGCTCCGACGGGCAGCGCAAGCGCGTTCGATTCGACGACCTTTCCGCCCTGTCCGCGGACGCGGCGGCGCTCCTCGCCGCGCTCGACGGCCTGAAGACGATCCTCATCAACCCGCTGGCGCCGGCTTCCCGGTTCACCGCGGACGTGCTACCCCCCGGAACGATCCTGAAGCGTTTCGACGGTGCGATTTTCCGCATCCTGAAGATTGACAAGGAAAAAGGATTCGTCGAGATCTCAGGGGTCAACGAACCGTATTCGCAGTTCGTGAAGATCGAGGAGCTGCGTTACCAGTTCTCGCCGCCGGAGTGAGCAAGACGTCCTCCGCGGTCCGCATCCTGGCCGGCCGGTGGAAGGGAAGGAGACTCGACGTTCCGGCGGGCGCCCGTCCGACCTCCGGCCGTGCTCGCGAGGCCCTCTTCGACATCCTGCGGGACTCGGTCGTCGGAATCCGGGTGCTCGATCTCTTCGCGGGAAGCGGAGCAATCGGGCTGGAGGCTCTCTCTCGAGGTTCGGCGGAGGCAGTATTCGTCGAAGGCGACCGGCGGGCCCTCGACGCAAACCTGGCGCGGCTCGCGCCGCGCGACGGGGAGGTCCGCGTCCTCGCGAAAGAGGCGCGACAGGCCGCGGCCGATCTCGCGCGAGCGGGGGAGCGCTTCGAGCTCGTCTTTGCCGATCCCCCCTACGCTCGCGGGAATTCCGCGCTCCCGCGATCGATCGGAGAGCTCGTCGGCCCCGGGGGAAGACTCGTCCTCCAGACCGATTCGAACGCATCGCCGCCGGAGATTCTCGGTCTGGAGCGGGTCTCGCGGCGGGCGTACGCGCGCAACGTGTTCTGGTTCTTCGAGCGAACTTCGGCGAGACCGTTGCCTCGCCTCGGACCGGAATGGTAGTCTGCCCCGTTTGACCGCCCCCCGACTGGCGCAAGGAGTGCGTTGATGCTCAACAACGGCAGACACTTTTTCACGTCGGAGTCCGTTACCGAGGGACACCCCGACAAGATCGCCGACCAGATCTCCGACGCGATCCTCGACGCCGTCCTGCGCGACGATCCGATGGGCCGCGTGGCGTGCGAAACGCTCGTGACCACCGGCCTCGCTTTCATCGCGGGAGAGATCTCGACGAAGACCTACGTCGACCTTCCTTCGATCGTCCGCCAGACGATCAAGGAGATCGGATATACGCGGGCGAAGTTCGGCTTCGACTACGAAACGTGCGCCGTGATCTCTTCGATCGACCCCCAATCGCCCGACATCGCCCAGGGAGTGGACACGGGCGGCGCCGGCGACCAGGGAATGATGTTCGGCTTCGCGGTTCGCGAGACCGAGGAGTACATGCCGCTTCCTCTGACGCTCGCGCACGGCCTCGTGCGGCGGCTTTCGGAAGCCCGGCGCAAGGGGGAGCTCGACTTTCTCCGGCCGGACGGAAAGTCCCAGGTGACCATCGAGTACGAGGGCCGCCGGCCGATCCGCGTCGAGGCAGTCGTCGTCTCCACCCAGCATGCCGAGGCGATCAAACATCACGACCTCAAGGACGCGATCATCGAGGAGATCATCCGCCCGGTCATCCCGGAAGAGCTTCTGACCCGCGAGACGAAGTTCCACGTCAACCCGACCGGTCGGTTCGTGATCGGAGGTCCTCAGGGCGACAGCGGCCTGACCGGTCGGAAGATCATCGTCGACACGTACGGCGGCAGCGCGCCCCACGGCGGAGGCTCGTTCTCCGGCAAGGATCCGACGAAAGTGGATCGGTCGGCGGCGTACATGGCCCGCTACATCGCGAAAAACATCGTCGCCGCGGGACTCGCCGATCGCGTCCTCCTCCAGCTCGCGTACGCGATCGGCGTGGCAGACCCGGTCTCCGTGCACGTCGAAACCTACGGCACCGGGAAGCTCCCCGAGGAGAAGATCGTCGACCTCGTCCGCGAGCATTTCCGGCTGACGCCCCGCGGGATCATCGAGACGCTCGATCTTCGCCGGCCGATCTACAAGGCGACGGCGGCATTCGGGCACTTCGGGCGGCCCGAGTTCTCCTGGGAGCGAGTCGACCGCGCGGGCGATCTCGCCGCCGGCTCCGGCGTCGAAGCGGCCGCGGCCGCCGCGCCGGCTTCCCGATGACGACGGCGATCGCCAGCCGGACCGGTCATCACGTCCGGGACCTCTCGCTCGCGCCGGCCGGGAAGCTCAAGATCGAGTGGGCCGAGGCGAGCATGCCGGTGCTCCGCCAGATCCGGGAGCGATTCGAGAAGGAGAAGCCTCTCGCGGGCACGCGAATGTCGGCGTGCCTCCACGTTACCACCGAGACCGCGAACCTCGCGCGCACGCTCGTGGCCGGGGGAGCAGACCTCCTCCTCTGCGCGTCCAACCCGCTCTCGACCCAGGACGACGCGGCCGCGTCGCTCGTGGCCGACTACGGCATCGCGGTCTACGCCATCAAAGGGGAGGATCACGCCACCTACTACGACCACATCCGCGCCGCTCTCGCGCACCGCCCGAACGTGACGATGGACGACGGGGCCGACCTCGTTTCGTCGCTCCTCTTCCTGGCGCTCGGAAAGGACTCCGACGTCGATCCGGTGATCCGGCAGTGGGCCGCGGGTCTCCCCCCGTCGGATCGGGCCTCGCTGCTGGCGGGGGTGCTCGGAGGTACCGAAGAGACGACCACCGGCGTCGTGCGCCTGCGGGCGATGGAGCGCGCGGGCGTGCTCAAGTTCCCGGTCGTCGCCGTCAACGAGGCAAAGACGAAACACCTCTTCGACAACCGATACGGCACCGGGCAGTCGACGATGGACGGGATCATCCGCGCGACGAATCTTCTCGTCGCGGGCGCCAACGTCGTGGTGGCCGGCTACGGGTGGTGCGGCCGCGGCGTCGCGATGCGCGCGCGGGGCCTCGGCGGGCACGTCATCGTCACCGAGATCGACCCGACGAAGGCGATCGAGGCGGCACTGGACGGCTACCGGGTCATGCCGATGGAAGACGCGGCGCGGATCGGCGACCTCTTCGTCACGGTGACCGGCAACAAATCGGTGCTCCGCGACGAGCACTTCCGCGTGATGAAAGGCGGCGCCGTCGTGTGCAACTCCGGACACTTCGATGTCGAGATCGAGATTCCGGCGCTCGAGGCTCTGTCCCGGTCGCGGCGACGCACCCGCGAATTCGTGGAAGAGTTCACGCTGGCCGACGGCAGACGGATCCACCTGCTGGCCGAAGGGCGGCTGATCAACCTCGCCGCCGCGGAGGGCCATCCCGCCTCGGTCATGGACATGTCCTTCGCCAACCAGGCTCTGGCGGCGGAGTTCATGGTGAAGAACCACGGGCGGCTGGAAAAGAAAGTCTCCGCGGTGCCCGACGAGATCGACCGCGAGATCGCGAGGCTGAAGCTCGCTTCGATGGGAATCGAGATCGACGTCTTGACCGCGGCCCAGCTCCGGTACATGACGTCCTGGGAGGAAGGCACATAAGTCCGCCGCTCAAGACCTGCTCGCCGGCTTCGCCCGCTCCCGGGGAAAACCTCGCCGCCGATCTCGAAGCGGGAAACATCCTCTTCTTTTCCGAGCCGCCGTTTCCGATTTCGAGCCGCGACCTCTTGAACGGTCTCGACCCGGGCGAGGCCCGATTTCACAAGAACATCGCCTACCGCCCTGCGATCCGACGGCTGACGGGCGCGTCCGGCATTCCACGGGAGAAGCGGGTGCCTCTGCGTTCCGCGCTGGAGGAATACTCCGGGAACGCGATCGCCTTCCTCGCCCGGCTCTTTCCCCGTTACGCATCGGCCTGGCGGATCGACTACGCGAGCTTCCGGCCGTTCGAGGAGGAGGGGCGCCCTCTTTCGGCGAAGGCGAGAAACGACCTCGTTCACGTGGATTCGTTCCCGAGCCGCCCGACCCACGGCGACCGGATCCTGCGCTTCTTCACGAACGTCCACCGCGAGAAGCCGCGGGTCTGGATCTCCGGGGGGACGTTCGACCGGCTGGCCGAGCGCTATGCCGTCGGCTCGGGGATCCTTCCCCAGGTGACCTCGACACGCCCGCCCGGGGCGCTCTCGCGGGCACTCGCGGCGGTCGGGCTCCGCAAAGGCATCCGATCCCGGTACGACGAATTCATGCTGCGTTTTCACGATTATCTGAAGGAGAACGAGGAAGTCCAGGTGGCGGCGCGCCACGAGCCGTTCTCTTTTCCTCCCGGCTCGACCTGGATCGTCTACACCGACATGGTCAGCCACGGCGTCCTCTCCGGGCAATCGGCGCTCGAACAGACGATCATCGTCTCGAAGGAGACGATGGCGGTTCCCGAGAAGGCGCCGATCGCGATCCTGGAACGCCTGTCCGGTCAGTCGCTCGCGTAACGACCGCGTCGCGCTGGTCCGCGCCCCTCAGAGATGGAGGCCGATTCCCGCGTCCAGCAGCGCGACGACCTGCCGCGAGCGATAGGGGGCGTAATGGACGTCGAGCTCGGTCCAGGCGGCGAGGTGCTTCCACAAGGGGAAAGAGCGAAGCAGAGAGACGTGTGGGCCCCAGCGGTATTCGAAGGATCGGCGGCCGATTTCCGCTGCGCGCGGCGGAGACGCTTCCTTGAACCGTGCAAGACCGATCGCAACGTCCGCCGGAAGCGAGGTCAGCATTCGGGTCAAGACCCCGTCGAGACCGAGATAATCCACGTCGGCGTCGCCGACGCCGGCGGCGAGCCCCTTCTCGCGCTCGAGAGAGCCCTGAAGGAATCGGATTCGAAGGCGGTCGCCGGCGAGGGTCAGAGCGAGAGCTCCGAACTTGTGACCTTCGACGTCGCGGTCCGCGCGGGCGAGGAGAGTGCCGGCGCCCCCTCCTCCCCAGAGTGAGATCGTCTCGGAGAACGCGCATGGACAGAGCGCCGTTGCGAGCAGAAGCGCGAGAAGAGCGCTTCGCCGGGTCACCCGCGGATTCTACTCTCGGACTCAGCTCCGAAGGGGCACGAGCAGAAAGGCGGCCGTCAAGAACTGTTGGCGCCCGGCGACTCGGCGCATAAGATCCTCAGGCTGTAAATGAATCCGATCCTTTTCGACCGGAACGAGAACCGTTATGGTCCGGCACCGGAATGCCTGGCTGCCCTGCGGGAGGTTGAACCGGATCTGCTCTTCAACTACACGCGCGACTTCCAGAAGGGCTACTACAGCGACCTTTCCCGGCGACTCGCGGAAATGCATGGTGTTCCGGAGAAGCGGCTCGTCCTCGGCTATGGCTGCGAGGACCTCTTGAAGCAAGCGATCCATCACTGGTTGCGGCCGGGTGATCGCTGCCTCATCCCAAGCGCCTCCTGGTGGTACTACCGTGCGGTCGCGGACGAGGTCGATGGTGTGACGGTTCAGTATCCGATCGTCGAGGAGCCGACGTCGTATCGCTATGACGTCGCGACTCTTCTCCGGATTCAGCGCGAGACTCCCGCCCGAGTTCTCCTGATTTCCTCCCCAAGCAATCCGACGGGCAACCGCTTCCCGGCACAGCATCTGGCGGAGGTCCTGGATCGCTTCCGCGATGCGATCGTGGTCTACGACGAAGCCTACTGGGGCTTCACCGAGGAGCCATCCGGTGACCTGGCGACGATGACACATGACCATCCGAACTTGCTGGTCCTCCGGACGTTTTCGAAGCTCTACGGGCTCGCCGGCGCGCGGATCGGTTACGGCATCGCGGGCACTGGGCTCGACAGCTTCCTCAAATTCTCCGCGCGCAACCTTGGGTACAACCGGATCTCCGAGCGACTCGCTCTGGCGGCGTTGTCGAATCCCGGTTACTACGCCGGGATCCGGCGCCGCATGGTCGCCGACCGGCGAGCGATCATCGAGACGCTGCGCGGATTCGCGGGAGTCCGAGCCTACGATTCCGATGCCAACTTCGTCCTTGCGCGTTTCCCGTCATCCGCCGTCGCGCAAGTGAAGGAAGAGCTCGACCGCCGAGGCTTGATCGTAAAGTTCTTCACAGAGCCGGACTTCGTCCATTGTGCGAGAATCACGCTCGGCACCTCGGACGAGAATGCGCAACTCGTCGCCGCCTTCCACGAGATCCTTCGCCGACTGACCGGTGTCTCCAAGCGCGTGTTGCCCTTGATCGACTCCGGCAGCCGCTCCTCCGGCTAGCCAGGCGGGTTTCGAGACGACTCGCGACTGGCTCGTCGTCTATCGGTCCTCGCTCAAGGCGCCCGAGCTCGAGGAGCGTCTGGATCTCTGGATCTATCGGCCACTGGCATTTCTTTGCGCGTGGCCCTTGCGCAAGAGCTCGGTCCGGCCCAACCACGTGAGCCTCGGAAGCATGGTCTGCGGAGTCGTCGCGGGCCTCCTGTTCTGGCGGGCGAGCCGCAGCGCGGCTCTCCTCGGCGGTTTCGCATACCTCCTCGGAAACGTGCTCGACTGCGCCGACGGTCAACTCGCGCGCCTGCAGGGCTCCGCCTCGCCGATCGGATATCTCGTCGACGGAGCCGCCGACTACGTCGGTACGTTCGCGGTCTTTGTCGGGATGGCTCGCTCGTTGAACCTCCAGCATCCGGCGCCAGTAAATTGGTGGTGGCTTGTCGTCGCGGCGGGAATCTCGATGGCCTGGCAGTGCGCGTTCTTGGACGAGAAGCGGCAGGAATGGCAGAGGCGCATCTATCAGCGCTCCCGAGACCGCAAGGAGCAGGTCGACTCCCTCAGGCGCCAGGCGTATCAATGGCGCGCGGAGGGGAAGCACCTCGCCGGACGTGCCTTGATCGCGAGCTACTGCACGTACCGGAAGGCTTGGGCACCGCTGACCCGAACGAGCGCGAAGGCGCCGCCGAGCGACAGGGAGAGCTCTGTCCGCTGGGCACAGTGTCAACTGCCGGTGCTTCGGCGGAGTGTCTGGGTCGGTCCGACGATGCACGTGACGGCGATCGCGCTTTGCGCGGGCGTCTTGAACCGGCCGGACTGGTATCTCTGGGCGGCAGTCTCGATCGGCAACATCTGGATGCTCGCCACGCTCGCCGCAGACCGGCGCGCCTCCCGCTGCGCAGCCGAGACAGAATGACGGCACCGATGCGCGCGGTCGTTCTCGCGGCCGGCGCGGCACGCCGCATGCGTCCCCTGACCGACGAGCTGCCGAAGTGTCTTCTTTCCGTCGCGGGTCATACCATCCTGTCGCGCGCTGTCTCGATCCTGGCCGGCTGCCGAATCACGCGGATCACGGTCGTGGACGGGTTTGCCGGTGATCGGGTCCGGTCCGCACTCCGCTCCGAGTTTCCGCCGAGCTGGTTCACGTTCGTCCGCAACTCCGACTACGAGACCACCAACAACGCGTATTCGCTTTGGCTCGCGCGGCGCCCGGAGGAAGAGTCCCTGCTTCTCCTGGACGCCGACGTCGTCTTCGATGCGCAAGTCGCGGGTCTTCTCATCGAGGATGGGCACGCCAACCGACTCGCCGTGCGGAGCCGGGGGGAGTTCGAGGAAGAAGACGTCAAGATTCGGCTGGGGAAAGACGGCAGGATCCGCGACATCGGGAAGCACGTTTCTCTCGATCGGGCCGCGGGTGAGTCGGTCGGTCTGGCGGCGTTCTCCGCCCGATTTGCGCGTCGAATGTTCGATGTTCTCGAGCGCCGCCTCCTCCGCGAGAGGCGCCTGGACGAATGGTACGAGTCCGCGTTCCTCGAGCTGATCGAGGCAGGCGAGGCGGTCTATCCGGTGGACTTGGGCAGTCTGCGCGCCATCGAGGTGGACACACCCCAAGATCTGCTGCGTGCGCGGAATCTTTTCGGGGCTCCGGCTTGACGAGCCCCGTCGCGCCGAGGTCCTCGCTCTTCGCCGGACTCCTGGGCGATCACGTCCGAAGGCGCACGAGCAGGAACGCGGCTGCCGTGGAGAACAGAACGTGAGGCGACCAGGCGGCGAGCGGGGGAGGGAGGGCTCCGACGTCCCCCAGCTTCGTGAAGAGCGCGCTCGCGATCAGGAACACCATCCCGAGGACGAGCCCGACCCCGATGCCGGCGAGCGCGCCGCGTTTCCCGATCCGGAACGCGAAGGGAAGCGCGAGCAGTGCCATCACCGGAAGCAGCAGGGGCCGGGCGATCTTCGACTGAAGAGCCGTCTCCAGGGCGGAGGTCGGATATCCGCTCCTTCGAAGCCTTCGCATGTAGCGCTGGAGCTCGCGGAACCGCATTTCTTCCGGGGTCCGGTGTTCGGCCGAAAAGGCCGACGGAGGATCGCCCGCCGTCCGCTCCTCGAGGAAGGTCGCGAAGGTCAGCGTCTCGCCCCCCCGGAGCACCCGCGTCCAGCCCTGGCGCAGGATCCACGTCCGGGAGACTGCATCCCACGTCGCTTCCCGGGCGGCGGTGCGCCGGATGAGCTCGAACGCTGGATCGAACTGGTATATCGACGGCGAGGCGATCGTGCCGCTCGCTCCCGCGCCCTCCAGGCGATGCCAGATCCTCCCGTCGCGGGCGTAGTACCAGTTGCGCTCCGCCGGCGTCCGCAGCTTCCAGTCGGCCGGGTGCCCGAAAATTCGGTTGCGGTAGCGGATCTCCTTCTGCTTGGCGATCGGCAGAGCGTACTCGCCGATCGAGAAGGCGAGGACGGCTCCGAGGGCGGCCGCGACGAGAATCGGCGCCCCGAGCCGGCGGACCGAGATCCCGCTCGCCTTGAAAGCGGTGTCCTCGTTGTTCTTCGAGAAGATCCCCAGACAGACGAGCGTCGCGATCAGCACGGCGAACGGGGCGAGATCCACGGCGATCGAGAGAAGGAAGGCTTGGTAGTAGCCGGCGACGACGCCTCCCGGCGGTCGGTTCTTTAGGATCTCGTCCACTTTCTCCGAGTAATCCACGATCGTCGAGAGAAGGAGCACCGACGCGAAGACGAGCAGAAGCGTCGAGAAAAAGCGCTCGAGCACGTACCGGTCGAGGAGCGCTGGAAAGCGCAGGAATCCCCCGAACCACGCGCGTCGGGAGGGTTCGGCCGTCGAGACGGGCAGGCGTCGGCGTCGACGGAATCGAAGCCTCCAGCGTCCACGATCTCTTCCGGCACGTCGGCTCGCCGCGAAACCGATCCCGATCAGGACGAGGTTGGGGAGCCACATGGCGAGCGCCGCGTTCATCTTTCCTTCTTGCGCCCACGTCTCCCCGTTGGAAATGAAGACGTAGTACAGGACGAGGATCGCCAGCGACAGCGCAAAGCCGCTCCCTTTTCCGCCCCGGCGGGATGTCTCCGCGAGAGGAATCCCGACGACGGCGAAGGCGAAGCACGCGAATGGAATCGAGAACTTCTTGTGGATCTCGACGAGCGCCAGCCGGCGCCTCTCGGGCGACGCGCCGCGCAGGAGGCGGGCGGTCTTCAGAAGCTCCCAGAGCGACTGCGCGCGGAGCCCCTTCTCGTAAGTGATGCGCGACTGTGCGGTCTCTTCGATGTCCTCGGAGAAGAGAATCCGCTGGAACTCGTTGCGGTTCGTTCGGTATCGCGAAGGGTTCGCGGGGTCCACGTCGTGGACGACCGAGGAGAAGAGATCGAGCCACAGCTTGCCCCCCTCGAGCGCCAGGGCCCCCCGGCGCGCGACGATCACCCGGTCGTTCCTCTCGTCGTCCTCGCCGAGCTTCAAAAAGACTCCCTCGAAGGAGCGGCCGTCGGCACCGATCCGGTCGAAGAACAGAGTCACTCCGGACCGCGGCTCCCGGAAGCTGCGCGGAGAGACGAGGTTGACGACGGACGTCGCCGCGAGACGCGCCATCGACTTCGTCAGCTCCTCGTTTGCCCGGGGCAGAACCAGGTTGTAGAAAAGAAAGACCACCGCCGAAAGAAGGGCGGCGGCGCCGAGCGCGGGACGGTAGAGAGCCCCGGGGCCCACCCCGCAGGACCGCAGCGCAACCAATTCGGAGTCGCCGGCCAACCGTCCGATTCCGATCAGGACTGCGAGCAGAAACGCCATCGGAAGGGTCAGGACGAGGATCCAGGGTATCGAAAGGAGGACGAGCCATCCCACCTCGGAAAGCGACGCACTTCGTCGGACGAAGAACTCCGTCATCAGGAAAATCGTCCGGACGAGGAGAATGAAGGTGTAAGAGGCGAAGCCGAGGAGAAACGGCGGCCAGATTTCGCGCAGGACCGACCTCGAGATGAGCCTCATTCGCGGGTAGCGTCGGCGGTGAATGCTCCGGAGTCAAGCGCGGGGCGTCGGAGGCGCCCCGCGAGTCCGGCGCAGCCGCAGGGAAGGGGCCCCGGGGCAGCGATCGACGGGGGGGCGTAGTGTCCGATAAGATAGATTATGTTAAATCACGCGAGCGCTCCGGCTGCTTCCTAAGCGACTAATTTTTCGTCTTGCGCTCGGACTCGGCTTTCAAGACCGCTTGAGCCTGATCGAACGTGCCCGGGAAGTAGGCCGCGTTGTGAAATGCCTCGCGGGTCAACGCCTCGGCGACGTACCGAGCGTCCGCTGCGTTGCGCCCCACGACGATCAGCCGGGTGTTGTGGTCCTCCATCGGCAGTCGACCGTCGTCCTTTGCGCGCTTGACCTCACCGACGTCCTTTCCCTCGAGCACGCCGCCTCGGGCAGGTTGCGTGCGTCCGCAATCGTCCCCGTCTTGAAGGCATCCGACTCTCGAGCGTCGATCACGACCGCAGTCGAGTCCTCTCGAAGGACGTATCGCAACCCTTCCGGCTCGATCTCCGTCACGCCGCCGAGGGCACGCCAGACCGGGATTCCGAGCTGATAGCGGCGTACGTTGGTGTGTCCGGCCGCGAGCAGCTCTTCGGCCAGCCGTTTGCTCTTGCCGCAGAAGGGACCGTTGCAGTAAAGCACGACCGCCGCGTTCTTGTCCCCTCCGACCGCGCGCCGACCTCGGCAGCGTCGGAGACGTACAGCGACATCGAGACCCCCGGCTTGGCGGAGAGATTGCGCGCCCCGGGTATGTGGCTGACCGCGAATTCGCGGAACGGGCGCGTGTCGAACACGATCGCGCTTCGCTCCGTGAGGATTCGCTGGAGATCCGAAGTCGAAACTTGCGGCGTCCGCGGACTGTCCTCGGCGAGGATGGCGTGACGAATGTCGGGCCGCTCCTGCCCGAGTGCCGCGCTGCTTGCCCCGGCCAGGGTCGCGAGCAGAGTCAGACGAAGGAGAACGAGCGTTTGGCGCATGGTCCACCTCCCTTTGGGGAACCAAGCTCGTCCGTCCGACCGGCCGGGCGGCCCGAAACCCCTACCGTTTTGGCAGCTTGATCTCCCCCGCTTCGAGCTGCTTGATCACTTCCTTCAACGCGTGCACGAGTTCGGACTTTTCGACGCGCGACTTCGCGAAGGAGAGGGCGAGCTTGTAGGGACCCCCCTTTGGCTTGTAGACGAACGAGAACCGCTTTGCGCGCCGCGACGGTGCCGACTCCTCCTTCTTCCGGGCACGCAGGTCGTCGCGCGTCGAGCCGGCGGCGATTCGCCGGATCGCGTCGCGCATCTTCTCGGGGTCCTTAAGCCGCGCGATCTCCAGGAGCACCGACTTCGCCTCGATGTCGGCGCGCCGACATTCCTCGCGGAGCTCGTCGGGGATGTCGAGGAGCGACATCGCTTCGGTGACGGAGACGCGCGATTTCCCGATTGCGTCGGCCACCTGCTGCTGGGTGTAGCCGTGCCTCTGCGTCAGGCCGGCGAGGCCATCGGCCTCTTCGAAGGGATGGAGATCTTTGCGATGCAGGTTCTCGATCAGGGCGATCTCGAGAACCTCGGAGTCCGGCACGTCGAGCTCGATGCAGGGCACTTCAGCCAGCCCCGCCTCGAGCGCCGCGCGGAATCTCCTCTCCCCTGCGATGATCCGCAACCGGCCCTCGGGCGTCGGGCGAACGAGAAGGGGCTCGAGCACTCCTTTCGACTCGATCGACTTCACGAGCTCCCGGAGGTCTCCCACGCTCGTGCGCGGCTGCTCGGGATTCGTTTCGATCTCCTCGATCGGGACGAACCGGCCGAGCGCCTCGCCGAATCTCTCGGCGAGGGACTCGACAAAATGGGAGTCGTGGCGCATCCGCGCTTCCGTGGGCAGGCCCCGTCTTCGGCTAGACACGCGAGAGAACCTCCTCGGATAGGGAGTAGTACTCTGCCGCGCCGCTCGAGCGCGGCGAGAAGGTGAAGATCGATTCGCGGTGGGCGGGGCTCTCTTCTAAGCGCACGCTCTTGGAAATCGTGGTCTTGAAAAGCTTCTCGCCGAAGACGGCGCTGATCTGGTCGTAGACGTCCTTGGCGATCACGGTCCGGCGGTCGTGGAGCGTGATCAGGACGCCGAGCAGACGAAGCGCCGGGTTCGGGCGCGCCTTGATCTTGTCGATCGTTTCTAAGAGGTCGTCGGTCCCCTCCAGCGCAAAGTACGAGGACTGGATCGGGATCAGGATGTGGGTCGCCGCGACCATGGCATTGACGGTGATCATTCCGAGGGTCGGGGGCGTGTCGATGACGATCGCGTCGTACCGCTTGCGGGCCCCGTCGAGCTTGTCGCGCAGCCGAAAGTGACCGTCGATCTCGCCCAAGAGCTTCGACTCGATTTTTGCCAGGGCGATCCGGGCGGGGGCGACGTCTAAGTTCTTCATCGAGGATTTCACGACGACGTGGGACATCTTGACGCTCGCCTCCGTCAGGACGTCGAACATGGATTTGTCGATCGACCGGCGGTCGACGTAGGACATCGTGCTGTTGGCCTGGGGATCGAGGTCGATGAGAAGGGTCTTCATCCCCTTCTGCGCGAGGGCGGCGGCGAGGTTGATGGCGGTGGTGGTTTTTCCGACTCCTCCTTTTTGATTCGCGATGCAGATGACCACGGAAAAACAGTATAGCTCTCCGCTTCGACAATTCATTCGATCCGATGCGTCTCGAGAGAAGAACGGAGAGCCGGAAAATGGAGCTACATCCGGTACTTGCCGAGCTCCTCCGGGTTGACTTCCTCGAGCCACTTCTTCAAGCGCTCGGGATCCGTGTCGTCTCCGTCGGGGCGAAGAGTCTTGCTCTTCTCGAGCACTTCTTCCTCGACGAAGATCTCGGCGTCGACGCGCAGCGCGAGCGCGATCGCGTCGCTCGGGCGGCTGTCGACGTTCCACCGGGTCTCGCCGCGAAGAAGGTGGATGCGGGCGAAGAACGTGTTGTCTTTGAGGTCGTTGATCACGATCCTCTCGACCTTGGCGTCGAGCTCGCCTAAGAGGTTCTTCAGGAGATCGTGGGTCATCGGCCGTGGCGTCGTTATCTTCTCCATCTGAAGAGCGATCGCGTTCGCCTCGAAGATTCCCACCCAGATCGGCAGAAAGACCCCGTTCGCGGCGTCCCGCAGGACGACCACGGGCATGTTGGAGACGGGATCCATCAGCAGGCCTTTGATCTCCATCTTCACCATCGGTTCCCCTCTCTACGCGGCGACTTCCGCCAGGAGCGAGTTGGGCAGCCCTCGAAGGATTCGAACCCGCAGGTAGTTGCCGGGTTTCGAGAGCCCGCCGTCCCCGCTCACGTGAGCGATGCGGTTGCAAGGCGTACGCCCCCGGGTCCGGCCGTCCTTGTCGGGTCCCTCGACCAAGACCTCGAGCTCACGCCCCACGAGACCGCGATTGACTTCCGCCTGGATCCTGGTCTGGAGGTCGAGAAGCCGCGCGAGCCGGTCCGCCGCGGCTTCGTCGGGGACGAACGTCTCTCTCCCCCATCTCGCCGCCGCGGTCCCCGGGCGCGCCGAATAGCGGAACGCGAAGACGCTCGCGAACCGCGCCGCGCGGATCAGTGCGAGCGTCGCCTCGAAGTCGTCTTCCGTCTCCCCCGGAAAGCCGACGATGAAGTCCGAGGAGATGGCGACTTCCGGCAGCGCGGCCCGCACCCGGCCGATCTTCTCGAGGTACTCGGAGGCAGTGTAGCGGCGCTTCATCCGGTAGAGGACCCGATCGGAGCCGGACTGCGCGGGCAGGTGAAGAAACGGAGCGACGTTTCCGCCCGCCGCGAGCGCTTCGATCATCGCGTGATCGACGAAGCGCGGGTGCGAGGTCAGGAACCGCAGCCGCCGGACCCCCGGGATCCGCGCCGCCTTCGAAAGGAGCTCGCCGAAGCCGATCCCTTCTTCCGGATCGCGGTAGGCGTTGACCGTCTGGCCGAGCAGCGTCACCTCGCTGTAGCCGCCCGCGACAAGCGCCCGGATCTCCTCGAGGACCTCCGACGCCCGCCGGCTGCGCTCGCGACCGCGTGTGAACGGGACGATACAGAACGTGCAGAACTGACTACAGCCTTCGATGACCGTGACGTAGGCTTGGAAGGCGGAGCCGCGCGAGATCTGCCGGAACTGGTAGATCGGCGACTCGATCGGGAGCTCGAGCGACCGCACGTGCCTTCTCTCCGACCGGACCTGCTCGACCAGCTCGCCGACGCGCTCGACGTTCCCGGTGCCTAGGACGAAGTCCACCCACGGCGCGCGCTCGAGGATCTCGCTCCCCTCGACCTGCGCGACGCAGCCGGTCACGCCGATGACGAGCTCCGGGAACTCCTGCTTGCGGCGCCCCAGCACGCCGAGCGCGCTGTAGACCTTCGCTTCGGCTTTCTCCCGGACCGCGCACGTGTTCAGAATCACGACGTCGGGCGACTCTGCCTTGGACGCCGGCCGGAAGCCGCGGCGCTCGAGCTGCCCGGCCATCCGCTCGCCGTCCAAGACATTCATCTGGCAGCCCCAGGTCTCGACGCGGTAGGAGGGCGATTCCGTCATTCCCGCAGCCACCCCGGGAGTGCACCGGCGCGCCGCGCCCGGTCCGGAAGATCCTGGAGTTCCTTCTCGGCGAGCGGAAGATCTTTCCGCGCAGTCGCGAGGTCTTCGCGGGCCTTGTCCCAGGCCGGCTTGATCACGCGGTCCCGGTACGCGCCGTCGTCCCAGGAATAGAAGTCGCTCTCGAGCTTACGGGTCTCCGCTTCGAGGCGCGCGATCGCTTCCCGGATGGCCGCCACGCGCTCGCGCAACCGGCGCGCTTCCGCCCGCCAGTACTCCTGCCCGCCCTCGGCCGGCCGGCCGGCTGCCGACTCCGTCGGAGCAGGAGTGGCCGCGCCCGCCGGCCGCTTACCCGTCTCTTCTTTCGCTCGCGGAGTCGGGGTCGGTTGGATACGCGACGTCGTCAACCTGCCCTTGTTGGGATCCGTGATGAGAGAGTCGTTGGTGATCCGGACTCCCTTCGGGTTTCCCTCTCTCCGCGCGCGGCCCGAGACCGGCGCCTTGCCGAAGCCGCCGGTCAATTGCGGCGTCGGAGAAGGGGCCGGCGGAGGGGCGGCGGCCACGCAGAGCAGAGCCGCGAGCAGCGCCGCGAGAGGGGCGCGTCTCTTGCCGGAAATGGTCATCATGGTCTCCAGACCTCTCGTCACGGGGCGGTCGTGCCGGCCCGCCCGTAGGCGTCCTCGAGCCGGACGACGTCCTCCAACTCCGGGGAGGACACCTCGATCAAGTCGCAGGCCCGGTCGGCGCGCATGCGGTGGCGCACGCCGGGGCGGATGCGGTAGGCGCTGCCCTCGGAAAGCCGCATCTCCCTCATCTCGCCATCGACCTCGACCGAAAGGATCACTTCACCTCGGAGAACGTAGAAGGTCTCGTCCTTTCTTTCATGGTACTGGAGGGAAAGCGAGTGGCCCGGCTCCAAGTGGAGGATCTTTCCCGCGTAACGCTCGTTTTCGGCGAAGATCAGCTCGTTTCCCCACGGCTTCGGAACGATTCTCACGGACGACCTCGCATCAATTTTTCCACGTCGGAGGCCTCGGCGGCGTCGAGCGCCTTTTCGACGAGGGACCGCACGCGCTCCGAGTCGATGACGGAGAGGGAATCCTTGACTCCGGCGATCGCGACGGGCGTGACCGAGACCTCCCGGATCCCGAGCCCCACCAGAACCGCGATCCCGATCGGATCCGCGGCGAGCTCGCCGCAGACGGCCACCGGTCGCCCGTGAACGCGGCCGGCATCGACGACCGACCGGAGCATCCGAAGAATCGCCGGATGCAGAGGCCGGTAGAGCGAGGCGACGTCCGGGTTCGCGCGATCCACGGCGAGAGCGTACTGCGCAAGGTCGTTCGTTCCGATGGAGAAAAAATCGGTCGCCGGCGCGAGGCGCTCCGCCAGGAGGGCCGCCGACGGCACCTCGACCATCACACCGAGCGGCGGCGCTTCGGATAGATCGGCGCGGCGCGCCGACCGGTCGAGCGCTTTTCGCGCCTCCTCGATCTCGAAGAGCGAAGTCACCATTGGGAGCAGGATCGAAAGCCGTCCCTTTCGGGAAGCCAGACACAACGCGTCGAGCTGCGCGTCGAAGAGATCGGGGTGAGCCAGGCAGTAGCGGAGTCCGCGCATCCCCAGCGCGGGATTCTCACCGCGCGCCGGACCGATGCCCTTCTCCCCGCCCAGGTCATAGGTCCGGACGACGACCGGATGCGGAGCGGCGGACGCGAGGAGGCTCTCGTAGACCTCGCGCTGCTCTTCGATTCCGGGCGAGCCAGGCGCGGCCCGTAGGTAGAGGAACTCGGAGCGGAAGAGCCCCACCCCCTCGGCATGGAATCGGTCGAGCGCGCCGATCTCCTCGGCGAGCTCGAGGTTCGCCCGGACGACGATCCGGACGCCGTCCCGCGTCGTGGCGGCGCGCACGGTGCGGGCTCGCAGGCGGCGGGTTTTCTCGCGCGATTCGCGTACGCGCAGGAGGCTGCGTCGGAGACGCTCCTTGGAGGGCCTCGGATCGACGGTCCCCCGATCGCCGTCGACCACGATCGGCGTTTCGGGCGAGACCGCCTCGCAGAGCCCATCGATCCCCACAACGGCCGGCAATCCAAAGGAGCGGGCGATGATCGTCGCGTGCGAGGTGGGGCCTCCCCGCTCAAGCGCCAAGGCCCGGACCCGGCGGGGATCGAGGCGGGAGGCATCGACCGGCGAGATCTCGTCGGCGACCAGGATGGACCCGCGGGGCAGCTCGGCGGGCAACAGGTCCTCGCCGCCGGAGAGTTGGCGGGCGATCTCGCGCGCGACGTCGTGGATGTCGGCGGCGCGTTCGCGCATGGCTTCGGAGTCGGCTGTCTCGAAGCGCTGGCCGAGCTCGCGGGTGACTTCCGCGAGCGCCCACTCCACGTTCACGTGATCTCGCTGGATCCGTTCGAAGATGGCCGCGAGATAGGTCTCATCCGACGCGATCAGCCCGTGCGCTTCGAGGATGGCGGCGAGCTCGGCACCGATGTCCCCGGCGGCCTCGCCCGAGTGACGCCGAAACTCCTCGGCCGCCAGACCCGACGCGCGGCGCAGGCGTTTCTCTTCCTCGTGGAATTCTTCGGGCGGGACCGCCCGGCGAAACGCGGGCAGCCCTCCGAAGCGCACGATCACGGCGCGGCCGACCGCGATGCCGGGAGAGACCGGAAGACCCTGAAGCATCGGTGTCCGAAGCCAGCCTCAGGTTCCCCGTTCCCGGAAACCTCCGTTGCCGGTCATTGGTCCTCGTCGAAGCTCCGGCTGATCAGCTCTTCGACCGCGGCAAACGCCGCATCTTCGTCCTCGCCGGACACGGCGACGGTGATCTCGGTACCCTGCGACGCGGCGAGAAGGAGGAGACCCAGGATGCTCTTGCCGTCGACCTCCTCACCGTTCTTGCGGATCTTGACCTCGGACTTGAAGCGGCTGGCTGTCTGGACGAACTTGGCGGCGGCGCGCGCGTGGAGCCCGAGACGGTTGCGGATCGCCAGATCCCGTTCGATCACCGAATCTCTCCGTTCTCCGCCGCGGCCGCCGAAACGACTTCGTCGGCGAGCAGGTCCGACGCCACGTAGATCGAACGCTGTCCCCGGTCCTTCGCAACGTGAGCGATCTCGACGACCGGCTTGCCGCTCTTCTGAAGCGCCGCGCACTTCAAGAGCATCGGCAAGTTGACCCCCGTCACGATCTCGACCCGGTCCCGCTTCAGAAAAGGAAGCGTCAGATTGGTCGGTGTTCCGCCGAACATATCGGTCAGGATCACGGCGCCTTCCCCATGGTCGGCCTCCTCGAGCCCTTTCGCGATGCGGCGGCTGGCCTCCTCGCCAACCTGATTCCAGTCGAGCGCGACGGCGACGATCTGCTGGATGTCCGGCTGGATCGTGAGCGCAGCGGCCTTCAGCTCTTCCGCGAGCCCGCCGTGAGTCACCAGCAGGATTCCGATCATTCCCGCGCCGCGTTTCCCGCCATGCCCGAAATTATCTCCTCATTCGCGGGTGGCGTCGCGGTGCGAGACACGCACCGGGAGCCCACGCGCCTGCAACCTCTTCGCGAGCTCGTGAGCGACGTACACCGAGCGGTGTTTGCCGCCGGTGCAGCCGATTCCGATCGAGAGATAGCTCTTGTGCTCGCGTTCGTAGAGAGGCAGCAGGTAATCAAGGAAGCCGGCGAGGCGTTCGAGGAACTCCGCCGTCTCCGGGTCCTTCTCGATGTAAGCCGCGACGGCGGGATCCGTGCCCACCTTCGGCTTCAGCTCCGGTACGAAATGCGGGTTCGCGAGGAACCGGACGTCGAAGATCAGGTCCACGTCGTGGGGAACGCCGAACTTGTAGCCGAAGGAGGTCGCGGAGACGACCATCCGGGCCGAGCTCTCGTCCCCCACGAACGTCTTTTGCATGAAGGAACGCAGCTCGTGCACCGTCATCGCGGAGGTGTCGACGACGACGTCGGCGAGCACCCGGACGTCTTCGAGGAGCTCGCGCTCGTTGCGCAGAGCGGTCAGGAGCGGCCGATCGACGGAGAGCGGGTGCGGCCGGCGCGTTTCTGAGAAGCGCCGGATGAGGGCCTCCTCGCTCGCGTCTAAGAAGAGGAGCCGGGTCGAAGGAACCCGCTTGCGGACGCGCGCCAAGATCGGAGGGAAGCGCGGGGCGAAGTCGGGATTGCGAACATCCAGGATGATCCCGACCCGCGGAGCGGTGACCTGCGAGAGCAACGGCTCGATCAGCGGCAGTGGGAGGTTGTCGACGCAGAAGTAACCCATGTCCTCGAGGCACTTGAACACGTAGCTCTTCCCGGACCCGGAGAGTCCGGTGACGATCACGAGGCTTTCGGGCACCGGACGCTGCCGGGCGTCGCGCTCCACGACAGGTTTCGACGTCGAGCTGACCGCTCGACCCGCCGCGGCGCGCCCCTCTTTCGGCCGCCTCCGCGGGGCGCTCAAGCCCGCTTCAACCCGGGGGAGAGGGCGTTCCGCGCGATTTCCTCGTCGACCTTGAGCGCGAACTCCTTGGCGGCGTCGTAGCCCTGCGTCTTCAGGAGCTCGTTGCGCGCGGCGATCTCGATCAAGAGGGCAATGTTCCGACCGGATGCGACAGGGAGCTTCAGAAACGGACGTGGGCGGTCGAGGATCGGGTACGTCTCGCCGTCGAGCCCCAGCCGGTCGTAGGACTTCGTCGGGTCCCACCGTTCGAGCTCGATCACGAGCTCGACTGACTTGGACGAGCGCACGGCGGAGACACCGAAGAGGTGTTTGATGTTGATGATCCCGATGCCGCGCAGCTCCATGTGGTAGCGCAGCATGTCGGCCGCCCGCCCGACCAGCGAGCCGTTCGGGTATTTCCGGATCTCGACGACGTCATCGGCGACGAGCCGGTGGCCGCGCTGGATGAGATCGAGAGCGGACTCGCTCTTGCCGATGCCCGACTCGCCCAGGAGGAGGACTCCCATCCCGTATACGTCGACGAGAACGCCGTGCAGCGTCGTCGTGGGAGCGAGCTCGTCCTCGAGAATCCGTGTGATCGACTGGATGACGACCGACGTCGTCTGCGGGGACACGAGGAGCGGAACCCGGCGGGTCCGGCACTCGCGCACGAGCTCTTTCGGCACCTGCTGGCCCTTCGTGACGACGAACGCCGAAACCGGGAGCGCGCAGATCATCGCGATGCGGTCGCGGCGCAGCTCGAGGGGCATCGTCTCGAGATAGTTCAGCTCGCTCTCCCCGAGGACCTGGATCCGGCCCGGCTTGATGAAGGAAAGGAAACCGGCGAGCGCGAGGCCAGGGCGCTGGATGCGCCCCCACGAGATCGGCCGGTCGAAGCCGGTCTCCCCCGCGACGACGTCGAACGAGAGATCGGCGAGCGCGGGGGAACGGAGGATGTCGGCCGTGAGCTGGGTCATCGGAGTCTCATGGAAATGTCCGGAAAAGAGGATACGCCCCGATCGCGTCCCGGGACAGCCCTCTGGGTCACACCGGCACGGCGATGCGGCCCTCGGCTTCCTTCAAGACGGCAGCGATCTCCGCCGCGGTCTCTTTTCGTCTCAAGGTTTCCGCGATTCCCGGCAGTCGGATCACTCGGGAGATCCGGGCGAGCGCCTGGAGGTGAAGCGCCGGTGCATCGGCGGGAGAGAGAACGAGGAAGACGAGCGTGACCGGCACTCCATCCGAGGAGGGGAACGCGACCCCGCGACGGGACACCCCGACGGCGAGGACGACTTCCGAGAGCTCCTTGAGCTTGCAATGCGGGATCGCGAGTCCGCTCCCGAGGCCGGTCGATCCCATCCGCTCCCGCTCGACGAGGCGGCGCGCGACGTCCTCGCCATCCTTCACGACGCCGACTCGAGCCAGGCCGGCCGACATCTCGGTCAAGACCTCATCGACCGTCGCTCCCCCGAGGTCGGGAAAGATCCTTCTCTCGTCGACCAGGCTCGCAAAGAAGCCGACGTCCGTCGGGTTCATCCCCGCACTGGTCCGGCGGTTCCGAGTCGGGCCGGCGTCAGCATTCGATCAGCCCGAAGTTCCCATCGCGGCGCCGGTACAGGACCGAGATCTTTTCGGTCCCGGAGTCGCGGAAGACCACGAATTCCTCCTCGGAGCTCTCGATTCGCAACGCCGCCTCCTCGGCGGTCATCGGCTTGACAGCGAGCCGGCCGGACCGGACGATCCGGCGCTCCGGGCCGCCCGCGAGAGCCGCCCTTGCCGACTTTCTCCCCGGGGCGGCCGCCCGCGTTGCCGACTCCTCCGGAGGAACCAGCCTCGGCGAAGCCCGGTTCTTGCGATCCCGACGCTTCTCCAGATCCTTCTTGGCCTGCGCATCGATCTTCTCGAACGCGAGCGCAACAGCCGCCCGCGCGTCGTCCGTGTACTCGTGCGCATTCCATCGGCGCCGGCGGTGCGTGGCGATGATCTCCGCGCTGAATCGGTGCCGCTCGTGCGAGAGCACGACTCGCACCTTTGCCGGTCCGCCGAGGTGGCGTTCCAGTCGCTCCGCCCGCTCGCGGGCCAGGTTCATCAACGATGGGGTGACTTCCACGTTGCGACCGGTGCATTCGACGGCCATCAGCCCTCCGTGAGATCCGGATTCCGGACGGATCAGAAACTCTGTTTGCGTTGCGACGAGGAGGGGATGCGCAGCTCTTCTCGATATTTCGCGACGGTGCGCCGGGCGATCTGGATCCCCTCGGCGCGGAGCTTTTGCATGATCCGTGCGTCGGAGTGGGGCCGGGCGGCGTCCTCCTCCGAGACGATCTTCGCGATCTTGCTCTTGATGGAAAGCGACGAGACCTCGCTGCCCTGAGTCGAGTCGATGCCGCTGTGGAAGAAGTACTTCATCGGAAAGAGCCCGCGCGGCGTGTGGATGTACTTGTTCGAGACGACGCGCGACACCGTCGACTCGTGCATCCCGATGTCGTTCGCGACGTCTCGCAGAACGAGCGGCCGCAGGTGCTCGATGCCGTTCTCGAGGAACTCCCGCTGGTGGCGAACGATCGAGTCGGCGACCTTGTAGATCGTCCGCTGTCGCTGATCCAGGCTCTTGATGAGCCAAACCGCCGAGCGCATCTTCTCTTTCAGGTACGTCGCGGCTTCTTCGCCGATTGCTCCGTTGCCGCCCCGGAGCATCCGGCGGTAGGCAGCGGAAATCCGGAGCTTCGGCAATCCGTCTTCGTTCAACTGAATAACGTACTCGTCGCCGATCTTGCGAACCGCGACGTCGGGCTCGACGTAGATCGTGCGCTCGTCGGAGTACTTGCGGCCCGGTTTCGGTTCGAGGTTCTTGATGATCTCGAAGACCGCCTGCAGCTGCGAAAGCCCGACGTTCAAAGAGCGGGCGAGCTGTGCGAACTGCCGGTTCAGGAACTCCGCCCAGTGCTCACGGATGACCTTATCGATCAAAAGGTTCTCGATCCCGAGAGCGCGGATCTGGAGCAGGAGGCAGTCCGGCAGGTCGAATGCCCCGACCCCGGGAGGATCGAAAGAGCGAACGAGAGCGAGCGCGGCCTCCACGTTCCCGTCGTCCGTGAAGCCGGCGGCGCGGATCTCCTCGCGGGACACGCGGAGGTATCCATCCTCATCGATGTTGCCGATCAGGTATTGCGCGATCTCGCGGACGGCAACCGGACTGTCGGACATCGAGAGCTGCCAGTTCAGATGCTCGGGCAGCCCCTGGGGCCGCGAAAGAGTGTTCTCGAGAGGGACCTGCTCGGTGTCCTCGTACTGCCGCGGGTTATAGGCGCTGTCCAGGTAATCCTCGAAGTAGGAGTCGAAATCGATCTCGTCGAAAGAGTCCCGCTCCTTTTCGACCGGCGTCTCCGCGACATCGGGCGCAGCGGGAGGAGCTTCGGCGTCCGATTCCTTGGGGGCCGAGGCTTCCGCTTCGGCCTCTGCCTCGGTCGGCTGCTCGGCGGCGGCAGCCTCCTCTTCTTCCTCGAGCAGAGGGTTCTCGACGATCTCCTGGGTCAGCACGTCCTGGAGCTCCAGCTTGGACATCTGCAACAGCTTGATCGCCTGCTGCAGCGACGGCGTCATGACCAGTCGCTGGGAGAGTCTGAGGTTGAGCTTTTGCTCTAGAGCCATCGAAGATGAATTCGCCTTGCGCCCCTAGCGGAGCTGAAACGCCTCCCCCAGATAGATCTTTTTTACGACGGCGTCATTCGACAAGGCAAGCGGCGTGCCAGCCCGCAAAATCTCGCCGGCATTGATTATATAAGCGCGGTCGACGATCGACAAAGTCTCGCGGACGTTGTGGTCCGTGACGAGGACTCCGATGCCGGAGGACGCCAGCCGGCGCACGATCGACTGGATGTCGAGCACCGCGATCGGGTCGATTCCGGCGAAGGGCTCGTCGAGCAGCAGGAAATAGGGTGAAACGACGAGGCTGCGAGCGATCTCGACGCGGCGCCGCTCTCCCCCCGACAACGTGTAGGCGCGGTGGTCTCGCACCGACTCGAGGCCGAACTCGGCCAAGAGCTCGTCGGCCCGCTCCCGCTGAGCCGAGTGAGGAAGGTCGAGTGTCTCCAAGATCGCCAGAAGATTCTGCTCGACGGTCATCTTGCGAAAGACGGAAGGCTCCTGCGGGAGATACGAGATCCCGGCACGGGCGCGCCGGTACATCGGCAGCCCGGTCAGATCGCGATCGCCCAGCCGAACCGTCCCCGCGTCCGGCTCGACTAAGCCGACAACGATCGAGAACGTCGTCGTCTTGCCCGCGCCGTTGGGACCGAGAAGTCCCACGATCTCTCCCGCGGCAACCTCGAGGGACACTCCGGAGACGACGGTGCGGCCGGAGTAGGATTTGACGAGTCCTTCCGCGACGAGGAGAGGCCGATCTTCCCCGCGATGGGGGGCGGTGGCGGTCTCTCCCGAGGGAAGGGGCCGCGTTTCTTCTCGAGTCTCTACCACGGACCAAGGATAGTGGATCGTCGCATCCGAAAGCGGTAAGCCGACCCTCTCAGTTCGATTTGGTCTTGTGAATGGTTTCCGTGCGACCGCCTTCGGGCGCCGTCACCTCGACGGATTTGCCCCGGCCGGTGATCGTGAGCGTGGAGCCGGCGACTCGGTTGCCTTCGGCGTCGGTGACCCGCGCGGGGCTGCCATTCAAGACCGTCCGTCCCTCGTTCGGGTAGTCGACCGCCCGATCAGCGGCGCCGGTTCGACCGGTCGTCCGGTCGGCGAGCGCGACTCGACCGGAGAGCTCGACGCGTGCGAGCTTCCGATCCTTCGTGAAGAAGGCGATCCCCCGATCTCCGGTCGCGCGCCAGGCCCCGCGCGTGACGATCACGCCGTCTTCGAAAACGGCGCTCGACTCGCTCTCCCGGTAGAGCAGTCGCCGCGCCGTGACGACCGTCGGCGCCTCGCGTGCGCCTCCCTTTCCGGCCGGAGGCGGCTCGGGAGTCAAAACCGCGCGGACCTTGCCGACGGCGGCGGCACTCTTCTCGGCATCATTCAACGTGATGTCGTCCGCAAGGACCGAAGAAGAATCCTGCCAGAGACTCGCGCCTCCCGAGAGCGATGCGAGGCGCGTCTCCCGGTCGAGAACGATTCTCTCGGCCTTGCCGTAGGTCGGCTTCGTCGGATCCCCCAGGAACGCGGCACCATCCGCCGGACGGTCTTTCGAGGGAACGAAGACGGCGTGTGCCTTCCCCTCGGCGCGGAGGGATTTTCGATTCCGGTCGATCTCGATTCGCGAGGCCGAGACGCGCGATCCGCTCTCTTCGACGGTCGCGGATTGTTCGGGAGTGCCCGTCAAGAGCCAGACCCCCCGGTCGGGAAGGTCGACGACGCGATTCGCATGCCCCGTCCGTCCGTCCCCCTCGAGGCGCACTTCTCCTTCGAGCTCGAGCGTCTGAAATTCTTCTCCTTCGGCCGCGAAGGAAGCACTCGCGCGGAGCGCCTCGGCGTTTCCACGATCCGATCGGAGCCGCACCTCTCCGTTCGCGCGCGCCGACACCGGGCGGCCTCCGGAGATATCGAGATCGACGGAGCGCGCCGCGAGCCGGCGGTTCGGTTCCGTCACCGCGGCAGGATTTCCGATCAGGTGGATCGATCGGACGTCTCCGGAGGGATCGAAAAAGAGCGCCGCTTCGTCGGCGGAGTAGGCGCGCGCGGCCGCGCCGGGGCCCGTCGCCGCGAGCGTTCCTCGCACTTTCGAAAATGCCCTGGCCCATTCCGGCCGGTTGTTTTCCGGCGAGAACCTCATCAGCAGCCTGCTGCACGCGAGACTGTCTCCTTTCGCCGAGGTG
>WNGB01004294.1_pt1 | contig 26159 bp, 6 predicted proteins | sample 5400681 | NCBI WGS metagenome assembly WNGB01 (sample SAMN13153367, study PRJNA577476) | soil metagenome | isolation source: 115 cm soil or saprolite under grassland replicate 2 | place: USA:California | collected 2016-06-15
CCCTACCCTCACCCCCTAGCCCCCTCTCCCACCCGCACTCCCGATCCCCCGGGAGAGGGGGAACCCACCAGCCCATGGCCTGCGGGGTCTCGGTGGCTCCATAGAAATTGACAACTCCCGCGCCTGGCGCCAGCGTGCGCAGCCGAACCAGGTCCGCCGCGGTCAGAACGTCTCCTCCGAAGAAGGCCCAGCGCAGGGTGTCGAGAGGGGATTGGGAGGTGAGGGTGCCCATCAGCTGTCCCATGGCCGGCGTCAGATGGGCGACGGTCACCCGCTCGCGGGCCATCCAGGCGGCCAGGCGGCCGGGCTCTCCCAGGGTGTCGGGATCGGGCGCGCAGAGCGTTCCTCCGACCCAGAGCGGGGCGAAGAGGTCGCGCAGCAGCGGATCGTGGGCTAGGCCGGAGAGGACGCTGAAGCGGTCCTCCTCGCTCAGCCCGAAGGTCCGCGCCTGCCAGTCGAAGAAATGGGAGAGGGGCGCGTGGCTCCCGAGGATCGCCTTGGGGAGTCCGGTCGAGCCCGAGGTGAAGGCGATGTAGGCGAGGTCGTCCGGCCCGATCTCGATCCCGGCGTCCTCCGCCTCGACATCCAGGACGGGCGCCCAGTCCGGCTCGCGCTCGGGTAGATCTACGTGCAACGCGCCGGACAGCCGCTCCTCCAGCTCCGGAGGCACGACGCCGGCCGCCCACAGATGGAGGAAGGCACGGGGACGGGCGAGGTCGACGATCGCGACGAGCCGGGCCGGCGGGTAGGCCGGATCGAGGATCGCGAAGGCGGCTCCCGAGCGCCAGATCCCCAGGAGGGCGGCGGCCAGGCCGGCCCCGCGGTGCGCGAAGACGGCGACCACGTCCCCCTTCCGGACCCCTCCATCCAACAGCCGCCGCGCCAGGCGATGGGCGTGGGCGTCGAGCTGCGCGTACGTCCACTCCCCGGTCCGGTCGACCGCGGCCACCGCGCCGGGCCGGCGCCGCGCATGCTCCGCCACCCGTTGGGAGACCGGGCCGAGCCAGGCGCGCCGCAACAGCTCCGCCGGATCGGGGAGCACGGCGCGGGCGGCCGGGGTGAGCAGTGGGATCTCGCCGATCCGCGCTTCCGGGTCCTCGGCGGCGTGCCCAAGGAGCAGCTCGAGCTGCGCACCCAGCCCGGCGATTCGCTCGCGGTCGAAGAGGTCCGCGTTGTAGACCAGCTCCAGGCGAAGGCCCGCGGCCGTCTCGCCAGCGTAGATCGTCAGGTCGAACTTCGACGGGATCTCGGTCGTCATCTCCTCGTCCGTGCCGCCCAGCCCTCCCTCGTCCGCGGGGAAATTCAGCATGTTGAGGAAGACCTGGAAGACCGGCGTGCGCGACAGGTCGCGCTCCACCCGCAGCTCCTCCAGCAGCCGTTCGAAGGGGACGTCCTGGTTCTCGTAGGCTTCGAGCGCCGTGGCGCGGGCGCGGACCAAGAGGTCACGGAAGATCGGGTTGCCGGAGAGGTCCGTGCGCAGCGCCAGGTTGTTCAGGAAACAGCCGATCAGCGCCTCGGTCTCAGCCCGCCCGCGGCCGGCCACGGGCGTCCCTACGACGACGTCGTCCTGCCCGGAGAGCCGGGCGAGCAGGGCCTGGAAGCCGGCGAGAAGGACCATGAACAGGGTGGCTCCGTGGCGGCGCGCGAGAGTCCCCAGGCGCGCGGTGAGACCGGGAGCGAAGACGTGGGTGGCCGATCCGCCGCGGTAGGTCTGCACCGCCGGCCGCGGCCGGTCGGACGGCAGATCGAGCACCGGCAGGGGGCGGGCCGGGTCGCCGAGCCGTCCGCGCCAGTAAGAGATCTGGGATTGCAGGGCCTCTCCCGAGAGCCAGCGGCGCTGCCAGGCCGCGTAGTCCGCGTACTGGATGGGCAGCTCCGGCAGCGGCGAGGGCTCACCCGCGGCGAAGGCGCCGTAGAGCACCCGCAGCTCGCGCATCAGGAGGCCCAGCGACCAGCCGTCCGAGACGATGTGGTGGACGGTGAGGAGGAGCAGGCGGTCCGCCTCGTCCAGGTGGACCAGCCGCGCCCGGATCAGCGGCCCGCGGGCGAGATCGAACGGCAGGAGCATCTCCTCGCCGTCCAGTCGCAGCGCCTCGCGCTCCCGGACCGCCGGAGCGAGCGCCCGCAGATCGATCACCGGCAGGGGCATGTGGAGCGCCGGGGCGATCGACTGATGCGGCTGGCCGTTCGCGCTGCCGAAGGTCGTGCGCAGGGTCTCGTGGCGGCGCACGATCTCGTTCAGGGCGCGGGCGAGCAGGCCCTCGTCGAGCGGCTGGCGCAGCCGGGCCGAGAACGGGATGTTGAGGGTGGGCGTGCCGGGATCGAGCTCGTCGAGGAACCAGAGCCTCTCCTGGGCGAAGGAGAGAGGGAGCCGCGCGGTCTTCCGCGGCGCGGGGGTGATTGATGGGAGAGACAGTTCCTGTCCGCCGAAGGCGTCGATCCTCCCGGCCAGCTCCGCCAGAACGGGCGCCTCGAAGACGATCCTTTGCGGGACCTCCAGACGGAACAGCTCCCGGATGCGCGAGACGAGCTGGGTGGCCAGCAGCGAGTGGCCGCCCAGCTCGAAGAAGTTGTCCTCGATCCCGACCCGCGCCGCGCCGAGCAGGTCTCTCCACACGCCGGCCAGCCGCTCCTCCGTGGGGGTCCGCGGCGGTGTGGAGGCCGTGGCCGGACCTTCGAGGCCGTAACTGCCGCGGGACCCGGAGGATAATGCTAGACGGTCCACCTTGCCCGAGGGGGTCGTGGGGAAGGCGTCCAGCGGCACGAAGAGCGAGGGCACGATGGCCGCGGGCAGGCGGTCCTGGAGGAACGCGCGCAGATCCGCGGGCGAGCCGCCCACGGTCCACGCGACCAGGCGCAAGGCTTCCGAGCCCGGCTCGGGCACGGCGAGGACGACGGCCTGGCGCACGTCCGGATGCTCCTCGAGCACAGCCTCCACCTCGCCGGGCTCGACCCGCACGCCGCGGATCTTCACCTGGTGGTCACGCCGGCCCAGGTACTCCAGGGTGGCGTCGGTGCGCCAGCGCGCCAGGTCTCCCGTGCGGTAGAGGCGCGCGCCCGGAATCTCGGAAAGCGGATCGGGAACGAACCGCTCCGCCGTGAGCTCGGGCCGGTCGAGGTACCCCCGCGCCAGCGCCACACCTCCGATGCACAGCTCCCCCCGCGCTCCGACCGGCATGGGCTGCAGCCAGGCGTCGAGGACACGGATCGGCACGTTCGGCAGCGGCCGGCCGATGGCGGGGAGCGGCGGCCAGGCCTCGGGGTCGCCGGTCAGGGTGAGAGCCGTCACCACGTGGCTCTCGGTGGGGCCGTACTGGTTGTGGAGGCGCACGCCCGGCATCCGTCCGAGCCAGTCGCGCACCGCCCGGGTCACCTGGAGCTGCTCGCCCGCCGTGACCACGTCGCGCAGCGCCACACCACCGCCGGCTGACTCGGCCGCCTCGGCGAGCTGGCGCAGGGCCACAAAGGGGAGGAACACGCGCTCCACCCGCTCGCGGTCGAGGAGAGCGAGCAGCGCGAAGGGGTCGCGCCGGGTCTCCTCGTCGACCAGGACGAGCGTCCCGCCGGTGATCCAGGTGGAAACGATCTCCTGGAAGGAGACGTCGAACGACAGCGAGGCGTACTGGAGCGTCCGCGCCGGCCCCGGAAGAACGCTCTCCTGCCAGGCCAGGAGGTTGGCGAGAGCCCCGCGGGTCATGGCGACCCCCTTGGGGCGGCCGGTGGAGCCGGAGGTGTAGATCACGTAGGCGAGGTCGTCGGGGGAGGCGGAGAGGTTCAAGGACCTGAAGGACTCCAAGGACGGCAAGGACGAGTCCCTGGTGTCCTTGAAGTCCTTGAGGTCCTCGTGCGTCAGCACCACCGCCACTCCCGCGTCCTCCAGCATGAAGGCCAGGCGCTCCGCGGGGTAGGCGGGGTCGAAGGGCACGTAGGCCGCCCCCACGAGGAGGGTGGCGAGCACGGCCTCGACCATCTCCCGCGACCGCTCAATCTGAATTCCCACCCGCGAGCCCGGCCCAACCCCGAGCCTGCGCAGGTGGCCGGCCAAACGCCCCACCCGCTCACGAATCTCCTGAAAGGTCCAGCGCTGCCCCTTGTAGACCAGAGCAATTTCCCCCTCTCCCGATGGGGGGGTGAGGGATGGTGGGAGAGGGGGCCAGGGGGTGAGGGCCCACTCCAGCAGCGCCTGCCGCTCCCCCACTGTCAAAATCGGTACCTCGGACAACCGCCCCTCCGGCTCCGCCACCACCGCCGCCAGCACCCCCGCATACCGCTCCAGCAGGCGCTGGGCGGTCGTGCGGTCGAAGAGATCGGTGCGGTACTCCAGGCCGGCGTGCAGCCCTCCCGGTGCCTCGGCGACCGACAGGTTGAGATCGAACATGGCCGAGTCGATGGGGGCTTCGAGCGCGGTGAAGCGCAGGCCGGGGATCTCCAGGGTGCCGGTCGGCGCGTTGGCCAGCTGGACCATCACCTGGAAGAGCGGCGTGTGGGAGAGGCTCCGCTCTGGGCGGATCGCCTCCACCACCTGGCTGAACGGCACCTGGCCGTGCTCCAGCGCCTCAAGCGAGACGCGCCGCACCCGGGCCAGCAGGTCACGGAAGACCGGATCGCCCGACAGGTCGGTCCGCAGCACAAGCGTGTTGACGAAGAACCCGATCAGCCCTTCGACCTCGCGGTGATGGCGGTTGGCGACCGGCGTGCCGACGGTGAGGTCGTCCTGCTGGGAGAGGCGGGAGAGGAGCGCCTGGAAGGCCGCGGTGACCACCATGAACAGGGTCGCGCCCTCCCGGCGCGCCAGCGCTTCCAGCTCCTCCCCGAGCGTCCCGGGGATGTCCAGGTGCACGAAGCCGCCGCCGGTCCCCTGCACCGCCGGACGCGGCCGGTCGGCCGGCAGCTCCAGCACCGGAGCGCCGGCGAGCCGGCGGCTCCACCAGTCGAGCGACGCGGCGATCTCCTCCCCCTGGAAGGCCTGCCGCTGCCAGACGGCGTAGTCGGCGTACTGCACCGGCAGTGGAGGGAGCGGCGAGGGGCGGCCGTGCGAGAAGGCGTCGTAGAGGGCCGCGATCTCCCGCACCAGGACGCCGCTCGACCAGCCGTCCGACGCGATGTGGTGGAGGGTCAGGAGGAGGGCGTGCTCCTCGGAGGCCAGGCGCAGCAGCCGGACGCGCAGGACCGGTCCCCGCGAGAGATCGAACGGCGTGCTCCCCTCCTCGACGGCGAGCCGCCGCACCTCGGTCTCGCGCTCTTCGGCCGGCAAGGCGGTCAGGTCGGCGACCGGCACGGGTGAGGGGGGACCGGGAGGATGGATGATCTGCACCGGTCCGGCGGCAAAGGTGGTGCGTAGCGTCTCGTGGCGGCGGACGATCCCGGCGAAGACGCGCGCCAGGAGATCGAGGCGCAGCCGGCCGCTCAACCGGAGCGCGGTCGGCAGGTTGTAGGCGATGCTCTCGGGCTCGATCTGATCGATGACCCAGAGGCGCTCCTGGGCGAAGGAGGTGGGGAAGGCGCGGCCGTCGCGCGGCTGGCGGGGGATCGCTTCGTTTCCGCCTCGGGCCGTCTCGCGGAGGCGCTCGATGAGGGCCGCGGCGCCGGCCGGCGTCGGATCCTCGAAGAGGGAGGGCAGCGGGATGTCCACGCCGAAGGCGTCGCGCACCCGGGTCAGGGCCTGGGTGGCGAGGAGGGAGTCTCCCCCGAGATCGAAGAAGCTGTCGTGCCGTCCGATCCGGTCGATGCCCAGCAGGCGCTGCCAGAGGCTGACGACCATCGTCTCCAGCTCGGTGGCGGGCTCCGCGTAAGGGGTGCGCAGGCCGGGGCGGGGGTGGAGCGTGAGGAGAGGGCGCCCCCTCCCTTCCTGGAGTGTGGTCAGGAGGGAGGCGAGCTTCTCGGCTTGCTCCTGGATGGCGGCGAGGTCGGCGCTACGAACTGTGTCCAACAGGACCTCGCTCTCGCGAACGAGGTGATCCAGCTCGTCGCTCGGCAGGGCCGGCGCGATCGGGGCCGTGGCCGATTCGCCCTGCAGCCAGTACCTCTGCCGCTCGAACGGGTACGTGGGCAGCTCGACGCGCCTCCTCTCCTCCCTTTCCCAAACCTTCGGCCAGTCCGCGGCCACGCCGGCGAGCCAGAGCTTGCCGAGGGTACCCTGGACGGTCTCCAGGTCGTGCCGGCGCTCGTAGGCCGAGGGGAGGGATGGGAGAGCCACAGGATCGCCGATCTGCGCCGCGGCTGGGTGCTGCAGGGCGAGCGAGCTCAGACTCTGGCCGGGTCCGATCTCCAGGAGGACCCGGCCGGGCTCGGCCCACAAGCCGGCGATCCCCTCGGCGAAGCGCACGGGCCGCAGCAGGTGCTCCGCCCAGGCCCCGGGGTCGGTGGCCTGCTCGCCGGTCATCCACGTTCCGGTCACGTTCGAGAGCAGGGGGATGCGCGGCGGACGTGGCCCGATCTCGCGGACCAGGTCGATCAACCGGCCGGCGACCGGCCACATCGCGCGGGAGTGGAACGCGTGGGTGGTGCGCAGGCGGCGGGCCGGGAGACCGGCCTCCCCGAGGCGCCGCTCCAGGTCCTCCACCGCTTCGGGAGGACCGGAGACGACCGAGGTGCGGGGGCCGTTCGTGGCCGCCAAATCGAGCTCGGTTCCCGCAATCCAGGGTTGGAGCTCCTCCTCGGGAAGAGGCACAGCGAGCATGGCTCCCGGCGGCAGACCGGCGATCCATCGCGCCCGCTCGGCCACCAGCCGGAGGGCGTCCTCCAGCGAGAAGACCTCGGCGAGGCAGGCCGCGACGTACTCGCCCAGGCTGTAGCCGATCAGCGCCGCGGGCGTGATCCCCCAGGCCATCCACAGCCGGGCCAGGGCGTGCTCGACGGCGAAGAGGGCCGGTTGCAGCACCTCGGTGCGGTCGAGCGGCCCCTCTCCCGCCTCTCCTCCCCGGCCGAGCATCCGCCGCAGGTCGATCTCCCCGCTCCCCCGCTCCTCATCCCCGGCGAAGAGCGCCTCACGGATGTCGATGCCCAGCCGCGGCGCCAGGAGCCCGGCCGCGCGGTCCAGCTCCTCGCGGAAGACCGGTTCCTCTCGATAGAGCCCGTGCGCCAGGCCGGAGTACTGCTCGCCCAGGCCGGCGAGCACGAAGGCCACCGCCCGCGGCGCGCCATCCGTCGCGGACGAGAGCACCCGACGCGGATCGCGCGCCGCGAGGGCCGCGGCGGCATCGGCGGCATCCGTGGCCACCACGATCCGCCGGTGCTCGTGCGCCTTGCGGCCGGTCAGCAGGGTGAACGACACATCTCCCAGATCCGCCTCCGGCCGCTCCTGGAGATAGCCGGCGAGGCGGTCGGTGGCCATCTCCAGAGCGGTGGGAGTGCGGGCCGAGAGGGCGATCAGGACGCGGCTCCGGCCCGGTCCCGAGGGAGCCGGCTCCGGCGCCTCTTCGAGGACCGCGTGGGCATTCGTGCCGCCCAGGCCGAAGGAGCTGACCCCGGCCCGCCGCGGCACGCCAGGCGGCGGCTCCCACGGGGTCAGGGCGGTCGCCACCCGGAAAGGGCCGGCGGCGAAGTCGATGCGCGGATTGGGCTCCGCGAACCAGAGGCTCGGCGGGATCTCGCGGTGCTCCAGGGCGAGGACGGTCTTGATCAGACCGGCGACCCCGGCCGCCGAGCCGGTGTGGCCGATGTTCGTCTTGACCGATCCCACAGCCACCGGGCCGGGCCATGCCTCGCCGGAAGCGCGCGAGCGGAACGCCCGCATCAGGGCCGCCACCTCGATCGGATCGCCCAAGGGGGTGGCGCTGCCGTGGGCCTCCACATAGCCGATGGTCTCCGGCGGCACGCCCGCCAGCGCCTGCGCCTCGGCGATCACCTCGGCCTCGCCCCGCTCGCTCGGCGCGGTGAAGCCGATCTTCTCGGAGCCGTCGTTGTTCAGGGCCGTGGCCTTGATCACGGCATGGATGGGATCGCCGTCGGCGAGGGCGGCGGCGAGCGGCTTGAGCACCACGATCCCCGCGCCATTGCCCCCGACCGTCCCGCGGGCCGCGGCGTCGAAGGCCCGGTTGTGGCCGTCCGGCGAGCTGATGCCGCCCTCTCTCCAGAGATAGCCCATCACCTGGGGAAACTGGATGGTCACCCCGCCGGCCAGCGCCAGGTCGCACTCGCCGTCGAGCAGGGCCTTGCACGCCAGATGGACCGCGACCAGCGAGGTCGAGCAGGCGGTCTGCACGCTGAGAGCCGGGCCGCGCAGGTCGAGCTCGTAGGCGATGCGGGTGGCGACGAAGTCCTTGTCGTTGGCGATCGTCGCCTCGAAGCCGTCGACTCCCGGTACGGCGGCGACGCCGATCCCGTAGACGCTCATCCCGGTCCCGGCGAAGGCTCCGACCCGCTTGCCTCTCAGAACCGGGCTTCCCGCTCCCTGGCCGGCGCGCTCCAGGGCTTCGGCGGCGCACTCGAGGAGGACCCGGTGCTGCGGATCGAGGATCTGCGCCTCCCGCGGGCCGATGTCGAAGAACGGTGCGTCGAACCGGTCGGCCTCGTCGAGCACACCGCAGGCCCGCACGTACGCCGGATCGGCCAGCAGGGCCTCCTCGACTCCGGCCTCCCGCAGCTCCTCCTCCGAGAAGAAGCGGATCGACTCGATCCCGGCGCGCAGGTTTTCCCAGAAGGCTTCAGGGCTCGGCGCGTCCGGGAAACGGCAGGCGAGACCGATCACCGCGATGTCGCGCGATCCTGTGGCGACCGGACGCCGCAGAGGAACGAGAGTCCCCTCCTCGGCCTCACCCGCCAGGTGACGCGCCAGCGAAGCCACATCGGAGTAGCGGAAGAGGTCGAGGATGGGGATCTCGCGGTCCAGCTTCGCCCTCAGGCGGCTCTGCACCTCGACGAGCAGGAGGGAGTGCCCGCCCAGATCGAAGAAGCTCTCTTCGCGCCCCACCTCCTCGACGCCGAGCACCTCGCGCCAGATCCCGGCGATGGCGCTCTCCAGGCCGGCGCGCGGTCCGGCTGGCGGCGCGGCGGCCGGCCGCCGGTCGGGGTCCGGCAGGGCTTCGCGGTCCACCTTGCCGGCAGGCGTCAGCGGCAGCTGCGGGATTACGGCGAAGACCGAGGGAACGAGAGCCTCGGGGAGACGGCCGGCGGCCCAGGCGCGGAGAGCCGACCTTGGATTTTCGATTTTCGATTCTGGATCGAGGACCACCCAGGCGAGGAGGCGCGGGCCTCCCGAGTGCGGCCGGACGGCGGCGACCGCATCGCGGACGTCCGGGTGCTCGGTGAGGATGCCTTCGATCTCGCCGAGCTCGATGCGCACGCCGCGGACCTTCACCTGGCGGTCGATCCGCCCCAGGAAGTCGAGCTGGCCGTCGGGCCGCCAGCGGGCGAGGTCTCCCGTGCGGTAGAGGCGGGCCCCGGGAGACGCCGCGAAGGGGTGGGGCACGAAGCGCTCGGCGGTCAGGCCGGGACGGCCATGATAGCCGCGGGTCAGGCCGAGGCCGCCGATCCACAGCTCTCCCGGGACTCCCAGGGAAGCCGGGCGCAGCAGGCGGTCCACGACGTACGACTCGAGCCCGGGGATGGGGCCGCCGATGGACAGGCGGACATCGTCCAGCCCGCGCCCTTCGGAGACCAGGGCGGCCGTGGCGCAGACGGTCCCCTCGGTCGGACCGTAGGCGTTGACGAAGAGGCGGCCGGCCGCCCAGCGCGCGGCCACGGCGGGCGGGCAGGCCTCGCCTCCGGACATGATGCAGACGAGGCGGGGCAGGCCGTCGGAGGGCGTGACCGCCAGGGATGACGGGGACAGGTGAGCGTGGGTGACGTCCCAGCCGGCCATGTGGCGGGCGAGGTCCGGGCCTGGCAGCAGAGCCTCGCGCGGCGCCAGGCGCAGCGCGGCGCCGGCCCCGAGCGCCATCGTCACTTCCCACACCGAGGCGTCGAAGCTCGGCGAGGCGAACTGGAGGACGCGGCTCTCCGGCCGCACCCGAAGGAGCACCGACTGCACCGTCGCCAGGTTCGCGAGCCCGCGGTGCGGCACCATCACACCCTTGGGCCGGCCGGTGGAGCCCGAGGTATAGAGCACGTAGGCGAGCTGGTCCGGATCGAGGAGCACCGCCGGGCGGCCTTCGGGCATTCCGGCGTCCTCGTCCACGAAGAGCGTCCGGGCGCCCGGCGGCAGGGCGACCCGGCCGGAGAGCGCGCGCGTGGTGACGAGGACCGCGACTCCCGCGTCCGCGGCCATGTACGCGAGCCGGTCCGCGGGATAGACCGGATCGAGGGGCACGAAGGGCAGCCCGGCCGCGAGCGCCGCGAGCATCGACGCGATCAGGTCGGGCGAGCGCTCCAGGCAGAGCCCGACGCGCGCCTCGGCTCCGCGTTCCAGCGCGAGAAGGCGGCGGGCCAGCTCTTCCGCGCGCTCCGCCAGCTCGGCGTAGGTCCAGACCTCGTCCCCGAAAAACAGGGCCGGCGCCTGTGGGTTCCTCTCCGTCCAAGCGGCGAATTGCTCATGGAAGAGAGGCGCCTCGACCGGCGGCGCTCCAAAGCTCCACTCGGTCAGGAGCTGGTCCCGCTCGCTCTCCGAGAGAAGCGGCAGGGCTTCGAGAGCCTGGGACGGCCCGGCCACCGCCGCGCGCAGCAGGACCTCGAAACGCTCGGCCATCCGCCGCACCGTCGGAGCCTCGAAGAGATCGACGTCATAGCGCCACTCAACGAGGATCCCCGCGGGCGTTTCGACCGCGTCCAGGCTCAGATCGACCACCGCGGCGGTCGGGGGCACGGGGAAAGGGGAGAGCGTCAGGCCGGGCAGATCCAGGTCCCCGCGGGGTGCGTTCTGCAGGGCGAAGAGGACCTGAAAAAGGGGCGGACGCGACAGGTCGCGCTCCGGCCGGAGCTCCTCGACCAGCCGCTCGAAGGGGAGATCCTGGTGGGCGTAGGCGCCGAGGGTGGTGCCCCGGACCTCGGCGAGGAGATCGAGGAACGTCCGCCCCGGCCGCTCTCCCGCGTCGACGCGCAGGACCAGGGTGTTGACGAAGAACCCGATCAGCCCCTCGGTGTCGAGCCGGTTGCGGTTGGCCACCGGCGAGCCCACCACGACGTCGTCCTGGCCGGCGTGCCGCGCGAGGTGGAGGGCGAAGGCCGCAAGGAGGACCATGAACGGCGTGGCGCCGCGCTCGCGGGCGAGGCCTCCCACCGCCGCGGCCACCTCGGCCGGCAGGAGGTCGCGGAGAGCGGCGCCGCGGTGGCGCTGGACCGGCGGCCGTGGGTGGTCTGCCGGAAGATCGAGCACCGGCGGCGCTCCGGCGAGCCGCTCGCGCCACCAGCGCAGGTGCTCGTCCAGGACCTCCCCCTGGAGCGTCCGCCGCTGCCAGTCGGCGAAGTCCGGATACTGGATTGGCAGGGCAGGCAAGGCGCCGGCATCGGCAGGCTCGGCCGTAGCAAAGGTGCGGTAGAAAGCCCCGACCTCGCGCACCAGCACGCCCATCGACCAGCCGTCCGAGACGATGTGGTGCATGGTGAGGAGCGCCACCCAGCGCTCCGCGGCCAGCCGCACCAGCCGTGCCCGCAGGTGCGGTCCATGGGGCACGTCGAAAGGCAGGACCGCCTCGGCCGCCGCGAGCCGCCGCGCCTCGGCATCGGCCCGCCTGGAGTCAAGGCCCGAGAGATCGGCGACAGGGAGCGGGAAGCGCTCGTCCACCCGCTCCAGCACCCTCTGCACAGGCCTCCCATCGACCGCGTCGAAGACCGTGCGCAGGGCCTCGTGGCGCTGGACGATGGCGCCCAGAGTGCGCTCCAGGGCGGAGACGTCCAGCCGTCCTTCGAGCAGGAGGGCGTCCGGCACGTTGTAGACCGCGGTCTCCGGCGCCAGCCGGTCGATGAACCAGAGCCGCTGCTGGGCGAAGGAGAGGGGGAACGGCTCGCCGGTGTCCCGCAGCGGGCTCCGCGGCAGGCCCTCGGCCCGCTGCTCCGCCTCCTCCCGCTTGCGCAGCCGGGCGAGGAGAAGCTTCTGCTTCGCGGGCGATAGCTTCTCGAAGTCCCCGATGCGCCCGATGCGATTACCGCGGGTGCTCATGGGCCCTCTCCGGCCGCGCCCTCCTCGTCGGCGAGGAGCGCCAGGGCCTCCTCGTCCGAGAGGTCGTCGAGCTCGGCGAGCAGATGGTCCATCCCGCCCTCCTCCCCCGCCTCCAGCGTGCGCGACAGGACCTCGCGCGCCAGATCCTCCAGCGTCCGCAGCTCGAAGAGGCCGTGGAGCGGCAGCTCGACCCCGAAGCGCTGCCGCACCCGCGAGACGAGCTGGGTGGCGAGGAGCGAATGGCCGCCCAAGGCGAAGAAATCGTCGTCCAGGCCCACGCGCTCGACCCCCAGCAGCTCGCTCCAGATCTCCGCCAGCCCCTCCTCGACCGCATTGCGCGGCGGCCGGACCTCCCGCGCGCCACCGGTCTCCGGAGCCAGCCGCTCCAGCGCCCGGCGGTCGAGCTTGCCGGTCGCGGTGACCGGCAGCTCCGGCAGGGCCAGGATCTCCGAGGGCACCATCCAGGCGGGGAGACGCCGTTGCAGGGAAGCCAGGAGGCCGCCGAGATCCTCCGCGTCGCGCCAGACCACGAACGCCACCAGGCGGGCGTTGCCGGACGGGTCGACGCGGGTGGCCGCGGCGGCCTCCCGCACTTCCGGATGCGCCCCGAGGGCCGCCTCGACCTCGCCCAGCTCGATGCGGAAGCCACGCACCTTGACCTGCGTGTCGATGCGGCCGGCGAACTCCAGCGTGCCGTCCGGACGCCGGCGCGCCCGGTCCCCCGTGCGGTAAAGCCGCTCGCCGAAAGGTCCCAGAGGATCGGGGACGAACCGCTCTGCCGTGCGCGCCGGATCGCCCAGGTAGCCGCGCGCCAGGCCGGCGCCGCCGAGGAAGAGCTCGCCCGCGGCGCCCACGGGCAGGGGGCGCAGACCGGCGTCCAGGACATGCGCCCGCCAGCCCGGCAGCGGCCGGCCGATCGGGACCTCGCGCTGAGCGGTGAGGGCTCCTCCCGGATGCTCCATGAGGGTCGCGGCGATGGTCGCCTCGGTGGGACCGTAGGCGTTGAACAGCCGCGGTCTCCGGCCCGGTCCGCGGCCCCACGCGGCCCAGCGCTCCGGCAGCGCCCGCTCGCCGCCCATGACCACCAGGCGCACCCCCGCCGGCCACTCCGCCTCCGCGAGCTGGTGCCAGTAGGCGGTCGGCAGGCTGAGGAGGGTGAGCCCGAGCTCCGAGCAGCGCCGCAGGAAGGTGGCGGCGTCATCCACCGGGCCGGAGCGGACCACCAGCGAGGCGCCGCTGGCCAGGGCGGTGAAGATCTCCTCGGCGCTGGCGTCGAAGGAGAGCGAAGCGAACTGGATCGCCCGGTCCGCCGGCCCGACGGCGTAGATGCCGCAGATCGCCCGCACATAGGCCGCCAGCGACCGGTGGCTCACCAGGACCCCCTTCGGCGTGCCGGTGGAGCCCGAGGTGTAGAGCACGTAGGCCAGGTGGTCGAGTGAGGCAAAGGACTCCAAGGACAGCGAGGGCTCCAGGGACGGGGTGTGCTCCACCAGCACCACCCGCGCCGCCACCGGAGGCAGCGTGGCCGCCAGGGAATCCTGGGTCAGCACGAGGAGCGCCCCGCTGTCTTCCAGGAGAAGTGCGACCCGCTCCGGCGGGGCCTCCGGGTCGATCGGCACGTAGGCGCCCCCGGCGACATGCACCGCGAGCACGGCCTCGACCATCCGCGGCGAGCGCTCCAACCGGACACCGACCCGGGCCTCGGGGCCGACGCCCAGCTCGCGCAGGGAGCCGGCCAGCCGAGCCACCCTTTGCGCGAGATCGCCATAAGAGATCGCCGTACCGTCCATGCCGAGCAGCGCGGGCGCCTCGGGGCGCTCGGCGGCGCGCCGGGCGAAGAGCGCGTGCACGGGCAGGTCCTCCTCCGGAGCGGGACCCGCGATGCGCCACCCCTCCTCGCCCCAAGCGAGGAGCTGGCCGCGCTCGGCCGCGCTGAGCAGGGGGATGTCGCGCAGGGGGCGGTCGGGATCGGCGGCGAGCCCGAGGAGCAGTGTCTCCAGGTGCTGCAGCAGGCGCTCGACCGTGGCCGGCCCGGTGCGGTGGTCGTGGGCGATGCGCAGCGACAATCCTCCGGAGGCCGGAGCGGCCATGGCCGAGAGCGGCAGGTCGGCGCGGTCGAGGACCGTCAGCTCCCGCACCTCCAGGCCGTGCGCCCCCTGGCCGAGCGACTCGTCGAAGGGGTAGTTCTCGAACACGGCCAGGCTGCGGAACAGCGGCTCGCCCGGTGGCAGCTCGCTCCACCCCTGGACGTCGGCGAGCGGCACGTGCTCGTGGGGATGGAGGTCGAGCTGGGCCTCCTGCACGCCTTGCAGCCAGGCCGCGGCCGGGGCGTCCGGGTCGACGTCGAGGCGCAGCGGCAGCGTGTTGATGAAGAGACCGATCATCGACTCGACACCGGGGAGATCGGGCGGCCGGCCGGCGACCACACAGCCCGAGACCACGTCGCGGCCGGCGCCGTAGCGGGTGAGGAGAAGCGCCCAGGCCCCCTGAAAGAGCGTGTTGAGCGTCAGCCGCCGGTTCTGGGCAAAGGCCGCGACGCCAGCCGTGGCGTCCGGAGTCAGGCGGCGGCCCAGCTCCCCGGGCTCGGCGGCGCCCGGCTCTCCCGGCCGTGCCACGGGGAGGTCGAGAGGCAGCGGCGTCGGGACTGTGAAGCCGGCGAGCCGCTGGCGCCACCACTCTTCCGAGCGCTCCACCGGGTGCTCGGCGAGCCAGGCGATGAAGTCGCGGTACGGCCGCGGCGCGGCGCGGCGTGGCTCCCCTCCCCGGCGGATCGCTTCGTAGACCTGGAAGACGTCGCGGAAGATCAGCGCGAAGCACCAGCCGTCGAACAGCAGGTGATGGCAGCTCCACAGGAACCGGTGCTCGTCGTCGGCCGTGCGCACCAGAAGGACGCGCTGGAGGGGCGGCCGTGCGAGATCGAACACCTGGCGGCCGTCCGTCGCGATCCGGGTCTTCCAGCGGGCGGGCCGCTCCTCCTCCGGCAGGCCGCGCCAGTCCTCCGTCTCCCAGGGGAGCTCGACGCCCCGGCGCACCACCTGGAGCGGCTCATCGAGACCCTGCCAGGCGAACGCCGTGCGCAGCGCCGGATGGCGGTCCACCACCCGTTGCCAGGCCAGGCGGAAAGCTTCCACGTCGAGGCCGCCGCGCAGCACGCAGGTGAGCTGCTCCAGGTAAAAGGCGGAATCCGGCTCGTAGATCCCGTGCAGGAGCATCACCTTCTGGAGCGGCGCCAGGGGATAGAGGTCCTCGATGGCCGGATCGGTCCCGACGAGCGCGTCGAGCGCCGCCTGGTCGAGCCGGGCGAGCGGGAAGTCGGACGGCGTCCAGCCTCCGGCCTCCGCGGAGAGGCAGTGGGCGATCAGCTCTTCGAGAGCCGCGGCAAGCCCCTGCGCCAGCCGCTCCATGGTCTCCCGGGAGAACAGGCGCGAGGCATAGGTGACGTCGATCCGCAGGCGTCCCTCCCAGACGAGGGCGTCGACGTCGATCCGGTGGCGCCGCCGCGCCCGCGGGCTGCGGGTCGGCCCGGCCGGCTCCGGCGCCGGGGCAAAGGCGCCGCCGGCGGGCAGGGCCGCGTCGAGCTGCCCGAGGTAGTTGAAGCCCACCTCCGGCTCGGGCCGGACCGCCAGGCGGTCGTCTCCGGCGACGCCGCCAAAATACCGGAGCAGGCCGTAGCCCAGCCCCTTGCCCGGGACCGCCCGGAGCTGCTCCTTGACCGCCTTGATCGCCTCCCCCGGTCCGCGGGCTTCGGCCAGGTCCAGGGCCACGGGGAAGACGGTGGTGAACCAGCCCACGGTCCGCGACAGGTCGATCCCGCCGCCGATCACGCTCTCCTCGCGGCCGTGCCCTTCGAGCTCCAGCACGAGCCGGGGCTCGCCCGTCCAGCGGGAGAACGCCTGGGCGAGCGCGGTGAGCAGGAGGTCGTCGACCCGGGCGTGGTAGGGCGCCGGCGCCTCGCGGAGGAGGGCCGCCGTGGCCGCCGGAGGCAGCTCGACGGACACCACGCGCGCCATCCCCACTGTGTCGTCCTCCGGATCGCCCGGCAGTTCGGCGGGCAAGGCCGCGGGAACGGGGAGCGCCAGCCAATGCTCCAGCTCCTCCCGGACCCCCTCCGACCGCGCATGCCCGGCGAGCCGCTCGGCCCAGCGCTTCCACGACGTCGTCCTGGGGGGCAGGACGGTGGTCTGGAGATCCTCCAGGAGGATGCGCCAGGAGACGGCGTCGACGATCAGGTGGTGGGCGGCGAGGAGGAGCCGGCCCTCCGCCCCGGGGGGAAACCCGGGGCTAGAAATGGCTGTCCCTGGACGGGACAGAGATGTCTGAAGCGCATCCCCTCCGTCCTGGAGGGACGGCCATTCGTAGCCCCGGGTTTCAACCCGGGGTGAGGCGGCGCGTGAGAACAGAGCCACGAGGAACACGCGACCGTACTGGAGATCGAAACCGGTCTGGAGCTGCGCGGAAGCGGTCGTTACTGTCGGCGAGAAGGCATCCCCAGGCAGAGCTGAGAGATCCACCTCGAGGAACGGAATCATCGCGACCGGCCGGATCTGCGCGCTGTTCACCCCTCGCCCGCTTGCGGGAGAGGGGCCGGGGGTGAGGGTCCACCGCAGCGCATCGTGCCGCTCCGCCAGGACCGCCAAAGCTCTCGCCAGCGCTCCGGGATCGACCGGCTGCCGCACATCGAGCAGCAGCGCCTGGTTGAACCACTCCGGATCGACAGGGTCCTCGGCGAGGAAGCGGAGCTGCACCGGGGTCAGCGGCGCCTCGCCCTCGACGGGCCCCTCCTCAGGTGCGGCATCCAGGGTGACGGGCCGGGCCACGGCCGCCAGGGCCGCGACCGTCTGGTTCTCGAAGATCTGCCGTGGCGTGATCGTGAGTCCGGCCTGCCTCGCCCGCGCCACCACCTGGATGCCGAGGATCGAGTCGCCGCCCAGACGGAAAAAGTTGTCGTGGACCCCGACCCGCTCCACCCCCAGGAGGCCGCGCCAGATCTCCGCCAGCGCTTCCTCGGCAGGAGTCCGCGGCGCGGTCGCGTCCACCGGGCTCGGCGCCGCGGCCGCTCCGAGCTTCGCCAGGGCGCGGCGGTCGACCTTGCCGTGGGCGGTCAGCGGCAGCTCGACCAGGGGCACGAAAGCGGCCGGCACCATGTGCTCGGGAAGCCGCCGGGCCAGCGCGGCGCGCAGGGCCTCCTCGATCTCTTCCCACGGTCCCTCCGGAACCACGTAGGCCACCAGCCGCTTGTCGCCCGCCTCGACGGGGACCGCCAGGACCACCGCCTCGCGGACTTCCCGTTGCTCCAGGAGCGCCGCCTCGATCTCCCCGGGCTCGATGCGAAACCCTCTGACCTTGACCTGCTCGTCCACCCGGCCGAGGAACTCCAGGACGCCGTCAGGCAGCCAGCGCGCCAGGTCGCCCGTGCGGTACCACCGCCTCCCCTCCCGCTCGACATACTTCTCCGCCGTCAGCTCCTCGCGCCCGAGATAGCCGCGGGTCACGCCGGGGCCGCCGATCCAGATCTCGCCCGCCACCCCGATCGCCGCGAGCCCTCCGGAGCGGTCCACCAGGCGCAGCTCGGCACCGGGGAGCGGCCGGCCGATCAGGGTCTTGGGACCGTGGTCGCGCCAGGGGATTTCGTTGGCGAGGAGACTGGCGCAGATGATCGTCCCCTCGGTCGGACCGTAGAGCACGCGGATCTCCGCCGCCGGAAAGACCTCCGGCAGCTCGGCGAGCAGCTCCGGCGGCACCGCGTCGCCGCCGACGAAGACCGTCCGCACGCCCGGCCAGCGCCGCCCCTCGGCGCGTGCCAGGGCCACGATCTGGCGCATCAGAGCGGGGACGGCGTGGAGCCGTGTCGCCTGTTCCAGACCGGCCAGGAGGCGCGGCAGGTCCAGAGCCGGCGCGAGCGGCACCAGCTCGGCGGTGCCGCCGGCGGTCAGCGGGCTCCACAGCTCGAAGAGGAAGATGTCGAACGAGAACGGCGCCAGCACCGGGATGCGGTCCGCCGCGGTCCAGCCGAATTCGCGACGGCTGGCGCGGAGCGCGTGCGCCAGACTGCCGTGCTCCACCATGACGCCCTTGGGTGTACCCGTGGTCCCCGAGGTGTAGATGACGTAGGCGAGCCCCTCACCCGCGGCCTCTCTCAGGGGAGTCTCCGGCAGCCGAGAGACCAGCCCATCGCGCGAGACGATCGCAGAGAGGCCGGCGTCGGCGGCGATCCAGGCGAGACGGTCGGCTGGATAGGCGGGGTCGAGCGGCACCCAGGCGGCTTCGGCCTTCCAGACCCCGAGCATGCCGGCGGCGAGGTCGGCCGTCCGCTCGAGGCAGAGGCCGACCCGCGCTCCGCGACCGATCCCCTGGCGGCCGAGCCAGGCGGCGAGGAGCCCCGCCCGCCGTTCGAGCTCGGCGTAGGTCGTCTCCCCCTCGGGCGTGACCAGGGCCACGGCCTGGGGAGCGCGCGCCGCCTGCCCGGCGACGAGCTGGTGCACGAGAGGAGCCGGCTCGGGCACCGCCGTGTCGTTCCACTCGCAGAGGACCTGATGCAGCGCGCCCTCGTCCAGCAAGCCGAGCTGCGAGACCCGGAGCTCCGGATCGCTCCCCACCTGCTCGACGAGGCGCTCGAAGGCCCGCGCCAGGCGCGCCGCGGTCGTGGCATCGAAGAGGTCGCGGTTGTGCTCGATGAAGCCGTCGATCCCCTGGGAGCTCTCCCAGATTCCCAGACTCAGGTCGAAGCGCGCCACCTCCTCTTCGAGGGGGACCTTCTCGAACGCCAGACCCAGCAGCCCGAGCGAGGAAGAGGCGTCGGCGTCCAGCACCAGGAGGTTGACCTGCACCAGGGGCGCGCGGCTCGGATCGCGCTCCGGCCGCACCGCCTCGACCAGCTTGCCGAACGGCAGGTCCTGGTGGGCGAAAGCGCGCAGCGCCGTGCCGCGAACGCGCAGCAGCAGCTCGCGGAACGTCGGATCTCCCGACAGATCGACGGCGAAGACCACCTGGGTGAGGAAGAAGCCGATGAGCTGCTGGATCTCGGCCCGGTTGCGGTTGGCGTTGGGCGCGCTGATCAGGATCTTCGCTTCGCCGGTGAGGCGATGGAGCAGCGCCCCATACACCGCCAGCAGGGACATGAACGAGGTCGCGCGCTCCTGGCGCGCCAGGGCGCGCAGCGCCTCGGTCCGGTCCGCCGGCACCCGCAGCCGTGCCTGGGCTCCCCGGGTGGTCTGGAACGGCGGGCGCGGCCGGTCGATGGGGAGCTCCAAGACGTGCGGCGCTCCGGCGATCTCCTCCACCCAGAAGTCCAGGTAGCGCTCCAGGGCCTCTCCCTGCAGCCACTCGCGTTGCCAGACGGCGAAGTCGGCGTACTGGATCGGAGGCTCCGGCAGGGGCGACGGCCTCCCCTCGACCAAAGCGGGATAGATCGCCGCCAGCTCGCCCCAGGCGATCTGGGAGGAGATCCAATCGGTCACGATGTGGTGCACCACGAGGACGCAGAAGTGCTCCTCGGGCGCCAGGCGGATCATTCCGGCCCGGAGCAGCGGTCCGCGGTCGAAGTCGAACGGCTGGTGCGCCTCCCGGCGGGCGATCTCCAGGGCCAGCGCCTGGCGCCGCTGGTCGGGGATCTGCCGCAGATCGAGGAGAGGCACTCCAAGCTCGAGCCGCGGCAGGACCACCTGCACCGGCAGGCCGTCAACCGCCGGGAGGACCGTCCGCCAGGCCTCGTGGCGCCGCACCACCTCGTTCAGGGCCGCGATCAGCCGCCGCATGTCCAGAGGTCCACGGATCCGCGTCACGGTCGCAAGGTTGTAGGCCGTCTCCCGGGGATCGAGCTGGTGGAGGAACCAGAGCCGCTCCTGGTCGAAGGAGAGCGGAGCCGGCCCCGGAGCGCTGCGCCGCGGGATGGCTCCCGGCGGCGGCCCGGCGGCAGCCTTCTTCGCCTGACGCTTGCGCAGCAGCTCGAACATGGCCCGCTGCTGGGGCGTCAGGGCGGCGATGCGGTCCGACAGATCCTTCATGGCGAGCAGGGTACCATTGACCCTTCGGCGGTCCTCCCCATAGTGTGCACCGCCGAGGCCAAACGATGACAGCTCCAGCTTCTCTCCCCGTCCTCTCCCACACCGAATGGGACCCGCTCGAAGAGGCGATCGTCGGCGTCGTCGACGGCGCCACCGTCCCACCCTGGGATCCCATGCTCCAGCTCACCATGCCGGAGGATCAGTGGGATTTCTTCCGCAAACACGGCGGCCAGCCGTTCCCGGCGGAGAGGATCGAGGCGGCCCGGCGCGAGCTCGCGGAATTCGTCCACATCCTCGAAGCGGAAGGGGTCCGCGTGCGCCGGCCCGAGCCCATCGATTTCGCGAAAACCTACGCGACGCCCGACTGGGAGAGCACCGGCCTCTATGCGGCCATGCCGCGCGACCTGCTGCTGGTGGTGGGCGACGAGATCATCGAGTGCCCCCTCGCCTGGCGCTCCCGCTATTTCGAATTCGACGCCTACCGTCCGCTCCTCGGCGAGTACTTCCGCGGCGGCGCCCGCTGGACCGCGGCGCCGCGGCCCCGGCTCCCCCGTGACCAGTTCGATCCGGAGGCGCTGAAAACGGACGGAGATCGCGGGACGTTCCATTCCTATGTGACCGAATTCGAGCCGGTGTTCGACGCCGCCGACTTCGTCCGCTGCGGCCGCGATCTCTTCGTTCAACGGAGCCATGTGACCAATGCCCTCGGGATCGAGTGGCTGCGCCGCCACCTGGGGCCGGGCTACCGCATCCACGAGATCGAGATCCGCGATCTCCACCCGATGCACGTCGACGCCACCTTCATGCCGCTCGCCCCCGGCAAGCTTCTGATCAACCAGGAGCGGGTGGCGCGTGTCCCCGACCTGTTCCGCAGCTGGGAGGTCCGCGAGGCGCCGCCGCCGGCCTTCCAGGACGCCCATCCTCTCTACATGTGCAGCCGCTGGGTCAGCATGAACGTGCTGATGCTCGACGAGGAGCGGGTCGTCGTCGAGCGGCAGGAGGAGCCGCTCCTGCGCCTGTTCCGCGACTGGGGCCTGAAGCCGATCCCCTGCAGCTTCACCAACTTCTACGCCTTCGGCGGCTCCTTCCACTGCGCCACTCTTGACGTGCGGCGGCGAGGTGAGCTGAAGTCCTACTTCTGATGAGTGAAACGAGCCCCACTTGGCGCCCCCTGCTCGACGGCACCCTCGCGGACCGCGCTCTCGAAGCGGTCCTCGCGATCGCCGAGGACATCCCCTCCCGCGCCGCCTGGGTCCATCCGCGCGTGACCGGTACCTATGCGACGACCTGGAGCGCCGGGCTCGCGTCCGGCGCCGCGGGGCAGGCTCTCTTCTACGGGTATCTCGCCCTGCACACCGAGGAGGAGCGCTGGGCCGACCTCGCGCTCGAGCTCCTCGACCGGGCGGGCGAAGCGGTCGCGGCCTCACCCATGACCGAGAGCCTCTACTCCGGCTTCCCGGGCATCGCCTGGGTGGGCGACCACCTCCGCGGCCGGCTCTTCGAAGGCGACCCGGACGAGAACCGGGACGTCGACGAAGCCCTCCTCGCCGCCTTCGCGCACCCCGACTGGCCGCGGGAGTACGACCTGATCAACGGTCTCGTGGGGCTCGGGGTCTACGCCCTCGAAGGGTTGCCGCGACCGACCGCGGCGGCCTGCCTGGAGCGGATCGTCGCCCGCCTCGCCGAGCGCGCCCTCGACGAGCCCGAGGGCGCCGCCTGGTTCAGCCCTCCCGAAACCGTGCCGGAGCACCAGCGGCTCGCGAATCCGGAGGGTTTCTACAACCTCGGCGCCTCCCATGGAATGGCTGGCATCGTCGCGGTGCTCGGGCCGGAATCGCCACCGCGCGGCCGCTCCTCGACCGCACCATGTCCTGGCTCCTCGCCCGCCGGCTGCCCGCCGAGACCGGCTGCGCCTTCCCGCACTTCTATACCCCCGGAACCGAGTCCGGCGGCAGCCGTCTGGCCTGGTGCTATGGCGATCCCGGCATGGCCGCCGCCCTCCTGGTCGCGGGCCGCGGGGCCGGCGAGCCCGCCTGGGAGCGCATCGCCCTGGAGGTCGGCGTCGGAGCCGCCGAGCGGGCGGAGCCCGCCGCCCGCGTCCAGGACGCCGGGCTCTGCCACGGCGCGGCCGGCGTCGCCCACATCTTCCACCGGATGTACTGCACGACCGGCGACGAGAGGCTCGCCGAGGCGGCGCGCTCCTGGTACGAGTGGGTCCTGCGCTTCCGCAGCCCCGGTCTCGGCTTCGGCGGCTTCCGCTCGTGGTCGACCGGCCCCGATGAGACGCTCAGCTGGCAGGACGATCCCGGATTCCTCGAGGGCGCGGCCGGGACCGGCCTGGGCCTGCTCGCCGCCATCTCGACCGTCGACCCCGGATGGGACCGCGTCTTCCTCGAATCGCTGCGCCCCTAGGGTTCCCACCCTTCCGGACGGGATTTTTCGCGCCAGCCTTCCTTTAGAATCTCCATGGCCGGCTCGGCCCGCCCCGGCGTCCGGGCGGGGAGCCCGCGATCCCACCCTTTCTCGAGGAGAGTGAGTCATGCCTTCCGTTTCCCATGCCCTTGAGCGGCGGCTCCGCCGTTCGTTCATCGTCCTGGCGCTCGTCCTGGCAGCCGCCCTGGGTGGCGCCCGGACCGCCGCGGCGCAGACCCCGCTCGGCGCCACCCTGGTCTCGGGCGGCGTTCAGTTCGCCGTCTTTTCGCAGAATGCCACGCGGATCGAGGTGTGGACCTTCTCGACACCCACGTCTTCGACTCCGCTCAACCGCTACACGATGACCCAGACCGACACGGTCAACCACATCTGGACGGTCACCGTGTCCGGTTTGGGCGCCGGCACGCTCTACGGCCTCCGGGCCTGGGGTCCCAACTGGCCGTACAACGCGAGCTGGACGGCCGGCAGCAACATCGGTTTCATCTCGCACGTGGATTCGAGCGGCAACCGCTTCAACCCCAACAAGCTGCTGACCGACCCGTACGCCAAGGCGGTCACCGGCGAGCCGGTGCGCGTCCTCTCCGGCGGCAACTATCACTACTCGACCGCCATCCTCGGCGGCACCGACACCTACGCCTTCGTCGACAGCGCCGGCGCCATGCCGAAGTCGATCGTCATCGACGACAGCTCGTTCGACTGGACCGGCGACGTGCGGCCGAACAAGGAGATGCGGGACTCGGTCGTCTACGAGGTCCACCTGCGCGGCTTCACCAAGAACGACTCGTCCGTCACCTCCACCCTGCGCGGCACCTACGACGGCTTCAAGGCCAAGGCGTCGTACTTCACCGACCTCGGCGTCACCGCCGTCGAGCTCATGCCCGTCCACGAGTACCCGCAGTACGACGATCCCGTGGGCGGCGCCACCGCCGACCGGATCAACTACTGGGGCTACATGACGACCCAGTTCTTCGCGCCGAACCGCGAGTATCTCTGCCCGGACATGACGAGCTGCACCTACACCGCCGGGCAGCAGGTCAATGGGTTCAAGGGGATGGTCAAGACCCTCCACGCCAGCGGCATCGAGGTCTTCCTCGACGTCGTCTTCAACCACACGTTCGAGGGCGGCGCCTGCGCCGGCAACCCGGTCCGCTACATCAACCTGCGCGGTCTCGACAACGCCTCCTACTACACCCTGGCCGACGACAAGACCTGCTATTGGGACTCGACCGGCACCGGCAACAACCTGAACGCCAGCCGCCCCGCGGTGCGCCGGCTGATCCTGGACAGCTTGAAGTACTGGCACGACAAGATGGGGGTCGACGGCTTCCGCTTCGACCTCGCCTATGAGCTGGGCCGCGAGGGGAGCGACGGCCGGGTGTTCAACCCCAGCGCGCAGACCCTGATCAACATGGCCCAGTCGGCGCAGGACAACGACTTCAAGATCGTGGCCGAGGCCTGGGACACGGGCGGCTACGGCGTCGGCGACTTCCCCTCCGGCTGGTCCGAGTGGAACGGCAAGTGGCGCGACAACATCCGCAAGCTGGTCAAGGGCGACAATGCGCAGGTGGGGGGCCTCGGGTCCTCGATCACCGCCACCTGGAGCGGCTTCGTCGCGCCCGAGGAGAGCGTCAACTTCGTCACCGCGCACGACGGCTTCACGCTCAACGACCTGGTCACCTACAACACGAAGCAGAACGGCACCGGCCCCTGCAACCCGACGGGAGTCGACGCGGCGAGCGGCAGCGACACGAACGACAGCTGGGACAGCGGCGGCGACGAGGTGCTGCGGCGGCGGCAGATCCGCGACTTCGCCACCCACCTCCTGGTCCACCACGGCGTGCCGATGCTTCTGGCGGGCGACGAGTTTCGGCGCACGCAGAGCGGGAACAACAACGGCTACATGGCGGACAACTCCTGCGGCTGGATCGACTGGCAGAAGAAGACCGACAACCCGCAGATGTACGACTTCTTCAAGAAGCTGATCGCCTTCCGCAAGGCCCACCCCGGCCTGCGCCGCACCGTGCCCGTGGGCGGCGCCGACCACGACGGCGACGGCTACAAGGACCTGGCCTGGCACGGCACGACGCCGGACACCCCCGACTGGAGCTCGACCTCGCACGCGCTCGCCTTCCTGCTCGACGGCTCGGCGGCCGAGACCGGCGGCTCGACCGACGCGCCGGACCTCTACGTCGCCTACAACCACTACTGGGGGAACCTGACCTTCACCCTGCCCACCGCTCCCAACAGCAAGTGCTGGTGGCTTCTCGCCGACACGGCGGACTGGGCGGAGGGGACCGGGAACATCTACTACAACCCGGCGATCAGCGCCTGGGACTCGCAGCCGCTGTTCAAGGTCCCCGGCACCACCTACGGCGTGCAGGCGCGCTCGGTGCTGATGCTCGTCGCCCGCTCCTGCTCCGCCACGGCGGCCGTGCGGGTCGACTTCACGGTGAACAACTTCGTGACCTCGCCAGGCCAGGACCTCTACGTGGTGGGGAACGTCCCCGAGCTGGGCAACTGGGATCCGACCAAGGCCGTGAAGCTCAACTGGGTCGACAGCGACACCTGGAGCGGCCCGGTCTTCTTCTCGACCAGCAAGGGGGCCTCGATCCAGTACAAATACATCATGCGCCAGGGCGGCACGACCACCTGGGAAAACGGCGCCAACCGCACCTACACCGTGCCCAGCAGCGGCTCGGGCACGCGCAACGAGAACTGGCAGTTCTGAACGTCTGAACGGGAGAGGGCAGGCACAACGCCTGCCCTCCGCGATATTTCCGGACCGCGGCCGATTTTTCAGGACTACGCCCGACTTCTCCGGACTGTCCTCGACTTTTCCGGACTACCTCCGACTTTTCCGGACTACGCCCGACTTTTAAGGACTGTACCGGACTTTTCAGGACACCACCCGACTTTTAAGGACTACGCGCGGGAGTTAGCCGTTATCCGGAGTTTTTAACGGCTATCCCGAGCGTGCAACCGCTATCGCGAGGCGTCAGCCCTTACGTGTTGTCTTTTTCCGTTCCGCGCCGGGTGTCAGGCCGGCGCGGGAGATTTCCTCGCGAACCACGGTACGGATCGCTTGCAGGATCTCGTCTGAAAGAGCGGTGGCCGGGGCCGCTTCGCGGTGATCGGGAGGCAGCCAGTCGTCGATGCGGCGGGTCGCCTCCCAGTCGGGGAGCCCCCGCTGAAGGAGGTCGGCAGGGTGGATCTTGAGGACCGCGCAGAGCGGCAGCAGGTGTCGAAGCTTCAGGTCCATGCGGCCGTCGAGAAGCCGCGGCAACGTCCCATGGCCAATCTGCAGCGCGTCCTCGATCTTGCGGGGAGACAGAGGCAGTGCGACCAATGCCCTGCCCAACAGCGCACGGACCAGCTCCAGACCGTCTCTCGCAGGCATGATGGGGGGACTCTATGCGAAGGCGGTTGAAGGTCGCAAGGGAGTGGCCTGGGAACGGTAGCCGTGGGCGTCGCCGGCTTCCGCGGGACCGCAGGTAACTCCCTGGTGGGACCGGCCGGCGTGATCGCCTAAGGTGCTTAGGGCTCGTCACGAAATAACTGTCTCAACTACGATCCGGGAAGTCAGCGGCGACCCCGACTGCACCAAGGTGCCGGCGTGCGCCCCCCTGGGACCGCTGGCGTCTCGCCGGCTTTCAAATCAATTGGGCCGAAGGCCCGGCCTTCCTGGGAAC
>WNGB01003152.1_pt1 | contig 26156 bp, 27 predicted proteins | sample 5400681 | NCBI WGS metagenome assembly WNGB01 (sample SAMN13153367, study PRJNA577476) | soil metagenome | isolation source: 115 cm soil or saprolite under grassland replicate 2 | place: USA:California | collected 2016-06-15
TCCTGCCACCCGCCCTCCTGCCACCCGCCCTCTTGCCTCGTGCAGCTGCCCCTTGCTACGCCTGCCCGGTTCCGCCGCTTCACCGCCTTCCGCCGCTTTACCGCCCGCCCGCTCCCGCCGCCGCCCCCGCGTCCTTTTCGGCTCAGCGTAATGCAGTCTAAAAGCCGAAGCGTCACGCGAACCGTCACAGCGAGCCTGCCAAGCGTCACGCGAACCGTCAGGTTTGTGTCACAAATGCCAGTTGCTATCGGCGGTGGCGTCGCCGTGCTCGCCGCGCTGCCCCTGGTCATCACTCGTGGCGATGTCGTCAACCTCCTTTTTCTGTTCTTCCTGTACGTGACTCTAAGTCAGTCGTGGAACATCCTCGGCGGATTCGCGGGGCAAGTGAATCTTGGCCACGCTGCCTTCTTCGGCATCGGCGCGCTGGTCACCCGCGACCTGTGGCTAGCTGGTTGGCCGTTTCCGCTGGCCTTTCCCATGAGCGGACTGCTGGCGCTGGTGTTCGCGATGATCATCGGTGTCCTGACCTTTCGTCTGCGCGGCACCTACTTCGCCATCGGCACACTGGGCCTGGCCGAGGTGCTGCGGATCACCACCGCGACCCAACGCACGCAGGTCTCGTCGCTGCCGCCGCAGTACGTGGCCACCTACGATCTGACGGCTCGCTACGAGCTGGCCCTCGCCCTCGCCGGGGTGTGTGTCCTGACCGCCTGGTGGCTCCTGCGCTCGCGGGTCGGACTTGGTATCCAGGCCATCCGCGAGGATGAGCAGGCCGCCGAGGCGAGCGGTGTGACGACGCTGAAGCACAAGCTCATCGCGCTGGCCGTTTCGAGCTTCTTCGCGGGGTTGGCGGGTGGGACGTTCGCCTTCTATCACGTCAGCTACTACCCCGAGATGCCGTTCACGCCCGCCTGGACCTTCGACGCCGTGCTGCCGGTCTTCGTCGGCGGCATCGGCACGCTGTGGGGTCCGGTGGTCGGCAGCGTGCTGTACATCCTGGTGCGCGAGCAGCTCGCCATCACCCTGGCGCAGGCCCACCAGGTGATCTTCGGCGCGCTGTTCATCCTGGTCGTGCTGGCGTTTCCAGGCGGCCTCGTCGATGCCTGGGGTCGCATCCGCAAGCTGCGCCGAACTCAGTAGCATCAACGCTGTTTGCAGTACGTCGCGGTCGCGGCTGGCGCCGTCATCGGCGCGAATTTGCGGTTCGTCGTCGGTACCTGGGCCGCCGAGCACTGGGGCGCTGACTTTCCGTACGGCACGCTGATCGTCAACGTCTCGGGCGCCTTCGTGATCGGGGTGTTCCTGTCGCTGCTCGGCGAGCGCATCGACGTGCACCCGCTGTGGCGACTGTTCTTCGCCACAGGCCTGCTGGGCGGCTACACCACGTTCAGCAGCTACGCGTGGGAGGCGCTCACGCTGGCGCAGGACGGTGCGCTGCTGCGCGCGGCGGTGTACATCATCGCCAGCAATCTGGTTGGGCTGCTGGGCGTGTGGCTGGGCGCGATACTCGGCCGAGTGATCTAACGGCTATGGACGAGCCAAGGCCTGGCCAGCGGGTGCGCATCTATATCGGCGAGCACGACCACGCGGCTGGCGCGCACCGGCCGCTGTGGGAGGAGCTGTTGCTGCTGCTGCGGGACGAAGGAGCCGCGGGCGCGACCATGTTCCGCGGACTGGCCGGCTTCGGTGCACATAGCCACCTGCACCTCGCCCGAGTAGCCGATCTGGTGCCCGACCTGCCGGTGGTGGTCGAGTGGATCGACACCCCCGAGCAGGTCGATCGACTGCTGCCGATGCTGCAGGCGCGGGTCTCGATGGGGCTAATCACGGTTGATGACGTGACCATCGCCCACTTCAGACCGCGCCAGCCGAATCCCTGACATCGTGGCCGGGTGGCAAGCGTTACTGGTTGGTCGCGGGCTGGACCAGCTGTCGCCGCCGGAGGTGGAGCATGTGCTGCTCGAGCTGCCGGCGGAGCGGGCCGCGTATACAGGGCTGCTCAGCGACCTCACCGGCTGGCCCGAGCGCACCCCACTGACGCGCCGCGTTCCATCCGACCAGGAAGTTCAGGCGCTCAACAGATCCAGAGGTCGCTGGCGAGCAATCTGCCTGCTCGATGATGACGCGGCACTGTGCATGGCGGCGGTGCTGTTTCGTCGCGTGCTGGTGCTCGACCCGCTGTATGACTCGGGCGACCTTCTGTACGCGGCCTGGCACGATCCCGTGATCAAAGCCGAGCACGCGCAGCGGCTCGCGGAACAGGGCTCGCTGCTGGTGCGAGCCAGAGCCGTGCTGCGCGACGGCACGGCGATTCTGGCGCCCGACCACCTGCCGGGGAGCTGGGACCCCCGTCCTGGCTGGCGGCGACCCAGGCAGGACGCGGAGGAACATCTCCACAAGGCATGGGCCCTGCGCACCGCGCTCGTGCTGCTGAACTGGGCCGACCGCCTGGATGCGCTGGTCGTCGTTGCCCGTGAGGACATCGCCGATCAACTGCCAGTGGCACTTGGCCGCAACACGCTGGACTGCCCAGTATCGCTGCCCGAGCCGCCCGAGCTCGACGAGACGATGCGCCGACGCTCCGCGCTCAGGACTGATCTCGAGAGCCGCTGGGCGGCCGCACGCGGCCTCTCGAGGCGCCGCTCCACGAAGCGCTTGCCCGAGCTAGCGTGCGCCCTGAGGCAGATCGCGCCGGGTGAGGCGGCCCGCTGGCGCCTCCTGCTCGGCGAACCGCGACTGGCGGACCCCGCGCTCCTGCTGCGGCGGCTGCTCAATCGCGACGATCCGTTTCGACAGCCGGACCTGCCGCCGACAGCGCTACGCCGCCGCCCGCTGTGCCTGGTGCGGACGGCTCCATAGGCCGCCCGGACTCCATTGGCCGCCCGGACTCCGTAAGGCCGCCCGAAGGGAACACGACCAATCCACGGCTGCGGCACTGGCCCTCCCGAAGGGAATGACGACTGAGGTCGCAGGCCGGCGCACACCGGGCCCACATACTATTTGATATAGGCGATAGATCTTCTAAACTATTGGTCGTTATGAGTCTGGCACCGCCGCTGTACGACATCACCGCTCGCAAAGCCCATCAATGGACCATGCTCGTGCTGATCGCGTTCGGCTTCGTGCTCGGCGATCGGTGGGGCTGGCTGCCGCTGGCGTTCGCGGGCGCGATCATGGTCCTCGGCCGCTTCTGGTGGCCCGCCGACGTCGTGCGCCAGGTGGTCTGGCGAGTCGCGCAGCCCGCGGGGTGGCTGCCGCGCATCGAACGCGCCGAGGATCGCGCGACGCGGCGTATAGCGCGCCTGCTCGGTGGCTCAGTGTGGCTGATTGGCGCGGCGCTGATCCTGCTCGGTCAACCCATCGCAGCCTGGTTGCTGAGCGGGCTCGTTGGTGTCATGGTTGCGCTCGACGCCTCAGTCGACTTCTGCGCGCTGTGCTTCGTCGTGGGCGTCTTCGATCGTGGCCACGCGCTGTCCGGTGCCGTGCCAGGCGAGCGCTAAGTGCTCGAGCGAGTCGTCATCCTGCTCGGCGTGGTGACCGTGCTGACGCTGACGGTGGTGGTGGCACGGGCATGGGCGCGCTGGCAAGCGCGGTCGCTGCAGACGCTACCCGGCAGCGTGCTGCTGCACGCCCTCGAGGCGGAGTCTGACGGGCGGCCCAGCATCGTGACCTTCTCCACGCCGTCCTGCGCTGCGTGTTACACGGCGCAGGCGCCAGCCGTCGAGCACGTGGCCCGACAACTCGGCGCGGACAATCTGCGCATCTTCAGAGTCGACGCCGCTAGTCGGCCTGAGATCGCGCGCACCTTCGGCGTGCTCACCGTGCCCAGCAGTGTCGTGCTCGATGCGAACGGTCGCATTACGGCCGTCAATCACGGCTTCGCGCCGAGCCAGAAACTCATCCAGCAACTTCAGACCGCCTGAGCTTCAGCCGATGATGGACGTGGTCGATCTCGTCTGTCATGCCGCGTCCCTCCGCTTCATCCAACAAGGCTGAACGCCGGCTCCCTGAGCTGCAGCAGCGCCATGATGCGCTGTTCGCGCGCAATCCCGACCCGGTGTACTACATGGACCTGGGCGGTCGGATCACAGCGGCGAATCAGGCAGCCGCCGAACTCACCGGCTACACCATCGACGAACTGGTAGGGCGGCTGGCGAGCAGCCTCATCGTGCCCGAAAAGCTGCACCGCTCGCAGCAGCGCTTCGTGACAGCCGCGCGTGGCGTCGCTCAAGACGATGAGCTGACGCTGCTCACTAAACACGGCCAGCGCGTCGAGCTGCATGTCAACAACATCCCCGTCCTGGTCGACGGCAAGGTCGTAGGCGTGTACGGCGTGGCCAAGGACATCACGCTGCGGCGTCGGCTCCTCCAGTTGACCCGCCTGAGCGCGACTGAATCGGTGGGTGAGCAGGTGCGCATGATCCTGGCAGCCTTGCGCGATGTTCTGCCGTACGACTCGGGCGGGCTGTACTGGATCGATCAGGCTGCGGGTGTACTGCGCCCAGCGGAGCTGGTCGCGGCCAACTGGGTCTCCTCGGAGCTGGACAAGTTCCACATCCCGCTCGATAAGGGCGTCATGAGCGCCGTCGCCCGCTCGGCAGTGGGCGAGCTGGTCAACAACGCACACCGCGATCCGCGGGCGATCTATCCCGAGGGCGCCGTTGTCGAGTGCGAGCACCTGGTCGTGGTGCCGGTGGCGGTCGACGGCCGCACCGTTGGAGTCTTCTACGTCGCCCGACGGTCCGATCCGGCGTTCTCCGCCGCGGAGTTCGACATCGTGCAGCTCTTCATCGGCCACGCTGCCGCGGCGATCGAAAAGACCCACCTGTTCGAACAAACGCGCGCGTCCGAGGAGCGTTTCCAGCACCAGGCGTTACACGATGCGCTGACCAGGCTGCCCAATCGCGTTCTGCTGCACGATCGGCTCACCCAGGCGATCGCTACAGCCGCGCGGACGAGCGAACAGCTGGCGCTGCTCGTCGTCGACCTGGACCGCTTCAAAGAGGTCAACGATACGCTCGGGCATTCGGCTGGCGATCGTCTCCTCCAGGAGGTCAGCGCCCGCTTCCGCGCGATGGTCCGTGCATCCGATACGGTCGCACGGCTTGGCGGCGACGAGTTTGCGCTCGTCCTGCCGGGAGCCGATGCGAACGCGGCGCTGACGGCGGCAGCCAAGCTCCTGGGCGTCCTCGAGACACCCGTCGCACTGGATAGCTGGCAGCTGCAGCTCGGCGCCAGCATCGGCATCGCCTCGTACCCCGAGCACGGTGGCGACGCCGACACGCTGCTGCGACGAGCCGACATTGCCATGTATGCCGCCAAACGAGCGCGCGATGGTTTCGCGGTCTATGCGCCCGACCACGATCGACACAACTCCGAGCGCCTGAGCATGGTCGCGGACCTGCGGCGCGCGATCGCTCTCGATGAGCTGACACTGCACTACCAGCCGCAAGTAGACTGCCGCACTGAAGCGCTGGTCGGCGTGGAGGCGCTCGTGCGGTGGTGGCACCCGCAGCGCGGCCTTGTCGGCCCGGACACGTTCGTGCCGTTGGCGGAGCAGTCCGGTCTGATACGCGACCTCACGCGGTGGGTCATTGCCACCTCGATCGGCCAGGGCCACACGTGGCGTCGCTGGCTGCATGGGCTGACCCTGTCGGTGAACCTCTCGGGGCAGGACCTGCTGGATGCGCGGCTTCCGTTCTTCGTCGCACAGCAGCTCGAGCGGTGGCAGTTTCCGGCAGCGCAACTGACGCTCGAAGTGACCGAGAGCGCGTTGCTGGGAGACAGCTCGCGGGCCCAGGGAGTGCTCGCCGACCTGCGCCACATGGGCGTCCGAGTTGCGCTCGACGACTTCGGCACTGGCTACTCGTCGTTGTCGTATTTGAAGGATTGGCCGGTCGATGAGCTGAAGGTCGATCGCTCGTTCGTCAAGAATATGGTCGCGGATGGCCGCGACCGCTCGATCGTGCGCGCGATCGTCGACCTGGCGCACTCGTTGGGCTTACAGGTGGTCGCCGAAGGCGTCGAGAGCGAAGCCATCTTGCAGTTGTTGGGCAGCCTGCAGTGCGATCGCGCTCAGGGGTACCACATGGCGCGGCCGCTACCGGCCGCGGAGCTCAAGCGCTGGCTGCGCGAACGCGGCCACGCCGATGCGTTCGAGCTGCTCGCCGCCTGAAGCTAACCCAAACATCATTGTTGGTGTGAGCTTGCGCTCAGTCGCGGCTCAGGGGTCGCTGCGAGTATTGCCCGCGACCGGCAATGCCATGGGCGGCGAGCACCTACCCGAGCACCTGGCAGACACCCGCCACGTGACCGTGGTGCTACGGCTCGTTGCCACCGCCGCGGGACGCCTGGTTCACGGCGAGCTGGTGGATCCCGATGGGGCGAGCCTCGCGAAGTTCCTCGATTGGGAGGACTTGATCGAGGCGCTGCAGCGGCACCTCGATGACTAGACGCACTCAGGTTCGCGCCGAACCTGTTCGAACAGCGCCTGCGTAGCTGGCTCGGGCGCCGCCTCGAACTCACTGGCCAGGATCGCCTCGCACAGGCGGTACTGCCGCAACGCCTGGGCGCGCTCGCCGCGCCGCGCATAGCAGCGCATCGCGAGGCGGTGGGCATCTTCACGACAGGCATCGACCGCGAGCAGCGGCAGCACCGCCGCGAGGCAAGCGTCGTAGTCTCGGTCCGCGAAGTGGTAGTCCGCGACATGCCCCAGCACGTTCAGGTAGCGCGCCCGGACCCGCTCGCGCTCGACCAGCGAGTGCACATCCGTGCCGCCGCACAGGTCGCCCCGGTACAACTCGACCGCTTGCTGATAGGCCGTAGCCGCCGCATCGAGGTCGCCCTCGCGCAGCAAGCGATCGCCGGCGCTGGCGAGCTCTTCGAAGCGGGTCAGGTCCACGCCAACACCAGCGTCGACATTCAGCTGGTACCAGCCGCCGACGGCGATGATCGGCGGCGCGCCGTCGAGGGCGGCGCCGAGCGTGCGGTGCAGGCTATACACCAGTGTGTTCAGCGACTGGCCGGCGAGCGTCGCGTTAGCGTCCGGCCAGAGCGCCTCGATCAAGCGCTCGCGGGTAAGTCCGTGGCGTGGCCGCAGCGCGAGCAGAGACAGCAGCGCCTCGGCCTTGCCGCCCCCGCGCAGGACGATGGGCCGGCCATTGCCCAGCACCTGGAAGCTGCCCAGCAAGCAGATCGAGACAGCCTGGACTGAAGCCTGTCGTTCGCCTCGAGCCGAGTCTCCGCGCACCTGGAGCTGCATGGCCGTCCTTCGCACACTGGCCTGCGGCCGCCGTTGATGTGCCTCGCCCCGCTGCAAAGGTTTTCAGTCCCGCCAACACGCGCAGCCGAGCAGATGGCCGCGCTCATCGTTGCAAGTGCCAGCTAGGCGCGTCAAGCACGAGCGCCACTTCAAGCGAAACGCCGGCACGAACATCTGCGAGGCGACTACCCTGAAGGGCCACATGCTGCGCACGCCGACCGTCGCGGGCCCCTTCGCACTGGCGTGTCCGACATGCCACGCGGAGCTCGACGGCGCGCGCTGCCCGAACTGCAACGTGAGCTACGCCTGCGAAGGCGGCTTCTGGCGGTTCCTGCCGCCGGAGCGCGCCGCCCACTTCCAGCAGTTCGAGCGCGAGTATCTCACCGTGCGACGAGCTGAGGGCTGGGGCAGCACCGACTCCGCGTATTACCGCGCATTGCCGTTTGTGGATCGCAGCGGCCGATTCACCGAGCTGTGGCGCATCCGCGCGGCGAGCTTCCGTACGCTGTTGCGCGAGCTGCCGCGCCAACCGCGGCGCGTCCTGGACCTCGGCGCGGGCAATGGCTGGCTGTCCTACCAGCTGGCGCTGCGCGGCCATGCCGTTGCCGCGGTCGACGTGCAGCTCGACGAGCAGGATGGCCTGACCGCCTTCACGCAGTACGACGCCCAGTTCACGCCGATCCAGGCGGAGTTCGACCATCTCCCGTTGGCGCCAGGACAGGCGGACGTGATTGTCTATAACGGCTCGCTGCACTACTCCACCGACTGTGTGCAGACCCTCCGTGAGGCGCTGCGTGTGCTCGAGCCGCGCGGTACGATCGCCATTCTCGACTCGCCCATGTACGTCACGGCCGATAGCGGCAGGCAGATGGTCCTTGAGCGTGAAGCGCGCTTTCAGCGCACGTATGGCTTCACCTCGGATTCACTGCCGAGCGAGCATTTCCTGACGCCGCGACGGCTAGCCGAGCTGAGCGACAGTTTGGGGATCCAGTGGCGGGTGCGGGATCCCTGGCACGGCTGGCGTCGCGCGCTCTTGCCGTTGTGGGCGCGACTGCGCGGCACGCGCCCGCCAGCGAGGTTTCCGGTGATCATCGGACAGCCAATATGAGCACCGCCGAGGCGGTACGTCGCCAGGCCAACTTCACCACGCATCGCCTGCTCACGCTGCCGATCGTGGTGCTGATGGCGCACAGCCGCTGCAACTGCCGCTGTGTTATGTGCGACATCTGGCAAGCCAACTCGATCAAACGCGAGCTGACCCGCGACGACTTGCTGCCGCACCTCGCCGACCTGCGGCGACTGCACGTGCAGCGCTTCGTGCTCTCAGGCGGCGAGGCACTCATGCACTCCAACCTGTGGCTGCTGTGCGAGATGCTCAAGGAGTCGGGGAGCCGGATCACGCTGCTGTCCACCGGGTTGCTGCTCGAGACCCACGCGGACAACGTGGTCAAGTGGTGCGACGAAGTGATCGTGTCGGTCGACGGCAGTCGCGCCGTGCATGATTCGATTCGGCGCATCCCGCGCGCGTTCGATCGACTCCACGGTGGCGTGGCGGCGCTTCGCCAGCGCGTACCGGACTACCCGGTGAGCGCGCGCTGCGTGCTGCAGCGGAGCAACTACCGCGACCTGCCCAATATCATCGACGCCGCGCACGAGGTCGGACTCGACCACATCTCGTTTATGGCCGCCGATGTCTCGTCGTCAGCGTTCAATCGCCCGATCCCCTGGGAAGAGCCACGGGTGCAGGAAGTAGCACTGTCGGCCTCCGAGACCGAAGAGTTCGCGGCGCTGGTCGAAGGGGTCATTGCTCAGTACCAGGCGGACTTCGCGAGCGGCTTCATCTCCGAAAACCCTGACAAACTGCGGCGGCTGCCGCGCTACTTCGCTGCCTTGAACGGCCTCGGCGACTATCCCGAAACGGTGTGCAATGCGCCCTGGGTATCGGCAGTCGTGGAAGCCAATGGCGACATGCGGCCGTGCTTCTTCCACGCCCCGATGGGCAACATCCACGAACACCCGCTTGGCGAGATCTTGAACGCGCCAGCGTCGATCGCGTTCCGGCGCGACCTGGACGTGCGCCAGAACCCGATCTGCAAAGCGTGCGTGTGTACGCTGTCGCTCGGCCGAAGGTCGCGCGCGTAGCGCGGGTCTCGGGTCTCGGGTTTCGAGTGGATCAACCTGACAGCTCGCGCCCGACACCCGACATCTGGCACCCGACATCCGACACCTGGCACCCGACACCCGACACCTGGCACCCGACACCCGACCCCGCGCCGAAGGCGCACGATACCGCCCCGCGGGCGTACGAGGCGATCGCGGCGAACTACGACGAGCAGATCCGCGGCGACGAGTGGATGCGGCGCGCGCTGCACCGCCACTACCTGTCGGTCTTCGCGCCCGGCCAGCGGGTGCTGGACCTGGGGTGTGGCACCGGCACCGATGCGCTCGTCCTCGCCCAGCGCGGCATCTCCGTCGTCGGGATTGACGGCTCGGAGTCGATGATCGGCGCGCTACGTGCGAAGGTCGCCGCGGCAAAGCAGGAGCACCTGGTGACAGGCCGCGTTCTCTCGCTGTCCGAGCTCGGCAGCCTGGACGAGCGGTTCGATGGCGCATTTTCGTCGTTCGCCGCGCTGAGCACCGTGGATCTCGGCCAGTTCGCCCGCGACGCCGCGCGGCTCGTGCACGGCCGCATGGTGCTGCACCTGCTCAACCGCTTCAGCCTGTGGGAGTGGCTGGGGCTGATCGCGCGGCGGCGCTGGCGCGAAGCGGGCAGGCTGCGACTGCAACGCGTGCGCAACTTCCGCATCGGCGGCCACGACGTGCAGCACAACCTGTATTTCGCGCGCGAGGCCTACGCCAGGTTTTTCGCCGATGCGTTCACGCTCCGCGGCGCCTACAGCCTGGGGGCACTACGGCCGCCGCACACGGTGCAGCGGCTGCCACGCGGCATAGTCAACGGTCTGGAGCATCTGGATGTGCGGCTCGGTGAGCTACCCGGGGTGCGTGACGCTGGGCGCTTCTTCGTGCTGGACCTGAAGCGTCGCGCCTGACCGGCCAAGCATGCCAAGCACCAGGACCGCGCCAGCGACGCGCGAGGCGAAGCGAGCGGCGATCGCGCCCAGCGGACCAAGCGTCGGCACCAGTGCAGTCCCGACCACCAAGAGCGTGAGCGCGCGAGCGCCGTCGCCGCCAGCCATCAGTCGTGCCCGACCATAAGCCAGCGGAAGCAGCAGCACGGGCGTGACCAGGACGTCGAAGATCACCACGGCCAGCAGCAATTGCAGCAGCGGCACCGCGGCCGCGAACTGCTCGCCGTAGACCAGTAGTACGAAGGGCTGGGCGAGTGGAATGCACACTGCCAGGCCCAGCGCGACGATCGCGCCGCGGCCAAGCGACCGCCTGAGGTACTGCCGCACCGCGTGTCGATCGCTCAATCTCGCGACGCCGGGCAACAGCACCGTGTACAGGCTGTGGTTGACCACATTGGCTTTACTGGCCAGGTTGGCGGCGAGCGCGTAGGCGCCGACTAGCTCGAGCGGCACGAAGCGGTTCACGATCAGGACGTCGATATTCAGCGCGAGCATGGCCAGCAGCGCGGCCAGCCACAGCCAGCGGCCAGTCCGCAGCAGCTCCCGCGCTTCGGCGCGCAGCTGCGCCATGGGAGGTGGTCGGAGATTCGGGCGCAGCAGGCTCAGACCCACGGCGAACGTCGCGAGCGAGGTGCCAATGCCCAGCACCACCAGCGTCGAGCCGATCGTGAGCTGACCGGCCAGCGCGAGCAAGATCGCCAACAGCGCGGTCAGGCCCGTGTTGAGCAGGGTCAACGTCGACATGCGGCCGAACGCGCCCGCGGCCTGGAGCAGCACGCTGACCGCGCCGCTGCAAGCAGTGGCGACGATGCCGAGCAGCGCCAGGCGAGTCAGGGTGCCGTCGTCCTGCAGTGCCAGGACGGTGCGCGCGAGTGGGGCGCCGAGCAGCCAGAGTGCGGCGATCACGACGCCCGCGAGCCCGATGCGTAGCCAGAGGAACGCGCGCGGGCTGCCGAGCCCGCGGGCCAGGCGCAGCACGGCAGCTTCGCTGAGACCACCCTCGGCGATGACGCCGACGATGCCGACCATCGCGGCCAGCACCGCGTAGGTGCCATAGTCGGCTGGCCCCAGCGCGCGAGCGATGACCACGCTGGCAACCAGGCCGAGCGCAAGTCGCGCCATCTCGGCGCCGGTGACTAGCGCCCACGCACGACCGATGGGATCCCAGCAAGCGGGCACGAGCGGCAGGCTAGCAGTCGCTGGTGTACCCAGGGATGCACCGCCGGGTGTACCGTAGTGGCGAGCCTGAGATCCCGCGCCCAGGCTCAGTTCGTATTCCGAAGAAGGCTACTGTGCAGACCCTCGCGGCCCCTACTGCACGAAGCGGGTTTCGTAAGACGCCTCAAGACTCGACGCTGGTGCGCGCGATCGTTCAGACCGTCGCCTACGCCGATGTTTTCGACTACCCGCTGACCGCGGACGAAGTCCATCGCTACCTCATCGGGCACGCGGCCAGTCGGGGCACCGTGCGGGGCATCCTCAGCAATGGCCAGCTCGCTCCAGCGCTGCTGTGTCGCCAGGGCCGCTACTTCACGCTGGCCGGTCGAGAGGAAGCCGTCGAAACGCGCCGACAGCGGGCGGCGGTCTCGGCGGAGCTGTGGCGACGGGCCGTGCGCTACGGTCGAGCGCTGGGCAACATGCCCTTCGTGCGCATGGTCGCGGTGACCGGCGCGCTGGCGATGGACAACGTCGCCGATGGCGACATCGACTACCTGATCGTGACCGAGCCCGGCCGCTTGTGGCTGTGTCGGGCGTTGGTCGTGGCGGTCGTGCGGCTGGCGAGTCGCCGCGGCGTCACGCTGTGCCCCAACTACTTCCTGTCAGAACGTGTTCTGGAGCTCGAGGAGCGCAACCTCTTCACCGCGCACGAGGTCGCGCAGATGGTGCCGATCGTCGGCCTCGAGATTTACGATCGCCTCCGCAAGCTGAACAACTGGACCGACGGCTTCCTGCCGAACGCCGCTGGCTCTCCGCGCCGGTTCGGGATTGTGCAGCCACGGCTGCGCCGCACGCGGGGTGTGGTGGAGGGTGTGCTGCGAACGCGGTTTGGGACGCCGGTGGAGTCGTGGGAGATGGCGCGCAAGATCAGAAAGCTCGCCTCGCGCAGCGCCGACCACGCCGAAGCGGCATTTGACGTCGACTGGTGCAAGGGCCACTTCGGCGATCACGGTCAGTCGACTTTGCGGCAGTTCGAGGAGCGCATGCGCGCGCTGGAGACGCAGCTCGCGTGACCCTTCCACAAGCCCAGGGTGAGCGGGTTCTGCTCGGGCAGTCGTATTTTCTGCGCTTCGATCCCAAGCTGTTCGCGGCCATGCAGCCGTATCCACCCCTCGGGACGCTGTATGCCGCGAGTTACCTGCGCAACCAGGGCTACGAGGTCAGCCTGTTCGACGCCATGCTGGCTGAGTCCGAAGACGAATGGCAGCGCGCGCTCGAGCGGAGCCGACCCACGGTGGCGGTGCTGTACGAGGACAACTTCAACTACCTGAGCAAGATGTGCTTGCTGCGTATGCGGCAGGCGGCTTTCACGATGCTCGGCATGGCTCGCGCGCGCGGCTGCATCACCATCGCCGCCGGCTCCGACGCAACCGACCACGCCCAGGAGTACATGACCGCGGGCGCCGACTACGTCCTGCTCGGCGAAGGCGAAGAGACACTGTCGGAGCTGCTCGAGCGCGTGCTGCGCGGCTCCGATACACCCCTGGAGTCCATCCAGGGCCTGGCGTTCCAACGAGATGGGCAGGTGGTCGAGAACCCGCGGCGTCCCGACATCAAGGACCTGGACGCGTTGCCGTTCCCCGCCTGGGACCTGGTGGATATCCCGCGCTATCAGCAGGTCTGGCACGAGCGCCACGGCTTGTACTCGATGAACGTGGCCACGTCGCGTGGCTGCCCGTACCACTGCAACTGGTGCGCGAAGCCGATCTGGGGGCAGCGCTATCACGTGCGCAGCCCCGAGAACGTGGCCGCCGAAGTGGCATGGCTCAAGCGCACCTACAAACCTGACCACATCTGGTTCGCCGACGATATCTTCGGCCTCAAACCAGGTTGGGTCGAGCAGTTTGCCGACGAAGTCGAGCGACTGGATGCGCGCGTTCCCTTCAAGAGCTTGCAACGAGTCGACCTGATCCTGAAGGGCGACACCGCGTCAGCGCTGGCGCGGGCAGGGGCACAGCGGGTCTGGGTCGGCGCGGAGTCGGGCTCACAGAAGATCCTCGACGCGATGGAGAAGGGCACCCAGGTCGAGCACATCTACGAAGCCACGCGGCGGCTGCACAGCGTCGGTATCGAGGTCGGGTTCTTCCTGCAGTTCGGCTACCCGGGTGAAACCCGCGAGGACGTCGAGCGCACCCTGCAGATGGTGCGCGACTGCCGCCCCGACGACATCGGCATGTCCGTGTCGTATCCGCTGCCTGGTACGCGCTTTTTCGCCGCCGTGCAGCACGAGTTGGGCAGCAAGCAGAACTGGCTGGATTCGGACGATCTGGCCATGCTGTACCGCGGCCCCTTCAGCACGGCGTTCTATCGCATGCTCCACCGTGTGCTGCACCGCGAGTTTCGCGCCCGCAAGGCGTGGGATGATCTGCGTCCAGCGCTGCTACGACCGAGCAGGCTGCGCCCACGCCACCTGCGGCGACTGGCGTCCATTGTCTACTCCGCGGTGGCCCTGCCGCTGCTACGCCTGGAGTTGGCGCGCCGCGCACGGCAACAGCACGAGGGGCTCCGCACGCTCCTGCCGGTGGCGCCTGAGCCTTGACCACGGACGTCCTGCTCACCCACGGGTACTCGCTGTTCGAGGACCCGCACGAGGCCGCGGTGATGAAGCCGTACCCGCCACTGGGGCTGCTGTACATCAGCTCGCACCTCAAAGCACGTGGCTTCGGCGTCGACCTGTTCGACACCACGTTCGCCTCGCCCACGGCGCTCGACGAGCACATTCAACGCACGCGCCCGCCCATGGTTGGCATCTATTCCAACCTCATGACGCGGCAGAAGGTCCTGCGTACCGTGCGGGTGGCGAAGGAAGCCGGCAGCTTCGTGGTGCTCGGCGGCCCCGACCCCGCCAACTATCTCGAGGAGTACCTGAGCCGCGGCGCGGACGTGGTTGTGATCGGCGAGGGTGAGGTCGCGCTGGAAGAGCTTCTGGCGAGCGGCGAGGACCGCCTCAGCCAGGTGAGCGGGATCGCCTACCGCGAGAACGGCAACGTGGTGTGCACCGAGGCACGGCCGATGATCGCCGACCTCGATGCGCAACCCTTCCCCGACCGCGCGGCGATCGATCAGCACAAGTACGTCGACGTGTGGCGCGAGCATCACCGACAGGGGTCGGTGTCGCTGATCACCGCGCGCGGCTGTCCCTATACGTGCACGTGGTGCAGCCACGCAGTATTCGGCTACACGCACCGCAGACGCTCACCGGCCAACGTGGTTGCCGAGGTCGAGCAGATCGTCGCCGACTACGCGCCCGACATGCTGTGGTACGCCGACGACGTATTCACGATCAACCACAAGTGGCTGCGCGAGTACGCCGACCTGCTCGAGCAGCACGGCCTCAAGCTGCCATTCGAGACGATCTCGCGCGAGGACCGCCTCAACGAGGAGATCATCCAGACGCTCGCGCGCATGGGCTGTAGCCGACTGTGGATCGGCGCGGAGAGCGGCTCGCAACGCGTGCTGGATGCCATGAAGCGGCGCACCGACGCCGAACGTGTCAAGGCCATGGTGCACCTGCTGCAGCGCTACGGCATCTCGGTCGGCATGTTCATCATGCTTGGCTACGAAGGCGAGGAGCGCTCCGATCTCCAGGCGACCGTCGATTTTCTGAAGGACGCCGCGCCGGATAGCTTCCTCACCACCGTCGCGTATCCGATCAAAGGCACGCCGTACTACGCGGCGGTCGAGGACCGCGTGGTTCCGCATCGCACGTGGGAGGACGGGTCCGATCGCGACCTCGGGGTGCTGGGTCGACACTCGCCGCGGTACTACGGCTTCGCGACGCGCTGGATGGTCAGCGAAGTGGCGCTGCACCGCGCATTGCGACAGGGGCCGCGCGCGGCGTCGTATCCACGGCTGGCCAGGACGTGGGCGTCGGCGCAGGTCGGTCGCTTTGGGATGCTGCTCACGGAGCGCGAACGCGAGCTGGCATGATCGCGGCGGCGCCATTCGACCGTGTCGCGTCTGGGTACGACGCCGACTTCACGGCCACGCGGCTTGGTCGGCTGCTGCGCGCCTGCGTGCACAAGCATCTCGTGTTCGAACCTGGCGAGCACGTACTGGAGCTCGGCTGCGGCACTGGCGAAGATGCGCAGTGGCTGGCCTCGCGGGGTGTCTCCGTTCTCGCGACCGATGTGTCCGAGGGGATGCTCGCGCAAGCTCGAGCGAAGGCTGGTGGTCACCCGCTGCTGACGTTCGAGCGGCAAGATGCGAATGCGCTCGCGCTGCAGGGGACGTTCGACGGCGCCTTCGCGAACTTCGGCGTGCTGAACTGCGTGGCCGACCTGCGCTGGCTGGGCGAGCGGTTGGGCGGCATGTTGAGGCCCGGCGCGCGGTTCGTGGCCGTGGTCATGCCGCCGTTCTGCCTGTGGGAGACCGCCTGGTACCTGCTGCACGGCGATGCGGCTCGCGCGGCTCGCCGCTGGCACCCCACAACAGCGGACATACGAGGCGCAACGCTGCCCGTGTGGTACCCCTCTTCAGCCACGCTGACGGGCGCGCTGGCGCCGTGGTTCAACTCGCGCGGCGTAGAGGGCCTGGGCACGCTGCTACCGCCGTCGTACCTCGCCCGCTTCGTCGAGCGCTGGCCCGCCTGGATCGCCCAGGCCGACAGGCGCATGCCGCTGGGTCACATGTGGGCGGACCACTACGTCGCGGTGCTGGAGCGCCGGTGAGACGTCTGGCGCGGTTCGTCGTGGCGTGGCGGTTCAGGCTGCTGCAGCGGCATCGTCATCGACGGCTCGTGCTCGAGCACGTGGATGGCTTGCCGCTCGTGATCCTGCCGCAGGTCTTCAACCCCAAGCTGCTGCGCTCAGGCGAGTTCCTCGTTCATCAGCTCACTCGGCCCGACTTGCTTCGCCCAACGAGCCGCGTGCTCGACCTGGGTACCGGCTCGGGTGCGGGTGCAGTGGCAGCAGCGCGTGCCGGATGCGCCGTGGTGGCCGTGGACATCAATCCCGAAGCCGTCCGCTGCGCGCAGATCAACGCGTTGCTCAACCAGGTCGAGTGTCGAGTGGAAACACGGCAAGGCGACCTCTTCGGGCCGGTCGCTGGCGAACGCTTCGACGTGGTGCTGTTCAATCCGCCGTACTATCGCGGTCTGCCGAGGGACAACTTCGACTTCGCCTGGCGGTCACCCGACGTGATCGAGCGCTTCGCTGCCGACCTCGGCGCCCATCTCAGCCCCGGCGGGCATGCCCTGCTGGTCCTGTCCTCAGATGGCGAGCACGAGACGTTCCTGCGCGCACTCGACAGCGGCGGCTACCGCCGAACGACCGTCGCACATCGGGATTTTCTGAATGAGCAGATGTGGGTTTTCCAGGTAGCCGCATGTTGATTCTGTACAACCCACCGAGCTCGGCCCGCCGCAAGCCAGTGATGCCGCTCTCGCTGCTCGCGCTGGGCGGCTTGCTGGAAGGCAGGCACGAGTACACGATTGTCGATGGCAACCTCGACCCTCGACCGCTCGAGACGATCGATTGCCTGGTGCGCGAGCAGGGCGCCTCGATGCTGGGCGTGACGGTTATGCCCGGACCACAGCTGAGCGACGCGGTGCCGCTGTGCCGCGAGCTGAAGTCGCGACACCCGGATCTCACGATCATCTGGGGCGGTTATTTTCCGACGCAGCACTACGATGCCTGCCTGCGCTCGGGCTACGTCGACTATGTCGTGCGAGGCCACGGCGAAGTGGTCTTCCAGTCCCTGATAGAGGCGCTCGCGGCGGGCGAGGACCCAACGGGACTCAACGGTCTGGCGTACGTGGCGCCAAATGGCATTCCGACCTCAAACGCCATGGCCCCGATCCCGCATCCGGACACGCTGCCGGATTTTCCGTACGACCGAGTAGATGTGCGGCGGTACGCACGCAGGACCTTCATGGGCTCACGGACGCTGCCGCACCACTCGAGCTACGGCTGCCCCTTCTTCTGCAACTTCTGCGCGGTCGTGAACATGGTCGGTGGGCGTTGGTTGGCACAGTCGGCCGAGCGCACCGCCGGCGTGGCGCGGCGCCTGGTGACGGACTATGGCGCGGACGCGGTCGAGTTCTACGACAACAACTTCTTCGTTCACGAAGCCCGCACCGCCGACTTCGCCGAGCGCATCCTCGATCTGCGAATCGCCTGGTGGGGCGAAGCGCGCATCGACACGCTGTTGCGCTACTCGGAGCGCTCATGGCAGCTCATGCGCGACAGCGGGCTGCGGATGGTCTTCATGGGCGCCGAGTCGGGCTCGGACGAGACCCTCAAGCGCATGAACAAGGGGGGCTCGGCGTCCACCGACAAGACGCTGGCAATGGCCGAACACATGCGCGCCTACGGCATCGTGCCCGAGTTCTCCTTCGTGCTCGGCAATCCACCCGATCCCGAAGGCGACGTCCACCAGACGCTCGCCTTCATCCGCCGCGTCAAGCGCGTAAACCCGAACACCGAGATCATCATGTACGTCTATACCCCGGTGCCGCTGGCGGGAGAGCTGTACGAGCAGGCGCAGGCGGAGGGCTTCCAGTTCCCGACCACGCTCGAGGAATGGATCAGCCCCGAGTGGTCGGATTTCTCGCAGCGCCGCAGCGCCCAGATTCCGTGGTTGGCCGACCCGATTCGCCGCCACTTGCGCGACTTCGAGCGCGTGCTCAGCGCGTACTACCCCACCATTACCAACCCCGATTTGCACGGCATGCGTCGCTTCGCGCTACGGGCAGCGAGCTCGTGGCGGTACCACCTCGGGTTCTACCGCTACCCGTACGAGCTGCGCCCACTGCAGCGACTCCTCGCCTATCAACGACCCGAAACGTGCGGCTTCTAACGCAGGGCCAACCGCTTAGCATCGCGTTTCCGATCTCGTCAACGCAGCAGCGCACGCCGTGGGTCGCGCTATTGCCCACGCTGGTGCTGGCGCCAAGCGTGGCGTTCATCGCGCTGCGCCGCTTCGACGGGCTGTATGGCCAGGACTCCTTCGCCTACTTCGACTACGCACTTGGCCCGCTGCGCAGCGCGCTCCTCGAGCGGGCGCCGCTGCCACCGTTTTTCTGGCCGCCCGGATACCCGGTCCTGGTGGCGCTGGCGTCGATGGTCGTGGGCGGCGCCGCCGGGCAGGTGATCAGTCTGTTGATGGGCGCGTTCGTGCCGCTCCTGACCGCGCTCCTTGCCCGTGCGGTGTGGCCGGAACAACGTCAGGTGCCAGTGGTCGCGGGGTTGCTGGTGGCGCTGTGCGGGCAACTGTGGCAGTCGAGCATGGTCGTGATGGCCGACACCACCGGCCTGGCGATGGCCACCCTGAGCGCCTGGGCAGTGATGCGCTACGCGCGCCGGCCGCATCCTGGCTGGCTGCTGCTGGCCAGCATGGCTATTGGGCTCGCCGTGCTGAGCCGCTGGATCTACGGGCTGGTCGCGCTGCCGCTGGCGCTATATGTGCTGTCGCAGCGTCCGAAGCTCGCTCATGTCCTCGCCGGCACGCTGCTCTTCGGGGTGCTGGTTGGGCCCGCGATCGGTCCTTCGCTGGTGGGGCTGGCGAGCCAGCCAGAGGCGCCCGCGGCGTTCGCCGGCAACCTGCAGGTGTACTCGTGGTCGCCGCTGAATGCCTTGCAGCGGGAGTTCGACACCGCCGATGGACACCTGACCTGGGCGCAGCCAAACGGCATCTATTACGCGCTCGCACCCGCCAACCTGGCGCTCTTCGGACCACTCCTCGCGCCGTGGATCGCCGTCGGGCTGCTGGTCGTGCTGGTTAGTTGGCCCAAGAGCACACTCATGCTCATCGTGGGTTGGGCGGCAATCGTGTACGCCTTCCACGCCGGCGCTCCGTGGCAGAACTTCCGCTTCACGCTGGCGTACGTCCCACCGCTGGCCATCCTGATTGCCGCCGGACTGTCCTGGGTCGGCTGGTGGCTCAATGCCCGCGTGGCCGCGGTCTGGCTGGCCCTCGGGCTGGGCGTGATGGTGTTTGGCGGCGTCCGCCTGCTCGACGGGTTCATCGATCGCCAGCAGGAAGAGCGCGCACTCGTGCCTTGGGTCGAGTCCCAGGTCAAGCCGGGCGCGCGATTGCTGACGTTCGGCCCAACGTTGACCTTCACCCACTTCAGCCGACTGCCAACGTTCGACCTGTCCGAGGTGCCCGACACAGAACTGGCTCGCCCCGCGCCAACGTATGTACTGGTAGACGTGACGAATGTGGAGGAGCAATGGCAAGGGCGCCGTCCCGCTGACTTGTACGTGCGGCTGCGCGACGGGCCAGGACTGGAAGCACTGGGCACGCGCGGCACGCTGACCCTGTTTTACGTCGAGCTGACATGAACCTCGGGCTGGTTGTGCCCGGCTTCAGCGCCGACACGACCGACTGGTGCATCCCCGCCTTGCGCCATTTTGCGCGCGCGCTGGCGAGTGATGATCCGCCTCGCATCTTCGCGCTCCGCTATCCGTACCGCGCGGATCGCTACGCCGTCGACGGCGCTGAGGTGATCGCCATCGGTGGCGCCGAGCGCCGGGGCGTGGCGACGTTCTCAGTGTGGCAACGCACGCTGCGCACCATTGCCGCAGAGCACCGCCGACGCCCGTTCGACGTCCTACACGCCTTCTGGGCGACCGAAAGCGGTCTGCTCACGGCCATAGCGGGTCGACTGCTGCGCGTGCCAGTGCTGGTCAGCCTGGCCGGTGGCGAATTGGTGGCGCTGCCCGACATCGGCTATGGCGATCAGCGGAAGACCTGGGAGCGCACCAAGATCGCCGTCGCGCTTCGACTCGCGTCAGCGGTCAGTGCCGGCTCGCACTACCTGGTCCGCCTCGCTCAGCAACGCGCGCGCCGCCGCGCCGAGTGGCTGCCGCTGGGCGTCGACACGGCGATGTTTCAGCCGTTGAACAACGGGCAGACGAGCGACCGTCTGCTGCACGTCGGCACGCTGACACCCGTGAAGGACCAGCGGACGCTGCTCGCCGCCTTCGCGCAGGTCCATCGACGGCACCCGCGGTTGACCCTGGATATCGTCGGCGATGGTCCGCTGCGTGCCGAGCTTCAAGCGCTCGCGCATGAGGCTGGGCTCAACGGCGCGGTTCGTTTCCACGGTGCGGTCGATCACGCGCAACTGCCGCGGCTGTACCAGTCCGCGAGCGTGTTCGTGCTGAGCTCGCGCCACGAGGCGCAAGGGATGGTCGCACTCGAAGCGGCCAGCTGTGGCCTGGCGGTGATCGGCACCAGCGTGGGCAACATACCTGAGCTCGCGCCGTCGTCGAGCGTGGCTGTCGCCGACCCGGGTGCGCTCGCGCACGCACTCGAGCTGCGAGCCGATGAATGTGGCGAAGCAGCACGGCGCATCGTGGAGACCACATTCGCCATTGAATTGAGTGTGCAGCGGTTTCAGCAGTGCTACGCGCGACTCGCGGCCTGAACTATGCTGCGCTCGCCGCGGCGGCATTGGCGTGCTTGACCTTTGGCGTTGGCGACGTCTCTGACCCGCTGCTGCTGATCTGGCTGCGTACCGTGCAATGGTCGGCGATCGCGCTCGGCATGCTCGTGGCAGTCGTGCACCGGCGCTGGCTCCCGCTGCCGGTGATGGTGCCGCTCGCGATCTGGCTGGGCGTTCTCGCGCTGTCCGCGGCTCTTGCGCCTGTGCACCGCGACGAAGCCCTGAGCTCGCTGGCGCGCCCGGTGAGTGGAGCCATGCTCGCCTGGGCGGTCTACGCCATGTCGAGCTCGCGCGGCCGCTGGCTGTTCCTGAACCTCGCTCTGGCAGCTGGCGGTCTCGGCGTGGCTGTTGTCGGGCTGGCGGAGCTCGCGGGCATCGCGCCAGTGCGGGTGTGGCTGGCCGCGCTGCACGATCGCCTGGTGCCGGTTGCCGATGTTCCGCGGCTGAGCTCGCTCCTGTCGCACCCGAACGTGGCGGCGAGTGTCCTCGAGCTCACCCTGCCCCTGGTCGTCGCCGCAGCGGTCCTCGCGCCGCGTGGCTGGCGCTTTCCACTTGCAGCCGCGCTACTCCTGCACCTTGCGGCGCTCGGCCTGACCTTCAGCCGCGCGGGCGTTCTTGCCGCGCTCTCGGCGCTCGGCGTGCTGGCCGCGCTCGCCGCGCGGCACGGGGCGCGGCGGGTGCTGGCGCCCGTTGGCGTCGCGGCTTTGGCGGCGCCGGTCACCTTCGGCCTCGCCGCGGCCACACTGCCGCAGGTCGAGCACCGCATGCTGGCCGAGCTCGAGCAAGCCAGCTACCGGGCGACCTACGCAGCGCCGGCGCAGGTGACTGTCGCACCGGATCAGATGGTCGAGGTGCCAGTCACGGTCACCAACGCGAGCAGCAACGACTGGACCGCGCTCGACGCCAGTCGCGTCGCGCTTGGCTACCACCTGCTCCGCGCGGACGGAACGCCGCTCGAGTTCGACTGCCCCGCGACGCTGGTGCCTGCCGACCTGGCGTCGCACGCCAGCCTGGCGATGCGGGCTCAGCTGCGCGCGCCGCGGCAGGTCGGTCGGTATGTCGTCGAGTGGGACGCGTTACGGGAGGGCGTCGCGTGGTTCAGCTGGCGCGGCTCGCCGACCACCACAACTGCACTCGTCGTGGAGCCGAATGCGCCAGCGTTGCCGGCGCCATCCGAGGCCGACGAAGTGGTGCTGCCGCGGCCTGGCCGCATCCAATACTGGCTGGCCGCGTGGGCAATAGTGCGCGACTATCCGCTGCTGGGCGTCGGGCCCGACAACTTCCGGCTGCGTTTCACCGACTACACCGGCGCCGAGGAGTCGCACATCGGCACCCACGCGCACAGCCTGTACTTCGAATCACTCGCCGACTCCGGCGTGCTCGGATTTGTCGCGCTGTGCGGCTTCTTGATCGGCCTCGCGCGCTCGCTGAAGCGCGGTCTGGCCGCCGATCGCGACTGGCTCTGGCGCGGCGCGCTCATGGCCAGCCTCGCGGCGTGGCTGGTGCACGGCGTGGTCGACGACTTCGAGCGGTTCTTGCCAACCCATCTGGTGTTCTGGGTCGTGGTTGGTCTGGCCGTGCGAGGCCGGGCCGCTCCTGGCGAGTTTAAGCAGTCGAATCCCAGAGCGGCACGCCGGTCCTTCGACAAGCTAGTGCAGCGCGCGCAACGTCCCGAGTAGCGTCTCTGGCGCATCGCCTTTGCACACGAAGGCGTCCATCCCAGCGCGCAGCGCGTCGAGCCGCTGTTCGGGCCGCCCACTCATCGCCACCAGACGCAGCCTGGGTGAGCTCGAGCGCAGCTGGCCGACGAGCCCATCCTGGCGCAACCCCGGCAGCTCCCAATCGAGCAGCACCACCCCCGCCTGGCTGTTGGCGACCTGCGCGATCAGCCCTTCGGCGGCGTCGCTCTCGCCGACCACCTGGACGTCGACTTCTTGCTCCAACAGCAGCCGCAGGGCAGACCTGACGTGCGCGTCATCGTCGGCGAGCAGCACTCTCACGCGGCGACGAGACTCAACCTTGCCATCCTCATCGAAGGGAGCACGGTCGCCGCACGCGTATGGTCGACTCGCAGCAGTCGTGCCAGGTTCTGTTTGCCACGCAGCAGGTGACTCTTCACCGTGTTCAAGGGCAGCGCCATCACTTCGGCAATCCGCTCGTATGAGCTCTCATCGAAGTAAAAGAGCGTCAGCGCGATGCGCTGCCGCAGCGGCAACTCCGCCAGCGCCGCACGGACTTCAGCCGCCGATTCGCGCCACTCCGCGGTCCACTCTGGCTCGCCCCAGCGGTCGTTTCCGACCAGCTCCTCGGTCTCGACGAGTGACGTTGGCGCCCGTCGTCCTCGCCGCAGCGCATCCAGGCAGACATTGACCGCCAGGCGATGCAGCCAGGTGGCGAACGTCGCTCGTTCGCCGCGGTAGGTGTCGATCGACCGCAGAACACGTACGAACGTCTCCTGGGTCATGTCCGCCGCGTCGGTCGGGTTGCGCATGATCGCGAGCGTCAGGCTGTAGATCTGCGTCTGGTGCGTTTCGATCAACTCCGCCAGCGCACAGCCGTCGCCCGCTTGTGCGCGTGCGACGGTCGGGTCGGTGTCCATAGGGCTGGTACACACAGGATGGCGTGCCGTGCTACCCGCCAACATCGGGCGGCTGGGCGGTTCTTCACCTGGCCACCTGACCAGGCGTTCGGCTCCGGTACAGGAAGATGCCCGCCAGGGCCAGGCCGACCAGACACAACGTCGCGTTGATCTGCAACGCCAACCGAATATCGAAGCTGTTGGCGACGAAGCCCGTGATCGCGCTGCCGAGCGGCGTCGTACCAATCATCAGGAACATGTAAAGCGACAGCACGCGGCCGCGCAGCTCCTCGCGCGCTTCGATCTGCAATAGCGTGTTGTTGGTGGCGTTGAACGACACACTCAGGATGCCCGTGACCACCAGCATCGCCAGCGCCACGCCGATGTTGGGCGCCTGCGCCAGCACCATTATCGATGCCGCGAAGACCGCTGCCGAGATCAGCAGCAGGCGCATCGAGGTTTTCACGCGCGTCGCCAGCGCGAACGCGCCGATGGTCGACCCGATGCCCATTGCCACGTTGAGCGCCCCGAAGCCCTCGGCGCCGATGTCGAGCGCGAAGCGCGCCATCAGTGGCAGTACGAGCGCCCAGTTGTAGGCGAAGGTGCCATAGAAGCCCGCAAGCACCATGTTGACGGCCAGTGACGGGGTGCTGAACGAGTAACGCACGCCCTCGGCCAGCTGTCGAAACAGCGCGCTCTTGGGCGCCAGGCGCTTCGGATAGAAATCCTCGCTGCTCAGCAACGCCAGACCCACGATCGAGGCGACGTACGTCAGGCTGGTCACCGCGAAGCAAACGCCATTGCCCCACACCGCGATCATCAGACCGCCGACGCCCGGGCCGATGATGCGCGCGCCGCTGTTCAGCGCACTGTTCAACGCGATGCCATTTCCGACCAGGGGCGGCTCGACCAGCTCGCTCACGATGACCGAGCGCGCTGGGAAGTCGACCGCGCTGGCCACGCCCAGCACAGCAGCCAACGTCAGTACGTGCCAGAACTGGACCTGCCCACTCAGCGTCAACACCGCCAGCACCGCGGCCTGCAGCAGGAGCACGACCTGCGTCGCCAGCATGAGCTTCCTGGTTTGCATTCGATCGATGAGCACGCCCGAAAACAGCGTCAGGATGGTCACCGGCAACGCTTGCGCGACGGTGACCAGACCCAGCGCGGCGGGCGAGCCAGTCAGCTGCAGCACCAGCCACGCCTGCGTGGTGCGCAGCAGCCAGCCGCCACATTGGGCGATGCCGGCGCCGATGAAGTACGTCCGAAAGTTCGGGACGTTGAGCGCCGTCAGGCCCGAAATTGCTCTACCGCCCCGGCGAAGCGCTCCAGCGCCTGTCCGTTGAACGGAGCGAATTCCACGATCACGTGCTCGATGCCGAGCTCCTGGTAACCGTGCAGCGCCTCGACCACGCCCTCCGTCAGATGCGTGCTGAAATTCGAATGCCCGCCCAGATCGGGGTAGGCCACTGCGACGGAAACGCTGAGCTGCAGTGTCCTGAGATCGCGGCCATTGCGCTCACACGCCTCTTTGATGCCTTGCAACCGCTCGTGCGCAGTCGATGGCTGCGCGTGCCAGGCTGTATTCCACATGTCCGCTTCGCGGGCAACGATGTCGAGCATGCGCGGGCGTGTGCCGGCCAAGAGCAGCGGCGGTCCCTGTGGTCGGGGGCCACGAGGTGCCACCTCGCAGTCGGGAGCCGAGTAGTACTTGCCCTGGAAGTCGACCTTGCCATCACGCAGCAGCGGCTTGATGATCTTGATCGCTTCGTCGAAGCGTGAGCCGCGGTGATCGAACGGCACGCCGAAGGCATCGAACTCGGGTTGATGCCAGCCTGCGCCCAGGCCGGCGATGACGCGGCCGTTACTGATCTCGTCAAGCGTGGCGATCATCTTTGCGAAGACCGCCGGGTTGCGGAAGGGCACGGCCGCGACCAGGGTGCCCAGCTCCACACGCTGCGTTGCCTCGGCCAGGGCCGAGAGCATCGTCCAGCATTCCCAGATGCCGTTGCTCGGCTGCCCGGGCCAGCGGTACAGCAAGTGATCGTACAGCCAGATCGAATCCAGTCCGGCTGCCTCCATCTGCTTTGCCATCTCGCGAATCACGCGGTACGGTGCAGGCCCTTCCCCCTCACCGAGTGGCCCCAAGCGCACGACGGCGCCAACCTTCATCTGGGCAGGTTAGAAGATGTTCACCGCCGGAAGAGCGCCGACTGCAGCAGGCCGGACAGCAGCATCAGGAGCACCACGCCGGCGACCCCGAACGAGGCATACCGCTGCAAGCGTGGCTGAGGCCACTTCGCACAGCTGAGCAGCGCCTCGACCTCAGGTTCAACCACGAGGTCCGGGTGCCGTTGGTGAACCTCGTCGAGCAGCGCGCGAAACTGTGCCAGCGTGACGACCTGGCTGTTGAGCCGCGCCAGCAGCCGACCGTCGCCGTCGAGGAAGTCGATGAAGATGGCCGCTTCGCGCCGCCACCAGCGTGACGTCAACCTCGGCCCGCGGTCGACTCTACGAAACGAGGCGGTTCTGGACCGCCACCGCGACGGCTTCGGTGCGGCTCTGCACGCCCAGCTTGCCCAGGATCGAGCTCACGTGGAACTTGATCGTCGAGCGGCC
>WNGB01003153.1_pt1 | contig 26151 bp, 26 predicted proteins | sample 5400681 | NCBI WGS metagenome assembly WNGB01 (sample SAMN13153367, study PRJNA577476) | soil metagenome | isolation source: 115 cm soil or saprolite under grassland replicate 2 | place: USA:California | collected 2016-06-15
GGAAGGTGTCGAGCCCGACGTGCAGGGTCACGCGCTCGGTGTCGAGCCGCTCGAGCAGCTCCGGCGTGAAATGCAGCCCCGCCGTCGGGGCGGCCGCAGAGCCCGCTTCCCGTGAGTAGACGGTCTGGTAGCGCTCGGGATCACCGAGCGGCTCGGTGATGTAGGGCGGAAGCGGCATCTCGCCGTCGGGCTCGCCGGTCAGCCGCAGCCGCCAGCGCCCCTCTCCCAAGGGCTCTAGCAGCTCCACCGGCCCGAGTTTCTGTCCGGCGCGTAGCCGCCGCGACGGCCGCGCGAGCCCCTCCCACACGTCGCCTTCGAGGCGCTCGACGAGCAGAACCTCCGCCTGTCCGCCGGTCGTCCTCCTGAGCCGAATCCGCGCCGGGACGACCCGCGTGTCGTTGACGACGACGAGCTCACCGCGGACGAGCTCCTCCGGAAGCTCCGAGAAACGTCGATGCCGAACGGCCTGGCTCGCGCGCTCGTAGACGAGCAGCCGCGATTCGTCGCGCCGCTCGGCGGGATGCTGCGCGATCAGCTCGGGCGGCAGGTGGTAGTCGAGCTCGGAGGATCTCATCCGACGCCAACGCTACTCTCGGGCCCATGGACGAGAGCGCTCTCGACCGCGCGCGGACGAGGATCGCGGCTGCGCTGGAGGGCCGGCCTAGCCCGGCCGAATCGAAAGCTGCCCTCGAACAGGCCAGAGCGGGTGTCGAAGCGCTGGCCGAGGCGGCGGCCTCCCTCCCCGACGCGGTGCGCGAGGGCGTCAGAGCGGAGGCGGCTCCGGTCGCGCGCCAGCTCGCTGAGGTGCGCGGGCTCGCGAACCAGACGATCCGCCGGCTCGAGCGGCTCGAAGGAGACCTCCTGGCGGAGCGCCATGCGAGGGTCGACGACCTCGCGCTGCTCGTCGACCTCATCGAGGCCGGTTGGAAGGGCGTCGCAGAGAAGCTCGACAAGCTCGATCAAGCGCAAACGGGCGCGGCCGTCTACCGCATCGACGAGCGGCGCTCAGCCCAGCAGTAGCACCAGGACGGCTGTCAACACCCACAGCCCGGCCGCGATCAGGATGGGCGGATCGGACACGAGCGCGTTCTCCGGCTCTTCGCCCAGGTCGTGCCGGTGGATCAGCAGCAGATAGCGGAAGACGCCGAAGACGACGAAGGGGATCGTGAGCATCATCGCCCTGGAGCCGCCCGCCGTGAAGGTGTAGATCGAATAGGAGACGACGGTTGCCGCCGCCACAACCGAGACGAGCTGGTCGACGAGCTCGAGCGAGTATCCCTCCAGAACCGGCCTTCCCGGGGTCTCCGCCGCGCCCACCAGGACGAGCTCGCCGCGCCGCTTCGCCAGCCCCAGGAAGAGCGCGAGCAGCGCGGTGCAGAGCAGGAGCCAGGGCGAGATCCTCACGTCGACAGCGGCCGCGCCCGCCGCCGCCCGGATCACGAAGAGTGCGCCGATCGCCATCACGTCCACGAGCACGACGTGCTTCAACCCCAGCGTATAGGCGGCTTGCAGGCCGAGAAACGCGGCCATGAAAAGGGCCGACCAGGGGCCGAGGGCTGCCGCGGCCCCGAGCGATCCGAGGGCGAGACCACCCGCCAGCAGGAGCGCTCTGCTCGCGGGCAGCTCGCCCTGCGCAACCGGACGCTCGCGCTTGACCGGATGGAGGCGGTCGTGCGGGAGGTCGCGGACGTCGTTCAGGAGATAGGCGGCGCTCGACGCGGCGCAATAGGCGGCAAAGGCCGCCCCGGCCTCCACCCAGCGCACCCAGTCTCCCAGCTTCGCGGCGAAGACGAGGCCGGCGAAGAGGAGCAGGTTCTTCGTCCACTGCTTGGGGCGAAGAGCGGAGACGGTCGCTTCGAGCCCCGTTCGGCGCCGCCGAGTGGGGAGCGCGATGACGCGGGCGGAGGCGGGCTCGCCGAGCATCGGCGGATCGTAAGTCAGCTACACCGGAAGGATCAGCGTGAAGCGACTGCCTCGAGTGTCTGCGTCGCCGACCTCGATCCGGCCCCCCAGCGCGAGCGCAAGCTCGCGGGAGATAGCCAGCCCCAGGCCCGTGCCGCGCCCGTCACGGGACCAGAACGGACGGAAGATGTTCTCGCGTTCGTCCGGCTCGATCCCCGGGCCCGAATCGGTGACGGCCACCTCGAGGCCACCGTTCCGCTCCGACACCGCCAGGTCGACCCGACCCCCGTCCGGAGTCCAGCGGAACGCGTTCGCAAGCAGGTTGGAGATGACCTGGAGGACGCGATCGCCGTCGGAGAGGATCACCGGCGTGGTCGACAGCTCGCGGTGGTAGTCGATGTCCCGGCGCCGAGCCTCTTCGGTGAACGCGGTATAGGCCTGCTCGACGAGCCGCCCCATGTCCACCTCCTCCTTGAGGACGGTGAAGCGATGGGCGTTCAGCTTTGCCAGGTCGAGGATGTCCCCCACCAGCCGCTCCAGCCGCTCGGCCTCCATGCCGATCACCTCGAACGAGGCGGCCTGAGCGGACGGATCGGCCGCGACCCCCTCGCGCAAGGCATCGACGTGACCCCGGATCGCCGTCAGCGGCGTCCTCAGCTCGTGTGTGACGCTGAGCAGGAAGTTGCGCTCGACCTGATCTGCCTCGGCGAGCCGCCGGGCCATCTGCCGGAAGCTCTCCGCCAGGTGGCTTACCTCGTCACCGGAAGGAAGCTCGGGAACGGCGACGTCGTACCGGCCCTTCGAGATCTCGTCGGTCGCCCGGGAAAGGGAGAGCAAGGGGCTCGTGAACCGCCGCGAGAGATACCAGGCGAGAGCGCTCGCCAGAAGGACTCCGCCGGCGAAAGCGAGAGCAAGCCGCTCCATGATCGTGATCAGGCTGCTGCGGAGCGTGTCCGTCGGCGTCGCGACGACGAGAGCGCCGAAGACCTGCTTCCCGAGCTTCACCGGTTCCGCAATGGCGAGGAACTTCTTGTGCTCTCCGGGCGGTACGAAGTCGAACTGGACGACCCGCCCGGTTCGTACCGCGGGCCAGTCGATCGAGCTCAGCGGAAGCCTGCGCAGGCTCGGCTTCTGGCCGGGAAAGAGCGAGAGCCCAGCGTAGAAGAGCCGGTTCCCGGTCGCTTCTTCCAGGTGCTGTGAGGAGAAGGTCTCGCGGTTGGCCTGCTGGGAATAGAGCGCGGCCAGCCCGCGAGCCTCGCGGCGGAGCGCATGGACGGTCCGGCTGCGCGTGTAGTCCTGAAAGACGAGGATCGCGATAGCCGCCGCCAGGAGCCCGGCCAGCACGATGCCTGTCAGAAAGAAGGCCGGCAGGCGGAAGCGCAGCGACCGGAACATCGGTTTCGCTCCCTAGGCCTTCACGGCGCTCCGCTCGGAGGCGACCTTGTATCCGACTCCCCACACCGTCACGATCGGCGATGCGTCCCCGAGCTTGCGCCGGATCTGACGCACGTGGACGTCCACGGTGCGCGTGTCGCCTGCGAACGTGTAGCCCCATACCCGCTCGAGCAGCTGGTCACGGGTGAGCACGAGCCCCCGATGGTCGAGGAGCTCCCACAGCAGCTCGAACTCCTTGGGAGCAAGCCGGATTTCGTCGTCGCCGACGTGCACCTCGCGACGGCCCGCATCGACGACGAGGTCACCGTGACTGATCTGCTTGCTCTCCGCACGGCGCCGTTCTGGACCAGACCGCCGCAGAATTGCCTTGGCGCGGGCGACCAGCTCGCGCGGGTTGAACGGCTTCGTCAGGTAGTCGTCGGCTCCGACCTCGAGCCCGATGATCTTGTCCACATCCTCGTCCCGGGCGGTCAACATCAGGATCGGGATGTCGGCGCTCTCCCGGATTCGGCGGCAAACCTCCACACCGTCGATGTCCGGCAGCATCAGGTCGAGGACGATCAGAGCCGGGGGATCTGCAGCAGCCTGCGCCAGCGCGTCCTCTCCCGTGCCGGCCGTGCGAACGGCGTAGCCGGCGTTCCTCAGGTACATGGACACGAACGAGGCAATGGACGCCTCGTCCTCCACGAGGAGAACCGTCTGCTTGGTCTCCTTCACACGCTCAGCATGCCACGGAGAGCGGCCGAGCCGCGTTACGGCGCCGAGATCTGAAGGGTCGTCGCTCGCCGCGGAAGCGGCTGCGGATCGTCGCCGTTGAGCGAGAACTCACCGGTGTCTCCGCGCTTTTGCCCGACCAGCGTGACTTGGCCTCGTCCGGACGCGCTCAGGTCGATCCCCGTGCCCCTGATCATGATCTGGTACCCGCCGTCCACTGCCCGGAACTTGATGTTCTTGCCGTTGTAGGTCTGCTCGCCGCCCTCATCGCCCTTCTTTGCGACGATCACTCTGCCGCGCTCGACGAAGCCGATCACGGAGCCGCGTATCCTCAGCAGAATCACTCCGCGGCCGCCGCTGATCTCGAGCGTGCCGGGCTTCGGCTTGTGCCGCCCGGCGTCCGCGAGCGAGGGCAGCGCAAGAAGCAGTAGGAGAGCAAGAAGGGGCAGCATGCGCCGCATCGTGCTCTAAGTATTCCCACAGCAGTTCAGTAGGCCGTCAGCGTGCGGTAAAGAAACTGTAAAGACGCGGCCGAAGACGTCTAATACAGTCCGGTCGTGGGCGAGATCCTGGCCTTCGGGACGGTCGTCCTGGTCGTCGGCGCGGCGTTGTCGCTCGCCCTCGTCGCCCTCAAGCTGACCGAACGCTTCCCGATTCCCGGCCCGGCGCTCTTCCTCGTAGCGGCGGCAGTGGCCTCGGACATCTTTCCGGAGCTCGGCAAGCACCTGTCGATTCGGACCGCGGAGCGAATCGGGGTGGTTGCCCTGATCCTGATCCTCTTCGACGGTGGAATGAACGTCGGCTGGCGGCGGTTTCGCTCATCCGCGTTCCCGATCGCCTCACTCGGCATCGTAGGAACGTTCGCCACCGCAGCCGTGATCGCGCTGCCGGCCCATTTCCTCTTCGACTTCAGCTGGCCGATGGCCGGAGTGGTCGGCGCGGCACTCGCGCCTACCGACCCGGCCGTCATGTTCTCGATCCTGGGCAACCGGGAGGTCGGAGGCCGGTCCGGGACGATTCTCGAGGGCGAGTCCGGCGCCAACGACCCGGTCGCGATCGCGCTCATGATCGGAGTACTCGAGTACGCCACACACTCCCATGCGTCGTTCTGGCACGCCTTCGGGAACTTCGCGCTGGCGATGGGCGTGGGAGGAGCTGTCGGGGTCGCCTGCGCGCTTGCGCTGATCCCGGTGATGCGTCGCTCCTCGCTCCCAAGCGAAGGGCTCTATCCGCTGCGGACGCTCGCCGCGGCGGTCGTCATCTACAGCGTGGCCACCGTGGGCCACGGCTCGGGCTTCCTGGCCGTGTTCGTGGCCGGTCTGATCATCGGAGATATCCGCGCGCCGTACAAGACCGAGGTCGAGCGCTTCCACAAGTCCCTCGCCAGCCTCGGAGAGATCACGGTGTTCGTCGTCCTCGGCCTCACCATAGAGCTCAGCGGAGTCGGCAAGGCCTCCGTCTGGCTCGACGGCCTCCTGATCGCGCTGCTGCTGGCTTTCGTCGTGCGGCCGCTCGTGGTGGGGGCATTGCTCGTTCCGGCGCGCCTCCGGTTTCGAGAGGGCCTCTTCATCGGCTGGGGCGGCCTGAAAGGCGCCGTGCCCATCCTGCTCGGAACGCTCGTCCTGCTCGAAGCGGCACCCTCGGCAACGCGCGTGTACGGGATCATCTTCGTGGTCGTCATCTTCTCCGTGGTCGTCCAGGGCTCGAGCATGCCGTTCCTGGCTGCGAGGCTTGGGATACCGATGCGCGTCGTCGAGCAGGAGCCCTGGGACGTCTCCATCCGCCTCCGGACCGAGCCGCGTCATGTGCGCCGGTACGTGATCGCAGAGGGTGCGCGGGCCCTGGGTGAGACGATCCGAGAGCTTCCACTCGGCGAGAAGGCCTGGATCAGCCTGGTGATCCGCGAGGGCGAGCCGCTCCAGCCGCGTGGATCGACCGTCCTGGAGCCCGGGGACGAGGTGCTCGTCCTCGCTGGGAGCGCCGACGACCGCCCGCTCAGGCGGCTCTTCGAGGTCAGTCGTACTTGAAGAAGCCTTGGCCGGTCTTGCGGCCGAGCTTGCCCGCCTCCAGAAGCTCCAAGAGGCGCGGCGGCGGCGCCATCCGTTCCTCGCCCAGGGCCTGCGCGAGGGCATGCGATGCATGGACGTGGACGTCGATGCCGATCAGGTCGATGAGGGCGCAGGGGCCGATGGGCCAGTTCGCCCCGTAGGTCATGGCGCGGTCGACGTCCTCCGGCGTCACGCCCGCCTCGTCGATCACGCGCACGCAATCGTTCAGGAGCGGGATGAGGATGCGGTTGACGACGAAGCCCGGGGTGTCGCTGCAGGCGATCGGCTCCTTGCCGATCCGCTCCGCGAACGCATAGGCGGTGTCGAAGGCCTCGTCCGAGGTTCGCGCGGCGCGAACGACCTCGACCAGTTTCAGCACCGGCGCGGGGTTGAAGAAGTGCATCCCGAGCACACGCTCCGGATGCTCGGTCACGTCGGCGATTTCGGTGACGGACAGCGCGGAGGTGTTGGTGGCCAGGATTGCGTTCTCGCCGACGACGCCCTCGAGCTCGGAGAGGAGCGTCTGCTTGGTCGGAAGATCCTCGATGACCGCCTCGATGACGAGGTCGCAGCCCGCCAGCGCGCCGAGATCGGTGGTGAGGGCGAGCCTGCCGAGCGCCGCATCCTTCTCTTCCCCGGTCATGCGCCCCTTTTCGACCCCTCTGGAGAGGTAGTGGTCGATCGTGGAACGCCCGCGCTCGGCCAGCTCGTCGCTGACCTCCCGGCCGACGGTCTCGAAGCCTGCTTGAACACAGACTTGGGCGATGCCGGCCCCCATGGTCCCGAGCCCGACGACGCCGACCTTTTCAATCTCTATCAAAGCCTTTCGATCACTCCGGCTAGAGCCATGCCGAATCCGATGCACATCGTGGCAATTCCGTAGCGTGCCTGCCGCCGGTCGAGCTCATTCACGAGCGTGGCGGTGATCCGGGCGCCGGTGGCGCCGAGCGGATGCCCAAGCGAGATCCCTCCCCCGTTCGGGTTGATGTCGTCGTAGCGCTCCTGGAGGCCGGAGTCCCGCGCGAACTGGAGCACGACCGACGCGAAGGCTTCGTTGACCTCGATCACCGATATGTCGTCCCAGCCCAGCCCGGCCCTCTCGAGCGCCCGGGAGCACGCCTGCGGGTTGCCGTGCAGCATCCGGTGCGGGTCGACTCCCGCGAGCCCAAAGGAGACGAAGCGGGCTCTCGCCTCCAGGCCGAGCCGACCGGCCGCCTGCTCACTCGCGACCAGGACCGCCGCGGCGCCGTCGCAGATCTGGCTCGAGTTCCCCGCGGTGACCTTCCCCTCGGGAAGAAACGCCGGCGGGAGCGAGGCAAGCGCCTCGGCGGATGTGTCGCGCCGCGGGGTCTCGTCGGTCTTTAACTCGGGGACAGAGATGATCTCATTCTCGAACCGGCCTTCGTCGATCGCGGCCAGCGCGCGCCGGTGCGATTCCAGCGAGAAGGCGTCGAGCTCCTCGCGAGAGAGGCCCCACTCCTCCGCGATCACCTCCGCCGATATCCCTTGCGGGACGATCTTCCAGTGCTCGAGCAGCCTGTCCGAGAGGTCTCCCCCGTTCGAGCCCATGGGAACGCGCGACATCATCTCGACGCCCGCCGAGACGACGAGGTCGAGGTGGCCGGCAGAGATCGCCCCGGCGGCGTTGAAGTTGCCCTGCATGGACGAGCCGCACTGCCGGTCGACGCTCGTCCCGCACACCGTTTCGGGCCAGCCGGCCACCAGCGGAGTCATCCGGCCGATGTTCCAGCCCTGCTCGCCGATCTGGGTGACGCAGCCCATCTGCACGTCCTCGACTTCCCCGGGGTCGAGGTCGTGACGGGCGACGAGCCCGTTCAGCACCTGCGCGCACAGCTCGTCGCCTCGGATGCCTGAGAGGGCGCCGTTCCGCCTGCCGATCGGGCTGCGGACGGCATCAATGATGAGAGCGTCGCTAGTCACTAGCCATCGACGACAGCATAGAGTCGCCATTCGCCAGGAATGCCCTTCAGCTCGTGGGCTCCGCGATCCTCGAACACGAGCCCCGAGCCCGAAACCAGGTCCCTGACGGTGGAGGAGGCGAGTACCTCGCCCGGGCCTGCGAGCGCTGAGATGCGCGCCCCGGTATGGACCGCGATTCCCGCCACGTCTCCGTTGCGGAGCTCGCACTCGCCGGCGTGGACACCTGCGCGGATCTCCAGCGTGAGCTGACCCGCGCCGTCGCGGATTGCCTGAGCGCAACGGACGGCGCGCGCAGGCCCGTCGAACGTTGCAAGCACGCCGTCGCCCGTCGTCTTGACGTGTCGGCCCCGGAAGCGATCGATCTCCCGTCGCGCGATTCCGTCGTGTGATTCGAGCAGCGCCTTCCAGCGGCGGTCGCCGAGCTCGGCCGCCTTCTCGGTGGAGCCGACGATGTCCGTGAACAACACGGTTGCAAGCACGCGATCGGGCTCCTGTATCGGTCGGACACCCGTCAGGAACTCCTCGATCTCGTCCACGACCGAGTCGGCGTGGGCAGCCCAGAAGACGTGGTCGTCGCCGGGAAGCTCGACGAACTTGGCGCCCGGGATCTGTTCCGCGATGTAGCGGCCCTCCTCGACGTTCACATCGCGGTCGCCCGTGCAGTGCATGACGAGCGTCGGCACCTGGATCGTCGGCAGCACGTCCCGAACGTCGATCTGCGAGTTCATCCGCAGCATGGCGGCGGCCGATCCGGGACTCGCACTGCGACGAAAGTAGGTCGCAAGGTGACGCTCGAAGCGCTCGTCTCCGATGCGGCTCGGTGCGTAGTAGCCGAGATCGATCTCGCCCCACCCTCGCTCGATCTCGATCGCGGCCTCCTCTCGCTCCGCGGCGGTCGGAGCCCAGGGATAGTCCGCACTGCGTATGCGCTTCGCGTAAATCCCGATCGTCATCAGCGCGACCGTACGCTCCGGGTGCGTCGCCGCAAAGAGCACGCACATGTTCCCGCCTTCCGAGTGGCCGAAGAGAGCGGCCCGCTCCGAGTCGACGGCGTCCATCACGGCCCGCACGTCGTCCATCCGCTGCTCCAGAGTCGGCAGCTCGTCGTTCGGCACGCGGTCTGACAACCCGGTGCCGCGCTTGTCGAAGAGGATCAGGCGGGAGAACGACGCGAGACGATTGAGAAACCCCTCCAGCGCCGGCTCTTCCCACATCAGCTCGACGTTCGAGATCCAGCCGGGCACGTAGACGAGGTCGAGCGGGCCTTCGCCGACGACCTGATAGGCGATGTTGACGTCGCCGCTCTTCGCGTAGCGGGTCTCAGGCGGCGACGACGTAGAGCCTCCATTCACCCGGGACTCCCTTCAGTTCGTGGTCGCCACGGTCCTCGAACTCGATTCCTGAGCCGGCCACGAGGTCCTTGACCGTCGACGAAATCAGCACCTCGCCGGACTCGGCGAGTGCCGCCACCCGTGCGCCGATCGAAACGGCGATCCCCGCCACCTTGTCGTCGTGGAGCTCGCACTCGCCTGTGTGCACGCCTGCGCGAATCTCGATCCCGAGCTCGCGGACGTCGGCAACGATGGTCTGCGCGCAGCGAATTGCTCTGGCCGGCCCGTCGAAGGTGGCGAAGAAACCGTCGCCGGCCGTGTCCTTCTCCTCGCCGCGGAACCGTGTCAGCTCCCGTCGGACGAGGGCGTGGTGCCGGTCGAGCAGGTCGCGCCACTCGCGGTCGCCGAGCTCGGCTGCGCGCTGGGTCGAGCCGACGATGTCGGTGAAGAGGAGCGTCGCGAGCACGGTGTCGGGCACAACTGGCGCAGCTTCGCCCGCGACGAAGCGCTCGATCTCGTCGGGAATTTCCGGGGAGAGAAAGATGCCCCAGTAGTCGGTTCCCGAGACGGGGGCGGCCCGGGCTCCTTCGACCCGCGCCGCCACGTCGAGAGCGTGGTAATCCTCGACCGACCCGGGACGGTAGAGGACTAGGGTCGGCGCATGGACAGCCGGTAGGACCGGACGAAGATCGGTCTCCGAATATGCCCTGTTGAGCGCATACGCGAACGCCGGGCTGAGGCTGACCCGCAGCCAGTTCGCAAACCAGAGACGCTCCTCTTTCCCCCGCTCGTACAGGGTGGGGCACGCGACCTGCAGCAGCTCGTCCATGAACTCCTGCGTACCCCAGCCGTCGCGAAGACGGCCCATCATTTCGGACTCGCTCTCATCCGGTCTCGCATGTGGGTGGAAGAGCGCAAGCGCGCTCGTTCGCTCCGGATATGTCGCCGCGTACAGCAGGGCGAGGTCGCAGCCGTCGTGTGAGCCGAGCAGGACCGCCTGCCGCGAGCCGGCCGCGTCGAGGACTGCTCGCAGGTCTTCCATCCGGGTCTCGAGCGTCGCGAACTGGCCGTGCCGGTCGGAGACGCCGGTGCCACGCTTGTCGAACAAGATCAGCCGGAACGACTGCGCCAGCCGCTCGTAGAAGTCGCGCCAGTGCGGCGACTCCCAGGCATAGACGAGGTTGGAGCCGAAATCGGGGACGAACACGAGATCGGTCGGGCCGTTACCGACGACCTGGTATGCGATCGAGGCGCCTTCGCTCTTCGCGTAGCGGATGTCCGGCTCCATACCTGCAGTTTCCTAGACTTGGAGCATGGCCACAACCCTTGCCGACCGCAAGCTGCTGATCAACGGCGAATGGGTCGAGACCGGCGAGTGGGTTGAAGTGCGCTCCCCGTATTCGGGAGACATCGTCGGACGGGTCGCGAAGGCCGGCGCCGCAGAGACCGAGCGGGCGATCGACGCCGCCGAGGAGGCGATGCGCGAGCCGCTGCCGGCCCACAAGCGGGCCGAGATCCTCGTCCGTGTCGCGGGCGCGCTCGGCCGGCGGCATGACGAGGTCGCGCGGATCATCTCCGAGGAGGCCGGCAAGCCGATGAAGGCGGCCCGCGTCGAGGCGAGACGCGCGATGTCCACCTACACGTTCTCCGCCGTCGAGGCGCGCAAGCTCGCGGGCGAGATGGTGCCCATGGACGCCTCCCAGGCCGGCGTCGGAAAGCTCGCCTTCACGATCCGGTGCCCGATCGGCGTCGTCGGAGCGATCAGCCCGTTCAACTTCCCGCTCAACCTCGTAGCGCACAAGATCGCGCCTGCGCTCGCGGCCGGATGCGCGGTCGTCCTCAAGCCGGCCGGCCAGACACCGCTTTCCGCGCTCCTCCTGGCGGAGCTGGAGGAGGAAGCCGGCCTGCCGCCGGGCTGGCTCAACGTCCTCGCCGGCCCCTCGTCCGAGATCGGCGACGTGATCGTCGAGGACGAGCGCGTCAAGCTGCTGAGCTTCACCGGCTCGGGAGGCGTGGGCTGGGGCCTGGCCGAGCGCGCGTATCGCAAACGCGTGAAGCTCGAGCTTGGAAACTCGACGCCGGTAATCGTCTGTGCGGACGCGGATCTCGAGCAGGCTGCATCCTCGCTCGCGGCAAACGCGTTCTCCTTTGCGGGTCAGAGCTGCATCTCGGTGCAGCGCGTCTACGTCGAGCGCGCCGCCTACGACGACCTCGTACAGCGCTTCATCCCCAAGGTGGAAGAGCTCGTGGTCGGGGATCCCGGAGAGGAGGACACCGACGTCGGCCCCGTGATCGACGAAGGTGCGCGCGACCGCATCCTCGAGTGGATTCGCGAGTCGGGCGGCGAGATCCTCACGGGCGGCGACCTCCAGGGCGACCTGATCCGGCCGACCGTGATCGCGAGCCCGCCTCCGGACGCGAAGGTCTCCTGCGAGGAAGTCTTCGGGCCGGTCTGCACGGTGACGCCGGTCGACTCCCTCGACGACGCAATCCGCCTTGCCAATTCGACGCGCTACGGCCTGCAGGCGGGCATCTTCACCAGTGGCATCCGCACCGCGCTCAAGGCGGCGCGCGAGCTCGAGTTCGGCGGCGTGACCGTCAACGAGGCGCCGACCTTCCGGGCCGATCAGATGCCCTACGGAGGTGTCAAGGACTCCGGCAACACCCGTGAAGGCCCTCACTACGCCGTTCGAGAGATGACCGAGGAACGCGTCGTCGTCGTCGACCTCTAGCGCTTCGCGTTGAGGGTCGTAACACCGCTGTTAGACTCGCCCGCGGATGGCCGGCCCCTTCCTGAAGCGCTTTCAGAGACCACACCCGCAGCCTCCTCCGCCGCCTTCGAGCAGTGGTGACGCGCAGGCGCCTGTGGTCGCGGCCGAGCCTCCTGCCCGCCGCGCGCCCACTCCGGGTCAGATCCGACGCGAGCGCAGAGCTCTCGTGCGTGCGCGCGAGGAGCGCATCCGTGATCTCGGGGGCTTGTTCCTCGAGATGTACAAGCGCGGCCAGTTCAACCAGGAGCTCTACCTCGACCAGTGCGCGGAGGTCGTCAGCATGGAGGAGCGGATCCGCGAGCTGGACGGGATGCTCACCTCGGTCACCCGGATGACGCTCGCCGACGCCAATCGGTGCGCCTGCGGGGCCCCGATCGTCCCGGGAGCGCACTTCTGCGCGAATTGCGGGAGAGCTGTGGGCGAAGCTGCGGTCGTTGCCTGCGCCTACTGCGGAAACCCGCTGCCGGCGGACGCGTCGTTCTGCGCGAATTGCGGCCGTCCGGCCGAGCCTGCGCAGCCTCAGCCCCCGGCGCAGGAGCCCGCTTCGGCTCAGCCCGAGCACGAGGTCACCATGGAGGCCTCTGGGGGAACGTCCGACCCCTGGGAGCGGTAGTTCTTGCCGCCGACTCCGCAGGGCCCGCCTCCTCCTCCCCCCACATCGCCGGCCGGCGAGCCGCACATGAACGCGTGTCCCCGCTGCGGCACGCCTTACGAACCGCTCCAGGAGTACTGCCTTGCGTGCGGCCTGCGGCTGCCGTTCGCAGGTGGCGCAGTCTCGACCCTCGCGACGGCCTGGAAGAGCCAGGTTCCCTGGTATCCCGGCGACTGGATCTGGCCCATCCTGGCCTTACTCATGATCGCCGCCGGCGGAGGGACGGCGTCCTATCTCGTCAACAGGAGCGAGAGAGGCGGAAACAAGACGATTGTTGCCACCACCTCGTCGAGAGAGAACACGACCACAACCGGCGAGACCGGGACGGCGCCCACTACGACCGAGGGGTCCGGAACCGTCCCGACGCTCCCGCCCCCGTCACCGCCGTCACCACCACCGTCTCCACCCCCTTCACCGCCTCCGCCTCCTCCGCCTCCTCCGCCTCCGAGCGGTCCCACGAGCTGGCCGAGCGGCAGGCACGGCTACACGGTCATTCTGCAATCAATCCCCACGAGCGAGGGCCATGGGACGGCAGTTGCATTGGCGCGCAAGGCGATCAAGGGCGGCCTCAGCGACGTCGGCGTGCTCAACTCCTCGAACTTCTCGAGCCTCCACCCGGGCTATTACGTCGTCTTCAGCGGGATCTACGGCTCGCTCCCCGGGGCGCGTAGCAACCTCTCCAGCGCCGCGAGCAGCGGATTTCGAGGCGCGTACACCCGTCGAATCACTCCTTAGCGGTCGTCGCCGCAGGCAACGCGGGCCCCGACTTTGTAACATGCTCTCGGGACCGTTAGACTCAACGGTGCCCGAGCCCCACCAGCAGTTAACTTCCGCTTAACAAAGCTTCGCAGGGAATTAAGACGGAGGCGCCATACTGACCGAGATGGACGAGAGGATCATCGCGCTCCAGGCCCATATGTATCAATACTCCAGGGCCATCTATCGTTCCATCAAGGACCTGGTCGATCCCTACGCCGAGACCGAGGACCAGCTCGAGTCCCGGCAGGCGGTCCTCACGGCCTGCGAGCAGACGATGGAGCGGCTCGCGAAGGATCCTCACTACTTCGCCAAGCCGGACCGAGCCCTCTTCCAGGACATCCGGCGCTACTTCCCCATCACGGCTCAGGCCCAGGTGGCCTGGGCGGTTCAGGAAGGCGTCTCTGCGGCCGTGGCCTTCATCGACGAGCAGATCGAGGCCGGTGCTCTCGACGGCGGAGTTGCCCGCTGCCGGGCGACGACCCGTAAGGGCAAGCCGTGCCAGCGCACGCCGCTGCCCGACCGCGAGTACTGCCCTTCGCATCAGCATCTCGAGCGCGAGTCCGTAGCGGCCTAGCGTTCCTGGCCGGCGTCTCCTCTCGGCCGCTCTGGGTCGCGGTTCAGGAGCGCTAGGGTAGGCACGGCCCGTGTCGCACGACACCGACAAGCTCATCCGCCAACTCTCGCTCGTCGCCTTTCTGATGGCCGAGCGGCGCCCGCTCACGGCGCGGGACGTCAAGAGCTGCGTCGAGGGCTACTCCGAGATGTCCGACGAGGCATTCGCGCGCCGCTTCTATTCCGACCGGGCAGAGCTGACGAATCTCGGCGTTCCGCTCCATTCCCAGCGGGACGAGTTCACGGGCGAGGAGCTGTACACGCTCCGGGCCGACCAGTACTTCCTGCCGCCGCTCGAGCTCTCGGACGAGGAGCTCGCCGCCCTGCAGACCTGCCTGATACTTCTCGACGGCAAGTTCGCCTATGCGGAGCCGCTCCGACTCGCGCTCCAGAACCTCGCGCTGGGTCGCCCAGGTTTCACGGATCCCCCGAGCCGCGCAGCCGTCGCGGTCGAGATCAAGGATCCGGACTACTCGGCGGAGATGTCGACCCGGCTCGCCAAGCTCGAGTCGGCGATCTCCAAGCAGCGAACGGTCAAGTTCTCGTACTGGTCGATCGCAAGGGACGACGTCTCCGAGCGGACGCTGAACCCCTACGCCCTCCTCTCGGACAACGGCGCCTGGTACGTCGTCGGCCACGACCTCGACCGCGAGGACACCCGCACCTTCAGGGTCTCCCGCATTCGAGGCGAAATCCGTTTCGCCACCCGGCGAGAGCGAGACTTCCGTCCGCCGACCGAGTTCGACATCGACCAGTTCCGCGACCGGCCGAACTGGCAGATCGGTGAGATTCAGGGCGAGGCTCGGATCGAGGTCGGCGGAGACACCGCGTGGTGGGTTCAGCGCGTGTACGGAGAGAGCGGCCGCCTCGAGGACGGAGTGTTCATCACTGATTACGCGAACCTCTCGCTCCTTGCTTCCTGGGTCCTGCGCCAGGACGGCCGCGCCGTCCCGCTCGAGCCGACAGAGCTGCGCCGTGACGTTGCCGAGAGCCTTCGCCGCATCCGGGACAGCCACACCGGCAAGCCGCTCGAGCCCGCGGCGAAAGCTTCGCCCGAGGAGTCCGACGGCCCAGTCGAGCGAATCCCGGGCCCCGTTGCGCCCGAGCGCTTTGCCGTCCTGCAGTCTCTCCTCGCCCACCTGCTCGCCCGCTGCGGCGACGAGAAGAGAGCCGTGATCGATGCCTCCGAGCTCGTCGAGCGCTTCCACATCCCCGCCGACCAGCTCCAGGAGCACCTGTCGCTCCTCAACCTCGTCAACTTCGGCGGCGGGTGCTACGCCGTATACGCCGAGCTCGACGGGAACGAAGTGCGCGTCGAGAAAGAGCTGTTCGGGGACGCGTTTCGCTGGCCGCCGCGGCTGACGCCGCTCGAGGCCCGCGCCATCCGGCTCGCGCTCGAGTTCGTCGGGCCGATGATCGCGGCCGACGCCCAGACCCCCCTCGACCGTGTCCGCCGCAAGCTCGAGGAGACATTCGGGGAGTTCGAGCTCGCACAGACCCCGGAGCCGCATGTGGGCTCGGCGGAAGAACGGCTTGTGGCGACGATGAGCACCGGCATCCGCGACGGGCGTTTGGTCGAGATCGAATACCTGAAGGAAGGCGAGGAGACCCCGTCCGAGCGAACGGTCGAGCCGTACGCGCTCGAGCGGCGGCTGCCCCACTGGTACGTGCACACGTGGGACCGGACTGCCGACGGAGAGCGCAGCTTCCGCATCGACCGAATGCGAAAGGCTCGGCTCACCCGGGCTCACTTCGAGCCGCGCGAGGGATTCAAGCCGCGCGGCGATCTCCGCGACGCCCGACCTGCGCGCGTCTGGTATTCGCCGGAGATCGCGCGCTGGCGCATGGAGCGCGGCGATGCGTGGATGCTCAAGGACGGAGCCGCGCTGAGCGAGGCGCCGGTTGGCAGCCCCGACTGGCTCGTGGGCGAGATCTTCTCCTACCGCGGCGAGGCGGTCGTGCTCGAGCCGAAAGACCTGCGGAGCGGGATCGCCGCCCGCGCCCGCGAATTGGCGCGCGAGCTCGGCGTCTCGCGGTTACGCGTTCCGACCTAGGCGCGCGAGCGCCCACTCGGCGTAGTCGGCGAGCTCCGGGTCGTCGGCAAACGGCTCGACCGCGGCCTTGTGCTCCAGTGCACCAGCGTTGCCGAGCGCGATGAGCGCGTTCCGCTTGAGGTATTGCGGATCGTTCCTCGGAACGTAGAGACGGTCGTACCGGCGGACGAGCTCGTCGCCGTCGGCTTCCAGCCACTCGATGAGCGAGACCGTGGGCTCGGCTTCCGGTGAAGGCGACTCTCCTGATCGTCTCCCCTCCACGCCGCGGTTCCAGGGGCAGACGTCCTGGCATATGTCGCAGCCGTAGACCATGTCTCCGAGCTCGGCGCGGTACTCCGCCGGGATCGGGCGTGGCGACTGCGTCCAGTACGAGAGGCACTTCGTGGAGTCGAGCGTGCCCGGCTCGTCGAGCGCGCCCGTCGGGCAGGCTTCGATGCAGAGCGTGCACGAGCCGCAGTCGAGCTCGAGCGGCGCCGTCGCCTCGACGGCCACCTCGGTAACGAGCGTCCCCAGCACGACCCAGGAGCCGTGTTTGCGGGTAATCAGGAGCGTGTTCTTGCCGTAGAAACCGACCCCGGCCCGCGCCGCTGCCTCCCGGTCGACGTGCTGGTTCTCGTCTACGAGCACCCGGTACTCGCCTCCGAGCCGGCGGCCGAGCTCGTCCAGCTTCTCACGCAGCTCGGCGTAGTTGTCGCGCCAGGTGTAGCGTGCCAGGCGGCCCTCGCCGGGGCCGGGATCCGGAGCCGGCGCGTAGTAACAGAGCGCCGCCGAGACGACCGACTTCGCGTTCGGAAGCAGCCGCTCGGGATGGCATGACACTTCCGGCTGCGCCATCGTGAAGCGCATGTCCGCGAACAGGCCGCGCTCGCGCCGCTCGCGGATATGGCGCTTCGTCTCCTCGTACGGCTCGGCCGGTGCGGCTCCGACGACGTCGAGGCCGATCTCCTCCCCTAGGCGCTGGAGCTCGACTGCCCTCATGGGCCCATTCTGCATACGATCGCCCACATGAAGGCGGTGCGCATCCATGAGGACGGAGGGCCGGAGGTCCTGCGTTACGAGGACGCGCCCGATCCCTCCCCCGGCCCCGGCGAGGTGCTCGTGCAGCTCCGGGCGGCCTCGCTGAACCACCTCGATCTCTGGATCCGCATGGGCCTCCCCTCGGTCCTGAAGCCGCGCATCCTGGGGGCCGACGGCGCCGGAGTGCTGGCGAACGGGGAGCGGGTCGTCATCAACCCGGGTCTCGAGCACGCAGACGGCCGCATCACCGTCGTCGGGGAGCACATGGACGGGACGCACGCCGAGCTCGTCGCGGTCCCGAGCGAGAACGTGTACCCGATCCCCGACGATCTCAGCTTCGAGGACGCGGCTGCCTTTCCGCTCGTCTTCGAGACCGCCTACCGGATGCTGGTCACCAAGGCCGCGCTCGAGGCCGGGGAATGGATTCTCATCTGGGGAATCGGCGGCGGCGTGGGGACGGCGGCGTTTCAGATCGCCAAGGCGCTCGGCGCCCAAACCATCGTCACCTCGTCGAGCGACGCGAAGCTCGAGCGGGCGCGTGGGCTCGGAGCCGCCGCGGTCGTCAACCATGATTCCGGTGACGTCGTCGAGGCCGTGATGGAGGCGACGGAGGGGCGTGGTGCCGACGTGGTCGTCGAACATGTGGGCGAGGCGACGTGGCAGCGCTCGCTCCAGGCCGCGCGCCAGGCCGGGCGGATCGTCGTCTGCGGAGCGACCACAGGCCCGAACCCGCCGGCTGCGCTCCACCGGATCTGGTGGAAGCAGCTGACGATCTACGGCTCCACCATGGGAACGAAGGCCGACTTCGAGGGCGCCTACGAGCTCGTCACAAGCGGCCGGGCAAAGCCGATCGTCGATCGCGTCTTTCCGCTGGCCGACGCACGCGCCGCACACGAATACCTCGAGTCGGGCGCGCAGTTCGGAAAGGTGGTTCTGAGTATCCCCTAGCCGAAACCCAAGATGAATTTCGCATCCTCGGACATCTTCTCGGGCGTCCAGGGTGGATCCCAGGTGAGCTCGACCTCCACGTCCTCCACACCGGGAACGGTGCGGGTCATCTGGTCGATCTGCTCCTGGATCATCGGCCCGACGGGGCAGCCCATCGACGTGAGCGAGTGGATGACCTTCACCTTGCCGCCCTCGACCTCGACGTCGTAGAGCAGTCCCAGGTCGACGATGTCCATCCCGAGCTCGGGATCTTCGACCTGGCGCAGAACCTGAACGACTTCTTCCTTCGTCGGCATGGAGGCCAGTGTATGTCTAGAAGCCGAGCAACCGCACTTCCTCGCGGCGCTCTCGTGCGAAGAAGTGGATGCCGTCTACGAAGCGCACCCAGTTGCAGCGCGTACACATGACGAGTGAGTGCGTGCGGGCGCTGTCGGCCAGGAAACGAACGCCGCGGAGGAGATCTCCCGAGGAGACGCCCGTGGCCGCGACGATGATCTCGCCCTGGGCGAAGTCCTCGAGCCGGAACACCCGCTGGGGATCGTCGATCCCCAATTCGCCTGCCTCTTCGATCTCGCCACGCGAGGTGGGCCAGAGCTGAGCCTGAAGCTCGCCGCCGAGGCACATCAGTGCCGCCGCCGAGAGAACGGCCTGGCGTGTCCCGCCGATTCCAATGGCCAGATGGTCGTTCGTCCCGCGGATCGCCGCCGAGATCGACGCGGTGACGTCTCCGTCCTGGATCAGCTTGATCCGGGCCCCGGTCTCACGAATCTCTTCGATCAGATCGTGGTGACGCGGCCGGTCCAGCACGATCGCCGTGATGTCGTTCGGGTTTCGGCCGAAAGCGTCGGCGATCGCCTGGATGTTCTCGGCCACCGGCCGCAGGAGATCGATCTTTCCCCGGGCGAGCGGCCCGGCGGCCATCTTGCGCATGTACATGTCGGGAAGGTGCACCAGGCAGCCGGGCTCGCCGACGGCCACCATCGACATGGCGCCGTAGCCACCTCGCGCGACCACTCCCCGTCCTTCCAGGGGATCGACTGCAAGATCGACCGGATCGCCGCCGGCTCCAATCTTGCTCCCGGGCCGAAGCTCACCTTCCTCCTCGCCTCCGATGACGATATGGCCGCTGATCGGCATCTGCTCGAGGGCGAGCTGCATCCCCGAGAGGGCCGCCTCTTGGGCGCCCTCCTGATCCGCCCTGCCCAGCCAGCGCGCTCCTGCAAGCGCGGCCCGCTCGGTAACCCGCGCATAGCTCTCGCACAGGCAGTACCGGGACCCTTCGGCAGGTTCCGAGGAGGACGTGGCCGCGGCCGGCTCAGTCAGCCGGGACACGCCGCATCCTCTCCGCTCCTGCGAGGACCAGCTCCATGATCTGTACGACGCTGCGGTCGGGATCGTGGCTGTCGATGACCGGCACGTCGTGCTGCGCGGCCCGCTCCACGATGAAGCTCTGGATGGCCCGAATGTCCTCGAACCCTTCCAGGTAACGATCCAGCGGCCGCTTGCCGTCCGAGCCCATGTCGCGCACCCAGAACCGGCCGGCATGCGCCTGCTCGTCCTCGACCTTCAGCACACAGGGGACGAGCAGCGCATCCTCCACTCCGGACGGGAGCATTCCCGGAACGAGATGAACGCCCTCGAGCACCATCGACCATCCCTCCTCGAGCGCCCGCTCCATGGCGGCGGCTACGCCCACGAGCACGTTGCGGGTCTGCTCGAGAAATCCCGCAACGGCCTGGTCGGTCGCGATGCCCGTGACGGCCCGCCCCGCCTCGAAGCTCGAGTAATGGACGGACGGCATGAATTCCTTGGAGAAGAACGCCCGCATCGTCTGGCGGACGAAATCGGTCGACGTGACCCTGCTGATACCGAGCCGGTAGGCGACCTCGGTCGCGAGCGTCGACTTGCCCGTGCCCGTTCCACCGCCCACGAGCACGATGATCGGAAGCTCGAGCTGCCGGAGGTCTTCGTACTGCCTGAGCCGTCGCATGGCCTCATCGGACTCCTCTTGGCCGAGTACCGAGACGGCGAGCTCGTGAACGCGCTCGAGCTCGATGCTCTCCTCTCCGCGCTCTGAGAGGTCGACGTCGATCCGGCGGGCAAGCTCGTAGGCACGCACTGCGCGCATGCCCGTCGCGATCAGCGTGCGGGCCATCAGGCCCTTCGAATAGGGAATCCCATCCCCCCCAAGGGGAAGGGGATCGGTGTGGCGCTGGTGCTTCACGGCAGGCTCGGCTCCGGCACGCGTTCACAGAGGGCGCGGAGCTCCGCCCGCAGATCCGTTTCGCCCGGAAGGGGAACCACGTCGTTGCCGACGATGACCACCTCGATCCCGCGCTCCGCGGCACGCTCCGCCACCACGTCGATCGCTGCCCCCTTGAGCTCGACGAGATAGAGCTCCGCGGCCGTGCCGTCCAGATCGGAGCTCAACCGCGCGCGATCCGCGAGGCTGCCGAAGACCTCCACCGTCGCGGCGCCGTGGGCATCCCTGAGGTGCGCGGCAAGCACGGCGTGGGCGGCGGGAAGAGCCGTCGAGAAGAGCGCGACCCTGCGCCCCGCGACGGCAGCGAGCGGCCTGGGTCGCAGCTCCACGGCGACGATGGGAATGCCAGGCTTGACATCCGCGATCGCCTCGCGCATGCGGGCGGCGCGCTCCTTGTTCCCGGCCATCGTCAGCACGACGAGATCCGAGATGAGGATCCGGTAGGCGTTCAGATAGCCGGCGGCGACCTCGGGGTCCTGGCCTGCGTCCACGACGAGGACGCGCCTGTCCACTGCGACGGGCGGGATGGCAGCGCCGCTCCCCTCGAAGATGACGAGATCCGGTTCGCGTGCGGCAGCGAGATCCGCGCCCTCGACGACGTTCGAGAAGGCGGGCATCCCGGCCAGGCCACCGCCGCAACGCCTGCAGCCGATCGTGACGACCTCGGCCAGAGCGGCATCCTCGAGGTAGTCGGACGCGGCATGACGTCCGTGCCGGGACAGCTCGAGCAGCCGCTCGAGGCTCGGAGGAGCCTCGGCCACCTCCGGCTCGGGCGGTCCTCCTCTCCCCATCGCCACGATCACCACCTCGCGGTCCTCCGAGAGGACGCGCGCGGCGTGCTCGGCTACCGCCGTCTTGCCGACACGCTTGCCGGTGCCGATGATTGCGAGCGACGGCAGCGAGAACGGCGCGAACAACGGCGGATCGAACCGGAAGTCGGCGCCCACGTACGGAATCCCGTGAAAGAGCACCCGGCTTGCCGTCTGGAAGCGCTCGCGCGGTCCCAGCACAGGCTCGTCGGAGAGATCGACGACCACGTCCGGCTCGAGCTCGACGAGCGCCTCGTCCAGATCCTGGGCCCGCGGAACCCCGTAGTCCTCTCCGCCGCGCAGCTTTTCCGTCCCGCCGATGAGGTGGACCGCGAGGAAGTCGTACGGCAGGTTCTGGAGCGCGTCGCGCACGACCGGCGGGTAGTGCTCCCCGTCGACGATGGCAACCGCGCTCTTCACCGCGCGCTCACCTCCCACTCGATCCTCGCCGTGTGCTTCTGATAGGCGAGCGTCTCGATCGAGAACTCGATGATCTGCTCACGGCCGTGGAAGGGGTAGCGTCGCGAGATGTCGACGTGTCCGTCCTCGACCTCGATCACGTTGTAGCACTGGCGGCTGTTTCCCCGGACCCGCAGCGACGACACCGTTCCCGCATTCACGATGAAGATGTTCTCCAGTCGCCACGCGTAGGGCACGTGCTTGTGCCCCGAGAGCACCAGGTTGACCTTCGAGCGCTGGAGCACCTCGATCAGGTCGCCGGCGTCGTAGACGATGTTGCGCTCCCGCCCGGTGCCCGGCACGGGCAAGAGGTGATGGTGGAGGACGAAGATCCTCAGGTCGGCTGCCTCTTTGAACTGCTCCTCGATCCAGCCGTACCGGCCGCGGCCTATCTGGCCGTGGTCGAGGTCCGGCTCCGACGAGTCGACCGCGACGACCGTCACGCCGTCGTGACGCAGCACCGAGTTGCGCTCGCCGAAGAGCTCCTCGAAGTGGACGTACCCCACGTTGCGCGAGTCGTGGTTGCCCGGGATGACGACGAGGTTCTCACAGCGGATCTGGTCGAGGTAGTCCCTGGCCTCGAGGTATTCCTGCTTGAACCCGAACGAGGTCAGGTCGCCTGAGCAGATGACGATGTCCGGCCGGAGGTCGTTGATCTCGCTGATCGCGCGCTCCAGCAGGTTCGGGACGAAGTGAGCCTCGCCGCAGTGAAGATCGGAGATGTGCGCGATCGTGAGCACTGCGAACGGGATGGTACGTGCTCGCGGCCCTCCTGGACCATCCGGGGCCATTGCTACCCTTCAGTGCGGATGCTGCTGGAAACGCCTGATTTCCAGGCATATCGTGGGGTCGGCCAGCCGCGCTTCGCCAACAGAGCAGAGTTGGAGTGCGCGAAAATCCTCGACTTCTACGGCGTGCCCTGGGAGTACGAGCCACGTACGTTCGTGCTCGAGCGCGACGCCGAGGGAAATCCGGTCGAGGCGTTTGCGCCTGACTTCTATCTCCCCGATCAGGATCTGTACATCGAGATCACCGTGATGAAGCAGTCGCTCGTCACCCGCAAGAACCGAAAGCTGAGGAAGCTGCGACGCCTGCATCCCGAGATCCGCATCAAGCTGTTCTACAAACGCGACATCGAGCGTCTGGCACAGCGATACCACCTCGAGCTCGCGTCCTAGCGCACGCCGACCCACGGGTCGGCGATCTCTACCTCAGCGATGAGGAGATCCTGCGGCGCGTCGCGGAGCTGGCGGAGCAAATCGGCGGCGACTATCCGTCAGGCGGACTGCTGCTCGTGGCGCCCCTCAAGGCGAGCATCGTCTTCCTCGCCGACCTGTCGCGGGCGATCCGTGGCGAGCACGAGCTCGAATTCGTCGAGCTGGCCGGATACGGCGCCGGAGCCGCCCTCGGTGGGCACTCCAGGATCCGGCTCTTGAAGGACCTCGAGCGGAGCATCGACGGGCGGCATGTCCTCATCGTCGAGGACGTCGTCGACACGGGTCTCACCCTCAACTACCTCGTGAAGACGCTCGTGCTCCGCCGACCGGCCTCGCTTGCCGTGGCCACCCTCCTCGACCGCCCTTACCGCAGGCTGGTAGAGGACCTGCCGGTGCGGTACGTCGGCTTCACGGTTCCCGACGAGCTGTTCGTCGGCTACGGCTTCGACCTCAACGAGCAGCTGAGAAACCTGCCGGACATCTACCTCGTCCGCCCCATAGCCGCATAGCCTCTCGCTGGCTGTAAAAGTTAGACTAGACTAAACCTCGCTGTGATCGGCACGCGGGCAGAGGCGCTCGACCGGCCGCTCGGGCCCGGCGAGCGCGTGCTGCAGGGTCACCCGCACCGCTTTCGCCTCCTCCCCTTCCTCGGGCCTGCCTTCGTCGCCTGCGTCGCCTACATCGACCCGGGCAACTTCGCCACCAACGTTGCGGGAGGCTCCAAGTTCGGCTTCACGCTGCTGTGGGTGATCGTCGCCTCGAACCTGATGGCGATGCTGATCCAGATGCTCTCGGCCAAGCTCGGGATCGCGACGGGCCGCAACCTGCCAGAGGTCTGCCGGGAGCAATTCTCCCGCCGCACCTCGCTTGGCCTCTGGATCCAGGCCGAGGGGATTGCGATGGCGACCGACCTCGCCGAGTTCCTGGGAGCGGCCATCGGCTTCCACCTCCTGCTCGGGATCGATCTCCTTCCCGCCGCGCTCATCACGGCGGTGGCCGCCTTCCTGATCCTCGGCCTCCAGCGCTTCGGCTTCCGGCCCTTCGAAGCTGTGATCGTCGTCCTGGTCGGCACGATCGGCGTCTGCTACCTCGGCGAGCTCTTCCTGGCCCACCCGCCTCTGGGCACCGTCGGCATCCACGCCATCAAGCCCGAGTTCGCCGGCAGCGAATCGGTCCTGCTCGCGGTCGGGATCCTGGGCGCGACCGTGATGCCGCACGTCATCTACCTCCACTCCGCGCTGATGCAGGACCGCGTGGTCCCCGAGAGCGACGGCGAGGCCCGCCGGCTGATGCGCTACACACGGGTCGACGTCGTCATCGCCATGTCGCTGGCAGGGCTGATCAACATGGCGATGCTGATCATGGCGGCAACGGTCTTCTTCAAGAGCGGGCTCAAGAACGTGGACTCGCTCGAGGGCGCCCACAAGACGCTGGAGCCGATCCTCGGAGGTGCCTCGAGCGTCCTCTTCGCCCTCGCCTTGCTCGCCTCGGGCCTCTCCAGCTCGGCGGTCGGGACGCTGGCGGGCCAGGTCGTGATGCAAGGGTTCATTCGTCGCCGTATCTCAATCTTCGTCCGCCGTGCGGTGACGATGCTGCCGGCGCTCGTCGTCGTCGGAATCGGCGTCGACCCCTCGCGAACGCTCGTGTTCAGCCAGGTCGTCCTGTCCTTCGGAATCCCGTTTGCGCTCATCCCGCTCGTCCTGTTCACCAGCAAGCGCCGGATCATGGGCGTCCTGACCAACCATCCGGTCACGACAGCAGTGGGCTCGCTCGTGGCGGCGCTGATCTGCGCGCTGAACCTGTTTCTCTTGGCCCAGACGTTCGGGCTGATCTAGAGATAACCCATCGGATCGACGGCGTTCCCATTGACGCGCACCTCGAAATGGAGGTGCGGGCCGGTGGAGAAACCGGTGCTCCCGACGTAACCGATCACCTGGCCTTGCGAGACGTGCCCGCCGGTGACCGCGAATCCAGTCTGGTGCGCATATGCCGTCGAGAGTCCCCCGCCGTGGTCGATCACGGTCAGGTTTCCATAGCCGCCGAGCCAGGCGGCATAGATGACCGTTCCGGCCGCCGCCGCGTGAATCGGAGTGCCCTGCGGGACGCCGATGTCAATCCCGGGATGCAGGCCGCAGCTTCCGAGCAGGCAGCGGTAGCCGTACGGGCTCGTCACGGGACCGTTGACCGGCCAGATCAACCCGCTCGAGGACGGCGGGGTCGTAGGAGCTGGGGACCCGGCCGAACGGATCTTCGCCGCCAGCTCCGCGCTGACCTGCTCGAGCTCCCCAGCCTCTTGGAGGAATTCCTTGATGCTCTCGTGCGCGGCCTGGGCGGCTTGCTGCTTCTCGCCCCGCGCCGACGCGAGCTCGTTCTGCTGGGCCAGCAGCGAGTCGCGCAGCGAGCGCACCTGCGCGGTGCGATAAGCGATCACCCTCGTGACGGAGGCGACCTTCTTGCGCGTGTGCTTGGTGTGGACCTTGGCGCGATGGACTTCGTTTCTGGCCACGGTGACGGCCCGCAGAATCCGTTTGTCCTGTGCCGCGATATGTCCCGTCAGCTCAAAACGGTCGATCAGGTCGGAGAGGCTCGTCGAGGTGAGAAAGATCTCGATCGTGTCGGCGTTGGCGTCGGACTCGTAGATCGCGACGAGGCGAAGGCTCAGGCGGTTGACGGCGATCCGGTGCTGGCGGTGGAGGAAATGAAGCCGCTTCGTCTGGAGCCGGAAGAGCGCGTTCAACCCATCGAGCTGCTTCTGGTGGAGCGCCAGGTCGCGCTCCAGAGGCTCGAGCCTGCGCGACACGTCCCCGACTTGCTGCTCGAGTCCGCGGATCTCGGTCGTCGCCGACGCGATCTCGGCAGTGAGCGCCTGCTCCCGCGCCCGCGCGGAGGCAATCTTGCTGTGAAGATCCGCCAGCTGTTGATCGACCCGCTGCTTGTGCTCGGTGGGCCCGGTCGCGAGGGCAGACCCGGCGACCGCAAGCAGCGCAACGCCGAGGCACAGCGGCAGGAGGAATCGGCGCGCCATGCGGAGGGGTTTCGTCGGCGGGGCGGTCGTCCCTGCCCCGCGAGGGCCTATTCCGGCTCGCTCGGCGGGAAGGGCTCGGGGATGTCCGGCTGCGCGGGTGGGTCGAGCTCTCCCGGAGGCGGGTACGGCTCGGGTATTTCGGGCTGAGCGGGCGGGTCGGCCTCGCCGGGCGGCGGATAGGGCTCCGGCACCTCAGGTTGCTGCGGCGTCTCGATCTGCGTCGGCTGCACCTCG
>WNGB01003156.1_pt1 | contig 26148 bp, 17 predicted proteins | sample 5400681 | NCBI WGS metagenome assembly WNGB01 (sample SAMN13153367, study PRJNA577476) | soil metagenome | isolation source: 115 cm soil or saprolite under grassland replicate 2 | place: USA:California | collected 2016-06-15
TGCGCATGGGCGGCCGCGCGGCCGAGCAGCTCGTCTTCGGCGAGGGCTCGACCGGCGCCAGCAACGACCTGGCCGGCGCGACCGGCCTGGCCACGCGGATGGTGCGCGAGTTCGGCATGAGCCCGGCGCTCGGCCCGGTCGGGTTCTCCTCGGAGAGCCCCATGTACCTGGGCGGCGAGGAGGTGCGCAGCCGCCCCTACGCCGAGGCGACCCAGCGGGTGATCGACGAGGAGGTCGCCAAGCTCCTGCGGGCGGCCGAGGGCCGCGCCGCCGAGCTGCTCGCCAGCCACCGCGACGCGCTCGACCGCCTCACCGAGCTGCTGCTGGAGCGGGAGACGGTGGACGGCACCGACGTGGACGAGATCCTCGGCCGCGTCCCCGGCCGCGGCGCGCCCATCGGAGCGACCGGGCACGCCGCCGGCGCCTCCGAGCCGGGCCCGCCGGCCGGACCGGCGACGCGCTGAGGGCCCGGGGCTCGAGTAGCGAAAAGGAGGTCGCGCGATCCCGCGATGAGCATCACCACCCCCCTGCTCGCCACCGACCCGCGCCGGCTCGGCCCGTACGTGCTGCTGTGGCGCCTCGGTGGGGGTGGCATGGGCGTCGTCTACCTGGGTGAGGCCTCAGACGAGCGGCTCGTCGCCATCAAGGTGATCCGGCCTGAGCTGGCCGACGACCCGGTGTTCCTGGCCCGCTTCCGCCAGGAGGTCGAGGCCGCCTCGCGGGTGGCCGGCTTCTGCACGGCGCGGGTGATCGACGCCGACCTGGACGCCGAGCGGCCCTGGTTCGTCACCGAGTACGTGGACGGCCCCACCCTGCAGCAGGCGGTGGAGCGCTCAGGGGCGCTGACAGGCCAGGCCATGTCCACCTTCGCGCTGGGCGTCGCCGAGGCGCTCGACGCGATCCACGAGGCCGGGGTGGTGCACCGCGACCTCAAGCCGAGCAACGTGCTGCTGGCCCGCAACGCGCCCAAGGTGATCGACTTCGGCATCGCGCGCGCCCTCGACGCGGCCTCGCTGACGCAGACCGGCAAGCTGATCGGCACGGTCAACTGGCTCGCGCCGGAGCAGCTCCGTTCCGACCACCGGGCCTCGCCGCTCTCCGACGTGTTCGCCTGGGGCGGGCTGGTCGCCTACGCGGCGACCGGGCGGCCGCCGTTCGGGACCGGCCCCGCCGAGGTGGTCGTCCACCGCATCCTGCACGAGGACGCCGACCTGGACGGCATGGAGGACGAGCTGCGCACCACGGTCGAGCGGGCCCTCGCCAAGCACCCGGAGGAGCGGCCGAGCGGCCGCGCCCTGCTGGCCCGCCTGCTCGGCGCGGGCACCCGCAAGGCCGACGCCGCAGAGATGGCCTCCCGCGTGGTCAAGGACACCTGGACAGGCACGAACGCCTGGCAACAGGAGGCGGCCAAGGCCCTGGCCCGCCCGGCGCCCGCCGCCGCGGACCCGGCCAACGGCGGCGCCGCCGTGCGGGCGCCGAACGGGGCCGCCGTCAAGGCCACGCCCAGGGACGAACCGCCCGCCTCCTCCACCCCACCGCAGCGGCCCGTCACCGCCTGGCCAGCGCACGAGCAGCCCGCCGCCTCCACGCCACCCGCGCCGGTGGCCTGGCCGCCTCCTGGCGGCACGGAACGGCCGGCCGCGGCCACCCCGCCTCCCGCCGCCGTGCAGCGGCCGGTTACCGGCTGGCAGCCGCCGCGGCAGCCCGTACCGGCGTCGCAGGCCAGGGGGCAGCCGGCCGGCACGGCGCCGCCGGCCGCCGAGCGGCCGCCCGATGCCAGACCGGCGGCGGGCGGGCGTGACGGCGGCAAGGGCGGGCTGGTGGCCGACCTGCTGCCCGGCGGGATGGCCCGCGACCTGCTGCTGGTGTTCGGCTTCGCGATGGCGCTCGCGGCGACGCTCCCCGGCGTGCGCCCGGCGCTCGGCGCCCCCATCCCGGCGGCGCTGCTGATCCTGGTGGTCGGCGCGGCGCTGCTCGGCGCGCTGCGGGGCCTCGTCGGGTTCGCGCTCGGCGTGCTCGCCACCGAGGCCACCGTCCACGGCGACGCGCTGGCGTTCCTGAACCGCCCCCGCGCCCTCGCCGCCTACGCCTTCCTCGGCCTCACCGTGCTCCTGGTCGGGCGCGTGGCCGGTCGCGGCAAGCACCTGCGGCCCCTGCGGCTGGCGGTCGCCCTTGCCGTGGGCTACGGGCTGGTCTACGCGGGGCTGGCGATGGCCGAATGGGTGGCGAGGGCCGGCTCCCTCGCCGGCAGGCTGCACGTGGGGCTGTGACCTGGGGAGGCGCTCAGCCGGCCCGGACCTCGATGACGATCCGGTTCAACTCGGTGAGCACCGGCCGCAGCGGCGCCGGCACCACCGTGTCGGTGACCGTGACCGTGCGGCCCTGGTAGGTGAGAGCGTGCGTCGCCGCGGGGCCTCCGGCCGCAGACCGGGCCGGCCGGAGGCCCCGCTGGCGGCTCGGCTCAGCAGTTGGCCGGAGGCGGCTGCCAGTTGCCGTCGACGCCTCGCTGCGCGCCGCTTCCGCTTTCCGACCTGGTCATGGCCACCTCCGGCCAGCCGACCCGTGTTGGGCTCCACGTCGCGGCGGTCGCCAGGGGACGCGACCATATCGGGTAGTTAGCCGATGAATGCCGCTCTTGTGGAGATCTAGCACCTTTGCATCCGGCAATTCGGGTGTCAATTACTGCCAGGACTGTCACGTGATGACGCAACGGTGCGGAACCGTTGGCGCTCCGCGTAACGGTCGCCGACCATGGACGGCGAGCTATTCCTTCAGGGAGGCGCCATGCGCATCGAAGCGGCTCAGGGCGACATCACCAGGGAGCAGGTCGACGCCGTCGTCAACGCGGCCAATTCGTCGCTGCTCGGGGGCGGCGGGGTGGACGGGGCGATCCACCGGGCGGCCGGGCCGGAGCTGCTGGCCGAATGCCGCACGCTCGGCGGCTGCGAGACCGGCGACGCCAAGGCGACCAAGGGCCACCGCCTGCCCGCCGCTTGGGTGATCCACACCGTCGGCCCGGTCTGGCGCGGTGGCGACCGGGGCGAGCCCGAGCAGCTCGCCTCCTGCTACCGCCGCAGCCTGGAGGTGGCCGCCGAGCTGGGCGCCAGCTCGGTCGCCTTCCCGGCGATCTCCACCGGCATCTTCGGCTATCCCCCCGACCAGGCCGCCCGCATCGCGGTCGAGACCGTCCGCGCCACCAGCACCACCGTCGAGCTGGTCCGCCTGGTCGCCTTCGACACCGCCACCCTGCGCCACTACCAGGAGCTGCTCGCCCCCTGACGGCGACCCGCCGGCAGGCGACCGGGCTGCCTCAGCCCTCCTGGGTGGCGTGGATCCCGTCCAGTCCCAGGCGGTGGGCGGTGGCCGCCGCCTCCACCCGGGTGTGGACGCCGAGCTTGGCCAGGATGTTGCTGACGTGGACGCTGGCCGTCTTGGGGCTGATGAACAGCTCGCCGGCGATCTGCGAGTTGGAGCGGCCGGCGGCGACCAGGCGCAGCACCTCGAGCTCGCGCGGGGTCAGCCCGGCGGTGCTGGGGCGGGCCACCACGGCCTGGCCGAGCTGCAACCGGGCGCGGCGGGCGAGCGCCTCGACCGCGGCGCGCAGCGGCGCCGCGCCGAGCCGCTCGGCGCTTTCGTAGGCCGCCAGGGCCTCGGCCTCGGCCTGGTCGCGCCGCCCCTCCGCCAGCAGCGCCTCGGCGAGCCGCCAGCGCGACCTGGCTTCCTCGTACAGGTAGCCGTAGCCGAAGGCGTCGACGGCGTGCGCCCAGCGCTCCGGCGCCGGGTGTCCCTGCAGCCGCTCCCACTCCGCCTCGGCGCGGGCCAGCCAGGCCAGTGCCTCCGGGCCGACCTGGAGGCCGAGGCCGCGTGCGCGGTCGACGGACGACCGGGCACGCTCGAGCAGCGGGCGGCCCGCCGCCACCGCCTCGCCCTCGCTGTCCGCGTCGCCGCCGGAGCGGGCGCGCTCGGCCCGGTCGGCCTCGGCGGCCAGGCCGAGCGCGGCCGGCCAGATGACGCTCAGCATCCAGGAGTCACCCTCCGGTTCCAGCCTGGTCACGGTGGCGCGCGCCAGCTCGCTGGCCCGGTCCAGATCGCCCTGCCAGAGGGCCAGGTCGGCCTCGCAGCCACCGGTCAGGAAGGCGACGTAGGTGTCCTGCTCGCGCAGCGGTCCGAGCCGGGCGAGCCGCTCGGCCGCGCTCGGGTGGCCGCGGCCGATCTCCACGTAGAGCGCGACCGCGGACAGGGCGGCGGCCGCCGAGCTGCGGTCGTCGGGCGCCGCCGCGAGGCGCTCGGCCTCGTCCCAGGCTCCGGCCGCATAGAGCGCGATGATGCGCAGGAGCCGGGCCTCGATCCCCGACGGGCTCCAGGACAGGCCGGTCCGCTCGGCGAGCGCCACGGCCTCCGCGAGGATCGCCCCGGAGGCGGGCAGGTTGCCGTCGTCCAGCTCGACCCTGCCCAGGTAGCAGAGGGCCTCCAGCTCCCTGGGACGGTCCATGCCCGCGGCGGCCTTCTCGCGGGCCTGGTCGATCAGCGCGCGGGCGGCGTCGAGGTCGTCCCGCCGCCGTGCCAGGATCACCTGGGTGAGCAGGGCCTGTGCCTCGTCGGTGGCGCTGGCCGCCGCCCTTGCGACCGCCAGGGCCTCGTCGCACCAGCGCCTGGCCTCCTGGTCGCTGCGGAAGAACACCAGCACCCGGGCGAGCCCGCCCGTGACCCTGGCCCGCAGCGGCGTCGGCGGCGTGGCCGGCACCAGCTCGACCGCCCGCCTGGCGGCGGCCAGCACCTCCGGGCTCTCCTCGACCTCGATCAGGAACCAGGCGAGGCGCTCGTAGGCGACCGCCGCCCGCAGCGGCTCCGCGGCGGCGGCGACCGCGGCCACCGCGTCCCTGGCGAGGTTGGCGGCGTGCCTGGCCTCGCCGGAGTCGCTGGCCGCCTGTGCCGCCTGGAGGAGCAGGTCGGGGCGGTCGACGCCGGCGACGGCGGCGGCGTCGGGCACCCGCTCCCAGAGCTCGATGGCCTGGGTCAGGTGGCGGTAGGCCTCGGCCGGGGCGAACACCTCGCGCGCGTCGGCCGCCGCGCGGACCAGCGCGCCGAGCGCCTCGGGCAGGTCGTGGCTGGCCAGCGCGTGCCAGGCCAGCTCCGCCGCCGGCCCGCTCTCGGCCAGCACCCGCGCGTAGGTGGCGTGCAGCCGCGTCCGCTCCCCCGGCAGCAGGTCGCCGTAGACCACCTCCTGGAGCAGCGCGTGGCGGAAGCGGTAGCTCTCGCCCACCGGGTCGACCACCAGCACCTGGTCGGCGACGACCTCGCGCAGCCCCTGCTCCAGCTCGGCTTCTGGCAGGCCGGCGGCCGCGGCCAGCAGCCGGTGGTCGACCCGGCGGCCGGCGACGGCCGCCACCTTGAGCACGTCCTGGGCCAGGTCCGAGAGTGCCTCGACGCGGGCGAGCAGCACGTCGGCCAGGGCCACGGGCAGGGCGACGTCGGCACGGGCGGCGCCCGCGGCCAGCAGCTCCTCGGCGAAGAAGGCGTTGCCCTCCGAGCGTGCCAGGATGCGGTCGACGGCGTCGGGCGGCAGCCGCCCGCCGGTCAGCAGCTCCAGGTGCTCGGCCAGCTCGGCGCGGGTGAACGGGCGCAGCTCGACCCGCTCGAGGTCGGGCACGCGCACCAGCTCGGCGAGCAGCGGCCGCAGCGGGTGGCGGCGGTGCAGCTCGTCGGAGCGGTAGCTGGCAACCACCGCGACGCGGCCGGTACGCAGGGTGCGGACCAGGAAGGTGAGCAGGTCGCGGGTGGAGCGGTCGGCCCAGTGCAGGTCCTCGACCACCAGCACCACGGGTGCCAGCTCCGAGAGGCCGACCAGCAGCGACAGCACCCCGTCGAAGAGCTGTACCCGATCGAAGGCGTCGCTCGGCGGCAGGGCTGCGATCCCCTCCTCCCCGACCTTCGGCAGCAGCCGGCCGAGGCTCGGCACGGCCGCGACCATCGGGGCGGCGAGGCCGGCCTCGCCCGGTCGCCCGCCGACGTCGCGGAAGGCGTCGACGAACGGCACGTACGGCAGGCCGACGTCGCCCGCCTCCATGCAGCCGCCGACCAGGACGCGGGCGCCGCGCACCTCGGCCCGGTCGGCCAGCTCGGTCAGCAGCCGCGTCTTGCCGACGCCGGCGTCGCCGGCCACCAGCCCGACCGCCGGCCGGCCCTGCTCGGCGCGGGCGAGCACAGCGACGAGCCGGTCGAGCTCCTCGGCACGGCCGACGAACGCCGCGCCCGCGCTGATCCCCATGCCCGCCAGTATGGCCCCAGCCTGCGACGCCGGCACCTCGCTGCTCAGCCGTCGCAGCGCCTCCCCCCGCCGCACCGCTTGCGGCGGCGCGCGCCTATCCCTCGGGGAGCGGAAGCCGCACGGTGATGGCGGTGCCGTTGCCTGGCTCGGAGCGCACCCGCCAGGTCCCGCCGAGCATCTCCACCCGCTGGCGCATGCCGACCAGGCCGAAGCGCCCGTCGCGCACGTACGCGGCGATGTCGCCCGGGTCGAACCCCTTGCCGTCGTCGACGACGCGCAGCACCAGGCCGCCCGAGCCGTCGTCGCACAGCCACGCCCTCACGCGCCCGGCACCCGCGTGCCTGACGACGTTGGCGACGGCCTCCTGCGCCACCCGGTACAGCACCGTCTCCACCTCCCTGGGGAGGCGATCGGCCAGTTGCACGTGCAGGCGCACCGCCGCGCCGGTGTCGCGTTCGATCCCGGCGAGCAGCTCGTCCAGTGCCGCCGGCAGGCCACGGTCGTCCAACACCGGCGGGCGCAGACCGGAGACCAGCCGGCGCAGGCTCGCCAGCTGGCGGGCCAGGTCCGACTCGCAGCGGCGGAGCAGCTCCGCCACCGACTCCACCTCGCCCGAGGCCAGCCGCCGCCGGGCCTGGCCGAGCCGCAGGCTCAACGCGGCCAGGTGTTGCAGGGAGTCGTCGTGCAGCTCGGCCGCGAGCCGGCCGCGCTCCCGCTCGGCGGCCTGCACGACCTCGTGCAGCAGCTTGTGGCGCTCGCCGTCCTCGTTCAGGATCCAGGCCAGCCCGAGCAGCCGCCCGTGGTCGTCACGGACCGGGCCGACCGCCGCGACCACCGGCTCCCACCGCTTGCCGCGGCCCCGCAGCGGCAGCTCGCACTCGATCACCCGTCGCAGCGCGCGCATGCGCGCGAGCTGCGCATGGAACGCCAGCCGCCGGCCGGACGGGAGGAACACCGCGAGCGGCGTGTCCAGCAGCAGGCCGCGCGGCCGGTCGAACAGGACCGTCGCGGCGGCGTTGGCGTCGCGGATCACCCCGCGGTCGTCGGTGAACAGGTAGGCGTGCGGCACCCCGCGGAACAGTGCCCGCTGCCGGCCGTCACCGGGCTGGTCCGCGGCCTCCTCGGCGACCACGGACGGCACCACGGGGCGCGCATGCATGACTCGGCCCTCCGACGGCGATCGAACCGCCTCCACCCAACCCCCAGCAGTAAACACCCGAGAGGCACTATCCAGCCATGCCTTCCTTACTGCTCTTGCCGCCCGAATGGCAAACCAACCAGGAACCCGACAGCCGCGACCGCCCGGACCCGTGCCCGGCTGGCGGGCGCCAACGACGGCGAGAGCCCGGGCTCGTCTCGGAGACGGGCCCGGGCTCTGCGCCGGGTGGGGTCGCTGGCTACTTCCAGCCGGTGATGTCGAGGATCACGCCGGCGCCGCTGATGTTGTGCTGCACGCTGACGTAGAAGTGGCGGCCGCTGGCGTCGAAGATGCCGCCGGTCCACTCGGCGGTGAGGTCGTTCAGGGTCGCCACCCGGACGCAGCCGTCGCTCTGCAGGTCGGGGTCGGTCCCGTCGGCGAGGCAGTCCCACAGGTCGTCGTTGTGCGGACCCTGCAGCGGGGTGTTGGTCTCCGCGTCCTCGTGGATCACCCAGTTGCCGCGGTGGGGCTGGTAGGCGATGTTGTCCGGCATCGCGAAGGCCGGGCTGCCCTGCACCAACCGCTGCACCTCCGGCACGCCGGTGTTGGCGCCGGCCTGCTGCACGGTGCCGTCGCTGATGCAGATCGTCTCGCCCCAGAGCTGGTCGTCGGGCTCGTTGCCGGTGTTGTTGGCGCAGAAGCGGACCTGGGAGTGGGCCTCGGCGCCGCCGTCGATCTGGGCGTCCTCCGGCCGGTAGTAGCCGGTCAGCTTCAGCGCGGCGGCCTGGGCGCGCAGGTCGGGGTCGGCCGCGGCCGGGACCGGGACCCAGGCGCCGAGCCCGAGCTCGGTGCCCTGACCGTAGTCGGTTGCCCCGCTGCGAAGGCCGAGACGGAGCCCGTAGAGCTTTCCGGGCACCGCATAAGGGGAGTCGGCAAGCTTCGCAATCGGGCCGGCACCTGGGTCGCGCGGCGTGGCGGGAACGAACTTGAAGTAGGCGCCGCCGGCGACGCCGTTGCCTGGCCGGTTCTCGTCACCGAGGTAGGTCACGCCGTTGCCGTAGATGGCCAGGCCCTCGAACGAGAGCCGGCCCAGCGCCGGCCGGGCGGTCAGGTTGGCCGCGCCGCTGCCACCGCCGAAGGTGCCGGTGGCCCGGTCGAGGCTGACGCCGGTGGTGTGGACCGGGTCGAGCAGCTCGTACATGCGGCCGCCGGACGGCCCGCCGCCCGCCTCCTCGCCGAACAGGATCGTGCCCCAGGGGGTGCGGCGCACCGGGTCGCACTCGGTGGTGCCGGTGACGATGACCTCCTGGGCGCCGGTGGCCACGTTGATCCGGACCAGGCCGGGGTCGGTCACGTCCTGTTCGTTGCAGACGATGAACCAGGTCGGGTGCGCGTCGTTGGGCCACAGCGCGATCTGGTCGAGGTTGGGCGCGGCCACCCCGTGGCTCACCACCCGTACCTTCAGGCTCCTGGCGACGGTGGCCAGTTGCTCGGGGTGCGCGGCCGCCTGCGCCGCCGCGATGGACGCGGTCGAGGAGCGCGCCAGCGGCCCCTTGACCCCGTAGAGCTGTCCGGAGCGGTCGCGGAGCTGCTGCTGCACGAAGCTGCCGAAGTCGGTGAACGCGCCGGCAACGCCGACGGTCAGGGCCACCACCAGGAAGACGGCCGCGGGCACGGCGAGTCGACGTCGTCTCGTCACTCGGCTCCCCCTCATCTCACGACGGCGCGCGGCGACTCCCGCCACGCCTGGAACCGCAGCCGAGACCCTCCCGGAGCAACATGACGGCAACCTGGCGAACTCGTGACGGCCGCCCCCGCAACCAGGGAACGTTTGCCGACCGCCGGCGACCGGAGGGTCGCGTCGCGTAGTACGCCGCGAGTACTTCGCCGGATGAATTACTTTGGCGGAATTTGACTAGATCTGCGTACTTGGTAAGACTGTCCTCCCCCGGAGTGCTCGAGGCAGGAGCCTGCCACGCCGCCCAGCGGACACCGCTCAGCCCGCCGAGGTTCCCGTAGCCACACCTGTGTGCCTGCACACCTCACGAGGAGGGCGTGTCACGTGGAGCCGATCAGAAGCTGCAGTGAAGGGGCGACGATGCCGACCAGAGCCCGGCGGGTCGAGGCCGTCCGCACGGTGCCCTCGGCCGGCGGCGCGCGGACCGTCGTCACGGTACGGGCCAGGCTGGCCGCCGCGCGGCAGAAGCCGGGATTCCTGCGCCGCGCAGCCGCGGCCGCGGCGGTCGCCACGCTGCTCGCGCTCGGCGGCATGGCGCTGCTGTTGGGGCCCATCGCCAACGCCGCGGACAAGGGGACCGTCAGGGTCGTCGTCATCGGCGACTCGTTCACCAGCGGCGAGGGCGCCAACCCACACACCTTCCAGACCAGGGAGGTCCCGGTCAACGACGGCTTCGGCGGCACCTTCAACCAGCAGGTGGTCGACCCGGCGCACCAGTCGTCGACCGCGCCGGCGCTGCGCGCGATCGACCAGATCAGGGCGCAGAACCCGGACGTGAACATCGAGACCACCTTCGTCCCGGTCTCCGGGGCCACCCGCGACTCGCTGTACCAGACCACCAACCCGGGCACGCCGTTCGAGCAGGCCCCGCAGATCAACGCGGTCAAGGACGCCGACGTCGTGGTCCTCGGGATCGGCGGCAACGACGCCCGCTTCAGCGACTTCGCCAGGACCATTCTCGGCTCGCGGGAGGCGACCACCGAGGCGGCCTTCCCCGAGTTCCAGGCGCGAGTGCAGGACCCCGCCTTCGCCCAGGCGCAGGCACAGGTCTACAACGACGTTCGCGGCCTGATGAACCCGAACGGGACCCTGATCGTCACCGGCTACCCGCAGGTGCTCCCAGACAACGTCCCGACCACCAACACGCCGTCGCCGGTGAGCCAGCAGCTCATCAGCAGCCGCGAGGCCCAGCTCGCCAACCAGTTCGCCAACGACATCAACACGAGCGTCCGCAACGGCGTCGACATCGCCAACCAGACGCAGGGACCCGCCATCCGCTTCGTCGACCAGACCAACGCCCTGGACGGCAACCGGCTCTTCGACGCGCAAGAGGGCGTCAACGGCATCAGGCTCGACGACCGCCAGAGCTCCTTCCACCCCAACGACGTCGGCCAGCAACGTCTCGCCGACGTCCTGCAGCCGCATGTCGACCAGGCCGTCCGCGACACCCTGGTCAACCAGGGCGTGCTCCCTCCCCAGAACGCCGACCAGCAGCAGCAGCAGCAGAACGACCAGCAACAGCAACAGCCCGGCGACCAGCAACAGCAACAGCAACCGGGTGACCAGCAGCAGCAGCCCGGCGACCAGCAACAGCAACCGGGTGACCAGCAGCAGCCTACGGACCAGCAACAGCAGCAGCCGACCGACCAGCCAGCGGTGCCGCCGGCAGGCTCCGCTGGCGACCAGCAGCCTGGCGACCAGCAGCAGCAGCAGCCACCTGCGGACCAGCAGCAGCAGCCACCGACCGACCAGCAGCCACCTGCCGACCAGCAGCCACCTGCCGATCCGAATGCGAACGTCGTCGACCCAGGGTTCACGCCCGGGGGCGGCAGCTTCGGTGGCGGCGGAGCCACCGGCGACTTCAGCACCGGTGGCCAGCCGACGGACGCTGGGACGTTCACCGGTGGCGGCGGCACCTCCGGCGGCGCCGGGGCGACCGGCGACTTCTCGGGGATCGGCGACCAGACGGCCACCTCCAACCTGGCCAGCGACCTCTCCGGCAACTCCACGGGCGGCTTCGTCGACACCGGCACCGCCGACTTCTCCGGCGCGATCAGCGACTTCAGCGGCGGATCGTCGGCCGACTTCTCCGGCGGCAGCGACTTCGGCGGCGGTGGCGACTTCGGCGGCGGCGGTGGCGACTTCTAGCACCGCACGCTGACGCCATAGGGATCCGGTGGCCCGCGCTCAGTGCGGGCCACCGGATCTCCCTTGTGGGAGCATGCTGGTGCCCGTCCTGGCGTGAGCGCGGCGTGGCCGAGTCACCCGGCGGGGCCGGCCGCGCCCGCGCGGTGCGATGCTGGCCAGGGCGACTGGAACAATGGTCTCGATGGATAACGTGGACGCTCCGCCCGAGCCGGAGCTGCTGGCTTCGGCCCGCCGAGGCGACTCGGCGGCCTTCGAGCAGCTGGTGGCGGGCCACCGGCGTGAGCTGTACGCCCACTGCTACCGGATGCTCGGTTCGGTGCAGGACGCCGAGGACGCGCTGCAGGAGTCGTTGCTCGGCGCCTGGCGCGGCATCGGCGGGTTCGAGGGTCGTAGCTCCCTGCGCACCTGGCTGTACCGCGTCAGCACCAATGCCTGCCTGCGGCTGATCGCGCGCCGTCCCCGGCGGATGCTCTCGGCGGACCACGGCCCGCCGCGGCGGAACACCGACGATCTCGGCGAGCCGTTGGCCGGGCCGGTCTGGCTCGAGCCCTGGCCGGACGAGCCGCCGGCGAACGAGCCGGGCGGCGCCGACCCGGCAGCGAGCTACCTGCGGCGGGAGAGCGTCGAGCTGGCCTTCGTCGCGGCCCTGCAGCACCTGCCGGGTACCCAGCGCGCGGTGCTGATCCTGCGCGAGGTGCTGGAGTTCTCCGCCGCCGAGGTCGCGGGCATCCTGGACACCACCCCTGCCTCGGTGAACAGTGCGCTGCAGCGCGCCAGGAAGGGGGTCGACCAGCGGGTGCCGCATCCCGCGCAGCAGGCCGAGCTGGACGCCCTCGGCGCGGACGGCCGGCGCGAGCTGGTGGACGCCTTCGTCGCCGCCTGGGAGCGGGCCGACGTGGCGGCCCTGCTGGAGCTTCTGGCGGAGGACGCCAGGTTCACCATGCCGCCGCTGCCAGCGTGGTTCCTCGGCCGCGAGGACGTCGGCCGGTTCTTCGCCGAGCGGATGTTCGCCACCCCGTGGCGCTTGCTGCCGATCCGGGCGAACGGGCAGCTCGCCTTCGCCTGCTACCAGAGCGGTCCGGACGGCGGCCCGTTCCGGCTCGGCGCGATCAACGTGCTGCGCCTCCGCGCCGGACGGATCGTGGAGATCGCCGGGTTCCTCGACCCCGAGCTGCACCGCCACTTCGGACTGCCCGAGGAGCTGCCCGACGGCATGGATCGTCGCCCGGAGCGATGATTTCCGGCCGGTGGCGACTCTCAACCCCTGAGGCGCGCCGAGGGCGCACGCCCTGAGGGTTCCTCCATTCCGAAGGGATGTGCACTCCACCTCTCGCCGCCGCCCGACGTCTTCGAGAGCTGGATCGCCTCGGGAACCGAGTGGTTCGCCCGGGCAGGCATCGCCCACGCCGAGGCTCGAGCGCTCGCCATCACGCTCGTCGCCGCGCTGGAGGGGATGGCCTTACGTGACCTTGACGATGTCGGCGACTGAGGGAACGCCGCGTGAGTCCACTGCCACCAGGTAGTAGTAGCCCGGCGGGGTCAGGCTCGGGCTCATGGTCAGCGACCAGCCCGGTCCGTTCGGCGTGGTCACCGCGGTGAGGGTGAAGTCGCCCTCCGCCGCGCCGAACTGGTGGGTGGTGCTCACCAGGCGATGCACTCGCAGGTTCTTCACGGTGGCGCCGGCCGCCAGTCGCACCCCGATCGTGAACGGCTGGTTGTGGGCGATCGTCGCCGGCGCCGAGGTGATCACCGGCCGGTCGGCCACGTCGACGTACCAGGGCTCGAACCGCTCCACCACCCGCTGCACAGTGCCACGCCTCGGGTTCCCACCCACCAGGATCGCCCGGCCGGTCGGGTCCACCCACATGTTGGAGTGGTACTGGTGGGCCGCCGAGGTGGGCGACGACGCCTCGAAGCGGTTGCTGACCGGCTGGTACAGCTGCGTCGTGTACACCGGCCTGCCCTGTGGGTCCTGCCCGCCGGCCAGCAGCACGCGCCCGTCGAACAAGGTGGCGTGCGACAGGTACTTCCTGGGCCGGCTCAAGGGTGGCCCCGGCCGGTAGGTGGGGTGGGGCGAGGAGTACAGGTCGATCAGCGCGGTCGTGGCACCGCCGCCGCCGGCCACCATCACCTTGCGCCCCTGGGTGTAGGGCACGAAGAACGACGCCCCTTCGTCGCGCCGGTTGGTGTCCAGCCCGCCCACCGCCTGGAAGCCACCGCTCAGCGGCCGCAGGAACCCCACCCGCTGCGCCGACCCGCCGAACCCGACGCCGGTGAAGAACAGCCGCCCGCCGGCCGTCGGCAGCATGTGCGGATAGGTTGGCACGCTCAGCTGGTAGGGCGTGACGCTCCAGGTGCGCGTGCGGTAGTGGTAGACCTCCGGCTGGGTGTTGAGCACGCCGACCCCGTTGAGCCCGGAGATCACGAAGACGTCGCCGCTACCCAGCTCCGTGGCCGCCGGATACCAGCGGCCTCGGGCCATCGAGGCGACGCGCACGAACTGCCGGTTGACCCAGTCGTACTCGTAGCTCGCCCGCACCCCCTGGAACGGGTCGTACTGCTTGGTACCACCGGCCACCAGCACGTTGCCGTTCGGCAGCATCGCATGGCCACTGCAGAACATGTCGCCAGGAGTGGGCAGCTGGTAGGTGTTGCAGGTGTCCGGGTAGAAGAGGTAGCTCTGGAAACGGCCGGCCAGGAACTCCGCCTTGCTGTTGCCCGAACCCGCCATCAGCAGGACCGAGCCGTCGGGCAGCACCGAGGCGTGCACCGGGTTGAACCCCACCGGCAGCTGGCAGCTCGTCCACCGCCCGGCCAGCGGCCCTGCCACCGCCAGCCGCTGCCGCTGGGCCCGCGTCAACGGCGCCAGCGAGGCGTCGACCGCGCTCCGCTCATTGGCCTGCACGGCCGCGACCGTCTCGCGGGTGATCCGCTCGGCCTCAGTCCGACCCCGCGGCACCGCCCCACGCGTCTGACCGGCCGCCGGCACATGTGGCACAAGCAACGCCCCACCCACCAGCAGCGCCGTAGCAAGCACAGACCGCACCTTCACCGGCCCGCTCCACCGTCAACGGTCCCACCGACACCCGCATCCCGGGAAGTAGCTCGCAGAGCAAGCTAAACCCACCATAGTGTCGCGCTTTACGCTGGAAGGTGGCAAATCTTGACAATCTCGCGGTAGTTGGGACCGCGGCAGGCTCGAGACGACAGACCAGCTCCATCGGCGGTTGACGCCGGTGCCTCAGATGGCGTCGCGCCGGGCCGATGTTGTGGTCATGCGACGGACATCCTGGTTCCAGCTTGCGACTGCCTGTGCGGCCCTGGGCCTGGTGCTCGCCGTGTTCGGAGGGGGGCTGGCGGCGTCCCATCGCTCGACCGAACACGACCGGCTGGACCGGACGCTGGCCACCACGGCCGGGGAGAAGGCGGCGCTGGTCGACACCGAGCTCGAGCGGGTGCGGGCGCTGGCGCAGTTGACGGCACGGATCCCGCCGTTCGCGGAGCTGTACGCCGACGCCGGCTCCCAGGCGGCGGCGATCGCCGCGGTCGCGGGGCCGGGGCGTGAGATCAACGAGGCACTGGCCTACCTGTGGCGGCTGTATCCCGACCGGCTGGTGGAGGCCGGCTACGTCGACCGCGGCGGCGCCGAGAACGCGCGGGTCGTGCGCGGCGTGGTCACCCCGGCCGCGTCGCTGCGCAAGGACGTCCGGGCGTGGCCGTCGTTCGCGCAGGGCCTGAAGACGCCGGTCGGCCACGCGTGGATCAGCGCGCCGTTTGCGTCCCCGACCGCAGGGGTGGAGGTCGTCGCGGCCACCGCGCCGGTGGCCGTGGAGGGTCGGGTGCGCGCCTACGTCGAGTTGGAACTGTCGCTGGCGGCGATCCAGCGGGTGCTGTCGTCCAACGTCGGCGCCCAGACCAGCGTGGCCGTGATCACCCGGGCCAGCGCGACGGTGGCCGGCACCGGCACGCGGTTCAGCGCACCGCGCCTGCAACCCCGGGCGGGGCTCACCAGCGTGGCGGGCTGGCGGGTGGCGGTCCGACCCATGCCAGAACCCCCGGGCTCTGGCGGTGACTGGCTGCTGGTGGCCGCGGCCAGGGCGCCCACGACGCTGTCGCTGGCCCTCGCGCCCGCCCAGACCGCAATCCTGCTGCTGGCGTTGCTGCTGCTCGGTGTGGCCGTCGTCGGGTTCCGGCGGGCACGTGCCGACGCGGCCGCGCAGCTTGCCACCTCGCAGCACGCCCGCACCGAAGCCGAGCAGCGAGCCCGGATCGACGCGTTGACGGGCCTGTTCAACCGGCGCCACGCGATGGAGACCGTCGAGCAGGAACTGACCCGCGCCGGCCGCCAGGGCACCGCCGTCGGGCTGCTGGTGGTCGACATCGACTACTTCAAGCGCATCAACGACGCCCACCGGCACATCGGCGGCGACGCCGTCCTGGTCGAGGTCGCCCGCAGGCTCCAAGCCGGCGCCCGCCGCTGGGACACCGTCGCACGCACCGGCGGCGAGGAGTTCTGCATCATCGCTCCCGCCATCGACGCCGAGGCCAGCGTCGCCGAACTCGGCGAGCGACTCCGCCATGCGATCACCGAGCGACCCGTCATCGTGGAGGGCGTCGAGGTGCCGGTCACGATCTCGGTCGGTGCCGCGCTCGTCCACGACGGCCAGGTATCGGCTGAGGGCGCGGTCGACCGCGCCGACCGCGCCCTGTATGCCGCCAAGCACTCCGGCCGCAACCGCCTGTGCCGCTTCTCCCAACTGGACGAAGGCAACCTGGCCGCCGAGGACCCCGAGGACCGCCACAACCTCCAGGCCGTCGAGCAGACCGACTCCTCGACTTAGTGGCCTGTCTGTGAGGTGACTTGACGGTGGGGGCGGGGGACCTGGCCCGCGTTGCGCGTCTGGGGCGGAGGTCTCCGCACTGACTGTGCTCGCCCTGGCGGGCAGCTCCGGGTTGTGGGTGCTTCCGCTCGGCGGGCCGTGCCTGGAGGCGGTCCTGTCCGAGGAGCGGTGTGCGCTCAGGTCGGCTGCGTCTGTGCCGAATCGATACCTGAGCAGTTCACTCGGGGTCAGCGGGGGATCCCGGACCGCGACCCGCCGCGATCCGGACCAGGAGAGGGCCGCGTGGACGAGCAGGGGTCGAACGAGCGAACCATCACCCGGTTGGCGACCAGTGGGCTGGCCGCGGTGCTGATCGTGTTGACCGGTTTTGCGTTGTGGGCCGCCTACAGCACCAACCGGGCTGCCCGTCAGGCCGACCGCCTCAACCGCCTCAGCGACGACTACCAGCAAGCCCGCTTCGCAGTCGCCGCCGAGGAGTCGCTGGAGCGCAAGTACCGCCTGGAGCCAGGTCCCGAGGTCCGGCAGCGGTACCAGCAGGCCGCCGCCATTCTGCTGGCCACGCTGGAGGCCGTCCACCAACGTGGCGACCAGGCGGATCGGGCGCTGGAAGAGCGGCTCGACGCTCAACACGCCCGCTACCTGGACGCCATCGGGCGGATGTTCGCCGCGGTGGACGCCGGCGACACCAAGCGGGTGCTGGCCATCGACGAGAACCAGGTCGACCCCCTGTTCGGGTCGATCGAGGAGCAGGTCAACGCTGCCGCCGACGCCCACCACCAGGCGGCCCTGGCCGGGCTGGGTGCGCTGCGCCGCCAAGAGACCTTCGTGCTGGCGGCTACCCCTGTCGCGTTCACCGCCGGCATTGGGCTGCTGGCAGTGTTCTGGGTGCTCGTGGTCGGCTACCAGGGGCGCACCCAGCGCCAGGCAGCCGAGAACGCCCATCAAGCCTTGCACGATGCCCTGACCGGTCTGCCCAACCGCACCATGCTGCGCGACCGCACCGACCAGGCGATCCACCAAGCCGACCGGGAGCTGGTTCCGGCCGCGCTGCTGCTGATCGACCTGGACCGGTTCAAGGAGGTCAACGACACCCTCGGCCACCACTACGGCGACCAGCTGCTGGTCCAGGTCGGTGAGCGGCTGCAGGCGGCGCTACGGCAGGTTGACACCGTCGCGCGGCTGGGCGGCGACGAGTTCGCTGTGCTGCTGCCCCGCATCGAAACCGGCGAAGGCGCCACGACCGTCGCCAGGAAGCTCCAGGACGTCCTCGAGGAGCCGTTCCTGCTCGAAGACTTGGCCCTGGACGTGGAGGCCAGCATCGGCGTGGCCGTCTACCCCCAGCACGGCAGCGACGCCGACGAGCTGCTGCAGCACGCCGACATCGCCATGTACGTGGCCAAGGAGACCCACGCCGGGTTCGTGCTGTTCGACCCCGCCCAAGACCAGCACAGCCCCCGCCGGCTGGCGCTGCTGGGCGAGCTGCGCCGCGCCATCGAAAGCGATCAGCTGGTGCTGCACTACCAGCCCAAGGTCGACGCCCACAGCGGACGGGTCCTGGGCGTGGAGGCGCTGGTGCGCTGGCAGCACCCCGAGCACGGCCTGATCCCGCCGGGCGAGTTCATCCCCCTGGCCGAGCGGACCGGGCTCATCGGCCCCCTGACCCACTACGTCCTGGACGCCGCGCTGCGCCAGTGCCAGCAGTGGCGGCAGGCCGGCCACGAGCTGGCGGTGGCCGTCAACATCTCCGCCCGGCGCCTGCTGGACGTGGAGTTCCCCGACGAGGTCGCTAGCCTGCTGGCCCGCTGGGAGGTCCCGGCGCGGCTGCTGGTGGTGGAGATCACCGAGAGCACCATCATGGCCGACCCCGATCGTGCCCTGGAGATCCTGGGCCGGCTCGACGCCATGGGCGTGCAGCTTTCCATCGACGACTTCGGCACCGGTTACTCCTCCATGGCCTACCTCAAGAGCCTGCCCGTCCACGAGCTCAAGGTCGACCGGTCGTTCGTCACGCAGATGAACAGCGACAGCCGCGACGCGGTGATCGTGCGCTCCACCATCGACCTTGGCCGCAACCTCGGCCTTCGGGTGGTCGCCGAGGGCGTCGAGGACCAGACCACCTTGCAGGAACTGGACGTGCTCGGCTGCGACGCCATCCAGGGCTACTACGTCAGCCGGCCGGTCCCGCCCGACGACCTCATCCGCTGGCTCGAGCAGCACCAAGCGGCCTTGCCAATCCCGCAACCCACTCGAGCCAGCTCAGGCACGGGCCAGCAGTGAGCCGGTCCACGGACGCGACGGCGAAACGCCCAGTCCAGACTGAAACGTGACGAGCCGGCCCGTTGGTCAGCTCGTCATTCCTTCGGCGGGGTCGGTCGGCGCCAGCCGGTGACATGAGCGGGAACGGGCACGTCCGGGGCGAGTAGCGGGTCAGGCTCTGGCGAGCCGGCCGTCAGGCTGAGGGGGAGTGTTCCGGCCCAGATCGGCAGCTCGTAGTCCTCCTCCTCGTCCTTGGGCGGGCCGCTGCGGACCTTGGCCGAGGCCTCGGCCAGCGGCAGCGCCAGCACTGCGGTGGCGGCCAGCTCCCGGCTGATGCCGCCGCGAACCGCCTGGCTGCGGCCGGGGACGATGTGCTCCACCAGGGCACGCACGACAGCTTCCTTTTCCGCTGGGTCGGTGACTGCCCGGGTGCGGCCGTACGCCACCACCGAGCGGTACTGGAAGGAGTGGTGGAACGCGGACCTGGCCAGGACGATGCCGTCGAGCAGGGTGACGGTGACGCAGACCTCCACGCCGGGGTGCAAGCCGAGGCGGCTGCCCGTCGAGCCATGGAGGTAGAGAGTGTCCCCCACGCGGGCGTAGCCGGTCGGGATCACGCACGGCTTGCCGTCCAGCACGAAGCCGACGTGGCAGATGAAGCCCTCGTCGAGGATGGCGTGGACAGTGTCGCGGTCGTACGAGGCGCGCTCCGGGAGGCGCCGCAACCTGGTCCGCTCCGTGGGCGCGTACATCGACGACCACCTCCTCGCCTGTCGCCGTGCAGTGGAAACTTTGTTATAGTACAAAATTGTGAACGTACTAGAACGATATCACGTGTCCGGTGGCGGTGCCCAGGAGATCGCGGCCAGCGTCGAGGCGGCGGTGCGGGGCGGCCGGCTTGCGCCGGGCGACTCCCTGCCCACCGTGCGGGACCTGGCCGTCGAGCTCGGGGTCAGCCCGGGCACGGTGGCGGCCGCGTACGCGTTCCTGCGCCGCCGCGGCCTGGTGGTCACCGCCGGGCGGCGCGGCACCAGGGTGCGCGGCCGGCCGCCACTGCCGTCCCACCCGGTGCCGCCGCGCCGGCACGGCATCCGCGACCTCGCCGCGGGCGGCCCGGACCCGGAGCTGCTGCCCGCGCTCGGCCCGGTGCTCGGCGGGCTGGCGCCGGCGACGCGGCTGTACGACGAGGCGCCCAACCTGCCGGCGCTGGTCGAGCTCGCCCGCGGCCAGCTCGACCGGGACGGCGTGCCGGCGGGGCCGGTGGCGGTGGTCAGCGGGGCGCTGGATGGCATCGAGCGGGTGCTGGTCGCCCACACCCGACCCGGCGACCGGGTGGCGGTGGAGGATCCCGGCTTCCCGCCCGTGTTCGACCTGCTCGCCGCGCTCGGCCTGACCCCGGAGCCGGTGCGGCTCGACCGTTTGGGGCCGGTCCCCGCGGCGCTGCAGCGGGCGCTGGCCGCACGGGCGGTCGCCCTGGTGGTCACCCCGCGGGCGCAGAACCCGACCGGCGCGGCGCTCGGCGTCGAGCGCGCGGCCGAGCTGGGCGAGGTCCTCGACCGCCACCCGGACGTGCTGGTGGTCGAGGACGACCACGCCGGCCAGGTGGCCGGCGCGCCCTACCGCACCCTGGCGGAGGGCCGGCGGCGCTGGGCGGTGGTCCGCTCGGTGTCCAAGACGCTCGGACCCGACCTGCGCCTGGCGGTGCTTGGCGGGGACCCTGACACGGTGGCCCGGGTCGAGGGCCGTCAGCTCCTCGGGCCGGGCTGGGTCAGCCACCTGCTGCAGGCGACCGTGGCGGCGCTCTGGGCCGACGAGGCCACCGGCCGCCTGCTCGAGCACGCCGCGGCCGCCTACGCGGCGCGCCGCAGGGCCCTGCTGGAGGCGCTCGCCGGCCACGGCATCGCCGCCAGCGGTGACTCGGGCCTGAACGTCTGGATCCCCGTGCCCGAGGAGGCGCGCGCCGCCGCCGCCCTGCTCGACGCCGGCTGGGCGGTGGCGGCCGGCGAGCGCTACCGGCTGCGCTCCCCCACCGCCGTGCGGGTCACCGTCGCGACCCTGCGCGAGCCGGACGAGGCCGAGCGCCTGGCCGCGACCCTTGCCGGGGCGCTCGCACCGCCACGCCGTACCCACCCGGCCTGAACCTGCCCGAGCGCGCTGCGAGCTGTCCGACCACTGCCGTACCTTGGATGGCCAAGCTCGACCATCGGAGGTAGCAACTGGGCTACATGGCCACGCCACCGCCGGAGGGCCTGGCCATGGCCACCCTCCGGCGCATCGTCGGGCTGCTGCGCCCGTACTGGCGGCGTGCGCTGTTCGCCTTCGCGCTCGGCCTGGCCATGCAGGCCATCACCACGGTCGTCCCGCGCATCACCCGCACGGTGATCGACCAGGGCCTTACCCGCCGGGTTCCCGGCGTGCTCGGCCACGAGCTGGGGCTGCTGCTGGTCCTCGGGCTGGCCCGCTGGGCCTGCGGCGGCCTGCGTCGCTGGATCTCCGGTGGGATCGGCACCGACGTCGAGGTCGACCTGCGCAACCGGCTCGCCCGTCACCTGCTGGCGCTCGAACCGGGCTGGCACGACCGCGCCCAGACCGGCCAGCTCCTGTCCCGCTTCGGCGCCGACATCCGCTCGGTGCGCTACCTCCTCTCCTGGGGGCTGGTGTTCAGCCTGCTCAACATGCTCGTCCTGGTGATGGCGGCGGTGCAGATGTGGCTGCTGTCGCCGCGGCTCACCGTGGTGGCGATCGCCCTCGGCCCGCCACTGGTGGCCGGGGCGGTGCGCTACAACCGCCGCCTGCACACCGTCTTCTGGCAGGTCCAGCAGGAGCTCGGCGACCTGGCCACGGTGGTGGAGGAGAACTCGGCAGGCATCCGGGTGGTCAAGGCGTTCGGTCGCGAGGCCGAGCAGGCGGCGCTGCTCGACACCGAGGCGCGCTCGATCATGACCGAGAGCCTGCGGGCCGCCCGGCTGAGCGCCTTCTACAACCCGCTGCTGGCCGCGCTGCCGCAGGTGTCGCTGGCGGGGATCGTCTGGTACGGCGGCCGCATGGCCTCCCAGGGCGAGATCAGCCTCGGCACGCTGGTCGCCTTCACCTCCTACCTGGTCCTGCTCGCCTGGCCGCTGCAGTCCCTCGGCATGCTGTTCGGCTTCGCCCAGCGGGCCACCGCCAGCGCCGAGCGCGTCTTCGAGGTGCTCGACCGCCCGCCGACCGTCGCCGACCGGCCCGGCGCCGTGCGCCTGCCGGCACCCCACCCAGGCCAGCCGTGGGGCGCTCGGATCAGCTTCGAGGGTGTCCGCCTCGACTACGGCGAGGGGGGCCGGGCGGCGCCGGCGGGTGACGGGACAGGGCCGGCGCGGCCGGTGGCGCTGGACGGGGTAGACCTACTGATCGAGCCCGGCTCGCGGGTGGCGCTCGCCGGCGGCACCGGCTCGGGCAAGTCGACCCTGACCGCGCTGGTGCCGCGGCTCTACGAGCCGAGCGCCGGCCGCGTCCTGCTCGACGGCCACGACGTCCGCGACCTCACCCTCGAGTCGCTGCGGGGCGCGGTCGCCGTGGTGGCGCAGGAGCCGGTGCTGCTCTCGGCCACCCTGCGCGAGAACGTCGCCTTCGGCCGGCCGGAGGCCGACGACCGCGAGGTGCTCGACGCGCTGGCCGCAGCCGCCGCCCTCGACGTGGTCGAGGCCCTGCCCGACGGGCTCGACACGGTCGTCGGCGAGCAGGGCTGGACGCTATCGGGCGGCCAGCGCCAGCGGGTCGCCCTCGCCCGCGCCCTGCTCGCGCGGCCGCGGGTGCTGATCCTCGACGACGCGCTCAGCTCGGTCGACATGGCCACCGAGACGCGCATCCTCGCCGGCCTGGACGACGCCGTCGGCGACGCCACCGTGCTGCTGGTCGCCCACAGGCAGGCCACCCTGCGCCTGGCCGACCGGGTGGTGCTCCTGGACCGTGGCCGGGTGGTGGCCGCCGGCAGCCACACCGAGCTGGCCGAGCGCGAGCCGCGCTACCGCGCCGTGCTGGCCGGCGCGGCGGCGGAGGTCGACCGCCTGGTCGGCGGGGAACGGACCGCCGGTGTCTAGGTGGGGCGTGGCCGGAGCCGACCGGCCGGTCGGCTCCGGCCGCAAGGCGCGGGCCTGGCTGTGGCCGCTGGTCCGCCCGCACCGCGGCCAGGTCGCCCTCGGCGCCACGGCCGTGCTCACGCAGAGCGGCATCGACCTGGCCCTCCCCTTCCTGGTCAAGCTCGCGATCGACGACGGCGTGGTGCCGCACCGGCCCGCGGTGGTCACCCGGGTGGTGCTCGCCTACCTCACCCTGGCCGGGATCCAGCTCGTGGCCGGACGGGTCGAGGAGCTGTCGGTCGCCAGCGCCGGCCAGCGGGTGCTGTTCGCCGTCCGCCGGCGGCTCTTCGGCCACCTGCAGGCCCTCTCGCTCGACTTCTACGAGCGCGAGCGCACCGGCGGCCTGGTCAACCGCATGACCAGCGACGTCGAGGCGATGAGCAACCTGCTCTCCAGCGGCCTGGTCAACCTGGTGTCCAGCCTGGTCAGCCTGGTCGGGATCGTGGTCGTGCTGGTCCTGCTCGACTGGCGCCTGGCGCTGGCCACCCTGGCCGTGACCCCGCTGGCTTGGGCGGCGTCGACCTGGTTCCGCCGCCGCTCCGGCCCCGCCTGGCGGCAGGTGCGCGAGACCGCCGCGGTCGTCACCATCCGGTTGCAGGAGGCGCTCACCGCCATCCGCGCGATCCAGACCTTCCGCCGGGAGCCGACCACGCTGCGCTCACTGGCCGACGCGAACCTCGCCGAGCGCGCCGCCCACCGCCGCACGATCGCGCTGACCTCGGTGTTCTTCCCGGGAATGGAGTTCCTCGGGGTCGTCGGCACCGCGGTGGTCCTCGGCTTCGGCGGGCGCCGCGTGCTCGCCGGCGACCTCGAGCTCGGCACCCTGGCCGCCTTCCTGCTCTACCTGCGCAACCTCTTCGAGCCCGTGCAGCAGCTCTCCGAGCTGTACGACACCGTGCAGGCCGCCACCGCCGGGGCCGAGCGCATCGGCGCCGTGCTGGCCGAGCGGCCCACCGTGGCCGAGCACCCCGACGCCGTCGCCCTACCGGCCGCGCGCGGGGAGATCCGCCTCGACGCGGTCCGCTTCGCCTACCCGCGCGCCGGCGACGGCGCGCCCGAGGTGCTGCACGGCGTCGACCTCCACGTCCCCGCCGGCTCCACGCTCGGCCTGGTGGGACCGACCGGGGCGGGCAAGTCCACCATCGCCAAGCTGGTCGCCCGCTTCTACGACCCCAGCGGCGGCCAGGTGCTACTCGACGGCATTCCCCTCGACCGCCTGCGCCTGGCCGACCTGCGCGCCTGCCTCGGCTACGTGCCGCAGGAGGGCTTCCTATTCTCCGCGTTTTCCAGTAGTAGGGCCACCGTCGCCGACAACATCCGCTTCGGGCGGCCGGACACGACCCGCGCGAAGGTCGAGGCCGCTGCGGAAGCGGTCGGCGCGGACGATGTCATCCGGCGCCTCCCCCAGGGCTACGACACCGAGGTCGGCAACCGCGGAGTCCTCTTGTCCGCTGGACAACGGCAACTGGTCGCGTGCGCCCGCGCCTGGATCGCCAATCCGGTCCTGCTCATCCTCGATGAGGCTACGTCCAGCCTGGACGTGGCCACCGAGGCACGAGTGCAGCAGGCCCTACGGCGCCTCCGGCAAGGGCGCACCACCATCCTGATCGCCCACCGCCTGTCCACGGTGATCGAGGCCGACCAGGTCGCGGTTATCGAGGACGGCCACCTGGTCGAGCACGGCTCCCCCGACGAGCTGATCACTCGCGGTGGCCGCTTCGCCGAGTTGTACGACCGCTGGCTCACCAGCACCGCATGATCACCAATAGGTAGCTCAAGGCAACGTTATTACCACCCGCTACCACCCTCGTTCCATTTCCTTGCTGAGTCGCTCATCGACGGCGCGATGGCCAGAGGCTACGGTCGCATGGCTCCTTGGCCTCTGCCGATGGTGGGCGGGCTCTGTATAGCTCGTAGGATGAGGTGAGGTGACGTGTGAGCCAATGCGGAGGAGGTTACTGAGTTAGGGTGGAGCAGGACGATAGGTCCTCACCTGAGGAGCTTGTGCCGCTTACGGATGACGATCCTTCGCTGGCCCCCCCAAGCGGACAGCAGCCACTCTTGGTCGAGGCCCGCCCGCAGCTCTTGCCGATCCACGAGTTGACGCCCGACGACTTCGAGAGGCTGCTGCTCAGGGTTGCCCGAGAGGTCGACGGGCTGCGTGGGTTGCACAAGTACGGGGTCCCCGGCCAGCGGCAGCATGGCCTTGACGTCGTCGGCTTCGATGCGGCTGGAAGACCGCACGGCTATCAGGCCAAGCGCTACGCGAGCTTCACCGAGCGCGACCTAGCAAAGGCGGTCGAGGACTACACCCGGGGGGAACGGCCGATCAGGGTTGTTCGGCTGGTGATTGGGGTCGCCACGCTGGCGGAGCGGACCCAGATTGTTGATGAGCTTGCCGCACAGCGCGAACGCCATCCCGACCTCGAGGTCGAGTTGTACGACCAGCGGCGGCTGTCCGAGCTGCTGCGTGACCGGGCCAGCATCGTTCGAGAGTTCTTCGGTGACCTGGTTGTCCAGCGGTTCTGTCTCTCGGCGGAGCTTGGGGCGGCACCGGTCGCCAAACCCCCGTCGGACGCGGTGGCGCTCGCTGACGCGGTCATGCGAGGCCCGGTCCAGGCGGCCGAGGTGGCGGATGTGCTGGCGGCGGCTGACCAACGCCGCGACGATCAGCCGGAGGAGGCCGCAGCTGGGTACGCTCGGGTCGAGCAGGCCCTCCAGGAGCATGGGTTTGCCGCGCACGCATTGCTGATTCGGCGTCGGCGCACGGCTTCGCTGCGCAAGGCGAGCCGCTTGGACGAGGCGGCAGAACTGCTAGCTCTGCGTTCCGCACATAGGGCCACCACCTGCATGAATGCGCGTGGCGTCCTATGTCGACAGCGCGCTGAGCAGCAACGATGCGGCCATGTGCGGAGAACAGGGCTAGCGGCACCGCCGCCCACCTGCGGCGTCATCAGCTCGTAACGTGCGCTCACCAGGAAGTAACGACGGCGTAGCCGCGTGGAAACGGCGTTGCTGGATGCTCACTTGCGTCAAGCCCCCGCGGACTCTAGGAGCGCAATGCACTACCTGTCCGGTAGCACCGCACTGGCACTGGCCAGCGCCCAGGCGTCGCCAGAGGTCGACACCGGCAACACGGCCTGGGTGCTGGCCAGCTCCGCGCTGGTGCTGTTCATGACGCCCGGCCTGGCCTTCTTCTACGCCGGGATGGTCCGCGCCAAGAACGCCCTTGGCATGCTCATGCAGAACTACGTGGTGATCGGGCTGGTGAGCGTGATCTGGGTGCTGCTCACCTACAGCCTGGCCTTCGGCGTCGACTGGGGCGGCCACGGGTTCATCGGCACGCTTCGCTTCGCCGGCCTGGCGCATATGAACGAGCCCGTCCCCGGCTACAGCGGCCCGCTCGCCCAGTCGATCCCGCCGCTGGTGTTCGTGGCCTTCCAGATGATGTTCGCCATCATCACACCGGCGCTGATCACCGGCTCGACCGCTGACCGGCTCAAGTTCGGCGGCTTCGTTGCCGTAATGACGCTGTGGGCGATCCTGGTCTACGCGCCGGTGGCGCACTGGGTCTTCTCGCCCAACGGCTGGCTGTTCAAGCTCGGCGCCGAGGACTTCGCCGGCGGCACGGTGGTGCACGCCAA
>WNGB01004371.1_pt1 | contig 26145 bp, 25 predicted proteins | sample 5400681 | NCBI WGS metagenome assembly WNGB01 (sample SAMN13153367, study PRJNA577476) | soil metagenome | isolation source: 115 cm soil or saprolite under grassland replicate 2 | place: USA:California | collected 2016-06-15
GCGCGATCTGCCTGACGCTGATCGTCCTCGGACTGCTCGACAGCGCCGCGCTGGCGCCCATGGCCTCGATCGCCGCCGCCGCATCGCATTCCGGCGTCTCGCAGGTCGGCTTCGCCCTCGTTGCCGCCGCCGGTGTGGCGGCCGCTGCACTCGTCCTCTCTTTGCCTCGCATCGCCCGGCTCAACTTCGTCGGGCGCTGGAAGATCGGCCGCTGGCTGCGGGAGCACACCGCCTGCCGGCGCTCGGCCTCGCAGGCCTGGCTCCTGATCTCCGTCTCGTGGGCGCTGCGCGGCCTCGCCGTGTTCGTCCTGCTCAACGCGCTCGCGATCGGCGGCTCGTTCACGCTTGCGCTGGCCTTCCTGTGTGCGTCGGCCGCTTCGGCCGCGCTCCCGATCGCACCCGCGGGAGCGGCGACGCAGGCTGGTGCCGGCGCGGCGATCCTGATCGTCGGCGGGATCCCCAAGGGGGAGGCGCTCGCGTTCGCCGTCGCAGCTCAGGGCCTCGTCATCGTCGTCGGCGCCGTGCTCGTCGCGGCAGCCGGGATCTGGGCCCTCATCGCTCGCTTCCGGCCGGCCCGCCCGATTCTTACCTAGTTCTTATATCCGGGGTCACCACTTTCCAGGTACCTGTGCTTCGATGAGACGCGCTGCCATGAAGCCCGTCCTCGCCGTCCTCGTCCTGGCGCTCACGCTCGCTCTGGCGGCCGGCGCGAACGCCGCGATCATCACCTCCACCGACGGGCAGGGCAGGCGTATCACGTTCGACGTTCGCGCAGCGACCGTCGACACCGACTGGTACGCGTCGATCCTGCGGGCGACCGCACACGGCAACGAGATCAGCAACGTCATGATCCGCATCGTTCCCGACCAGTCGATCGAGACGCTGTGCGGGCCGGAGGCGGCCGCGTGCTACACCCGCAGCGGCGGCCGGCCGACGATCATGATCTCGGCCGGCAAGAACACCTTCATCGAGGGGACGCTGATCCACGAGTACGGACACCACCTTGACGCGTCGACGTCCGTCCCCGGCGTGCCCGAGCTGAACGGCACCCCCGCGTGGTGGGCTGCGCGCGGGATGGCCGACCTGTTCGCCAGCCGCCAGGTCGCCTTCGACTACTCGAAGGGCTGGGACCACAGCATCGCCGAGGTCTTTGCGGAGGACTATGCGTACATCCACGTCGGCCCGACCTACCACTACGCGATCCGTTGGCTGAGCCCACCCGACGACGCGCTCAAGGCAATGATGTTCGCGGAGCTCGGTACGCCAACGGCGACGCTGCCTGAGGCCCCGAACACACCGCTCGTCGTCAACCGTGTCGGAACGCTCGCGCCGCGCGGGACGAAGAGCGTCCCGTTCGGCTTGCTCGGGCCGGGCCGGCGCGTGACGCTGACCGCGACGGTGTCGCGCCCGCAGCGCAAGGGCGTGCGTGCTCGCATGCAAATCGTCTGCAACAACACCGTCGTCGCCACCCAGACCTTCTCCCGCCGCCAGGCGCAGCGGACGCTCGACGTCCCGAACCTCGGGCCGGCCGACTGCGACGCTCGGCTCGTCAGCACGACGAAGGTCTCGCTGAAGTACACGCTCCGCCTGCAACTCGCGGTCGAGGGCGAGGAGGGCGGCGCGCGCTCTTCGCTCGCCTACGCCGCGTAGGCCAGCCTCCACCAGACTAGGCTGCTGCGCACGCGCTGATGACGCTTGCCCAGTTGTCGATCACCGTCGCCCTGCTCGCGGGCCTTGGGCTCGTTGCGAGCAGGATCGGCCTCTCGGCGATCCCGGCCTATCTCCTTGCGGGATTGCTCCTCGGACCGAACGAGCCGAAGGTGCTCAGCCTGATCCGGCCTTCCGATGTGACGGACTTCGTCGCCGAGATCGGGCTCGTGTTCCTGCTTTTCTTCCTCGGGTTGGAGTTCACGCTCGGGCGGCTCGCCCGCAGTCGGAGACACGCGGTCGTGGGCGGGGCGATCGACTTGCTCGTGAATGCGTTCCTCGGCTTGGCCGTGGGCGTGATCGCGTTCGGCTTCAGCTTCGGCGCGCTCGTCCTCGCCGCGGCCATCTACGTCTCGTCCAGCGCGATCACCGTGAAGGGGTTGATCGACTTCCGTCGGCTTGCCGATGACGAGACCGATCTCGTGCTCGCGATTCTCGTTGCGGAGGACCTCGTGATCGGGCTCGTGCTCGGGTTCGCGTCGGGCGGCGGTGGGGCGACGGGGGAGACGCTCGCCCTCGTCGGCAAGGCGATCGCGTTCGTCGCGGTGGCGCTGGCGGTGTCGAAGTGGCTGAGCGGTCTGATCGACCGCTTCCTCGGTTTCCTACCGCGCGAATTCTTCCTCCTCGCGGTGTTCGCGTTTCTCTTCGGAGCGGCTGCGCTCGCCAAGGAGGTCGGCCTGTCGGAGGCGATCGGCGCGCTGATGGCGGGCGTGGTGCTGTCCGAGACCTCGGTGCGGGCGGAGATCGAGGAGCGCTTCTTCAGCTTCCGCGATGTGTTCGCGGCACTCTTCTTCTTCGTCTTCGGCCTCTCGATCGACGTCGCGAAGATCGGCAGCGTCGCGTGGATCCTGGTCGCTGCCGTTGCAGTCGCGTTGGTCGGCAAGGTGGGAAGCGGCTTTCTCGCCGGGGGCCTCTCTGGATTGACGCGGCGACAGAGCTTCAACGCCGGCGTCGCGCTCGTGGCTCACGGCGAGTTCACGATCATCCTCGCGCAGGTCGCGAGCGGAAACGCACAGATCTCGAACGAGACCCAGGCGAAGCTCGTCGCCTTCGCCGGCCTCTACGTCCTCATCTCGGCGACGGTGGGTGTCGCGCTCATGAAGGAGTCGAAGGCGATCGGACGCCGTCTGTTTGCCGCCTCTAGACTTGCCGCGGGAGCCTGACGTGCCTGTCGATCTTCAAGAGACGCGGCTTCCGGGCGTCGGCTCGAAGTTCACCCTGCGGCTCGACGCCGGCGGCCGGCTCGCCGTCATCCTGCACAACGACGGCAAGCGCGAGCTCTACTTCTTCCGTCACGCAGACGACGAAGAGCCGAGCTCGGTGATCACCCTCGACGACGAGGAGGCCCGCCAGCTCGGTGCGGTGATCGGCGGCGCCTACGAGCGACCGCAGATCGTCGAGGACCTCGAGATGGCGCTCGGCGAGCTCCAGATCGAATGGATCGCGGTCCCGGACGAGAGCCCCTGGATCGGCAAGACGCTCGCCGAGTCGGCCTTCCGCGCGAAAGCCGGGATCACCGTCATCGCGATCCTGAGGCAGCCGGAGCCCGTCACCGGCGCGCAGCCGACGGACACGATCCAGCGCGGCGACACGCTGGTCACTGTCGGCAAGGCCGGCCAGTACCCCGGCTTTCGCCGACTGCTCCGGGGCGACGCGCAGTAGCCGCGCGACACCACGGCGTCCGGAACCGTCTTGATCATGCGGGATATCGGGAGGAACCGGCTATCCTGGGACGAAAGAGCGCCGCATGGGGCTCTCACGCCTACTTCCGCGTCCCAACACACGCTCAACGTCCACTAGGAAGGGATCGTCTTTGGCCCGGGTCATCGCATTCGCCAACCAAAAGGGCGGCGTGGCGAAAACGACGACCACGCTGAACCTCGGAGTCGCCCTCAAGGAGAAGGGCCACTCGATCCTGCTCGTCGACCTCGACCCGCAGGGGAACCTCACGATGAGCCAGGGCTGGAACCCCGACGAGATCGAGCGCTCGATGTTCGACGTGCTCGTCCACAAGCTCCCGATCGAGGAGATCATCCGTGAGGCGGAGGTGGACGTCGCCGTCTCCTCGATCGACCTCGCGGGCGCCGAGCTCGCGCTGTCCTCGATGATCGGCCGCGAGCGGGCGCTCGAGAAGGCGCTCGTCACGGTCAAGCCGAAGTACGACTACATCCTGATCGACACGCCCCCCTCGCTCGGGCTGCTGACGATCAACGCCCTCGTCGCGTCCAACGGCGTGATCGTCCCGGTCCAGTGCGAGTACCTCTCGCTCCGTGGGCTCGTCCAGCTCGAGAACACGCTCTCGATGATCCGCGAGAACCTCAATCCGGACGTCGAGATCCAGGGGATCCTGCCGACGATGTTCGACAAGCGCCTCTTGCACTCGAAGGAAGCCGTCGACATCCTGAAAGAGAACTTTGGCGACCTCGTGTTCAAGACCAGGATCCGGAAGACCGTGCGCTACGCGGAAGCACCCGTGAAGGGGCAGTCCGTGCTCAGCTACGACCCGACGGGCGACGCCGCCGACCTCTACCGCGACCTCGCGAAGGAGGTGCTCAATGGCGCGCAAGCGCGCGAGCATGCGTGAGGGCCCGCTCGCCGAGCTCTTCAAGGCAACAGAGGCAGCGCAGCGGCAGCAAGAGCGCGAAGTAGCTCCCGGCGCGCCCGCGGAGGAGCCGCACGAGTCGACCGTCGAGCACGTCCCGACCTGGGAGGACGAGGTCGAGGCGCCGTCGCCGCCGCGCCCCGATCCGCAGCCTGAGCCGACGGAGCCCGAGCCGGTTCCCGATCCGGCGCCCGAGCCGGTGTCCACGCCGGCTCCGCCGACGATCCCGGAGCCGCCGGTCACGCGCTACTTCGAGCCCATGCGGGAGCCCGCGCCGCGCCTCCAGCACGCGCGCGTCGTCGGGGTCGGCGGCGCGGGACTGAACGCCGTCAACCGGATGATCGACGCCGGCATCAACCAGGTCGAGTTCGTCGCAGTGAACACCGACGTGCAGCAGCTGCAGATCTCCGACGCGGAGACGAAGATCCACATCGGCCGCGATCTGACGCAGGGGCTCGGCTCTGGATCCGAGCCGACGGTCGGGCAGAAGGCGGCAGAGGCGAGCTACGACCAGATCAAGCACGCGCTGCGCGGCTCGGACATGGTCTTCGTCACCGCCGGCGAGGGCGGCGGCACCGGCACCGGCGCCGCGCCGGTCGTCGCGCGCATCGCAAAGGAGCTCGGCGCACTCACCGTCGGCATCGTCACGCTCCCGTTCAAGTTCGAGGGGACGAAGCGGCGCGGTCAGGCCGACTACGGCGTCGACGCGCTCCGGAAGGAGTGCGACACGACGATCGTGATCCCGAACGACCGCCTGCTCGAGGTGCTGGACAAGTCCACGTCGATGCTCGACGCATTCAAGATCGCGGACGACGTCCTCCGCCAGGGCGTGCAGGGCATCTGCGACCTGATCACGCTCCCGGGCCTGATCAACCTCGACTTCGCGGACGTGCGCACGATCATGGAGGGCTCGGGCACCGCGCTGATGGGGATCGGCTTCTCGTCCGGCGCCGAGAACCGCGCCCGCGAGGCGGCCGAACGCGCCCTGCGCTCGCCCCTGATCGACACCGAGCTCGGCGCTGCCCGCGGGATCCTGCTCTCGATCGCCGGCGGCGACGACCTGACGCTGCTTGAGGTGAACGAGGCCGCCGAGGTGATCCGCCAGACGGCGACCGACGACACGCAGATCATCTTCGGTGCGACGATCGACGAGCGGCTCAGCGGCCAGGTGTGGGTGACGGTGATCGTCACCGGCGTCGGCGGCGCGGGCCGCCCGAGCCGGAGCCTCGTCACGGCGCTGACGTCGCCCGAGGACGAGCTCGAGCCGCCCTCGTTCCTGCGCAACTAGCTCGTTCGAGTGAACTTTGACGGGCACGGCGTGAGCCGGCGCCCGCGCGTGCATCTATCGGGACAGGTAGGCACGTCCCCCCAGCTGCGGCACTCCCACAAGATCCGCGCCGAAGCGGCCGGCGCGGATCCCTCCTAGCTCCCGCCCGGGCAACGCGTCTACCCTTGCCACATGAGAGGGGCAGTGGCAGGCGGACATCCACTGACCGCGCAAGCAGGTGCGCGCGTGCTCGAGGCGGGCGGCAACGCCGTGGACGCCGCCGTCGGCGCCGCACTCGTCTCCTGGGTGGCCGAGAGCCCTCTCACCGGGCCCGGCGCGGGCGGCTTCATGCTCGTGCACCGCGCGCGCGACCGCAGCACGCGCGTGTTCGACTTCTTCGTCGCGATTCCGGGCCTGGGCGAGCCGTCCTACCTGGCGAACATGGATTACGTCGACGTCGACTTCAGCGGCGGCTCGACGCAGCGCTTCCACATCGGGCCGGCGTCGTGCGCGATTGCCGGCGCGCCACTCGGCCTCGAGAAAGCGCACAGATCGTTCGGACGCCTGCCGTGGCGAGACCTCTTCCCGCCGGCGATCGAGCTCGCGCGCAACGGCGTCGAGCTCAACGACGGACAGGCCTACCTGCACCGGATCCTCGACCTGATCCTGCGTCACACGCCCGAGTCGTCTGCGGTGTACGCGAACGACGGCCGTGCGCTCGCCGTCGGCGAGACGTTGATTCAGCATGACCTGGCGGGCACGCTCGGGGTGCTCGCGGAGAAAGGGGCGGCGGAGCTCTACACCGGTGAGCTGGGCGACGCGATCGTCGACCACCTGCGGGCGAGCGGCGGTTGCTTCACGCGGCGCGACATGGAGGAGTACCGCGTCATCCGCCGCCGGCCCGTGCGCGCGAGCTTCTGCGGCGAGGAGTTCTTCTCGAACCCGCCGCCGTCACGCGGGGGCGTGCTGATCGCCTACGGGCTGCCGCTGCTCGAGGAGTTCGGAGTCGGCGAGCCCGGTACGGTCGACGCCATCGAGGCGGTTGCACGCGTGATGCGCGAGCAGGTTGACGCTCCGACCGGACGCGGCCTGCTGCGTGCGCTCGAGCTCGGCGGAGCGGTCGTGACGCGCGGCACCACGCATATCTCCGTGATCGACGGCCAGGGCAACGCAGTCGCGCTGACGGCGTCGACAGGCGCCGGCTCGGGTGTCGTCGTCCCTGGCACCGGCATCCACGTGAACAACATGATCGGAGAGTTCGACATCGCCCGGAAGCCGCGGCCCGGCGCCCGGCTCTCGTCGGGGATGAGCCCGTCGCTCGTGCTGCGCGACGACCGGCCGCACCTGGTCGTCGGCAGTGCCGGCTCGCTGCGGCTGCGCGGCGCGGTAATGCAGATCGTCGTCAATGTGGTCGGCCACGGGCTGCCAGTCGACGACGCGCTCGGCCGGCCGCGCGTGCACCTCGACGAAGAAGGGGTTCTGCACTGCGAAGGCGGACACGATCCCGCGGCGCTCGACGAGCTGGAACGCCGCGGCTGGAAGCTCACGCGGTGGCGCAACCGCAACCTCTACTTCGGCGGCGCCGCCGCAGTCACGCTCGAGGACGGACAGCTCGCCGCGGGCGGCGATCCGCGCCGCGGCGGCGCGGGCGTCGTCGTAGCATGATCGTCCGCCGCGCCGAGCCGGCCGACGCGCACGGTCTGAAGGCCCTCGGCGACGCCGTCGGCTCCGAGCCGGAGGGCTGGCTGGTGACGACGAACGGCTGGCGCAACGTCGCCGACGAGCGGCGCTATCTGCGCGCGATTCGCCGCTACCCGAACGCTGCCGTCTTCGTCGCCGAGGACGAGGGCGCGATCGTCGGTCGGCTCTCGATCGCGCGCGACCAGCATCCCGCGAGTCGTCACGTCGCCGACCTGGGCCTGATGGTCGCGGCGTCTCATCGCCGCCAGGGCATAGGCACAGCGCTGCTGCAGGCAGCGGTGCAGTGGGCGCGCTCCGGCGGCGTGCAAAAGCTGGAGCTGCACGTCTTCCCGTGGAACACGGCCGCGATTGCGCTCTACGAACGCTTCGGCTTCGTGCAGGAGGGCTACCGCAAGGCGCACTACCGCCGTGGCGACGACTACGTCGACGCAGTGCTGATGGCGCTCACGCTGGCGGACAGCGACCACTAGCCGGCGAGCTGCACGCCGCGCCGTTTCGGACCAGTTCCAGGGTCTGACCCTGGTTGTGCCGAAACCGTGACAGTTCATCAACAGGTGACCTGAGGGGCCAGGCCTAGGTCTGCAGCTTCAGCTCTTCTTCGCGGAGCCGGCGGTGACGTTCGGCCAGCATTTCCTCCTGCTCGCCGAGCCGCCGGTCGCGGTCGTCGAGCGACGCGCGACGCTGCTCGAGCTGCTCCTCCTGTCCGGCGAAGCGCGACTCCGCGGCGACGACGTGTCGCTCGCGGTCGGCGACGTCGACCTCGCGCGCCTCGACACGGGCGAGCGCCTCCGTCAGCCAGGCGCCGCGCTCCTCGAGCTCGGCGGCGTTGCGCTCGAGCTCCTGCGCCCGCTCGTCCAGCGCCTTGGCGCGGTCCTCGAGCCGCACGAGCCTCGCCTCCTGTTCGCGCACGTCGCGCAGCCGGCGCGCCAGTTCGGTCTCGCTCCGCGCCAGCTTGGCCGCACGCTTGCCGAGCCGCTCCTCGGCGGCGGAGTTGCGCGCGGCCGTTTCCTCGAGCTCCGGCTGCCGCGCCTCGAGCTCACGCTCTTTCTGCTCGACCGCGGTCACGCGGGGCGCGAGTGCCGCTTCCGCCTCGGCGATGCGCCGCTGTTCCCGCTCGAGCTCCGCGGAGCGCCGCTCCAACTCTGACGCCCGGACGTCGAGCTGACGCAACGCTGCGCCCTGGACGCGCTCCTGCTCGGTGATCTCGGTCGCCCGCCCCGCGACCTCGACCTCGCGTTCGGCGAGCGCCTCCGCGCGCCGCTCCTGAGCTTCGAGCGCAGCGCTCGCGGTGGCGATCCACTCGCCGCGCTCCTCGAGCTCGGCGCTGAGGACGCGCAGCTCGCTCGCGCGCATGTCCAGTTCGCGCTGGCGTTCGCGCAGACGCTCGGCCTCTGCTGCAACGCGTTCGACCTCGACGTGTTGGTCGCGCGTCTCCTCTTCGGCGAGCGCGACGCGTCGCTCGCGCTCCTGCAGCTCGGCCTCGGTCTCCTCGATCAGCCGCCGCCGTACGTCGAGGTCGACGCCAATTTCTTCGTAGCGGCGCGCGCGGGCGTCGATCTCGCCCGAGCGCCGCGCGATCGTCTGATTCAGGAGCCGCTCACGCTCGGTGAGCGCCGCCCACGCCTGCTCCAGCTCCTCCTGTTCTTCCGGCATTCCGCCAATAATGATTGAAAGCCACACCGCAAGTATCCGAGTTACAAATCGTCTACTGGAACATGGGAGGACTCGTCGCCTCGATAGTCCTCGCACTTGCGGCGCCAGGTCCAGCGTGCGGTGGCGGCAAACCGGTGATCGCGGTCTCGTACGGCGTGCAAAACGACGTCGATACCGGGATCAAAGGCAACAACTGGGCGTTCGACTCCTACACGCGCGCGGTACGCGTCTGGCGCAGGTCGCCGGGTAGGTTCTGCTCCGTCAGCACCTACACCGGCCAGTTCGCCTCGATCGAAGGGCCGAGCCCGGGCGGGAAGTGGCAGCTGCCGGCGGGAATCCGCGGCACCTTCGCAGGTGCGTCGGTGACGACGTTCCGCGGCCGGCTGGCCCCAAGCGGCGGCGCGCCGGTACGCGGCTTTCTCGGCGTGAAGGACTTCGCCTGTTCGAGTGCAGACATCAAGGGCCGATGCACCGGCACGTGGGACTGGCTGCGCGACTACTTCACCGGCGTCGCCGGTTTCCGCTACTCCCGCTACGAGTTCCGGTACCACGCAACGGAGAACGGCACGGGCACGTTCGCCGACAAGCTCGCCGGCGGCAAGATCCACTACACCGGCGACATCAAGCCGGCGAAGCCGAAGAATCCCTAGAACGCAAAGCGGCGCGCAGCGGTAGCTTCCCGAACGGTGGATGTGCGGCGCGCGAGCCGTCTGGGGCCGATCGTGGCGCTCTGGCTGGCACTCGGGACCGGCCTGGCGGTCATCACCACGCAGGTCGTCGACTGGTACGTGATGACCGACGAGCTCCTCTACGAGCGGCTCGCGATCAGCATCGGGACGCTCCATTCACCGCTTCCCCACGTCCACGGCGAGCTGATCGCGAACGTCAATCAGCTCTACCCGCTCCTCCTCGCGCCGCTCTTCGACGGGCGGCTCGTCCCGTCGGCTCTTCGCGACGCTCACGTCTTGAACGCCTTCGTGATGAGCTCCGCCTGCATTCCCGCGTTCTTGCTTGCGCGCCGGGTGTTGCACGGGAGCCGGCTCGCCTACGCCGCCGCGGCCCTGACCGTCTGCATCCCCTGGATCGCTCTTTCTTCGTTCCTGATGACAGAGGCCGTTGCCTATCCGGTCTTCCTTTGGGCGATCCTCGCGCTGTACAACGCGACGGTGTCGCCGCGCGCGCGGAACGACGTGCTGTTGCTCATCGCCCTCGGAGTCGCGATTCTGGCGCGGACTCAATTCGCCGTCTTGCTGGTCGTTGTTCCGCTCGCGTTGCTGCTGGACCGGTTCTCGCTTCGCCTGCTCCTGTCTCGACACCGAGTGCTCGCGCTCTCCTACGCCGCCCTGGGAGTAACTGCACTCGCTCTGCTTGCGTTCGGCCAGCTTTCGCGCGCGCTCGGCACCTACTCCGTTACGGCCGAGGGAAATCTCGTCCCGAGCGGGATGCCGCGCTCGCTGCTCGAGCATCTGGCCCCACTCGGGCTCGGGCTCGGAATCGTGCCCTTCGTTCTCGGCGTTGCCTGGCTCCTGACGCCGCTCGTCAAGGGGCGGACGCCCGAGCAGCACGCCTTCGCAAGTGTCGCCCTCGTCACCATTGTCGCGCTGCTGTTCGAGGTCACCTCGTACGACCTGCGCTTCGGGGCCGGCCGCCTCCACGACCGCTATCTCTTCTACATCGTCCCGCTGATCCTGATCGCGTTCACGGCGAGGCTGCTCGAAAGAGCGTGGGCGCGCTGGACGGTCATCGCGGCGGGGGCTTTGCTCGCGATGGCGTTCGCGTTCATGCCTGTCGTCAGCTACCAGAAGTTCAACGTCGATTCGCCCGTCGCGCTGCTGAACGACCCGCTACTCGATCTGGCCGGGTCGGCCCAGACGGCGCAGCTCCTGCTCGCCTTCGTGACGATCGTCGCGGTACTGCTCTTGCTCGCGGGCCGGCGTGTCGCCGTCCTGCTTGCCGGGCTCGCAATCCTTGCGGCGCCCGCGCAGAGCGGGGCGGCCTTCGGCAGGCTCTTCGCACACGACGGGACGAGCGGCCGCCCGCTCACGGTCGACCAGAGCGTCGTCTTCGACTGGCTCGACCGCAAGCTCGGGACGAATGCGAGCGTGACGATGATCCCGTACCCAATCCTGTACGGGAACTACTGGGAGAACGTCGCCTACTGGTGGAACGTCGAGTTCTGGAATGCGTCGGTTCGACGCGCGGCGGTCTACGAAGGAGCATTCACCGGCACGCCCGAGACGTTCCCGACGATCGCCCTCGCGTTCGACCGCACGACGGGCCGCGCAAACGTGTCGCCGGGCGGCTTCGTCGTCCAGGGGGTCTCGGAGACCAGATTCCAGCTTGCCGGCCAGGGGTTAGGCGAGGACCGAGGCGCTGTGTTGCTCCAGCCCGACCGGCCGTGGCGCGCTGACTGGCTGGCCTTCGACCTCTATCGCGACGGCTGGACGATCCCAAAAGTGGACGGGACGATCAGGATCTTCGCCACACCGGGCCAGACCCAGACGCAGAAGCGCTACCTCACCGTCTCGGTGCGGGCCCCGCGCGACGTCCCGCCGCGGAGCTTCACCGTCCGTTCGAACGCCGACGATTGGCGCGGTGAGGCCGACGCACACGGCACGAGCGACCAGATCGCCGCGTGCGTGCCGCCGCACGGCTACGCGGACGTGCGCGTCAGCGCGCCGCGCTACTCGCCGATCTACGGCGACCCGCGGAGCGAGCAGTCGTTCGTCAGTTACGCGCGTTCGGGCGGCGTGCTCGTGACGGGAATCGCGCTCGCGGACGAGGTCGGCCCGTGCTGAGCCGTTCCTCTAGTCCCGCTTGTCTCCGAGATCCTCGCGGGGATCCCACGAGCGGCTCCGCGTGCCGGACTTCGCGAGCCCGCGGCTGAGCATGTAGAAGACGCTCGCGATCGTCGCCCACTGCCAGAAGAAGCGGGCGTCGATGCTCGGGGACGTGCTGGCCGCGATCCCGAGCCCCATCAGCAAGAGCAGGAAGACGAGGAACTCGCTCGTGACGAAGAACGGTCTCGTCTCGCTGTCGTGAACGTGCCGCGGTGGAGCAGCCCAACGGGATCGCCAGGCCGTGCCACGCTCGTAACGGTCGCCCGTTTGTGTCGCCATGGTTCGCCTCCCTGTCGCGATTGACAGTGCTCCGGTTCCATGTTTGACGGGCGTGAAACCGGCTACGAGGGGGTCATGGGATTGCTATGGGTACTCGTGCTGCTGCTGGTCATCTTCGCGCTGGTCGGCGGCGTCGCAGTCAACAACTGGCTACTGCTGATTCTCGTCATCGCGCTGGTCCTGGCCCTCGTCGGCTACGCCTAGGATCCACGCGAGCAACGCCGAGTAATCGCGATCGCCCCACGAGGCGTCGTCGGCGTCTGCGAGCCAGGAACGTCCGGCTTGCGCAAGTCGCAGCTCGGGCGCGGCCGCGGTGACGAGGTCTGCGTCCTTGCGTGCGAGCGAGAGCGGAAAACGCGGCGGATAGTCGTTCGCCTCGAGCGCTGGGCGCCGGCGTTCGGCCGGCTGGGCGAGCGCCGTCGTGGCGAGCACCTCGAACGTCGCATCGCGTGAGAGCCCGAACCGATCGGCGAGCCTGAGCGCCTCGCCGAGCATAGCGATCGTGCCGAACAGAGTTGAGTTGGCGACGAGCTTCGCGCTCGCGCCAGCACCGAGCTCACCGACGTGGTGCACGGAACCGAGCGTCGCGAGCAGCGGCTCGTGCTGTTCGAACAGCTCCCGTCGGCCGCCGACGAAGACGTGCAGCGTTCCCTGTTCCACTTCCGAGCGGCTGCCGAGCACCGGCGCGTCGAGCATCGTCGGAACGGTCTTCGCCAGCTCGTGGATCGCGTCAGGCCCGACCGTCGACATCTCGATCAACACCTTCGGCTCGATGCCTTTCGTCACCTCGCGCAAGGCCTGAGGGTTCGCGACCATCGTGATCGTCACCTCCGCCTCGCGCGCGGCCTCGGCGGGCGTGTCGGCGATGCGCGGAAAACCCTCCGCCTTGGCCTTCGTGCGGTTCCACACGACCACGTCGTGACCGGCGTCCAGCAGCCGCCGCGCAACCCGGCTTCCCATCGCTCCGAGCCCGATCACCGCCACGTCGGCCACCGGAAGAAACTAGAACAACCCGGCGTCTGGTGAAACACTTGTGGGTATGACAGCGATCGCCGAAGGACTCACGCTCGAAGAAACGGCCCTGGCCGAGGTGCAGGCCGGCTTCCGCGGCGAGATCGTCGGCCGCGACGATCCCACCTACGAAGAGCACCGCAGGATCTGGAACGGCTCGATCGACCGTCGCCCCGCGCTGATCGCGCGCTGCGCCGGTGTAGCGGACGTGATCTCGGCCGTGAAGTTCGCGCGCAAGCATGGCTTGCCGGTTGCCGTACGCAGCGGCGGGCACAGCTTCCCCGGCCTGAGCGTTGCGGACGACGCGTTCATCATCGACCTGAGCCCGATGAAGGGCGTGCGCGTCGATCCACAGGAGCGCACCGCGCGTGTGCAGGCAGGCGTGCTGCTCGGCGAGCTGGACCAGGAGACGCAGGCGTTCGAGCTCGCGGCCCCGTCCGGAATCGTCACGCACACCGGCGTCGCCGGCCTGACGCTCGGCGGCGGGATCGGCTGGATCATGCGCAAGCACGGCCTCTCGGTCGACAAGCTACGCCGCGTCGATCTCGTCACGGCGGAGGGCGAGCTCGTCAAGGCGAGCAGGGACGAGAACGCGGAGCTCTTCTGGGGCGTGTGCGGCGCCGGCGCGAACTTCGGGATCGTCACCGAGTTCGAGTTCGACCTCGTCCCGCTGGGGCCGACCGTGCTCGCGGGACCGATCTTCTGGAAGATGGACGACTCGGCCGAGGTGCTGCGCTTCTACCGCGACTGGGTCGCGGACGCGCCCGACGAGCTGATGACGATCGTCGTGCACAGGAAGGCGCCGCCGCTCCCGTTCGTGCCGGAGGAACTGCACGGCGCACCTGTGGTGATGGTGATCCCGTGCTGGATCGGCGACCTCGAGGAAGGGGAGAGGTTCATCCGCCCAATGAAGGAGTTCGGCAACGCGGTCGCGGACGTCTGCGTGCCGAAGCCGTTCCTCACACACCAGTCGATGTTCGACCCCTCATTCGTGCCGGGGCGTTGGTACTACTTCAGGAGCTTCGACGTGCCGGCGCTGACCGACGAGATCATCGACATCACTGCCGAGCATTCGCTGCGGATCAAGTCGCCCCTGACGTCGTTCCCGATCTGGCAGATGGGCGGCGCGGTCGCGCGGGTCGGGGAGGACGACACGGCGTTCGGCGGTCGCCAGGCGGCGTTCACGTACAACATCGGCTGCGCCACGGCCACGGGAGAAGGATTCGACGAGGAACGCCAGTGGGTGCGCGACTTCTACTCGGCGCTCGAGGAATTCCAGACCTGGGTGTACGTCAACTTCCTCTCCGATGCGGAGGAAGGAGAGGAGCGGATCCGCGCCGCTTACGGGCCCAAGAAGTACGAGCGGCTGAAGGCGCTCAAGCGGCAGTGGGACCCGGACAACTTCTTCCGGATCAACCAAAATATCCCGCCGAACTAGCGGCCCACGAGGCGGCCGATGTCGGCCAGCGTGCGGAGCATCCAGAGGCCGGCCAGCAGCGCGTAGACGAGCGCCGGCAGGAATGCGGCCAGGACCGCCGCCATGAACGGCCCCTGCGGAACTCCCTGCACCAGATAGAGCAAGCCGACCGAAGCGAACAGCGCGACGACGCTCAGGAACGCATGAACAAGCCGCTGCGTATGCGTCTGCGGCCGACGGTCGCCGAGCCGACCGTCGAGCCAGACCGCCAGCATCGCTGCGCCCAGCGTGAGCCCGAACGTGAAGGTCATGCCGTCATCCCCGGACGTATCTTGCGCCGCGCCACGCGATTCGGCGCGGTCCGATCGTCTAGGTTTGCCCAGCGCGATCGGTCAGCCGCGGCAGAGCGCCCTCTTCGCGTCGGACTGAATGCGCGACCACGAGACGAACGTGTCGTCGACGTTGACCATCACAACGGCTTGGCGCTTGCCGTTCGCGGTGGCGACAACCTCGTTGCGCCACCCGGGAAAGTCGCCGTCGTGTCCGAACGCCCGGCCGCAGTTGGTGAACGTCGTCGAGATGCCCAGACCGTACGTGCCGGCGACCCCCGTCGCCTGCTTCATCTCGTTGAGCTGAGCGGCACGGAGAAGTCGTCCGGTGAGGAGTGCGCGGTAGAACGTCGTCACGTCGCGTGCATTCGAGACGATCGCGCCTGCCGCCCACGCGTAGGAAGGGCTGAGCAACGGCGTGACGTCGAAGAGCGGGCTTCCGTTGAGGCTGACGTAGCCGTGGACGAAGGTGGCGTCGAGCTCGATGCCGAGCGGAAAAGACGTGGCCGTCAGTCCGATCGGCGTGAAGATGCGCTCTTGGAGCGACTGGCCGAGCGGCTTGGCAGTCACGGCCTCGACCACGAGGCCGAGCAGGATGTAGTTGGTGTTCGAGTAGTGATAGTTGCTGCCGGGTGCAAAGTACGGATCGTGCGCGACGCCGATCGCAGCTAGCGCGCGCGGAGACCATGGAGCAGACGGATTGGCGAGGATCGCGGTCGCAAAGGATGGATCCTCCGTGTAGTCGTAGATGCCGCTCGTGTGGTTCATCAGCTCGCGCAACGTGATCACAGCACCATTGGGTACGACACCGGGCAGCCACTTCTCGACCGAGTCGTCGATGTCCAACTTTGCTTCTGCTTCCAACTGCAGCACCACAACGGAGACGAACGCTTTCGAGACACTCGCGATGCGATAACGGTCGGACGCGCGCATCGTCCGGTGGGCGTCCCTGTCCGCAAAACCCGCGGCGCCGCTGCGCGTTGCCGTCGGCGTGCGCACGTAGACGATCGCGCCCGGCGCGCCTGCCTTGACGAGGCTGCGCGCGAGTTGGGGCAGGCTCACTCGACGCGGAGTGGCGGCCGGTGCCGCGCTGACCCACACGGCGAGTACAGCGAGTAGAACCGCGAGCGCCTTACTCACCTTGCGCTCCAACTGGAAAGACGAAGCTGACGACGCGCCCGTTCCTGAAAACGGCGGTGAGTTGCGGCTTCCACCAGTACGCACCTGGGCAGATACCGATGACGCAGCGTTCATACACCTCGACGAGCCCCCAGCCGTTCGGATGGCGGTGCGCGCGGGGATACAAGCGATGGAACTTGGCCAGAGTGTCGCCGACACGCAGTCCTTTCGCTGTGTGCCAGCGCTTGCCGGTGACGACGATGGAGTCGATGAAGACCTTCGGATCGGTGCAGAACCGCGGCGGCGGCGTTCCTCCGAGACTCGTCAGCCGTACGCGAAAGCCGGGCGTCCGCCAGACCGCCATCGAGAACCAGGCGCGCCTCGTGCAGTCGTCGAACGGCCCGAACACCTTCGTCAATCCGCGCAGCGTCGGGTCGCGGGTGATGTTGAAGTCGCCGAACCGCTGCACGGTCGGCGTCGCGTGTACCACGAAGGAGGCGGCGGCGACGGCGAGGATGCGCACCGAAATTCATCTTGACACCGCGGAGCGCTGCTGCCAAACTCATCAGCTTCGTGTCACGCCGAGGGAAAGGAGGTCAGGTGAAGTTCATGTTCCCGCTCAATGCGACCTGGTCTCTCGGTACCCGCGTAGACATCTGCGCGTAGGGCCGTAGGCCTCATCGCAGTGTTGGCCCGCGCCTGCGGGTCGATGTCGTGCGCCAAACCGGCGCGAATCAACAGAAAGGAGCCGCTGTGACTGACCCGTCCATCCTTTGCGACTGGTCACTCATGACGCTCCCGAAAGGGAGGAACGTTGTACGACTACTACCGATATTGCTACGAGGCCCGTGAACGCGCCAAAACGCGTGAACGCGAAGCCGAAACCGAGCGGACGACCCGCCGCCAGGCCGCACGCCGCACGAGACGCCGGCGAACCGCGTACCTGGCCCGCCTGCGGGCGCACGCTTAGGAGTTCATGCCAGCGCCCGGGGACCCTTCGGTCCCCGGGCGTTACCTTTCTCCGATGGCCTTCGACGTCGCCGCCGATTCGTACGACCGGTTCATGGGCCGCTATTCGGGAGCACTCGGCCCCCAGATGGCGGACCTTGCCGGCGTCGAAGCGGGCCAGCACGTCGTCGACGTCGGCTGTGGGCCCGGCGCCCTCACGGGGGAGCTCGTGCAGCGCGTCGGCGCCGAAGCAGTCGCCGCCGTCGATCCCTCGCAACAGTTCGTGGCCGCCGCCGCGGAGCGGCACCCAGGGGTCGACGTCCGCCTGGCCGCGGCCGAGGAGCTGCCGTTCGCGGACGATCAGTTCGACGCCGCTCTCGCGCAGCTCGTCGTCCATTTCATGGCCGACCCGGTCCGCGGGCTCGGCGAGATGGCTCGCGTGACCCGTGCAGGCGGTGTCGTCGCCGCCTGCGTCTGGGACCACGCAGGCAACCGATCGCCGATCGCGCCGTTCTGGCTGGCGGCCCGCGATGTCGCCCCCGAGCTCGAGGACGAGCGGGATCTGGCCGGCGGTCGCGAAGGGCATCTCGGCGAGCTCTTCGTCGCAGCCGGGCTGCACGACGTCGAAGAGACGGTTCTAGCCGTGCGTGGCGACCATCCGACCTTCGAGGATTGGTGGCAGCCGTTCACCCTCGGCGTCGGGCCCGCCGGCTCTGCCTACCAGCAGCTCGATCCGGAGCGGCAAGCCGAGATCGAGCGACTCCTCCGCGAGCGTCTTCCGGCGCCGATCACGCTCGAGACGCGCGCGTGGGCGGCACGCGGAATCGCGTAGCGCGCCGCCCCGCAGTTCGCAGCTACGCCTTCTTCTCTCCGGCCGAGACCTCGCCGCGCCATGCACCACTCTCGACGCCGCGGCTCTCGATTAGCTCCTTGAGTCGCTCGAGGTCGCCCTGCACGCGGTGCGTGTCGAGCCCGGCGGCCGAGCCGAGCGCTTCGGCCGGGCCCTCCGCCTGGTAACTCATCGACAGGCGCACGAGCGTCTTCGACTCGCCGCGCGGCTCGAACGTCACGGTGCCGCGGGTCTTCTTGCCGTCCTCGCTGATCCAGCTGATCTGCCGGTCGGGATGCTGCTCGAGGATCTTGGCGTCCCACTCCGCCCGCTTCCCGGCGATCGTCGCGACCCAGTGCAGCCTGGTGTCGTCGAGCTGTTGCACATGGTCGACGCCTTCCATGAACAGCGGGAAGTCCTCGAACTGCGTCCACTGGTTGTACGCGGTCGAGACCGGGGCGTTGACCTCGATCGAGGCATCGATCGAGCGCGGCGTCGTCCCACTGAGGGTCGGCAGCTTCTTGCGCAGCGGAATCGCCGCCGCGACCGCGCCGCCGACGCCGCCGAGAACGAGGAGCGTGTTGCGAAGCTTGTGGCTCTGCTTCTTCTCGACGCGGTGCACCACCTTGTCGAGGCTCGACATCATCTTGTTCAGCTCGTGCTTGAGCTTCGGGTCGGCGGCGAGCCGAGTCGCGGCCGCCAGGAACCCGATCTTGCGCGCCGCGCGACGCCTCGCCAGTGTCCCGTGGCTGATCGCCGAGACGAGCTCCTTCCGGAACTTCTTGTCCTTGGCGAGCGCGCTCCCGAGCTCAGTGGCGCTCGTTGCCTTGTCCTTCAATACAGCTGTCCGACTGCGTCCAAACATAGATCCCCTTCTTTTTGTGGTTTCCCTTCCTCTACCCCGCAGCCCATTCACGAACCTCGGTGACGTCGACCGCCAGAACAGGCCCGTCGGGAGGCTCGCTGCGGTATTGCGGGTACTTCTCCCGCAGCAGCTGGAGCGCATGCGCGCGTTCCTCGCCGGCGTCGAGGATGCGGGCGCTGCCGCGGAGACGGATCCACCATAGCCGGGTCCAGTCGTCGTCGTAGTGGTCGACGAGGACGGTGACGTCCGGGCGCGCTCGTGCGTTCTCGATCCGCCGCAGCGTGGTCGAGCGCTTCGGCTTGCGGTCGACGGCGGAGTAGAGCGTGTCGCCGTCGAGCACGAACACGATCGGGACGAGATGGGGCCGGCCGTCGGGGTCGGTTGTCGCCAGCCTGGCCACCCGCGCGCTCGTTAGCCTCGGATCGTGCATTTCGGCGTCATCGTGCCCAACTACGGGCTCGACGCGACTGTCGACGGCATTCGCCGCACGACCGAGCTGGCGGTGGAGCTCGGCTTCGACTCGGCCTGGACGACGGAGCACATCATCGTCGGCCCCGGGGGCGTCGATCCCTACGGCCGCGTCTACGACCCCCTCGTGACGCTCGGCTGGATCGCCGGCTGGACGCCGGAGATCGGACTCGGCACGTCGATCGTCCTCGTCCCGCTGCACAACCCCATGCACCTGGCGAAGGAGGTGGCGACGCTGCAGGAGCTCAGCGGCGGCCGCTTCCACCTCGGCGTCGGCATGGGCTGGCACAAGGACGAGTACGACTTCATGGGCGTGCCGTTCGAGGGCCGCGGCCGCCGCGGGAACGAGGCGATCCGGCTGATGCGCGCGCTGTGGAGCGGCGAGAGCGATTTCGAAGGCGAGTTCTGGTCGTTCCACGACGCGACCGCGGAGCCGCATCCGTCGCCGCAGCCGGAGATCTGGGTCGGCGGCAGCTCGCCGCCGGCGATCAGGCGCGCGCTGGAGCTCGGCGACGTGTGGCATCCCTCGCGCGCGTCCGATCCCGATCACATCCGCAGCGTCAAGGAGCAGCATCCCGGCCTGCGCGTGATTCCCCGCACGCGCCCGGAACTGGTTGAAGCGATGTTGGACGCGGGCGCCGAGGGAGCAGTCGTGCACTTTCCCGACGAAGCCTCGATGCGCGACTTCGCTTCCCGCCTGAGCTAAGACCGTACGAAAGCGCAGTGGTCAGTTCGCGGCCGGCGATCCATGCTCTCAGTGAGTTGACATGCGTCTTCGTCTCAGCGATCCCTCACTCGTCCCGGACCTGCTCGAGTTCCTGCGGTCGAGGCCGGACGTCATCGTCGACGTCGTGGACGACGACGAGGTCGAGGTCTCGCTGGTCGGCTCGTACGCACTCGACGCGATGAGGATGGAGCTCTACCTGCGCATTCGGGCCTGGGAGGCAGCGCGCAGGGCGTCTGCACCGTCGGTCGAGCTCGTCGACGAGCCTTAGAGCGCGACGCGGCGCTGAGGCTCGTCCGCGGCTACCTCGTGGCCGACGGCGAGGCTGCACGCGTCGTCGAGCGTCAAGACTCGTCCGTCTTCGTAGTGCCTGGAGTACGTCTCGGTGTCGAGCCGTGCGAGGGTTCTCGCGAGCCAGCGGTCGTACAGGATCTGGTTGTCGGGCTGGCGCTGCGCACCGATCGACGTCCGGACTGCATCACTGGCGCCGAACAGCGTCGCTGCGCGAGCGGCCTCGCCGGCGGTCGCTGACAGACCGGCGAACGTCTCGAGACAGACCGCGATCCCGTGTGTCTCGCCGAGCTCGCGTGCGAGCTCGAGGCTCTCGGTGAGCAACTCCGTCACTTTCGCCGGCTCCCCGAGCTCGATCGTCGCCGCAGCGAGCGAGCGCGCCGCAGCTGCGATCTCGCGATCGTCGCCCCCCTCGCGCGCGAGTTCGAGCGCCGCGGTCAGCCAGGTGACCGCTTCCGGGATGTCGCCCGCGGTGAGGGCCATCAAGCCGATGTTCTCTTTTGCCAACGCCTGTCCACGGAGGTCGTCCAGGGATTCGAAGTACTGAATGCTCTCTTTGTACAGATGGCGCGCTGCGTCGAGGTCACCGCCGAAGAACGCCAGATTCCCGAGGTTGACGAGCGCTGAGGCAATAACGCGTGTCGACTCCACTGCACGCGCGTCGTCGAGCGCCGCTTTGAAGCTCCCTTCAGCGGTGTCGAACTCTCCCTGCTCGGCTACCAGGATCCCGATCATGTTGAGCGCGTCCGCGCGCACCTCGGACGGCTCGTCCGGTGCGACGGCGAGCGCGGACTCGAGCGCCTGGCGTCCTTCCGCGAGGTAGCCGTGGATCTGCCAGAACCGTCGAATGCCGACAGCGAGTCGGAGGGCCGACGAAGCGTCACGGGTGTCGAGCCCGAACCCGAGCGCGGCGCGGAAGTTGTCGTGCTCGTCCTCGAGGCGTGCGAACCAAGTGATCTGGTCGTCGCCTCTGGAGAGCCCCGGCTCCGCCTCCTCGGCCAGGTCGACGAAATACGCGAGGTGGCGTGCGCGCAGCTCGTCGCGCTCGCCTGAGTCCGACAACCGTTCGAGCGCGTATTCGCGCACGATCTCGAGCATCGAGAAGCGCGGCTCGCCTGCGGCCGTCTCGCGCTGCGTGACGAGGCTCTCGTCGACGAGCGTCCCAAGCCCTTCGAGCACGGGGCCGTCGCACACAGCCTCCGCTGCCGCCAGCGTGCAGCCGCCGGCGAACACGCCGAGCTGTGCGAACAGTCGCTGCGCGTCCGGCTCGAGCAGGTCGTAGCTCCAGTCGAACGTCATGCGCAGCGTCTGCTGGTGCTTCGGTGCGTCGCGCCGGCCGCCGGTGAGCAGCTCGAGCCGGTTGCTCAGTCGCGAGAGCAGCGTCGCGGGTGGGAGCAGCTTGGTGCGCGCTGCTGCCAGCTCGATCGCGAGCGGAAGGCCGTCGAGCCGCGCACACAACTCGGCGACTGCCGTCGCGTTCTGCTCGCTCAGCTCGAAGCGGGGATTTGCCGCCTGCGCACGGCTGATGAAGAGCTCCGCGGCCTCGTCCTCCGCGAGCGGCGGGACTGGAAACTCGCGCTCGGCGGCAACATGCAGCGGAGCGCGGCTCGTCACGATCAGCTTCAGGCTCGGTGCCGCCTGGAGCAGACGCGCGATCGTTCCGGCCGCCGGCAGGACCTGTTCGAAGTTGTCGACGAGGAGGAGCAACTCGGAGCCGCCGAGCGACTTGGCCAGCAGCTCCTCCACGTCCTGGCCCACCTCCGGGATCTCGAGCGCCTCGAGGATTGCCCGCGCCACATGGGAGGGGTCCCGAACCGTGGCCAGCGTCGCGACTGCCGAGCCCTGCTGAAACTCGGGCGCGAGGCGGCGCACGAGCTCCAATGCGAGGCGCGTCTTGCCGATCCCGCCGATGCCGGTGAGCGTGACCAGGCGCGTGTCAGGGTCGCGAACGAGCTCGGCGAGCGCGGCGAGCTCACGCTCGCGCCCGAGCAGCGGCGTCGCGGGCGTCGGCACGCGCCGCGGGGAGGTGGGCCCGGCAAGGGGCGCGCTGAGCGAGGGGTCCTGGTCGAGAATCGCGCGCTCGAGCTTGCGCAGGGACTCTCCCGGCTCGATTCCGAGCTCCTCGACCAGCGTGCGCCGCGCCCGTTGGTAGACCGCGAGCGCGTCAGCCTGCCGGCCCGAGCGGTAGAGCGCCAGCATCAGCTGCCCGCGCGGCCGCTCCCGCAGCGGGTGCTCGTTCACGAGCCGCTCCAGCTCGCCGACGAGCTGACCGTGCCGGCCGAGGGCGAGGTCGGCGTCGATCCGGTCCTCCACCGCCGCCAGCTGCAGCTCCTCGAGGCGGACGATCTCCTGCTGGGCGAACGGCTCCCAGGCCAGGTCGGCGAGCGCCGGCCCGCTCCAGAGGGCTAGCGCTGCGGCCAGCGCCTCGGCCGCGCTGGCGGCGTCGCCGAGCGTGAGCGCCGTCCGGCCTTCCTGGCTCAGCCGCAGAAACTCGAACAGATCGACGGTCTCGGGCTCGACTGCGAGCCGGTATCCGGGCGGGGCGGTCTCCAGCATCCCTTCCGGTAAGACCTTCCTCAGCTGGGAGACGTAGACCTGGAGCGTGTTCCGGGCCGTGTCAGGCGGGTCCTCGCCCCAGAGGGCATCGATCAGGCGATCGCGCGAGACGGCCTTGTTCGCCTCGAGCAGGAGAGCGGCCAGCAGCGCCCGGCGCTTCTGCCCACCGAGCGCTAGGGGCTCTCCCTCGAGGGTGACCGAGAGGGGGCCGAGGAGGCGGAACTGAGGCCAAACCGCCGTCACCGCAGGGTCTTAGCACGATTTCAGGCCGATTTCAGCGGTTCTTCAGCGCTCAGAGCAACGATCGCGGCGTGCAGATGAGCCCCAACAGCACTGCGGTAGGCGCTCCGGCCAGGCGTCGGACCGGTCGCGTATCCACCACGGGCTGGACGGCCGCCGCCGTCACGGCCGTCCTTCCGCCCGAGAGGAGGAGTCATGAGGTCAAGCCAGAGCTGGAGCTAGGCGGTCCATCATGCGGGGGCGGTGTCTCGGCACCGTCCCCGATCCCACGGATGCGATGGGTGGCGTGACGCGACTGATGCCGGAGCGGCTGAGACGGCCGCTGCGGTCTCCGTCGTTCCGCAACCTCGCGCTCGGCAAGAGCATCTCGTACCTCGGTGACTGGCTCATGGTCGCCGTGCTCGTCGGCTGGGTGTACCAATCGACTTCGTCCATCGCCCAGGTCGCGCTGCTGATGGCCGTCAGGCTCGTGCCGCCGATCGTCGGCGGCGGCCTGGCGGCGTCGATCGTCGATCGTCTGCCCCGCCAGCGTGTTCTCGTCTGGAGCGAGATCGCCTCGGCGGCGACGATCGCCGGGGCGCTCGCCGCCGTCATGGCTGGATCCCGACCCGCGCTCTTTGCGCTCGTCGGCCTCTGCGGTCTGGTCTCGATGATCTCGACCGTCGCGGGGAACGCGCTCATCCCGATGGTCGTCCAGGCGGAGGAGCTTCCGGCCGCGAACGGGATTCATGCGGTCGGGCAGGAGGCCGCGATGGCGCTGGGTGCTGTCGCCGGCGGGTTGACGCTGGCGCTCGGCGGTGCACCCGCGGGGCTGGCCGCGAATCTCGCCAGTTACGGGATCGCGGTCGTGCTGTTCGCACGGATTCGAGTGGCAGAACCTGTCGGCGATGCGCGTGCGTCGAAGCGTGGCGGCCTTGTCGACGGGCTCCGCTACGTGCTCGGTAGTCGAGCGCTGACGGTCGTCGTGGGTGGCTTTGCGGTGGCCACACTCGCGACGGGCCTGGTCAACGCGACGCTGCCGAAGTTCACGTCAGGCCTCGGGCTCGGTGCGAGCGGCTACGGCTGGGCGCTTGCGTCGCTCGCGGGCGGCATGATCGCCGGTGAAGCGCTGACCGGCGCGATCGCCGCGCGGATCGAGCCGCGGTGGCTCGCGGCCGGGCTCGCGGGGATGGGCCTGCTCTTCTTCGCGTTCGCCTGGGCGGGCAGTGCGCTGATCGCGCTCGCATTCCTGTTCACGTTCGGGATCGCGAACGGGTTCACGGAGGTCGTGATGATGACGGCGATCCACCAGCAGGCGGACGCAACTCACCAGGGCAGGGTCTTCGGAGTCGGCTCGACGCTGTGGCGCACGACGATGCTCGGGGCCGTTGCGCTGGCTCCCGCCGTCGACGCCGTCGCCTCGTCTGCGCAGGCGATCACGGTCGCGGCCGTGGTTCTCGTCGTCGGCGCGGCGCTGGTTCAGCTCACGCTGCGTCCGTCGCCGCGTCTGGCGACTGCGCCGGCGTAAAGAGACGAGGCTCCTTCCGCCACAACTCATCCAACGCGGCGACGACCCGCGGGCAGAACTGCGTACCGGCGTGGGCGCGGATCTCCGTCAGCGCTGCGAGCATCGAGCGCGCGGGGCGATACGGCCGTGTGCTGGTAAGAGCATCGAGTGCATCGGCGACGAAGACGATCCGAGCGGGCATCGGGATCTCGTAGCCCGCGAGGCCGTCGGGATAGCCCATACCGTCGATGCGTTCGTGGCTCGAGCGCGCGCACTGGCGCACGAAGGGATGGAGGTCGAGCTCGGAAAGGATGTAGTCGGAGGTGAGCGGGTGCATCTTGACCAGCGCCCACTCGTCATCCGTGAGCGGTCCTTCCTTGCGCAAGACTTGCCCTGGGACGCCGATCTTGCCGATGTCGTGAAGGAGGGCGCCGATCTCGATCGCTTCGAGCTCCTCGTCTCGGAACCCCAGACGACGGGCGAGTCCTTCAGCTACGGCGGCGACTCTTTCGGTGTGCCCGCCCGTGTACAGATCCTTCGCTTCCATGCTCCGCGACAACGCGGCGATTGTGTCCCTATGCGCGCGGCGGAGATTGAGGTTCGCCTCACGGATCTCCTCGACTGCCACGGTCGTACGTTCGACGTATTGGCGCACCGAGAGGATCATCAATGCAGGCGGAAGGGTGAACGCCACGAGACCCGCCGTTCCCACCTCTTCGTACGCGATGGTCGCAGCGAGCGCGAGCGGCCCGAACAGCGCGAAGTGAAAGCGCGCCCAATGGAAACGCTCGAACCAGATCTTCGACCAGTTTGTCCGGTCGGAGAACGTCATCGCAACGCAGAGAAGGCCGTTGTTCACGGCGGCGTACGTGATCCCGGCTAGCACAGCCCCCAGCATTCGCCATTCGTGAACAGGTTGGAAGACGAGCGACGCTGCGCCGGCGGAGAGCGCGAAGTTCGCGAAATCGAACACGCTCTTGTAGAGCTCTCTGCGGCGGCGTAGCCCTTGCGCGATTGCAGCAAGGCTGGCGATCGCCATCGTCGTGCCCGTGTCGAAGAGAAATGCGCTTGCGAGGACGCCGACTCCAGACATGCTCACGCTGCCCCGGCCGTAGACCTCAACCGAGAACATCTGCAGCGCAAGAGTGAGTGCAAGCAGCGTCGCGACGCGCAGAGGCTGATCCGACAGGGTTGCGACGAGTCCTTGGCTGGCGACGATGAGTCCGACGGAGGCAGCGATCGCCATCCCGACCACGAGTCCAACAACGCGATCGTCGAGCGCGGTCGCCGGTGTTACGGCTTGCAGGCGCTGGGGCACAGGCGTGCCTGCGAGGACGTGTTTTTCAAGAGCGAGCCGCATAGTCGTGTCCCGGCCTCCGAGCCGCTTTGGCCGGTTCACTTGGTATGTGCGACTACGCACCTTTCCTCTTCCCCCGTTAGAGGGATCGGCGCTAGCGCCAGCGGGCGACGAGGCGGCCGTTCTCCTCCCTCACCTCGGTGCCGAGTGCGGCGCAGGCGTCGCTAAGGCGCCGGGCGATCCAGCGCACGTCGTCGCCCGTCGCCGCCCGTGTGTGCGCGAACGCGAGCTTCAGCGGGATCGCCTCCAGCCGGTCGCCGGCGAGGTCGACGAGGAAGAGCAATCCGAGGTCGTTGCGTAGCGTGCGATCGACGCGGTAGTCGTCGATGAAGTCGCCGAGGTCGTAGAGGACGCGCGGCGCGACGCCGTGGAAGACGTGAGCCGAGTGGCCCGCGACGAGCGTCGCGCCCGCCTCGAGCAGCGCTGCGGCGGCGTGCCGGACCTGGCTCGGCGGCT
>WNGB01010176.1_pt1 | contig 26145 bp, 24 predicted proteins | sample 5400681 | NCBI WGS metagenome assembly WNGB01 (sample SAMN13153367, study PRJNA577476) | soil metagenome | isolation source: 115 cm soil or saprolite under grassland replicate 2 | place: USA:California | collected 2016-06-15
CCGCCCGGTGAGGAGTTCGTACAGCACGGCGCCCAGGCCGTAAACGTCGGTCCACGGCCCCAGATCCTTGATACGACCGCCGGCCTGTTCGGGCGCCATGTAGCTCGGGGTGCCGAGGATGGCGCCGGTGCGTGTCTGCCCGGTGTTGCCGCCGAGGCGTTTGGCGAGGCCGAAGTCGGTCACGTGCGGCTCGTCGTCGGCGTCGAGGATGATATTACTGGGCTTGAGATCGCGGTGCAGGATGCCGTGCTGGTGGGCATAATGGACGGCCCGGGCAATCTGGCGGGCATAGCGGGCGGCATCGCGGCCGGGCAGTGGCCCACTTGCCAGACGGTGTGCCAGCGTCTTGCCCTCGATGAACTGCATGCTGAAGAAGTGCTGCTCGTCCAGCGCGCCGACCTCGTAAATCTGCACGATGTTCGGGTGCTGCAGGGCGGCGGCGGCCTCGGCTTCCATGCGAAAGCGCTGCAGGTCGTCCTCGCTGGCTAATCGACCGGTGAGGATCATCTTGAGGGCGACGACGCGGTTGAGTTTGAGTTGCCGGGCCTTGTAGACGACGCCCATGCCGCCGCGCGCCACCTCGGACAGCAGTTCATAATCGCCGAAGAGTCTGGCGCGCGCCTCGACATCGAGGATCGGCAGCCCGTTGCTGCTGCGGGCGACGGTCTGCGCGGTGTTTCCGGGTGGGGCGTCCACGAGCGTCAGGGCGTCGTCGCTCTGGTCCGCGGGGGTGCCTGCCGGGTCGCCGCGTGGCGGGACGGCAGGCGGCTGGTGTGGGTCGGCGTTGGGTGGAAGGGTGTCGGCCATACGGATTCCCTGTGCAGCGGTGCGGCTCCTGGAGATTGTCTGAATCTAAACGCGCCGCGGGTTGGACGCAACGGTCATCCTACAGTTCTTCGTTGGCGATGGTTCGTTGTTGGTTGCGAGTTGTCAGCAGGGGTGGTTTTTCTGACAACTAACAACGAACCAAGCTCTGTCGCAACCCCTCCCCCCAACCCCCTCCCCTACAAGGAGAGGGGGAGAAGAAAAGACGCCGTTCTGCTTGCTCCCCCTCTCCGTTGCGGGGAGGGGGTTGGGGGGAGGGGTTTGCGACAGAGCAACAACGAACCACAATCAACCGCTCAAGGGGAGTCGTCGATGAAACCCGCAGACCAGGACAGGCTGCTCGCCGACGTTGAGGCCTTTTGCCAGGAGATTCGCGAGATCGAGGAGTTGTGCTACGTCGAGCATCGCTACAACGATCAGGTGATTCCGCTGGGCCGCAAGCACAACATTCTTGCGATGCCCGTGCCGGAGGCGTACGGCGGCCGCGGCGCCGACACGGTCACCTACGCCCGTGCCCTGGCCCGCATCGGCCGCGAAGGCACGGGCGTGCGCACCTTTTTCTCGGGCAACAGTTCCATCGGGCAGTACCCGATTCTGACCTGGGGCAACGAGGAGCAGAAGCGCCGCTACCTGCCGTCGTCGGCCCGCGGCGAGACCATCCTGGCGTTCGGCCTGACCGAGCCGGAGGCCGGCAGCAACCCGCTTGAGATGCAGATGACCTACGAGCGCCGCGGCAACAACTTCGTGCTGAACGGCGTCAAGTACCTCATCTCGAACGCCGGCATCGCGACGACGGTTGTGCTTTTTGCCTATCCGAAAAGTGGCAAAAGAGTCAGCGCCTTCATCGTCGATCTGGTGGATGGTCCCGGCTGCGAGCGCGAGGATCTGACGGCGAAAATGGGCATGCCGACCGCCAACACCGGCATGTTCGAGTTGACGAATTACGAGATCCCGGCGGCGAACTTGCTGGGCGAGGAGGGCGCCGGCTTCCGCATCGCGATGGGGACGCTGGTGAGCGGCCGCATCAGCGTTGCCGCGGGCTGCCTGGGCGTGATCGAGGATTGCCTGACCGAGGCGGTGAGTTACTCAAAGGAACGTGAGCAGCACGGCAAGCCGATCGCGAAGCATCAGCTGGTGCAGGAGCACATCGCGGCGATCGAGATGCACCGATTGGCAAGCGACGCACTGGTGATGAAGGCGGCTCAGGCCAAGGACGCCAGCGCCGCGGAGCCTGGCAACGCGGAGTTGCGCGCGAGTGCCGACTTGCTGGCGGCGCAGGCGAAGCTGTTCGCCGCGAATGCCGCCTGGGACGCGGCGGACCGGGCGGTACAAGTGTTCGGCGGCCGCGGCTGGTCTACCCTGTATCGGCCCGGACGGCATTTACAGGATGTGCGGGTGTGCCGGATTTATGAGGGGACGGATGAGATTTTGAAGTTGAAGGTGGCCGCCGCCGTGCTGGGTAAGGAATACGAGGCGTATAAATAAGCCCAAACCCATTTCAGCGTTTGCCTGCGCCAACATTTCGGCGCGGATTCCAGCGGCCGCAAGCGCGACGGCGAACAGACAGACGCGACACGCTGACTTCCACCGGAGCCTGGCGAACCTTCCGAAAGGATTACTTCGTAATACTGTCGTTGACGGTCGCGGGGTGGCCCTGGCGGGACAATGCGGGTTTTTCCCGGTGACAGCGAAGATTTCGACAACCGCTCGGGCGCCGCCGGGCAGATCCAGGTAGAACTTCCGGACAACTCCGTACCTCAAAGCACGAATGCCTGGTCAACGGAGCTGTTGTTCAATCGTCGGCGAGCGGCGCGGCGTCAGCCCGCCGGTGCGAACGCAGAACGCCAGAACGCCAGAACGCTACCGGCGGGCTGACGCCGCGCCGCTCGCCGACAGAACGCGAACGATGCGCAACCACGCGGAAGGAACGCTCTTTGGGTAAATCCTCAAACAACGTGTTTGCCATGCGTCGATTCCAAACCGTTGTGTTTGTTTCCCTGGGAACCTCGATCCTGATTCTCTGCACAGCTTCGACGATTGACTGCGTCGCTGGCACCCCGCCGAAGGGCCTGCCGCCGTGGTTTGAAGCTCTCGACACCAACAAGGATGGCCAGATTTCGCTTCGGGAATGGCTGGCAGGTGGCAAAACGCTGGAAGAGTTTCGCAAATTCGATCTGAACGATGACGGCTTAATCACCGCAGAAGAAGTCCTCGGGCCTGTCGCAGACGCGAACCGCCTGAAACTTGTCAATGGCCAGGGGAGCTACCAGGGCAACGTCGAAGAGTCAACCGACGAAAGGTACCACGGCAAGAAGTCCTTCAAAATCCTCACCATTCGCTTGCAGGGAGGAAGAACGTATCAAATCGAGCAAGTAAGCCAGGTGTATTTCGCCTTTCTGGTTCTGGAAGGTCCGGACGGCAAAATCCTGGACAGGAATGACAGCGGCGGCAATGGCCGAGCGGCGCGCATTGTCCATCGGGCGACTGTGACTGGAACCTACCGCCTCATCGCAACGAGCCAGGGCGGCTTCAGGACCGGCGCGTTTTCGCTCTCGGTGAGCACACTACCCACCAGCGGCACCCTGCCGAAGGGCCTGCCGCCGTGGTTTGAAGCTCTCGACACGAACCACGATGGCCAGGTCTCGCTTCGGGAATGGCTGGCCGGGGGCAAAACGCTGGAAGAGTTTCGCAAATTCGATCTGAACGATGACGGCTTAATCACCAGGGAAGAAGTCCTTCCGCCTGAGGAAAAAGGGCTTCGCCTGAAACTTGTAAAAGGCCAGGCCAGCTACACGGGCGCCCTCGAAGAGGCGACCGATGAACAGTACCGGTCGAAGAGGTTGGCGAAGATACTGACCATCAGGCTCGAAGCGGGAAAAACCTACCAAATCGATCATAAGAGCCGGGCATTTGACGCTTATCTCTATCTGGAAGGCCCCGAGGGCGAGGTGCTGGCCCGGGACGATGACAGCGGCGGTAACCTGGACGCGCGCATTGTCCATCGGGCGGCCACGACCGGAATCTATCGCGTCATCGCGACGAGCATCAATGGCAATGGCACCGGCCCATTTGCGCTCACGGTTCGTGTCCTTGGCGGCGCCCGCGGCAGCGCACCTTGAGGACGGGCTTTGACGGCAAGCCAGTGGGCTTGAGGGAAAACGCGGCATTGGGCGAGCCGGGCATCAAGAACCTGGGCCGAGTTTGCCGAAATTGGAATTTAGGGTATCATCGAGAGGTTGGTATTGCACCCTGCGCCGGCGGAATACCAGGGGCAGCCGGGCAAGCCCACACAGCGGCCGCTGGCCGATCATTTCGACAGGGGATGAACATGCGACGAACACCGTGGTGCTGCGTCTGGGGCGTGGGGCTGGCGCTGCTCGCCGGCAGCGCCCTGGCAATCTCCGCAAGCGCCCAGGGGACCGTCAAGGGAGCCACGGGACTCAGTCCTGGACCGGTCGGTACGTCAAAGGCTGGCATGGCCAAACCGCGGGCTACGGAGAAGCGCATCACCTTTTCGATGGGCAAGAAGCCGTGGCAGGGTGACGATGGTGTGCTCAAGTGGCTGTCGGACCAGCTCGGGATCCCCCTCGTGGGCAGTAAACTCCCCACCGGGTCTTTCAACTTTAACCCACCCGTCGTGAACGGCGTGACCCAGACGTACACTCTTCCGGAAGTGGTGGACCTGATCAATCAGCAGTTGCAGCGGGATAAATGGGTTCTGATCCGCTACAAGGACCACTTCACGGTCCTGCCGTCGGAGACAGAGTTGCCCAGTTTCCCGCGCATCGAGGTGGACGACCTGGCCCAACGTGGCGATAGTGAGGTCGTCTCACTGGTTTACCCGCTCAAGAAGTTGAACGCTGTCGAGGTCGGCCCCGAAGTCCAGAAAATGCTCCTGCAACCTTTCGGCAAGGTTCTGGTCCTGGAATCGTCGAATCGGCTCATCATCCAGGACACCGTACAATCCCTCAAGCATATCGACGAGACGATCCGGACCATTGAGCGTGGTGGACCCGAGACAGGGCGAAACACGATCCTCCAGTATCCGTGCCAGTACCAGCTGGCAAGCCAGGCAGCCGAGCAATTGAAGCACCTGCTCGGGGAGGAGAAGGAAGAGGTGCCGCCGGGCAATCCAAAGGGAGAAAAGAAAATCCAGTATCGCGTCCACAAGGTTTCCGTGGACGAAGCCACCAATACCGTGCTGGTGACCGGGCCAGCGGACAAACTCGCCAAGGCCAGGGAGATCCTGAAGACCATTGACACAGGCCGAGAGAAGGTGGCCGTCGGTCAGCCGTTCTTGAAGATGTATCCCGTTTCGGGAGGCAATGCCGAGGGCATCAGCAAGATTCTCCAGGAAGCGTACAAATCCTCCGCCAACTTGAAGGTTTCGGCGATTAACAGTACGACCATCGCCGTGTGGGCTGGCCCGGAAATGCAGATTCGGATCGCCAGGGAAATCATGCCCGGCAAGGAGGAGAATGCTCTCACGAGGAAGGCCGAGTTCATTCCCCTGAGCGTCTCCGACGCGGAGAAGATGGCGAGCTTCCTGTGGTATGCGTTCCCGGGTGAGAAGGGCAAGTATGACGGTCCGGTCATCGAGGCCGACGTTGGCCGCCACGGCGTCCTCGTGTACGGCACGGAACAACAGGTGCAGGAGATCCGGAAGACCATCTTGGTCCTCGAAGGCCAGGACGGTATCGCCTCAGGCGGCGCCAACATGCGCCTCTTCACCCTCGACACAGGGGGCAGCGCCGCTGTCCTGGCCGAAGCCTTGAAGGCCATGCTTGAGAAAATGCGGCCCGACCTTGACGTCAAGGTGGTCTTGCCCGGCCGCGATCTGCTCAAGCCCGCGCCCGAGAAGAAGCCCGAACCCGAAAAGAAGCCCGAGCCGCCAAAGCAGTTCCCGAAGACGGGCCGGGCCAGTTACCCCATTTCCGGTGAGGAGCCCAGGCAGGCGGGCACGGGCGCTGGCCAGCCGCGCGCGGATTGGATCCGCGTCGTGGCCGACCCGTCCATCAGCGCGTTGCGAGTTGCGGACCGACAACGCACCGAACAGAACCCGCCAGGGTGTCGGGTTTTGTTGGCAGGGGAGGGGGATAGTCGCAGCCGTAGCTCCTCGAGCGGGTTCACGGTCGGAGAGCGCACGATACGAACCCGAAGCGTGAGCGAGGTGCTCACTGAAGCCTCGCTCACGCTTCGGGTTCGTATCCCAGGCGACTGCGAACCGCTCGAATGCGCGCAGAGCGGACGCGGTGTTGCTGGAGGAGAGGTGTCACCATGCAATGCAATGAGATGAAACGCACTCTCCCCTTCCTCCAGGTTACCACGAGCCACTCTCGCCACGGAAGCCCGGCTTGCCTTATTTCCCGAGCTGTGCCTCGACGTTCGTCCACACGTCGGTAATCACCTTCTGCGCCGCCCCGCGGATCAAGCCTGACGGCACCGCCTTCAGCAACCCGCCGAGCCGAGTCACCTCTGCCTTCCAGTGCAGGTGCGTGCCGCCATCCTTCGCCGTCAGCGTCAGCGCCGCCTCGACGTCGCTGCTCGTGCCGATCCCCTTGCTGAGCATTGTCATGCGCACCAGGCTCTCCGCGACGCGCTCGGCGATGGTCAGCGTCACGGTCAGCGTGCCGCGCACGAAGGCGAAGCCCGGCCGGACCTTGCACACCGCCTGATCGGCCTCGGCGCTCACCGGCGTTGCGTCCGGAATGCACTGCACCAGGAAACGCGCGTCGCTCACCTTGGCGTACACGTCCGCCAGCGCCTGCGGAAAGTCCTTCTCGCCTTCAAACTGCACCATGACGCTCGCCCTTGTCTGAAAAAAGGAGTCGCCTCTAACTCCTCATTATAGCGGATCTCGCCTGCCAATCGCTCTTGCCTCTTTTCCCGTTTTTGTGTCTGTTCAGGGCATTCGTAGTTCCATTCAACAACCAGGGAGGGCTTGATATGGCAACGGCACGCGAAGTCGCCATCGGTTCCGTCAGCTGCGGGGCGGGGCATCCGCTCCTGTGGATCGCCGGCCCGTGCGTCATCGAATCGCACGACCTCACACTACACATTGCAGACACCTTATGTGGGATAGCGGCGCGCCTTGAGTTGCCGCTCATCTTCAAGGCGTCGTTCGACAAGGCGAATCGTACCTCGGGCAAGTCGTTCCGCGGTCCCGGGCTGCAGGAAGGGCTGCGCACCCTCGACGCCGTCAAGCAACGCACCGGCCTGCCGGTGACGACTGATGTTCACGAGACCAACCAGGCCGCTGCCGTCGCCCAGGTGTGCGACCTCCTCCAGGTGCCGGCGTTCCTGGCGCGTCAGACCGACCTCATCCAGGCGGTCGGCCGCACCGGCGCCGCGGTCAACGTCAAAAAAGGCCAGTTCATGGCGCCCTGGGACATGCGGCACGTCGTCACGAAAATGGCCGAGGTCGGCAATCGGCGGTTGCTGCTGACCGAGCGCGGCACGACGTTCGGCTACGGCCAGCTCGTCAACGACATGCGTTCCATCCCGTGGATGCAAGAACTCGGCTGTCCCGTGATCTTTGACGCCACCCACAGCGTACAGATGCCAGCGGCGCTGGGGGATCGCAGCGGCGGCGACTCGCGCATGGTGCCCTATCTGGCCCGGGCGGCAGTGGCGGCGGGCTGCGACGGCCTGTTCCTGGAGACGCACCCACGCCCCAACGAGGCCCTCAGCGACGGCCCCAATATGATTGCCCTGGACGATTTCCCCGCGCTGGTCGAGTGCTGTCTGCGCTTGCGCCGCGCTCTGGCAGAAACGCCCCACGAAAGAAGGCAGCACCATGAACTTACCCTCTCCTAGTCGTTGGGTCCTCGTCTGCTGGCTGCTGGGTTGTTGTGCCTTCGCGGGCTGCAGCCGGAGCGGGCAGGGGACGATCGACGTGCCGGAAAAACCGGGCGACGATCCCCTGGACCCGCCGCGCGCCGTCGTCCGCAAGGCCCTGGACCCACCCGACTACTACGCCGCGCTCGAGCTGGTCAACAAGCACCTCAACAACCAGCCCGACGCCCTGGCGCGCTTCGACCCACCCGACCGCGCCGCGTTCCGCCAACTGCTGACCGAACGCCTCGCACTGGACGAGGATGAGATGAATGAGGTCGATAACCCCCGCTTCACCCCGCTCGACGCTCATCACCTGGCTTTCTGCTTCCTCCTGCGCGATGCGGCCCGCAGCCTACGCCTCCCCGAACGCACGGACGCCACCGCGGCGGACAAAACGGCGCAGGCCCTGCACCAGGCCCGCGTCGCCTTCGACTGGACGGTGCGCCAGGTGCTGCTCGAAGAAAAAGGCGGCGAACTGCGGCCGCCGCAGTTCGTCCTGCCCGAAGGGCGCGGCGGTTCGCGTGAGCGAGCCCTGATCTTCCTGGCGCTGCTGCACCAACTCGGTCTCGACGGCTGCATGATCGCTTTTCCGGCTGACGGCTCCGAAGCGCTGAACTACCGCCTCGCCGGCGTGTTGCTGCTGGGGGAGGGCGGCGGCATCTACCTCTTCGATCCGAAACTTGGCGTCCCCTTGCCGGCTCCTGACGGTAAGGGCGTTGCCACGCTCGAGCAGTTCCGTGCTCCGAAGGAGCAGAAAGCGATATTCGCCCAGCTCAACCTCGACGACACCTACCGCTACGACATCACACCCGAGTTGGCGACGAAGGGGGAAGTCCATCTCGTGTTCCCGCTGTCCGCCCTCTCGGCGCGGATGCGCTACCTTGAGGACGAGGTGTTTGCGGCCCATGACCGGGTCCAGCTGACGCTGCAACCCGGCAAGGTGCTCGAGCGCTTCGAGGCGGCCAAGGCGGGGCCGGTCCAGGTGTGGAACCGCCGTACGGTCAAGGGCAAACCGCTGACGGTCACGCCGACGCGCCTGCTGCGCCTGTACCTGCCTGCGGAGGAGGGGGGCATCAACCAGTTGCCGTTCTATCGGTTTCACAAGGAAAACCTCATCCCCTGGGCGCCGGTCGTGGCCGCCCTGCACGAACTGCGGATCTACAAGCAACTCCCGGGTGAAGCGGGCGAGCACCAGGTCCGTTACTTCACCGAGCGACTGTTCCGCAAATACGTCCGCACGCCGTGGACCAACCTGCTCCACGGCCGGGTGGATGCTGCCTCCAAGCCGCTCTTTCGGCTGCAGACTGTGCTGGACGATCAGGCCTTTGTGCCGGCCGATGAGATGGCCTTTCTGAAAGAAGTCGAGGCCTGGCGGCAACAGGCCAAGCGGGTTTTCATCGACCGCGACAAACCGGGTGGCCGTCCGGCCTACGAGCGGTTCTGGGGCGAAGATCACTACCTGGGCAAACTGGTGAGTCCGAGCGATAGCGACGACGAACTCGACCTGAAGAAATTGTCGCCGGGGATGCTGAGCAAGGTTGTCGTGCGGGCGGCGGGGGATCGTCTGCGCCGGGACATCGTCTATCTGCAGGCGTTGCGCTGGCAGGAGAAGGCAGAGCGCGCCCAGGCCAGGAGCGAGCAACTCGGCGTCCGCGGGACGAAAGCGGCTGAGGACGCCAGGAACGCCTGGGTGAACGCCGAGCATAACTGGCGCACTCACACGGATTTGTTCCCGTTCACGTCGGCGACGCTCAAGGCACGCTTGCAGACGGTCCAGCTGCTGAGGCAGGGACGAGAGCCGGACCTCGGCCGCACCGTCCTGGAACACTCCTTCCACGATCTGCGCCGGGCGCTGACGGCACGGCTGTGGCTCGCCCGGGCCCTGACGATGTGGGGCGGCAAGGACAAGGAGGCCCTGGCGACGCTGCGCGAACTCGAACGTCAGGCGGCGACAGTGGCGGCCGTCGAGGAACTCAAGGCGCTGCGGAAGGAGGTTCTCGACGAGGTGCCCAACGAAGCCCAGCGCCAACAACTGGAAGCGGCCCTTTTCGGCGATTTTCAGCCCGCAGGGAGCTTCTTCTGGCTGCGCTACCGGGCGCAACTCGAGTTGCGCCGTCTGTCCGGCAGGGCGGGGTTGTAGAGGATAGAGGATTGAGGATTGAGGATAGAGGATAGAGGATTGAGGATAGAGGATAGAGGATTGAGGATTGAGGATTGAGGATAGAGGATTGAGGATTGAGGATAGAGGATAGAGGATTGAGGATTGAGGATTGAGGATAGAGGATAGAGGATAGAGGATAGAGGATAGAGGATAGAGGATAGAGGATAGAGGGCAACCGATGGCGCTCATCCAGAGTTTTCGGGAACTGGACGTCTACAAGTTGAGCCGGGAACAGGCCAGGCGCCTCTTCCTAATCACGAAAGCCTTCCCGAAAGAGGAGATGTACTCTCTGACGGACCAAATTCGCCGTTCCTCACGTGCTGTAGGAGCCCTCATTGCCGAGGCATGGGCACGGAGGAAGTACATCGCCGCGTTCATCAACAAGTTGGATGAGGCCTTGGCTGAGGCGATGGAAACCCAGGCGTGGCTTGACCACGCCCTCGACTGCGCCTATTTCGATCAGGCTGTGCATCGCGAACTGGATAACGCCTGGCAACACATCGGCGCGATGCTGAACCGAATGATGGAGCGTGCCGATAGTTTTTGTGTCTCGGCGAGTCGTAAGTAATCTCCTTCGATCTTCGATCCTCGATCCTCGATCCTCTATCCTCGATTCTCGATCCTCGATGAGTTCCTTTCTCGGTCGGCGTTGGTTCCTGCTGGTCCTGGTGGGGGGCGGAGCGCTGGCATTGTGGCGGCCTTCCTGGTTCGCCTGGACCGGCCACCTCGATCCGCGGCCGGTGGTCGCCGTCGCCCTGTTCCTCATGGCCTGGACGCTGCCGAGTCGTAGCCTGGCCCGTGTCCTGCTCCGGCCGTGGCCTGCGCTGTGGGCGGTCTGCGTCAGTTACGGTCTGCTGCCGGCGCTCGCCTGGCTGGTGGGCGGCCTGTTGTCTGCGGATTTCCGCATCGGCCTGCTGATCATCGTCAGCGTTCCCTGTACGCTCGCCTCCGCTGTTCTCTGGACGCGCCGCGCCGGCGGCGACGAGGCGACCGCCCTGCTCGTGATCCTCGCCACCACCGCGACGAGTTGGCTGATCACGCCCGCCTGGCTCACCGCGACGACCGGGGCGCACGTCGCCATGAACGCTACAGGGATGATGCTCGATCTGCTCCTGACACTTGTCTTGCCGGTCGCGCTGGGCCAGGGCTGTCGTGCTGTTGGGCCGATGGTACGGGCTGCGAGCCGCTGGAAGGATGGGCTGGGCCTGGTGTCGCAACTGCTCATCCTGGGCATGTTGCTCAAGGCGGCGGCGAACGTCGGCGAGCGGTTGGGCGACGGCACCACGGCGCCGACGCTCGCGGCGACGCTCGCCCTGGCCGGGATCTGTGTCGGGGTTCATCTGGCGGCGCTGGTGTGCGGATTGTGGGGCGGCATGGGGTTGGGGTTCGACGCCGCCAGCCGGCGGGCGATCGCGTTTGCCTGCAGTCAGAAGACGCTGCCCGTGGGCCTGCTGCTCTTCGAGCGTTACTTCCAGACGGCGTACCCGCTCGCAGTGCTGTCGCTGGCGTTCTATCATTTCGGTCAACTGCTGGTCGATACCTTCATTGCGGACGCGCTGGGCGACCGTTGCGCCGCCCAACGCACGCAAGCGACCGGGTAGGGACAAATCGGCCGCAGGCTGTTCCTGGTGCAGGAACAAAGGACGTCTTGTTCGTAGTACCGCCTTTAGGCGGCTAGACAGCTTGCCGCCTAAAGGCGGTACTACGAACAAGACGTCCTTTGCACTGGCACTGGGCTGCCTCGCGAGCGTTTCGGCTGGTAAAATAGAGATAGGGGAGGTCGGAGGATTGGATTGCATTGCATTGCACGTTGACACCTCCTCCGGTCAACCCAGGCGTCCGGGGTGCGCCTCGCGGTGGCAGGAACGGCCGCGGACTTGCAAACGCCGCAGCGGTCCTCTAACCTGCGAGGAGACCCAGTTGTTCCTCTCGGGCTGCCCGTATGGCCAAACGCCGTTCCCCCGAACCGTCCCCACCGCGCCCCGACGTGCGCTCCTTTCTCCAGGCCATCAAGGAGCAGGCGGACGATGATGGTCCGCGCCTGGTCTTCGCTGACTGGCTCGAAGAACACGGCGACGCCCACGATGTCGCTCGGGCCGAGTTCATTCGCTTGCAGTGTCGAGTGGCCCGGCTCGCCGAGGATGACCCGCAGCGGGCGCTCCTGAGTCGTCGCGAGCAGATCTTGCGTCGAGAGCATGCCGCGGCCTGGCTCGGGCCGCTGCAGGACAAGCAGTTGCGTTGCACCTTCCGGCGCGGGTTACTGCACCTCGCCACCACCGCGCAGACGCTGCTCAGCCAGCGCTTCGCGCGCCTGGTGGCGACGGAGCCGTACGCCTGGGTGGAAGGGCTTGACCTCTGGGGCGGTGGCCGAACCTCGAACGGCATTCAGCGCATCGCCTCGCTGCTGACTGGACTGACGTCGCTGCGCTTGCAAAGCAATCGCATCGGTGCCGGCGACCTCGCCTTGCTGGCCGGTCAGCCCGCGTTCGCCACGCTGGTCCACCTGGACCTGTGCCGCAATAATCCTGGCGTCGGCGGGATGCGCGCGCTGGCAAAGTCACCGCACCTGGGCCGCCTCGCCACGCTCGGGCTGGCGTACAACGCCCTCAACGACAACGCCGTGGCGGCACTGGTGGGCGGGCCGGGCCTGACTCAGCTGACGGCGCTCAACTTGAACAACAACTCGATCCGCGACGCAAGCGTGGTCGCATTGGCCAAATCACCATGCCTGGGCCGATTGACCTCCCTCAAACTTAGGGGGGACAGCATCAGCGCCGAGGGCATGGCCGCGCTGGCGGGGTCGGACCTGATGGAGAGACTGACCGTCCTTGATATTTCGGGGCCTGCCGGCGACGCTGTGGGCAAGGTGACCGCGTTGGCCGCCTCACCACGGACCGGAAACCTCACGTCGCTCCACCTCGGGGTCAATCAGCTGCGAACGGCTGGCCTGGCGGCGCTGACGGCCTCACCGCACCTGCGCAGCCTGACCCATCTCTGGCTGGACAATAACGGACTCGGCCCGGAAGACATGAAAAGCCTGGCAGCCTGGCCGGGACTGGCGAAATTGGCCTGGCTCGACTTGACCTGGGATCGCATTGGGCCGGAAGGGCTGGCGAGCCTTCTCGCCTCGCCGCATTTGCGATCCCTGCGCGGCCTCTGCTTGCGCGGGACCAATCCCGGCCCGGAGGGCATCGCCGTGCTGGCGAACTGGTCAGGCGCCGCCCAGCTGACAACGCTGGATCTTTCGGGGAACAAGTTTGGGGAACCTCGTCTCGCTCAACCTCTATGGGAACATGATCGGCGCCGAGGGCGCTGCCGCCCTGGCGGCCTCGCCACACCTCGACCAGCTCAACTTGCTCGATGTGGGCAACAATCCGCTGACTCTCGCTGGGGTGGAAGCGGTACGACAACGGTTCGGGGACGCAGTACGCTACCCCCTGCCCTCCAGCGGCGCTACAGGCGATTGACGCGCTCGCGGCGGGCGTTCTCGCGGATCTCCTGCATCTGTTCGAGCAGGTAAGTGGCCAGCACCTGGGCCTCCTGGTTGGCCTCGTTGAACTTCTTCAGCGCGTTTTGCATGGCCAGCATGGTCGGATAGTGACTCTTGCGGCGCACCGGGCGGCTGAGGTCGCGGAAGTCCGACGCCCGCGTTAGCAGCGTCGCCTGGAGGTGTTCAATCAGGTCGCGCGCGCACTTTTCGGAGTGCGTAAGGAGTTGTCGCAAGGTCATGCGACGCGCGGGTCGGTCGGTAGACATGGCGGGTTCTCGCTCGGGGCCGCGGATGGAGAAGAGCGGTGCGGCCGACAACCGCGAACGACCCGGAACAACTCCGCTGCGCAGGTGAGTCTGAGTTGTTCTGCGTCTGCCACGTGCCGGTTTCGTGCGACCGCTGCCCCTCTCCGCCTCGAAGGTATATATTCATTGATGGGAACGACGGCGTCAAGACGGGGAAATCCGAAATCCGAAACACGAAATCCGAAACAAATCCGAATACCAAACAAGAAAACGAAGAAGGATCGGGTTTCGGGTTGTCTTCTTCGTGCTTCGGATTTGTTTCGGATTTCGAGATTCGGATTTCGGATTTCCCGCAGGGGTAAGGTTTTCGAGGCGTCCCCACCATGCGTGTTCTGCTCCTCGCCGACATTCACGCCAACTGGGCGGCTCTGCAGGCCATCACCGAACCGTACGACATCTGCCTGTTTCTGGGGGATCTGGTCGATTACGGTCTGGAGCCGACGCCGTGCATTCAGTGGGTGCGCGAGCACGCCCGGTACGCCGTGCGCGGCAATCACGATCACGGCGTCGCGCAGTACGTCGGCGTCTCCGGACGCAACGGCTTCAAGTATTTGACGAGCGTGACGCGGCCGCTGACCCAGGAACGCCTCACCCCCGAAGACCGGCGTTTCCTCGGGGCGCTGCCCGTGACGCGCCGGGTGACGCTGCAGGACACCAGTTTCCTCCTGGTCCATGCCACGCCGCGCGATCCGCTCGACGAGTACGCGGTCGATGACGTCGAGTTCTGGAAGCGGCGGCTGCAGAACGTCGAGGCCGACGTGGTCTGCGTCGGCCACACGCACTACCCCTACGTGCTGGAAGTGGGCGACAAGCTGGTGATCAATCCCGGCAGCGTCGGGCAGCCGCGCGACGGCGACCCGCGCGCCGCCTACGCCCTGATCGAGGACAATCGCGTCGATTTGAGGCGCATCGAGTATCCGGTCGAGAACACCGTCCGTGTCATCCAGGAGAGTTCGCTGCCGGAGCCGGCGAAGGGGCTGCTCGCCGAAGTGCTGCGCACCGGCGGCCTGCCGAAGCCGGAGAGCAGCAAGCACAAATTGGAGGAATAGTGGCGAGTGGTGAGTGGTGAGTGGTGAGTGGTGAGTGACTGGTGCAGAAGCCCACGGGCCGCCGCCCGTGGGCTTGAACCCTTCTTCATTTACCACTCACCACTCACCACTCACCACTCACCACTCACCACGACGATGAGCCAATCTCCCCCGAACGGCCCGACGCAGGGCCACGTCGAAGAGGTCGAGCTGCAAGGGCACATCATCGACTCGCTGATTCTGCCCAAGGTGCTCGACGAGATCCTGACCTACGGCGGGACGTACACCCTCAAGGACATTCGCATCGGCCAGCGCCAGACCGATACGAGCTATGCCAAGATCGAGGTGCGCGCCCCGAGCGCGAGCGTCCTGGAGGAAATCCTCGACGTCATTCACGATCACGGCGCCGCGCCGACCGCCGCCCACGACTGCACGCTCGCGGTCGCCGACATGAATGGCGCCTTTCCAGAGGGATTTTATAGCACGACGAGCTTCCGCACGCAGGTGCGCCTGGGCGGCGAGTGGATCGAGGTCGAGGATCAGGAGATGGACTGCGGCATCCTGATCGACCCGGAGGGCGCCGCCGCCCGCTGCATGCCGATGGCCGACGTCAAGAAGGGCGACAAGATCGTCGTCGGGCGGCAGGGGCTGCGCGTCTTCCCCGCCGAGACGAGCGCTCGCCAGAACCTGTTCGAGTTCATGGCGAGTCCGGTTTCGAGCGAAAAGCCGAAGGGCGTCACGGTGCGCGAGATCGCCGCGACGATGAAGCGCACGCGCTCTGCCGGCGAGAAGATCATCGCCGTACTGGGGCCGGCGGTGGTACACACCGGCGGCGTCGAGCACATCTGCCGGCTGATCCGCGAGGGCTACCTGAACGTCCTGTTCGCCGGCAACGCCCTGGCGACGCACGACATCGAGAGTTCCCTCTACGGCACCAGCCTGGGCGTGTCGCTGGACCGCGGCCTGCCGGCGGAGGAGGGGCACGAGCATCACCTGCGCGCGATCAACACGATCCGGCGGCTGGGGGGCATCCGTGCGGCGGTGGCGAAGGGGGTGCTCAAGAGCGGCATCATGTACGAGTGCGTTCGCCATGACGTGCCGTTCGTGCTGGGCGGCAGCATCCGCGATGACGGGCCGTTGCCGGAGGTGATTACCGACGTTTTGGAGGCGCAACGGCAGATGCGCGAGCACGTCCACGGCGCCGGCTTCTGCCTGATGGTGGCGACAATGCTGCACTCGATTGCGACGGGCAACCTGCTGCCGGCGTGGGTGAAGGTGGCGTGCGTGGACATCAACCCGGCGACGGTGACGAAGCTGGCAGACCGCGGCAGCATTCAGACGGTCGGCGTCGTGACCGACGCGGAGCCGTTCCTGCGCTCGCTGGTGGCCGAGTTGACGGCATGACCCCAGCTCCGAGGCGAGCCGGGGGCGTAAGCCCCCGGAGGGAGCGGCTATGTCCGTGAAGCTGAAATATCATCAGGCGACCTTTGATCTCCTCGATGAGGAACCCATCCTCTCGGTAGCGGCACTCCAGGAGATCGAGAAATGCGAGCGCCGGTGTGGCGCACCGCTTCCGGCGTCCCTTCGTGAGTGGTACTCGTTGGAGGGGGCAGAGGAAAAGCTCACATTATACGAAGGACAGTGGGCTCCAACGTCGCTCAAACAACTCTTGAAGGCGTGGAGAAAAAGGCCTCTCAGGGGTATCTGCGTTTACTGGCGCGAGCGCAGCAATTCGGTTCTGTTGCAACCCGATGGTTCGCAGGATCCCCCTATGTATGATTACAACTGGGAGAAACCTCAGTGGCGACCGTTCTCTGAATTCGTTTGGGAAACGGTGCTCGACAGGCTTACCAACACGCGCACGTACTCCGTTTGGCAGTCCCAGCAGGCGGGTCGCTTTGGGCCGGCTCAACTCGACTTCCTGCGCGAGCGTTTCCGGGAGGCACCTGACGAGCGCCCTCGACAGGGCCGCGACCCCCGCACCCTGGAGGACTTCATCTGGTGGCTGTATCGTTTCTACAGCCGCACAGTGAGCCTTCAGGTTACTGCGGAGGCGGACGCAGCCCGCATGGAATGCTCGGCGTGGTGGGACATCTCAGCGGACACTGCGGCAGAACTGTACGAAGTGCTCAAGCGAGTGTGGCCGTTGGTCGGCGACCCTCTGCAACTCTCCGTGGATCCACACTCGCACAAGCCGGAAGCCGGAGAAGTCCTGGAACGACTGCGCAAGGAATTCACGCCGGAGTTTGTGGTCGATCTGACCGGCGTCTCATCCTGGAAGGGGTTCGTTGCCGCGTTCAACGAGGGCTTCTGCCGCCACGTGGGCGGCAAGTGGGGCGGGGACAACTGGAACGCCTTCGACGATTACCTCTCGTGGCCCGAGGAGAAGCAGTATCGCCTGGTGTTTCGCGGCTGGCGTCGCTGCCGCGGGCTGGGCACGGAGAACCGGCGCAACGTGCGGAGTTGTTGCAGCGCGAATCGGCGGCAGGTCGAGGTGGTTTACGACTGACTCGCCTTCTGGCTATAGCCTCTTAGGAAATGCATGTCAGGGTGACGAGCCGCCGGGTTTATCCCGGCGGTCAGCCGGCGGGGATAAACCCCGCCGCTCGTCCTCCCCCCCTGACATTACTTTCCGGAGACGCGATAAACAACTGGATGATCCTGTTGCCCGCCGCTCATCTCGCATGCTATGGTGAGCAGCGGAATCGCCGACGTTACGGAGGAGTTGCTCATGCCGCTGCTCGATCATTTCCATCCGCCATTGAGCAAGCGCCGGCACTGGGAAAACCTCCATAGTGCCTGGGCGAACGCCCTGCGCGACCAGCTCAACGACGAATTGTTGCCACCGCGCTATGTCGCCGAGGTGCAGATCAGCATTGGGAGTCAGGTCGAGGTCGCTGTCGCCACGCTGGAGGAAGACGGTGCTGCGTCGGGGAACGGAAATGTCGCGGTCTGGGCACCGCCGCGGCCACACACCGCGGCGCTGCAGTTCACACACCCGGACCTGTTCGAGGTGCAGGTTCTCAGCGACGAGGAAGGCCCGCGGTTGGTGGCGGCGGTGGAGTTGATCAGTCCAGGCAACAAGGATCGGAAGGGCAAACGCCACGCCTTCGCGGTGAAATGCGGCAGCTACCTGCAACAGAGTATCAGCCTCGTGATGGTAGACGTGGTCACGTTGCGCGGTGGTAATCTCCAGGCGGAGTTGTTCGACATCCTCCAAATTGGGACCGACAAATCCGGCCTGAGCGATGCCGACCTCTACGCCGGCGCCTACCGTACGGTGTCCCGACGCAAGTCGATGAAGTTGGAATACTGGACGGAGCCGTTGGCCGTCGGGGAGGCACTGCCCACGATGCCGCTGTGGATTCAGCCGGACCTGTGCCTGCCGCTGAACCTGGAAGAGGCGTATCGCCGCGCCTGCGTGTCGTCGCGCATCGATGTGGACTGATCGCCCATCCACAAAGGCGCCCCGACCGACAGCACCCAGAAGCTGGGAAAACGTAGCGAGCCGAGCCTCGCCACCTGGTAGGATAAGTCCAGGAGGTAACCATGCCACAACTGACCATTGTCCCTCACGGTGACGCCGCGGCCGTGGTGCTTTCGCCCGCCCTGTTGGAGCAACTCGGCTTGCGCATCGGCGATGTCATGGACGTTACTCTCGGGGACCGGCAACTGATCCTCCGGCCAGCCACGGACATTGCCCGCCGCGAGTTGGTGGAAGAGATCACGCGCGAGGTCTTCGAGCGACGGCGGGACGCCTATCAGCGGCTCGCGTAGGGGCGTCACCGATGCGGACTAAATGCCATCCTCAAAGGGCAAGAGCATGGCCGGCGCCGTCAAACTCCTCTACCATCAGGCGGCATTCGATCTTCTCGGCGAACAACCCGTTCTCTCCCTGGCTGCGTCCCAGGAGATCGAGAACTACGAGCGACGCCAGAACACGAAACTCCCGGCGTCCGTACGTGAATGGTACTCGCTTGAAGCGATCAAAGGGACGATTACGGATCCCAAGGATAGTCCTCTCGGATCGCTGAAAATCCTTTTGCGATCCTTCGCCTCTGCTCAACCGAATCGTCACGACCACCCAATCCCTCTGTTGGACTTTATGGCAGACAGTACCGCGTGCAGGTCCGCCTGGCTGTTGCTCGACAATCCTATTGATCCCAAGATATCTGTCCCTTCCTGGGATGGCTCTCTCGACGAGCGTCCTTTTTCCCTCTTCGTCTTTGAACTCGCCTGGAACAGGCTAACCGGCCTCCGGGCCTTGAACGTGGGTCTGTTACACCATCAGGGGGCTTGCAGCCCGGTTCAGCTCGACTTGTTACGAGAGCATTTCGAGGAAGTCCCTCGCACAATAGCCCCTCCCAGTCGCGACCTGCTCACGGGGCGACGGGATGATTGTTGCGCTTTCCACTTTTACGACCGGACTGCCCGCATCTGCGTGAGCGCTCGCGGTGCAGCGACAATGAGAGAATGCGAGGCTTCCTGGATGATCTCCGCAAATTCCGAGGAACGCTTATCGGCAATTCTCCGGCTGGTGTGGCCCTTTGTCGGCAACCCGATGGCGTTCTTCATCTCCGATGGACGCGATGAAGCTGCCGTGGCGCGTGTCCTTTGGCGGTTGCGGAAGGAGTTTGGACTCGCTCCCGGCGAGCATCTCAAGAAGCGAGACAAGCAATGAGAAGATGTGACCGCAGAGTCCGTCCAGATTCTGGCCATTATCACAAAATCTCAGGCCGATGAGTGGCTTGACAAGCACGGGAAACGGCGATGAAACAGGTACCCCTGTCTGAACTCAAGGATGACTTGTCGAAGTACCTTCACATGGCGGAGAAGGAAGAGATCGTGATCACGAAGCACGGCAAGCCGGCCGGTCTTCTGGTCGGGTTTGCTTCGGAAGATGATTGGTTCGACTACCGACTTGAGCGCGACCCACGCTTCCTGAAGCGGGTGGCACGGGCTCGCAAGAGTCTCCAGGCAGGGAAGGGGGTTAAACTCGAGGATCTGGAAACATCGGATCGCCAAACCGACCGCTGACCGCGGTTCGTAGGGATCAGACACGAGCCGCTACTTCTGCTGTTCCAGGCGGCGACGGACCCGTTCCCGATACGCTGGATTCGGCCGGACGGCTCCCAAACCGGAGAAATCGGCGACCAACTCCACAGCGCGACAGAGTGCGTCGCGTGCCCGCTGATCGCCTTCCAGGCGGGCCTCGAAGGCATCGGCTTCCACGCGGCCCAGAACACCGCGAGTGTACCGCAGCGCCTGCAGCGCCAGCAGTCCCGCCTCGCCGTGCTCTTCGCGTTCAGTCATGCCCTTGTCCCCAGAGGACGCGCAGCCGTTTCAGTCCTTCGTGCATCCGCGCCAGGGCCGTGTTCAGCGGACAGTCCAGCGAATCGGCGATGTCGCGGAAACGTTTCCCCTCGTAAATGCGCTGGCGAATAACCTCACGTTGCCGGTCCGGCAAGCGCTCCAGCAGGTCGCGCAACAGCAGCACCTCTTCGCGTTGTTCGGCCAGTGCCACGGGATCGGCAGCGGGATCGACCAGCCGTTCCTGCTGACTGTCGGTACAGGCAGTGCGTCCTTTCTGCCGGCGGCGGACCAGCATCGCCTGATGATAGGCGACGGTGAACAGCCAGCCGCGCAGATGAGACCAATCCACGCCGTCGAGGTGCTTCAGGGCGCGACACCAGGTCTCTTGAAGGGCGTCTTCCGCCTGGTGATGGTCCCGGAGAAGGCCAACGAGGAATTGAAAAAGAGGCGCCTCGTAGCGCTGCAGCAGCGTTTCCAGGGCGTGCGCGTCCCCCGCACGGAACCGGGAGATCAGTTCGCCGTCCTCAAAGGGTGTCGAAGCCGTCATCCCGCACTTCCTGTCCTTTCTTTACAGATGCGCCAACCGCATCCTTTATTTGCTTTGAATTGAGCGGGCGAATGGGGAAACAGGAGGTTGTTCCGTTTTTCGCGAGTCGGAGGAACTCCTGTATCTTGTCCCCTGCCGGGGTCCGGCGCGACAATTTGCCCTCTTTTTCCCGGAACCCCTCAATGCAGTGCCACATTCCGGCGAAAAAGCGACACGGACGGACCGTTACCGAGGTTCCGTCGCCGGTTTGGTGCGGATGGCGGTGTCGCGCACCGGCACCGCCGCCGACGGCAGTTCGTGCCACCACTCCCACCAGCGGCGCACGTCCTCGCCGGCCGCGATCCCGGAAATCCACTCCAGCGCCAGCGCTGCCTCGCGCGCCACGTCCTCTTCGCCGTCCTCCAGGGTGCGGATGAGCGCGTCGGCGCCGAGGACGTAACCGGCGCTGCCCATGTCGCGAATCGCCCGAATCTTCTCCCACGGCTCGGCCCGCGGATCCTCCAGGAGTGGAATCACGCGGTTCAGCAACGCTTCCCGAATGTGCGCCGGCGGTGGTTCGTGCTCTCCGGGGCCCAGCGTCTCCACTGCCTGCCGCCAGTCGTCCAGCAACACGTCGAGGCTGTGGCCCAGGTGCCTCTCGAAGACAACTTCCGGCGCGTCGGCCTTGCCCAGATCCTGCAGAAAGTCGCGGAAGCGCTCGATCCGCGGACGGTCCTGGCCGCTGCTCAGTTCCGAGGCCAGCCCACCGCCCAGATACTCGGCAATGGACCGAGCGCAATGCAGCGCCCGCGAAAAGCGGATGTACCCCTCGAAGCCCCGCCAGGCCCGCAACAAAGCGACGGACTGGCGCGCCCCAGAACAAAAAAGCTCTTGCTTGTCGGGGATGCCGGTCCGGGCCAGGAGTGCCAGCACTTTGCGGTTGATGCGTGCCAGCTCGCCGCGGTCGCCGGCGTTGGCGATCAGACACACCACGCCCACACCCAGCCAGGTCGGCAGGAGGAAGCCCTTGAACCGCGTCAGGAAGTAGTAGCCGAAGAGCATCCGCAGGATGCGCGACGGGTCGAGCGGCCGCCGCGGAACGACCTCCACCACCGCCACAATCCGCCGCGGCACGCCGTGCAAGTAAAGTCCGTCGAGGGCCTCCAGCCACAGACCGAAGATTTCGCCGTAGGCTTCGAGGTGGCGTTTGTTCTCGAAGCAGATGATCCGCAGCGGGACGTCCATTGCCGCACTGGCACCGGGGAGGAGTGCCTGGAACTGCGTGCGCGCCGCCTCCAGGGCCTGGTGCAGCAGCGGCGGATGATCGTCTGGCTCGGCGACCCAGGCCCGGGCGGTCTCGATGCTCACGACGGCGCCCTCGGTGTCTGCCAACTTCCGCACCCTGCCAAACTCGTAGTCTTCCGAACGGAACCGGCGGTTGCGGATCAGGAAGAGCAGCAACAGGATGACCACGAGGAGCACAGGCAAGCCGACCGTGACTGTCAGGGTAACGATCACGACTGCGGCCCAGTAGCCGACGTCGAGACCCACGGCGACCCAGTCCGCCGCCAACAGCCCGATCAGGGCGGCGAGCAGCACCAGCCAAAATAGGAGAGCGCCCGCCTCCTTCCAACCGAGGGTCGGGGGGCGTTTGGTTCTGGGTTTCGGGCTCATCCAATCCTCACCTCGCGCGGAAAACCGGAGAATGGTTGCCCAGGACAGTGTAGGACTTCTCCCGGCAACTGCAAACGGGCTGACCGCTGGTGAACCGCCGCGAAACGCCTTGTCAGCCGCGTGGGGACCGCTATAGTGAGGGTTGTGAAGTATCCAGCATTATCGACGAGCGTTGACCGCTTGGCGGGAGAATCAGGCCATGGCCATGCACTGTGAAATCTGTGGCAAGAAGCGGGTACTGGGCAACCAGTATGCCCGGCGTGGCAAGGCGAAATACCTCGGCGGCGTCGGCCGCAAGGTGACCGGCATCAGCAAGCGCGCCTTCAAACCGAACCTGCAGCACATCCAGATTCAGGAGAAGAACGGCACGGTACGACGCACGCGCGTGTGCGTGCAGTGTATTCGCAGCGGCCGCGTCCAGCGACCCGTCAAACAGAAACCGTTCCAAATGCCGAGTGTGTAACTTCCTGCTCAAAGCCCACGGGTTGCAACCCGTGGGCTTGCGAGGCTGCCATGTCCCTGACTCCCGATCAGGTCCAGTGGGTCGCGCACCTGGCTCGGCTGGAACTCACTCCCGCTGAGCTGGCGACCATGACGCCCCAGCTCAGCGCCATCCTCGATTACGTCAACCAACTCCAGCAGGTCAACACAGAGGGTGTCGAGCCGCTGGCCCATCCTCTGTCGCTCCAGAATGTGTTTCGGGCTGACGAGCCGGCGCCGTCGCTGCCCGTCGCCGAAGCGCTGGCCAACGCCCCGGAGCGCCGTGGCGACTTCTACGCCGTGCCGGCGGTACTCGACTAAGTGGCGGTGCGAAAACCCCTCCCCCCAACCCCCTCCCCGCAACGGAGAGGGGGAGCAAGCAAGACAACATCTCTTCTTCTCCCCCTCTCCTTGCAGGGGAGGGGTTTTCGCTCAGACTCTCAATCGCTCCGGTTGATGGTGTCCAGTTTCAATTAAATCGTTGACGTGGCGTGTACTCCCCTTTATAGTGAGAGACTAAAGGGAAATAGCGCCAACACCAATGTACCCCGCCATGCTTGCCGGCCGGTTTCGTTGCCCCAGACCGCCGCGAGCCTGACCATCCACCTGCCGCATTCCTCAACCTTGGAGGCACAGTCCATGCTCGTCATCCCCGGTCCGTCAGGACGCGATACCTGTGACGGGATTACTCGCCGCGACCTGCTGCGCGTCGGCGGGTCGGCCGTTCTCGGCCTGACCCTCGCCGATATCTTCGGCCTCCAACAAACGGCAGCCGCCAATGACGCCGCGGGCGGCCCCGGCTTCGGCCGCGCCGAAAGCGTCATCTTGATCTACCTGCAAGGTGGCCCCAGTCACCTGGATTTGTGGGATCCCAAGGACGGCGTCCCCGATCGCGTCCGCAGTATTTTTCGCCCCATCCCGACGCGGGTGACCGGCGCGCGGGTGACGGAGTTGCTTCCGCGTATCGCCCAGGTGATGGACAAGGCGACGCTGATCCGCACCATGAGTTACACGCCGGTCGGCCTGTTCAATCACACCGCCGCCATCTATCAGATGCTCACCGGCTGGGAGGCCACCGCGGTCAGTCCCTCCGGCCAGCTCGAACCGCCCAACCCGCGCGATTACCCGAACGTCGGCTGCAACGTGGCGCGGCTGCGGCCGCCGAGTGTGCCCATGCTGCCGTTCGTGATGATGCCGCGGCCGCTGCAGGAGAGCAACGTCGTCGGCAAGGGCGGCACCGCCGGCTTCCTGGGTCGTGCTTACGATCCGTATTATCTCTATCCGCCCGGCGACGACATGGACATGAACAAGATGGACCGCATCTCGGTCGATGACCTGCGCTTGCGGCCCGAGGTGCCGGCGGCGCGCCTGGAGCGGCGCGGCCGTCTGCGCGACCAGATCGCGCAGGGGATGCCCGCGCTCGAAGAGGCGACCGCTCGCTACGACCTCAACACGTATTACCGCTCGGCCCTGAACCTGGTCACCTCGGGCCGTGCCCGCGATGCTTTTGATTTGTCGCGCGAGTCGAATGCCACGCGCGAACGCTATGGCCGCAACACCTTCGGTCAGTGCTGCCTGCTGGCCCGGCGGCTGATCGAGGCCGGCACGCGCTTCGTCGAGGTGAACTGGCCCAAGGTCGCCAATTCGGACAACCACTCCTGGGACGTTCACACGGGCCTGTCGCAGCGCATGCGGACCCAGTCTGCCCCGATGCTCGACGCCGGTCTCTCGACGCTGATCGCCGATCTGGACGAACGCGGCCTGCTGGCGCGGACGCTCGTGGTCGCGGTCGGCGAGTTCGGCCGCAGTCCGCAGCGCGGCGTCAGCACGTCGGGCAACGACAACAGCGACGACGGCCGCGATCACTGGCCATACTGCTACACCGCCCTCGCCGCGGGGGCTGGCGTGCGTCGCGGCTTCGTGTATGGGCGTTCGGACGCGACCGCGTCGGCGCCGCTGGAGAACCCGGTGCATCCGAAGGATCTGCTCGCGACGATCTACCACAGCCTCGGCATTAACCCGGCGACGATCATGTACAACCACCTGAATCAGCCGCGCGAGCTGGTTCAGGGCCACGTGGTCCGCGGGATTCTGTCGTAGTGCTCTGCTTGTGTCTCCTTTTTCCCGCTTGCGGGTTAGCGCTTTGAGCGCTAACCCGCAAGCGGGAAACTGTTTCCAGGGTCGTCATGAAAACGATCGCAAGTGTCGGTTTTTGTTGGGGCTGTCTCGCCGTGCTCGCCGCGGCGGGCGAACCGAGTCGGGATGTCCTCGCCAACTGGCATCAGTGGCGCGGCCCGCTCGCGACCGGCATGGCCCCCAAGGGCGATCCGCCGACGAACTGGGACGAGAAGACCAATGTCCGCTGGAAGACCGCCATCCCCGGCAAGGGCAGCGCCACGCCGATCATCTGGGGTGATCGCGTCTTCGTCGTCACCGCCGCCGAGACCGACCGTCCGGCCGACCCCGCCAAGGTGGTCAAGGTGGACGACAAATTCATCCGCAAGACCGACCCGCCGCAGCACTTTTACGGCAAGGTGCGCTGGGAGCGCACCGCCACCGAGCAGGTGCCGCACGAGGGCCTGCACCCGTCGCACAGTTACGCCGCCGGTTCGCCGACGACCGATGGCAAATTCCTCTACGTCTCCTTCGGCTCACGCGGCGTCTATTGCTACGATCTCGATGGCAAATTGCAGTGGCAGCGCGACCTCGGCCGCCTGATCACGCGCTACGGCTGGGGCGAGGCCAGCACGCCGGTGATTCACGGCGATGCGCTGATCGTCAACTGGGACCACGAAGGCCAGTCGAAACTATTCGTCCTCGATGCGGCCAGCGGCAAGACGCGCTGGCAGGTGGAGCGCGACGACCCGACGACCTGGTCAACGCCGCTGGTGGTCGATTACCAGGGCCGCACGCAGGTGATCGTCAACGCGACGAAGCGCGTGCGCAGTTATGACCTCAAGACGGGCAAGCTCATCTGGGAGTGCGGCGGGCAGACAGTCAACGTCATCCCCACGCCGGTCAGCGACGGTCGTGTGGTGTATTGCCTGAGCGGTTACGGCGCTGCGGGCTACGCCATCCCGCTCGACGCCACGGGCGATATCACGGATAGCAAAAAGATTCTTTGGCGTATCGACAAGGGCACGCCCTACGTGCCGTCGCCGTTGCTGGACGGCGATCGGCTCTATTACACGCAGGGCAACACGCCCATGTTTACCTGCCTGAACGCGAAGACGGGCAAGGCGCTGATCGAGCGGGAACGGCTGCCGGGGTTGTCGAGCCTGTACGCCTCGCCGGCGGGGGCAGCGGGGCGCATCTACCTCACCGGCCGCGACGGCACGACGGTCGTCCTCAAGCGCGGCGACAAGTTGGAGGTGCTCGCGGTCAATCAACTTGACGATCCGATCGATGCCTCACCGGCGATCGTCGGGCGGCAGATGTTCCTGCGCGGCGAGCGTTATCTCTACTGTCTGGAGGAGAAATAGCGCTTTCGCTTCCCGCTTGCGGGT
>WNGB01003157.1_pt1 | contig 26144 bp, 23 predicted proteins | sample 5400681 | NCBI WGS metagenome assembly WNGB01 (sample SAMN13153367, study PRJNA577476) | soil metagenome | isolation source: 115 cm soil or saprolite under grassland replicate 2 | place: USA:California | collected 2016-06-15
CCTGCGGCAGCAGGGCGAACGTGCCGACCTGAGTCGTCAGGTCATCCGAGAGGAAAATGCCGCGGTGCCCGCCCGCCTCGATGCCTTGGGCGATCACGGCATCGACCCCATGCGCTTCCAGCCAATGCGCCTCGTCGACAGTCGTGGCCGACGCGAATATCTTTGCGCCCAAAGCCCTCACCCGCGCCAGCAACTCGGGCGAAGGCAAGCCGAAATGAAAGCTCACGACGGCCGGCTTGAAATCGTCGAGCACGTCGGCGGCTTCGGCGCGGAAGGGCGCGCGCCCCGGACCGACGGGAATCGTGTCGGGATCGATGCCAAATTCCGTGTAATACGGCGCCAGCGCGGCACGCCAGCGCGCCTCGCGCTCGGGACTGGGCGCGGGCGGTTCGTGGCAGAAGAAATTCACGTTGAAGGGCTGCGCCGTCTGGCGATTGATCGCGCCCAATTCTTCGCGCATCGCGTCAGGGCCGAGCATCGCGCAGGGCAGCGAACCCAAGCCACCCGCGTTGGACACGGCCACCGCGAGCGCGCTGCCCTGGACGCCCGCCATGGGAGACTGGATGATCGGCAGCTCGATACCGAGAAGTTGTTGCAGGTTCATCATTTCGACAGTTTCAGGTTTCGGATCGCGCGAGTGGCGACTCTCACCGCAAGGATGCCGCTTCCGATAACCAGCACCCACACGATCGTGTTTCCGATAACAAGCACGCTGTAGCCGAGGATCGTGCTCGGAAAACCTTCGAAGACGCCGCCGATAGTGATCCACCAGATAAGCTCGCCGGGACCGACGAACGAGTCAAGGGCACGACCGAGGGGTTTCGGCACATAGTAATAACCCGAAAGCCGCACGAGGACGGCAATCGCGCTCAGAACGAGCAAACCAATCGAGAGCGCGATCCACCAGATTCGTTTCATGGTGAGGACGGGGGCAACGCCGTTACGCACGCATATCAGCTTAAGCCGACCACGGGAACGGCGGCGCCATGGATCGCGCGCGCGGCGTCGGAGGCGAGAAACAGGATCACCTCCGCCACCGCGGCTGGCGTGACCCAGCGTCCTCGGTCGGCGTCGGGCATCGCGGCGCGGTTCTGCGGCGTGTCGATGATGCTCGGCATTACGCAATTGATGTTGATGCCCTTTTCCCGCATCTCGGCTGCCATGGTCTCGGTCAGACGGATCGTAGCGCTCTTGGCTGCGCCGTAGGCGCCTATACCGGCCTTGCCGGCGAGCGCCGCCATCGCGGCGACGTTGACGATTTTGCCGGAGGCGGCGGCGAGCATCGGCGGCACGACGGCGCGGGCCATGGTGATCACCGAACGCGCGTTGAGATCCAGCATCGACTGCCACAGCTCGTCGGGTGTTTCATGCACCGGCGTTCCCATCCGGAATCCGCCGGCGATGTTGCACAGCGCGTCGATCCGTCCGACGCGCTCGATCGCGGACTTTACCGCGGCATCGACCTCCACCTGGTCGAGCAGGTTCGCCGGCGCGAGCAGCCGGCGCGCATTCGCACTCCCGTATGCTTTGGTCAGGTCCTCAAGCCGGCGACCGATGAGCACCAGATTCGTACCGCGCTCGAAAAAAGTGTCGGCCACGGCCCGGCCGAGATTGCCGGCCGCACCGGTGACGAGAACCATCCGCTTGGCGAAACTCATGTCATAGTTCGCATCGCTTGATGTACTGCACGCCCTCGCCAACGATCACGGGCGATCGCGTGCGATCCACTCGTCGATACGCTGCTCCAGTACCGCCAGCGGCAGCGCACCATCGTCGATGAGCGCGTTGTGAAATCGGCGAATATCGAAACGTTCGCCAAGCGCCGCCTGCGCTCTGGCGCGCAAGGCCTTGATCTTGAGCTCGCCTATCTTGTAGGCCAGCGCCTGGCCCGGCCAGACGTAATACCGATCGATTTCCGCGATGGCTTGCTCCTCGGTGATTCCGGAGTTGTCGACGAGATACCGGATCGCTTGCTCGCGTTTCCATCCGAATGCGTGAATACCGGTATCGACGACAAGCCGGCAGGCGCGCAGCATCTCGGATGACAGGTAGCCGAACTCCGCGTAGGGATCATCGTAGAGGCCGAGTTCCTTGCCGAGGCTCTCTGCATACAGCGCCCAACCCTCCCCGTACGCGGGCAGGAAAGCCCGCCTGCGAAAGGCCGGCAGATCTTTGAGCTCCAACGCGCGGGCGCTCTGCAGATGGTGTCCGGGCACGCCTTCGTGCAGCAACAGCGTGACCATGTCACCTTTTGCGCGGCGCGACACATTGTTGACGTTCGCCTCGAAGTAGCCTGGGCGGGTCCCATCCGCAGTCCCGCGGGTGTATTTCTCGGCGTTGTCGCCCTCGGCGGCATCCATGGCACGGATGCCGAAGGGAAGCCGCGGGAGCTCCGCAAACAACCGCGGCAACTCGGGCTCAACCCGCTTGGCGATGTCACGATATCCGGCCAGCATTTCGGCCGCATTCGAGTAATGAAATTCCGGCGCCGACTTGATCCAATCGGCGAACTGCTTTCGCGTTCCATTGAAGCCGACGTGCTTTGCAACGGCGTCCATCTCGCGACCGATCCGTTCGACTTCCTTGAGGCCGAGGTCATGGATTTCGCGCGGCGTGAGCGAAGTGGTCGTCTGCGAGGCAACCTGAGCCGCGTAGAACTTCGCCCAGCTCGGCCGGGCGGCGGCGCTGGGCTCCTCACTGCACGCCGGCATGTACTCCGCTACGTAGAACTGGCGCAGCGCGCGAAACGCCGGGAAGACCTTGTCGGCCAGCGCGGCGCGGCCCATCGCGGCCAGCCGTTCTCGATCGGCCGGCGAAAAACTTCCCGGGAAGCGCTCAAACGGCGCATACAGCGGACTTGCGGTGACGTCCGCCGCAAGGAGCGCGTCGATCTGCGACGGGACGCGCTGCACGACGACGCGTGGCGGGAGCCACCCGCGCGCCACGGCCCTCCGCAGCCCGCCGGTAAGCTGCTCGAGCTGGGCCGGGACGGCGCCGAGTCGCTTGAGGTAATTCTCGTAGTCGAGCACCGAGTTGAAGCGAGATACCCGAATCAGCGCTGGGAGGCCGGCAAATCCGATCTGCGGCCCGTTGAACTGGTTGACACTCAACCACAGATCAGCACGGGCGGCGTCGGGTTCGCTGAAGACCGCGAACCGGCCAAGGTCGAAATCGACGACCGTCGCGAGCATGTCGAAGGAGACCCGGTCCTGATCTACTAAGGCGTTGCGGTCGATGCCCTGGAGTTGCCTCGCCAGGTCCACCACGAACGCGTTGCGGCCAGCGATGGCCGCTTCGGAGAAATCGGTTAGGCGGTCGTCGTAGCGATGGTCTCCGACTGCCGTAGCGTAACCAGGTAGCTCGCGCAGTTGCCATTCCGAGTACGCGTCGAAGAGCGCGTGCGCTTTCTCGGAAGGTGACTGCGCACTGGCGGTGGCCCACGCGAAGAGCCACAGCGTCGCTGCGAATAGTAGTACCGGGGTGCGGATATTCCGCATCGGGTAAACAATGGCTAAGCGGCACGCCGTTTTCGGCGCCTGTGCTTGGACGATGCGTCAGGCACCAATGTCCAGGGCCCGAGAGCTGCTAGAGCCTCCGGTTCGCTGATGGCCTTGGCTTCCTTTCTCACTTCAGCCGGAACCCACTTTGAAAATGGAACGAGCCGAGTCACGTGCTGTCCGGAAGGCAGATGCTCCTCTCGAACCTGCGCGATCTGATCAGGCCGGAATCGCCCGGCGATCCGGACCAACGCCGGCCAGAGGCGACGATGAACCAAAGTAATCTTTCCGTCGACAAGACGACAAACGAGAATTTCCTTTGAATGAGTCACCGCTTGAAGGATTGCGAAGATCTGGTGACTCTTCGGATGGGCCCACCAACTCCCTCTGATGGGCCCGCCCACGATCACTTCCGTCAGGCGAGGAACGGCGCCCTTGCCTGATACGAGGACTACCCCTTGCTCTCGGACGAATGCCATTGCTTTCTCTGCGGTCATGCTTGTTCCTGGCGCGGAATGAGATCGGTCAAGCGACCGCTCCGGCCGATCCATTATCCAGCTTTCTTGATCATCGTTTGAAGAGACGCGCGAAGGCTGCTGCCAGCGCGGACCGCCTTTTAGGCAGCAACTCCGGCTTGACATCGACGTAGCGGCGATGAACGTAACACCAGCCCCAGGTCTCGCCACGCTCGAAGGATGCAATCAGCGGATGACCGGTCGCGTTGAAATGCTGCAGAGCGTGCGCGTGCTCCGAATCCTCGCAGCATCCGACATGGCCGCAGGATAGACATACGCGAAGCTCATTCCACTGCGCTCCGACCGCGCGGCATTCCTCACAGCCGTTCGCTGCAGGCGTTACTTGCCGAATTTCACTCACATGTTCGCAAGGCTCGGGCATTGGTTACGCGCTCGCCGCTCGGGTGCGAAGCGCGACCGTCGGCATTTGCCGACGATCATCGCGCGAAGCGAGAGCGAAGCTACTGTAGAGGGCATTTGCTGCAGCGCGCGAGCGGTTGTTTGCTTCATTCATCGCGTAATCTCTCGACTTGCACCCCGAAGGGCTAGCGTGCACGCCATGGCGTGGCAATCTCACTCCACGCGAGCAAACGCGCCTGGACAACGACGCGGACCCAAAGAGCCGCATACCAGAGGGCAAAGATAGCGGCCGCAGCCGGCATCCATGCGCCGTAGACGTACGCAACGACCAGACCAGCGACGCCGCCACAGGACCAGACCAGCGCGAGAATCACTGCGACGAGGCGGTTGATCGAGCCGAGTTTGGTACGCATTGGCGTATTGCTTGGCGCTTAGCGCCGCGAGTTCAGGCGGACTCTGATTTTTGCCTCGGAAGATAGCCTTTACCTAGTAGCGACAGGACAAGACCACTGATGCTCAGTACTGTGAGTACTAGGGCTGGGGTACGGGCGCCTGACGTTCCGGCCAACGCGAGGGGTTTCATGTGAACAATGCCTTCTTGGGCGATGTAATGCACGACGATCAGCACATACATGAGCGGAATCATCGCGCGATAGCGAAACAGCACCAAAACAAAGAGCAAGCCGAGTAAGAGCTGGTCAAGCCCCATGCGCGAGAAAAGCGCGATCACATTCTGTGCTGCGCCAGCGGAATAGGTGTCGAGAGGGATGGTGGAGATCGATTGCGCCCCGCCGTCGGTGTAAAAAATGTGAACCAGACTTATCGCAATTTTCATAAACGTAATCGGAACGAAAATCCACAGCGCCAATTTGTGGCCGCGATAGTGATTGTCGATGCGCTCAGGGAAGATTCGGTTAAGCATGCGCGTCTGCTCAGTTTTCGTTTGTAGCGTGAGGGATGACTCACGTCACTGATGTCTTACGCATACCTGATGCTGCGACCACGAGCGAGAAGTTAGGCGCCACAGCAACTATCCACTGGGGGCACGGCTGCCCCTCGCCTCGAGGGCCACATCGTACAGGGGGCGGAGCTCGAGCGACTCTCCGAGGCACTCCCGCATCATCTCTCGGTGTTCGGCGTCGATCGCGTAACTCGACTCTGCGAACGCCTTCGAGCCTCGCGCAAAGTCCTCCGCCTCCATAATGTAGATCAGTATCGGGCCAGCGACACCTGGAACTATAAACGCCTGTTCAGCGCGCACCGTTTCACTCCTGAATGTGTCACGAACCTCGTCCGCTCTCGCGTTCAGTTCCGCGAGCCACACACGCAACTTGGTCTCTTTCTCCGGGCGCACGTGGCGGATGGCGACTTGAAGCATGTCAATTCCCTCCGAGCTTTGGGGACAGCGGCACGTGTAGTGGCGCCTAATCCATCCGCGTGGCATGCAGGTCCTTGTTCTCTAGGCCCGTCCACGATGATCAAGCCCCCTAAAATGTCCGGGGAAAGCGTCGCGCCATTTGCCCAACGGCGTCGGCCTGGCAGCCGATCGCTCTAGTACACCACCCTCACATTCTCCGGCGCCAACCATTCGCGTAGCTGCGCCAGCAGCGGCTCGTCGAGTTTTACCCGCCACGCTTCGGGCAGCTCGATCTCGCCGCCGGCCGCACGGTTCTGGTAGTCGATGATGATTGGGCACTGGCCGCTCCTGTACGGCTCGAGAAGCGCGAGCAGGCGCTCGGCCGAACCCGTGCCGTTGCAAACGAGCTTCAATCCGCGCGCGAACTTGCGCCGCGCCGCGGGTAGATCGTAGAGCGCGTCGGCGATGATACGCAGGCCCTGCATCTGGCCCTCTTCGTTCATGCGCTGCTGGACCCGGACTTCGGCGACGAGCAGCACGTCCTCGCGCAGCAGATGGCGGTGCGCGTCGAAGTTCTCGTTGTAGATGACGATCTCGGCCGGATCCTTGCCGTCGTCGAGGGTGATAAACGCCATCTTGCCGCGGCGCGAGGTCTGCGCACGAAAGCTGGTGACGACACCGGCGATACGCACCGACACAGTCGTCGGTTTGATCGCGCCAAGAGGAACATGGACGAGCGACGAAAGCTCTGCCGCGTACTCGCGGTACGGATGTCCGGAGAGATAGAAGCCCAGGCTCGCCTTCTCATGCGTCAGGCGTTCGTTGTCGCTCCACTCGCGCGTCTCGATCAGCTTCGGCTTGGCGGCAGCATGCTCATCGCCGTGCTCGCCGAAGAGCGAAACCTGCGACGCCGCGCGCTCGGCCTTCTCGGCCTGATCGAGCGCAACACCGACGGAGGCGAGCAGGCTCGCGCGCCGCTTGTCGATTGCGTCGAACGCGCCGGCACGGATCAGCGCTTCGATCGCGCGCCGGTTCACGGTGCGCTTGTCGACGCGGCGGCAGAAGTCGAAAAGATCGGCGAATGCGCCGCCGCTTTCGCGTGCCGCAACAATCGCCTCGATCGCTGCTCTACCGGTCCCCTTGATGCCGCCCAGGCCGTAACGGATCTGCTTGTCGTCAACCGGCTCGAAGCGGTAGTTGGATGCGTTGATGTCGGGCGGCAGGACAGAGAGCCCGCAGGCCTTCGCCTCGTCGTGGAAGTGGCGAACCTTGTCGGTGTCGTCCATGACGAGCGACAGGTTGGCAGCGATGAACGCCGCCGGATGGTGTGCCTTGAAGTACGCCGTCTGGTAGGCGATCAGCGCGTACGCCGCCGCGTGCGATTTGTTGAAGCCGTAGCCGGCAAACTTCTCCATCAGGTCGAAGAGCTGCGTCGCGCGCGCTTTCGATAAGCCGTTTTTCTCCGCCCCGTCGATGAAGACGAAGCGATGCTTGGCCATCTCCTCGGGGAGCTTCTTGCCCATCGCGCGCCGCAGGAGGTCGGCGGCGCCGAGCGTGTAGCCGCCGATCACTTGCGCGATCTGCATCACCTGTTCCTGATACACCATCACGCCGTAGGTGGGCGCGAGGATCGGCTCGAGCCGTTGATCGTAGAAGTCGACGCGCTCCGCGCCGGTCTTGCGCCGGATGTAGTCGGGAATCAGCTCCATCGGCCCGGGGCGGAACAAAGCGACCAGCGCGACGACGTCGTCGAAGTGCTTCGCCGGCGCCTGCAGCAGGAGCTCGCGCATGCCGCGCGATTCGAACTGGAACACGCCCACCGTATTGCCGCTCTTGAAGATGTCGTAAGCGTTCTTGTCGTCCAGGGGAATATTCTCGACCGTGATCGTCGAGGCGGGATCGAGCCTATGGATGTAGCGTACGGTCCAGTCGAGAATCGTCAGCGTGGTCAAGCCCAGAAAGTCGAACTTGACCAACCCGACGTGCTCGACGTCATCCTTGTCGAACTGTGACACCGGCGCGTCGGTGCCGGCCTGCGTATAGAGCGGACAGAAGTCGGTGAGCTTGCCCGGCGCGATCAGCACGCCGCCCGCGTGCATGCCGACGTTGCGCGGCAGGCCCTCGAGCTGTTCGGCAAGCGCCAGGAGCTCGCGCACTTCCTCCTCGGCTGCCTCACGCTCGGAGAGCTGTGGCTCGACTTCGCGCGCGTAGACCACGTTGCCGGCGCGTTCACTCGGGCCGGGCGAGCGGCGCTTGAGCGTCACCATCCGGCCCGGCTGGAACGGGATCAGCTTGGCGATGCTGTCGCAGAAGCTGTACGGCAGATCGAGCACGCGGCCGACGTCGCGCACCACCGCTCGCGCCTGCAGCGAGCCGAAGGTCGCGATCTGCGATACCGATTCGGCGCCGTATTTGTGCTTCACATATTCGATGACCTTGTCGCGGCCGTCCTGGCAGAAGTCGATGTCGAAGTCGGGCATCGACACGCGCTCGGGATTGAGGAAGCGCTCGAACAGGAGCGCGTAGCGCAACGGATCGAGATCGGTGATGCCGAGCGCGTAGGCCACGAGCGAGCCTGCGCCCGAGCCCCGGCCGGGGCCGACGGGCACGCCGTTGCGCTTGGCCCAGTTGATGAAGTCGGCGACGATGAGGAAGTAGCCGGCGTAGCCCATCTGGATGATGGTCTTCGCCTCGAACTCGAGGCGCGCAACGTATTCGGGGCGCCTCGCCTCGCGCTCGGCCAAGTCGGGGTAGAGGAACGCGAGCCGCTTTTCCAGCCCCGCGACCGCTTCGTCCCTCAGATGCTCCTCGATGGTAACGCCTGCAGGAACCGGAAAGGCAGGCAGATAGTTCTTGCCGAGTGGGATCATCAGATTGCAACGTTGCGCGATCGCGACCGAATTCGCCAATGCTCCGGGCAGGTCGGCAAAGCGCTTCGCCATTTCTTCCTGCGTCGTAAAGTACTGCTCGGGCGTGAAGCGCCTCGGCCGGCGCGGGTCGGCGAGTGTATAGCCCTCGGCGATGCATACCCGCGCCTCGTGCGCGCGAAATTCGGCACGGCTGAGAAACTGCACCGGATGCGTCGCGACGACGGGGAGTTTCAACTTGGCGGCGAGGCCCACGATCGATGCGGTGAGCGCATCGTCGTCAGCATGGCCTGCGCGCTGCACTTCGAGGTAGTAGCGGTCGGGGAAGAGCTTCGCCCAGGCTCCGGCAGCCTTGGCCGCACCGGCTTGATTGCCCTGGGTGAGACAGTCGCCAACATCGCCGTCGCGGAAGCCCGAAAGCGCGATCAGGCCCGTCGTGCCTTCGGCGAACCACTCGCGCTTGAGCTCCGCACGGCCGCGATGCTGGTTGGCTCGATACGCGCGCGTCAGCCACTCGGCGAGCTTGAGATAGCCCTCGCGCGACTGACACAGCAGCAGCAGGCGATGCGGCGCGTCGCGCTCGGTCTCGTGCGTGATCCACACGTCGCAGCCGACGATCGGCTTGACTCCGGCCTTGCGCGCGGCGGTGTAGAACTTGACCAGGCCGAACACGTTGGACAGGTCGGTAAGCGCAACGGCAGGCATCTTGTCGGCGACCGCGGCCGCGATGACGTCGTCGATGCGCACCATGCCGTCAACGATGGAGTATTCGCTGTGCAGGCGTAGATGGACGAAGCCCGCCAGCGATTCGGAAACCGACCGCTTGGGCATGCCTGGCATGGGGAAGGGCGACGACGCTGTCGCACCCGACGGCTCTGCCACAGCGGCGGAACCGGGGCGGGAGTCGAGCGCGCTCATGGGGTACAATTTTACTCGTTTTGCAACGCGGGTCTTTCTGCCGATGGGCCCGAATATGTAGCCCGGGCTGAGCGCGAAGGGCGATGCCTGGGGTGGCGATCACGGTGGAGTTTCTCTCCGGGATTTGCCTTCGGCTCATCCTGAGGCTACTTCGATTTCGATGAATCTCGCACGCTGGCCGCTCATGTCATTGATAACGCTCGCCTGCGGCTGCGCGACCGTCGGCCCCGGAGGCGGCCTGGGACCGACGCCCTACGGCACGCCCACGCCGTCGCAACCGCAGGGCAATCCGCATCCGCCGTCGAACGTCAATCTGCAGGGATTCCCGCTGGAGTACCGCCAAGGCTACGCGGACGGCTGCGCGAGCATATCCGGCTCCGAGCGCAAGGACGCGACGCGCTTCAAGAGCGACGGCCAATATCGCACTGGCTGGCAGGACGGCAACGCGCTGTGCAAGAAACGCTGACGGCCGCATGAATACCGTAGCCCGGGCTGAGCGCGAAGCGCGATGCCCGGGAAAATTCAGCGCATCATGCACCACTCCGGGCTTCGCTTCGCTCAGCCCAGGCTACGTGCGAAGCGCGATGCCCAGGGCCGCAGTTACTCCTACCGTTGCTCCCGGGCATTCCTCGGATCAAGTCCGGGGTCAGCCCGGGCTACTCGGCTGTGTGAACGCCTGAAATGAAATCCTCCCGTTCGCTGATCGTGCCGCTGCGCGGTATCTCCTATCACGTCCGCATCTGGGGCGCAGAAAACGCGCCGAAGCTCTTCATGTTGCACGGCTGGATGGACGTCGGTGCGTCGTTCCAGTTTCTCGTCGACGCGCTGCAACGCGACTGGCACGTGATCAGTCCCGACTGGCGCGGCTTCGGGCTCTCCGCGTGGTCCGCGGACGGCTACTGGTTCGCCGATTACATTGCCGACCTCGATGCGCTGGTCGATCATTTCACGCCGGGAGCGCCGGTGCGGCTGGTCGGTCACAGCTTGGGCGGCAATGTCGTGATGCTCTACGCCGGCATCCGGCCGCAACGCGTTGCGCGCGTCGTGTCGCTCGAGGGCTTCGGCATCCCCGCAGAATCAGCCGATGTTGCGCCCGACAAATTCGCCAAATGGCTCGACGCGCTCAAGGCTCCGCCGAGCTTCCGCCCTTATCGCAATCTCGCCGCGGTGACCGACCAACTGCAGAAGAACAACCCGCGGCTCACGCGCGACAAGGCCGAATTCCTTGCCGCGCATTGGGCGAAGGCGCAGCCCGACGGCAGCGCGCGCCTCAATTCGGACCCGCGGCACAAGCTGCCGTTCCCGACGGTCTACCGAATGGAAGAAGTGCTGGCGATCTGGAAGCGGATTACCGCGCCCGTGCTGTGGGTTGCGGCGACCGAATCGTTCATTCCGAAGTGGCTGGGCGCGCACCCTGAGGGCGAGGCCGCGACCGACAGCCTTGCGAGCATCCGCGCGCGGCTGGCACAGGTACCGCATGGTGAGCTCGCTACGATCGATGAAGCGGGGCACATGCTGCACCTCGACCGGCCGGATGCGGTTGCGGCGGCGATCGAGCCTTTTCTCGCCGCGTGACGCATCACCTGTTCGGCATCGCTTCGAAGCGCGCCGCGTACGGCGCACTGATCATTCTCACGCTCATCTGGGGCATGAACTGGATGGCGATGAAGTTCGGATTGCAGTACGCGCATCCGGTCATCTATAACATCGAGCGCACGATCGTCGCCATCGCGCTGGTGTTCGCTGTGCTGTTCTGGGAGCGGAGGCCGCTCAAGCCCGAATCGTGGATGGCGGTCATTGTGACCGGTTTTTTCCAGACGACGATCAACTTCGGCGCGACGACGATGGCGCTCGCCGGCGGCGGCGCGGGCCGCACCGCAGTGCTCGTGTTCACCATGCCGTTCTGGACCATGCTCATCGCCTGGCCGGTGCTGCACGAACGCGTGCGCGGCAGCCAGTGGCTCGCCGTCGGCTTCGCGCTCGCCGGCCTGGTGCTCGTGGTCGAGCCGTGGAATTGGCGGGGCGAGCTCGCGCCCAAGCTCTGGGCGACGCTGTCGGGATTCGGCTGGGCGGCCGGCACGGTCGCCACCAAATATTTTCAGCGTCACCAGCGTCTCGACATGCTCAACCTGATCGCATGGCAGATGGTTACCGGCATCATTCCGATCTGCCTGATCCCTCTCGTGTGGCCGCTGCCGCCGGCGCAGTGGAACGGCATTTACGTGTCGGCCTTGCTGTATGCAGGCGTGATTGCCACCGGCATCGGCTTCATCCTGTGGACCGCGATCCTCGCGTGGCTTCCCGCTGGCACGGCTTCGCTCAACATGTTCGCGATTCCGGTGATCGCGCTCGTTTCGTCGATGCTCGTCTTCGGCGAGCGCCTGACTGCGGCCGAATGGCTAGGGATCGCTTTGATCGGCGCCGGTCTCGCGATCGTTTCGGTGCGCGCATGGCTCTCCGCCCGGCGCGGCGAGCGCGAGGTCGTCGAAGCTCCGGCGATCGAGGGCGGTTAACGGCGCGGCCGAATGAATTCGGCCCCACAGGATATAATCCGTCGCTCCGTAATCGCGTAGTGCTCCGCGGTGTCCGCCGACGATCTCAGCAAACTCAAAATCGACCGCTCGCTCGCCCCGGTACAGACACGCCGCCGTCGCAAATGGATCTGGTTGGGCGCGATCGCGATCGTTCTGATCGCCGGCGGGGCATGGTTTGCGTTGCAGCCGCGTGCGGTCGCCGTCCAGACAACACCGATCGTCACCACGTATCCGTCGCAGCAGTTCGTGGTGCTCAACTCGACCGGGTATGTTGTCGCGCAGCGCAAGGCGGCGATCTCATCCAAGGCATCCGGGCGCCTGGAATGGCTCGGCGTCGCCGAGGGCACGCGGGTGAAGGCAGGCGAGCTCATCGCGCGGCTCGACTCGCGCGACGTTTCGGCGCAGCTCGACGCCGCGCTCGCCAACGTCGGGGTCGCGCGGGCGGCACTGGAGCAGGCGCTCGCCGAAGAGCGCGACGCGGCCGCCTCGCTCAAGCGCACGCGGGATCTGATCGCGCAGAAGTTCGTATCGCAGTCTGCGCTCGACCAGGCCGGCGCGCGCGCCGATCGCGCGGTTGCCGGCGTGGCGAGCGCGAAAGCGGGCGTGGCCGCTGCGGAAGCGAACGCCAGGAACGCGCGGGTCGCGGTCGACTACACGCAGATACGCGCGCCGTTTGACGGCATCATCCTGTCCAAGAGCGCGAACGTCGGCGATATGGTCACGCCGTTCTCATCGGCGGCGGATTCCAAGGGCGCGGTCGTCAGCATGGCCGACATGGGCACGCTCGAGGTCGAAGCCGACGTATCCGAATCGAGCCTGTCCAGGATCAGCGTCGGCCAGCCCACCGAAATCACGCTCGACGCGCTTCCGGAGGTGCGCTTCCGAGGCACGGTGTCGCGCATCGTGCCGACGGTCGATCGCGCCAAGGCGACAGTGATGACGAAGGTACGCTTCGAAGCCATTGATCCGCACGTGCTTCCCGAGATGAGCGCCAAGGTGTCGTTCCTGTCGCAGCCGGTGACGCCCGAGCAGCAGAAGCCGCTCGTCGCAGTGAATCCCGACGCGCTCGCGCAGCGCGATGGAAAGACGGTCGTGCTCGTCGTGCGCGACAACAGGGCCGTCGAAGTGCCCGTGACGCCAGGCAAAAAGATCGCCGACCTGACCGCGATCGCAGGCGACGTGAAGGCTAGCGAAAAGGCCGTGCTCAAGCCCCCGCCCGAGCTCAAGGATGGCGCGCTGGTGAAGCTCGCAAAGTAGGGTCAGAGACGACTTTCTGCGCGGCGATGGAATGGCTAGTTCTGGCGACATGAAAGTCGTCTCTGACCCTACTTTGGTCGAGATCCGCAACCTGACCAAGTATTACCAGCGCGGCGGGCAGATCATCCCGGTGCTGGTCGACATCGATCTCGATGTGCGCCTGGGCGATTACCTCGCACTGATGGGTCCGTCGGGCTCGGGCAAGAGCACGCTGTTGAACCTCATTGCCGGCATCGACAAGCCCAGCGGCGGCGCGATCAAGGTCGGCGGCGTCGATATCGCGCGCCTTTCCGATGCCGATCTTGCTGCGTGGCGCGCTGCGCACGTCGGGTTCGTTTTCCAGTTCTATAACCTGATGCCCGTGCTGACCGCGTTTGAGAACATCGAGCTGCCGCTGCTGCTCGCGCCGTTATCGAGACGTGAGCGGCGCGAGCGCGTGAACGTCGCACTGGCGCTGGTCGGCCTGACCGACCGCGCCGACCATCGCCCCGGCGAGCTGTCCGGCGGCCAGCAGCAGCGGGTTGCAATCGCCCGCGCGCTCATCACCGATCCGACGCTTATCGTCGCCGACGAGCCGACCGGCGATCTCGATCGCACGACCGGAGAGGAAATTCTGGGTTTGCTCGAGCGGCTCAACCGCGAGCTGGGCAAGACGATCCTGCTCGTTACGCACGATCCCAAGGCCGCGGAGAAAGCGCACCGGATCGTGCACCTCGAGAAGGGCGTTCTCGTGCATTGAGCGGTTTCGCAACCTGGATTGAGCTCATAGCCCGGGAGAGCTCGTAGCCTGGGCTGAGCGCGCAGCGCGATGCCCGGGAGCATTCAGCGCGCATGCATTACCCCGGGCTTCGCTCCGCTCAGCCCAGGCTACTCGGTTGCAGCGCTCAAGCCGCGGCCTTGCCGGGGCGCTGCCGCGGATGCAGGAGGTCGTCGTCGAGCGAGCTGTCTATCGCAGCTTGCGCCGGTGCCGGCGGCACGAGCAGCAGATCGCGTTCGGCGGCCTCGATGGCCTGCAGGATCGCGTTGCCGTCCATTTCGCGCTCGACATTGCTGCGGGCTGCAGCCCAGGCTTCCCGGACCGCGCGCTCTTCGACAACGTCAGGATCGAGCTCGTTCAGCAGCGTGTCGATGGTCGAAGCATCGGCAGCGAGAGAATTCGTGTGCGTGCGCGGCGCGGTGCTTTCGCCCGTAGCGACCGGCGCCGGCGCGACGGATTTTGGTTTCGAATTCGAGGGCGTTCCGGGTAGGGTCGTCGCTTCGGCATAGGAAACCGGTGAAAGCGTTGCCGGCGGCGCCGAAAGATCGGTGAACGAGCTCGGACCGGCGTAGGAGCCTCCGCGCGTCCACTGCGGAATCGGGGGCGGGGCGCGGCGATGACGCACGACCATGACGAGCGCGATCGTGCACAGGGCAAAGAGGCTCGCTGCGACATACCAAAACGCGTTGTTCCAGCCGGCGAAAAACGCAGATGGCGCGGCTGGCTGCGCGACCGGCGCTGCAGGCAGCCCCGAGGTTCGCGTTCCGAACGGTCGGAATGCTGTGGGCGTGGCTGCCCCCGTCGCAGCGAGCTGCTGCCGCTCGGAACTTGCGCCGGCTGCAGGCGCGGATCGTTGTGCGGAGCGCGACTCGGAGGCAGTCGGCGCAGGCTGCGCATTGCGCCGCGCCGCAACCGACGGCGGCGCGGGCCGTTCCTGTCCGGGTTCGCGCGCCGTCGGTTGCACTGCCGCCGCCGATGCGCCAGCGACTTGCGGGTTCAGCAGCAATTCATAGTCGCGCCGGCTCATCGTTTCGCATCCGGCTTGGATACCAAAGCGGATGGCCGGATCGATAACGGGGCTCTCTGTCGTCACGACCAGCCGGAAAGCAGACGCTGTGCGTTCAAGATTGACCCGCGCCGTCACTGTTTGCGCAGACCCGTCGCCCGCGGGCACCACCCGGAAGCAGCTGGCCTGCAGCAATTCGCCCGGCGCGGTCGAGATCGGAATCACCGCGCGCAGCGGCGATCCGAGCGTCGATTGCGCCGACGCGTTGCCGAGTGCCATGCCGTGTGCGGTCGATGACGCGATCACCGTGGCGATGAGCAGCGCCATGGCAACCGCGACGAGAAGGCGAAACGGTGCGTAAATTGACACGGCGGGTCTCGGTCCGTAATTGCGCTTTGTAGAGTGCATCTTCGCGAAAATCGGCTCCAGGCCGGCCCATAGCCGGCTTTCGCTCTCAAAAAAGCAACTTCCATGCCGTCGTCCGCATGAGCCGTGACGCTTGCACACGCGGCATAAGGTAAGCTTGCCGTTTCTGTATCTGCCATGTATTTCCTTCGCCTCGTCGTCAAGAACGCGCTGCGACACAAGTTGCGCACGACACTCACGATCTTCGGTATCGTGGTCGCGATCAGCGCGTTCGGACTGTTGCGTACGGTCATCGACGCCTGGTACGCCGGCGCCAACGCGAGCTCCAGCGCCCGGCTGGTCACGCGCAACGCGGTATCGCTCGTCTTCTCGTTGCCGCTCACCTACGCGCAGCGGATCCGTCAGATGCCCGGCGTGACCGCGGTCTCGTGGGCGAATTGGTTCGGGGGTGTGTACATCAGCGAGCGCAATTTCTTCCCGCAATTCGCAATCGACGCGCCCACTTATTTCGACATTTATCCGGAGTTCGTGCTCTCCGCGGAGGAAAGGAGGGCTTTCCTCACCGACCGCCAGGGCGCCGTCGTAGGCCGCAAGCTCGCCGAGCAGTACGGATGGAAGGTAGGCAACCAGATCCCGCTGCGCGGCACTATTTTTCCGGGCACGTGGACGTTCAACCTGCGCGGCATCTACGACGGCGCGACGAAGACCACCGCCGAATCGCAGATGTTCTTTCATTGGGCCTACTTGAACGAGTCGGTCAAGACGCGCTTTCCCCGCCGCGGCGACCAGATCGGCGTGTTGATCGAGCAGCTCAAGGACCCGGATCAGGCTGCCGCCGTATCGCAGGCGATCGATTCGACGTTCAAGAATTCGCTGGCCGAAACGCTGACCGAGACCGAGAATGCCTTCCAACTCGGCTTCGTGTCGATGTCGGAGGCGATCCTGCTCGCGATCCAGGCGGTGTCGTTCGTCGTCATCGTCATCATCATGGCGGTGATGGCCAATACGATGGCGATGACCGCGCGCGAGCGCGGCACCGAGTACGCGACGCTCAAGGCGCTGGGCTTCGGCGGAGGTTTCGTCGCGCTGCTGATCTTCGGCGAGTCGCTGCTGATCGCGGCAATCGGCGGCGTCGCGGGCATCGCGCTCACTTTCCCGCTAGCGAATGCCTTCCGCGAAGCGCTTGGGACGTTCTTTCCGATCTTCTACGTGAGCGACGAGACGATTGGGCTGCAGCTAGTTGCTGCTCTTATCGTCGGCATCGTGGCGGCCGTATTCCCGGCTTGGCGTGCGTCGCAGCTGCCCGTGGCCGAGGGCTTGCGTGCGATCGCCTGAACAATGCGTGTACCGTTTATCTACATCGTCCGCAATGTCTTCGCGCGCCGGCTCACCACGGCGCTGACCGCGGGTGGTATGGCACTCGTGGTCTACGTCTTCGCAACGGTGCTCATGCTCTCGGCAGGGCTCAAGGCGACGCTGGTCGCCACGGGACAGGACGACAACGTCCTCGTCATCCGCCGCGGCTCGCAGACCGAGGTACAGAGCGGCATCGACCGCACCCAAGCCGGGGTCGTCGAGAGCCTGCCGGATATCATGGTTGGCCAGGACGGCCTGCCACTCGTCTCGAAGGAACCGGTGGTCCTGATCAACCTCCCGAAACGCGCATCGGGGAAGCCGTCGAATGTGGTGATCCGCGGCGTGACGCCGCGTGGCCTCACGCTGCGCCCGCAGGTGCATATCATCGAGGGCCGCATGTTCCGGCCCGGCACCGCCGAGGTCGTCGCCGGCGCCTCGATCGCGACGGGATTTCGCGGCGCTGCGCTGGGGGAGACGATGCGCTTCGCATCGCGCGATTGGACGGTGGTCGGCGTGTTCGACGCGGCCAGCACCGGCTTCGGTTCGGAAATCTGGGGCGACGCCGAACAGATGATGCAGGCGTTCCGGCGCGTGGGCTTCTCGGCGCTGATTTTCAAGCTCACCGACAGCGACCGCTTCGACGCGGTCAAGCAGACCATCGAGTCCGATCCGCGGTTGACGCTCGAAGCCAAACGCGAGACGCGCTTTTACGCCGATCAGTCGGAGGCGCTGGCCACCTTCATCAACTACCTCGGCACGACGATCTCGGTCATCTTCTCGATCGGCGCGATCATCGGCGCGATGATCACCATGTATGCGAGCGTGGCGAGCCGCACGGCGGAGATCGGCACGCTGCGCGCGCTGGGCTTCTCGCGCGGATCGATCCTGACCGCTTTCCTGGGCGAGTCGCTGCTGCTCGGACTCCTCGGCGGCGTGATCGGCCTGACCGGCGCGGCGTTCATGCAGGCGCTGTCGATTTCGACGACCAATTTCCAGACCTTTGCCGAGATCGCTTTCCGGTTCATGTTGACACCGGGAATCGCCGCTGCGGCGCTGCTTTTCGCGCTGGCGATGGGATTTGTCGGCGGGTTCCTGCCCGCCGCGCGCGCCGCGCGACTCAAGATCGTCGACGCGTTGCGCGCTGCTTAAATCGCCTGCGCGGTCGGCGAGCGCGACAAGTTGATGGGACCGATTTCGCTCTTCTCGATCGCCACGCTGATTTGGGGCTCGACCTGGCTCGCGATCACGTTCCAGCTCGGCAACGTCGCGCCCGAGGCCTCCGTCGTCTACCGCTTCGCGCTCGCCGCGATGATGCTCGCGGCGTGGTGCCTCGCGACCGGCCGCTCGCTCAAGTTCCCCGTAGCGCAGCATGTGTGGTTCGCCGCTCAGGGCGCGCTTCTGTTCGGCTTGAACTACCTCTGCGTGTACTGGGCCGAGCAACACATCGCATCAGGGCTGGTCGCGGTGCTGTTCTCGCTGATCGTGTTCCTCAACCTCGTCGGAGTGCGCGTATTCTTCGCAACACCTTTCAACCGGCGCACTGTCGTCGGTGCGGCGCTGGGCGTCACCGGCGTCACGCTCCTGTTCTGGCGCGAGCTCGCGGCCATGCAGACCGATGCGCTGCGCGGCATCCTGTTCGGGCTCGCGGCGACGGTATTCGCATCGGGCGGCAACCTGCTCGCGGTACGCAACCAGCGCTGCGGCATCCCAGTGCTGCCGGGAGTCGCCTGGGGCATGACTTATGGGACGCTTACCATCGCGGTCGTTGCCGCGGTGAACGATATCGTCTGGAGCTTCGATCCGCGTCCCGGCTACGTACTCTCGCTCTTCTACCTCGCGGCGTTCGGATCGGTGATCGCATTCGCGGCGTATCTCACGCTGCTAGGCAAGATCGGCGCCGCGCGCGCTGGTTATGTCGGGGTCGCCGTTCCCGTCGTGGCCTTGCTGCTCTCGACGGTGTTCGAGCACTACCAGTGGACGCTGCCGGCACTCGTCGGCGCCGCGCTCTGTATCGCGGGCAACGTCCTCGTTCTCATGCCGCAGCCGACGACCGTTCGGTCCTGAACAAGACAAATCCCCCCACGCCTTCGACTGTCCCGGAACCGGTGTGCCGAAGGTGTGAACGGATAAGCGTGCGGGAAAGCGTTACCGGCCGTTCGCCCCTTTTGCCTTAGCTCGATGAAAGCTTCGATGAGCGGAGCGAACGGCCGTCCTGCAAGCCTCCTTAGCGCAAATGCCTGAAAGAGCTCGACGCTGCCCCGTAGACGTCGTTCACACGTCGCACCGATGCAATCCTGCGGTCGACCTCACCCGGCAGCCGGGCATATTCACCCGGGCCCAGCGTACGGCAGTCGCCCCGGAATTGCGTGTCAGTACAGAACATCCAGTAGCCTTCCTCGATCCGCATTGAAGCCGCGCGATCGCTGAAGCCCATCCTGTTGAGGTTGGGCAGCTCGCTCCAGTTGATCGCAAACGACTGGCCGCGGAAGTTCGGGTATTCGTACAATACGACGCGTCCGACTCCGACCTGCGGCGGCACCGCAACAACCGGAGCGCCCGTCACCGCAACGAGCTCTGCCGAGTTCACTCTACCGGTGAGCGTGCCGAGGTTCTCATAGCGACCTGGTACGAAGTCGAAGCATTCACCGCGGTAATAATCACGACTGCACAAGCGCCATGTGCCGCCGTAGACGATCACGGCGTCCGCCCCACCAAAGGCCGGGATCCGGTCGAGGCTACCGTGCGTCTTGGTCAGCTCGATCGCGCCGCCGCCGAAGCCGGGAAGCTCGAACAACACGATGCGGGGCTCGGCGCTGGCGACGACGATCGGCGGTGCAACGACGATCGGCGGTGCAACGACAATCGGCGGTGCAAGCTCGGTGGTGGTGACGATTTCGCGCACCGATGTGATGCGATCGTTCAACACGCCGCTTAGCCGCCTATACTCGCCCGGTCGAAGCTGCGCGCAACTGCCGCGGAAGAAAGCATCTGTGCACGCCTCCCACACACCATCGCGAACCACGAGCGAAGATGCGCTATCGTTGAGGCCGCTTATTTGCAGGTTCGGCGCCGCGCGGTGCAAGGTCAAGCTGTCGCCGCGGAGGTCCCGGTGCTCGTAGAGCGTGATCTCGCCCGCAAGCGCTACCGGCAGCGATACCGCCAACAGCGTGCCCACGAACGCACTCAAAAGTGTTTTGCGCTCAGTACTCATAAGCAATCTCCAAATCAAGCGCCGGCAACAATGCCGACATCATTTTGACGCTGGGAGACAGCCGATGGTTTACTCGATGATGCGAGTATTTTCCCTTGAGGCCGGCATGTCGGCGTATCGCCTATCGCGCTGACAGACATTGTCCGACGATCGGTGCATCGTTATTTCAAATTGCGGCTTCGCGTCGGCGACAGTAGGGAAGATGGTTATCGAAACGTATGGCAAATGGTGAGGCGTGCATGAGGCGAGCTCGATCTTTCAGCCTGAATTGCGCCGACGGCAAGACCCGGACGGTCGCTTCGTTGCCGCGCCGCCCGGGCATCGCAGAGCTCAGCCCGGGCTACACGTGTCGCGCATGTTAGCCTTCGTCCCAATGTCGATTCAGGGTGGCAAGTTCAATCTTCGCTTGCACCCTGAACCACGTCGACATTGTCAATGAGGCGGGTGGACCCGAGCATGGCGGCGCCCAACACGATCAGCAGGTTGGGATGGTCGTAGCCTTCGGGGTGCGGAATGCGCAGCGCGAGGCCGTGGCGGATCGCGATGTAATCGACCTTCCAGCCATGGCGCGAAAGATCCGCGCGCGCGGCCGCTTCGAGATTGGCGTAGTCGTGACGGCCGCCGAGGATCTCATCGGCGACCCAGGAGAGGGTTCGGTAGAGCCGTGGCGCCTCGAGACGCTCTTCTGGTGAAAGATAGCTGTTGCGCGATGCCAGCGCGAGACCGTCATCGGCGCGGACCGTTTCGGCGGGAACGATGCGGATCGGCATGTTGAACTGCTGCACCATGCCGCGCACGATCTTGAGCTGCTGGCGGTCTTTCTTGCCGAACACCGCGATATCCGGCCGCACGAGGCTGAAGAGCTTCAGCACTACGGTGCATACGCCGTGGAAGAATCCCGGCCGCGATGCGCCCTCCAGTTCTTCGGCCAGTGGCGGCGGCGTCACGCGATAAACCTGCGGCGTCGGATACATCTCCTGTTCCTGCGGCGCGAACAGAACGTCGACGCCTTCACGCTTCAGACCCTCGCAATCGGCTTCGAACGTGCGCGGATAACGGTCGAAGTCCTCGTTCGGCCCGAATTGCAGGCGGTTGACGAAGATGCTGGCGACGACCGTGTCGCCGTGCTCGCGCGCGATGCGCATGAGCTGCAGGTGGCCCTGATGCAAATTCCCCATCGTCGGCACGAACGCGACGGTGCCGGCATCGGCAAGAAACTTGTGCAGCTCGGCGGCGGTGGTTGCGATCTCCATCAGCCTGCTCTAGCCCTTAGATGGAGTGCTCGGGACCGGGGAAGCTACCGTCCTTGACTGCCCTGACGTACGCTTGAACGGCCTGCTCAATGCTCGCGCTCCCCGTCATGAAATTGCGGACGAAGCGCGCGGGCTTGCCCGGGTAGATGCCGAGCATATCGTAGAGAACGAGCACCTGACCGCTGCATCCCGGACCGGCGCCGATGCCGATCGTCGGCACCGCGACGTCCGCCGTAAGCTCCGTGGCCAACCCGGCCGGAACCATCTCGAGCACGATGAGATCCGCACCCGCGACTGCGAGCGCGTGCGCGTCCTCGCGCAACACGCGCGCCGAGGCATCGGTCTTGCCCTGCGCCTTGTAGCCGCCGAGCCGATGCACCGATTGCGGCTGCAACCCTAGATGACCGCACACCGGGATGCCGCGCGCGACCAGAAACTCGACGCTGCGTGCGACCCACGCGCCGCCCTCGAGCTTGACCATCTGCGCGCCCGCAGCCATCAGCCGCGCCGCGTTGGCGTACGCCTGCTCCGCGCCCGCCTGATAGCTTCCGAACGACATGTCGGCGATCACGAGCGCCGAGCGCGCGCCCGCGGCGACGCAGCGGGTGTGGTAGATCATCTCGTCCAGCGTGACCGGCAGCGTCGTCGGATGCCCACCTATGACCATGCCCAGCGAGTCGCCGACGAGGAGCGCGTCGACGCCGGCACGATCGAGCAGCGCGGCGAAACTCGCGTCGTAGCACGTGAGCATCGCGATCTTCTCTCCCTGGCGCGCCATGGCGGCGAGACCGGGAACGGTGCGTGGCGAGGTCGTTGCGGTCATTGCGTTCCCAAATTGAAAAACTCGCGCCGCCCGCGCATGCCCTCGATGTGCGAGAGCAGCAGCTCGAAATGGTCGGCGTGATCGACGAAATTCAACCGCTCGCTGTTGACGATGAGCAGCGGTGCATCTTCGTACTGATAGAAAAATCGGCTGTACGCGTCGACCAGCCGCGCCAGATACTGCTCGGGAATCGAGCGCTCATAATCGAGGCCGCGCTTGTGCACCCTGTCGATCAGCGTCGCTACCGGCGCCTGCAGATAGACGACGAGGTCGGGTGCCGGAGTCTGCGGCTTGAGATGCGCGTACATCTTGTCGTAGAGCACGAATTCGTCGTCGCTCAAGTTCAACCGCGCGAACAGTGGATCCTTGTCGAGCAGGAAGTCGGCGACGGTGGCGCGCCGGAACAGATCGAGCTGGTTGAGCCCGCGGATCTGGTCGACCCGCTGGAACAGGAAATTGAGCTGGGTCGGCAGCGCGAAGCGCGGCATGTCCGCGTAGAACTGCGCGAGAAACGGATTCGCTTCCGGCGCTTCGAGCAGCGCATCGGCGTCGAGGTAATCGGCAAGCGCGCGGGCGAGGCTCGTCTTGCCGGCACCGATCGGCCCCTCGACGACGACGTAGCGGCACTTTTCGAGATCCATGGTGGCCGGCGTGACCCTTAGCGCCAAAAGGCGGTTCGCGTGCGATCGATGCGCTGCCCGCGCACGCTGCGCAGCCACATTCGGGCGGCGCCGCGACCGGGGATCGTTGCCGCAGGAGCGATGTCGAGCAGGGGACGCAGCACGAAGGCGCGCTCGTGCATCCGCGGATGCGGCACGATCAGGCGCGACTGCGAAAGACGGCGCCGCCCGAAAAGCAGCAGATCGAGGTCGAGCAATCGCGGCGCGTTGCGCCGTTCGCCCCGCTGCCGCCGCCGGCCGTGGCGGTGCTCGATGGCGCGCAGCTGCCGCAGCACCGCGCCGGGCGCGAGCGCGGTGCGCAACGCCGCGACCGCGTTGACGTAGTCCGGTTGCGGCTCGCCGGCTCCCAGCGGGGCAGTCAAGTAATTGCCGGACGCCGCGACGAGCTGCGAGCGCGGCAGGCGCGCGAGCTCGGTCAAGGCGCGCGCCAACCGCCGGCGCGGATGGCCGAGATTGCTGCCGAGCCCGATGTACGCGACGCTTGCCATTGCGCTCCTCAGTGCTCGGACGGCGAGGGCGAGCCCGGTATGTCAGCGGGCGCCGCCTTGCGCTTGCGTCCGCGACCGCGCGAGCGCCGGTGCTTCTTTGGCGCCTCGTCGGGGCGGAGCATGCGTTCGCGCTCGTCGCTGTCCGCGCGCTGGAAGCGTTCCCACCAGTCGGCGAGCTCAACAGGAATCTCGCCGCTGTGGCCGCGCAGCCAGAGAAAATCGTATCCGGCGCGGAAACGCGGATGCTCGAGCAACCGGAATGGCCGTTGGCCGGCGCGCTGCTCGAACCGCGGCTGCAGCGCCCAGGTTTCCTTGATCGTCGCTTCGAAACGACGGGGAATCGCGAGTCGCTCCGCTTGCTGCGCCAGCACGCGGTCCATTACCGCGAACAGCGCGGGCATCGGCCGCTCGCCTTTCGCCTTCGCCGCGTTCCAGCTCACCAGCACTTCGTGCCAAAGCAGCGTCGCAAACAGAAAGGCCGACGTCACCGGCTTGCCCGTCCGCACGCGCTCGTCGGTGCTCGCCAGCGCGAGCTCGATAAAACGCGGTCCCAGCGGCTGCTCGAGAATCACGTCGAGCAGCGGCAGCACGCCGTGATGCAGGCCGTGCTTGCGCAGGCTCTTGAGCGACTCGACCGCGTGGCCGGAAAGCAGGAGCTTTTCCATTTCGTCGAATACGCGCGCCGGCGGCAGGTTATGGATCAGCGGCGCCAGCTTCGAGATCGGCGCCGCGGTCTTTTTCTCGATGTCGATGCCGAGCTTCGCCGCGAGTCTGACCGCGCGCAGCATGCGCACGGGATCCTCGCGATAGCGTGTGACCGGATCGCCGATCAGGCGCAGCTTTTTCGCCTTGACGTCGGCCACGCCGCCGACGTAGTCCCATACGCTTTCGGTCGCGGGATCGAAATACAGGGCGTTGATCGTGAAGTCGCGGCGCACGGCGTCTTCGGCCTGGTCGCCGAAAACGTTGTCGGTCAGGAGCCTTCCGTGCTCGTCCGCGGTGTCGTCGCCGGTCTGCCTGCCGCGGAACGTCGACACCTCGACCGTCTCCGGCCCGGCGAGAACGTGCACGAGCCGAAAGCGACGGCCGATGATGAAGGCGCGGCGGAACAGCGGCTTGATCTCTTCGGGTGTCGCGTCGGTAGCGATGTCGAAGTCCTTCGGCGTGATCCCGAGTAAAAGATCGCGCACGGCGCCGCCGACGATAAAGGCCTTGAAGCCCGCCTGCTGCAGCTTGCGCGTCACGTCGATCGCCGCGCGCGAAAGCTGGCTGCGGCGCACGGGATGCGCGTCGGGACCGAATATGCGCGGCTCGGTCGCGGGCCTGCCGGGGATCAAGCGCGCGAGGAAGCGGCGGATCACCGTTCTACGAAGTCGCGAAGCGACTGAAGCATCTTCCCTGTCCCAGCGGCAAAGGAGAGAAGGGTGAGGGGAGGCCGGACCAAGGCGACGTGAGTGAAACGCGTGCGCGGAAGTGCTGCAAGGGGGACGCGATCCAAAGTGACTGAGATGGTTCGGACCGGGCCTGAATGATAGCACGGCGCCACCCGCGCCCGTCGCCGTGCAAGGCGCTCGCGGCGGCTTTCTCTCGTGGCAGGAACGCCGGGAATCGAGGATAATTCGTGGTTTCTGCTGTTTCCCGCGCAAGCTCCCGCCGCATTCGAAGGAGTTACCATGCCCTCCTACCAGCACGTCACGGCCCCTACCGGGGGCCAGAAGATCACGGTCAAACCGAACTTCAGCCTCGAGGTTCCCGACCAGCCGATCGTTCCGTACATCGAAGGCGACGGCACCGGTGTCGACATCACGCCGGTCATGATCAAGGTCGTCGATGCGGCGGTGGCGAAGGCCTATGGCGACAAGCGCAAGATTCACTGGATGGAAATCTACGCAGGTGAAAAGTCGACCAAGGTCTACGGCGCCGACGTGTGGCTTCCGGACGAGACGCTCTCGATCCTTAAGGACTACGTCGTGTCGATCAAGGGTCCGCTGACGACGCCGGTGGGTGGAGGCATCCGCAGTCTGAACGTCGCGCTGCGGCAGCAGCTCGACCTCTATGTATGCTTGCGGCCGATACAGTATTTCAAAGGCGTGCCCAGCCCGGTCAAGGCGCCGGAGAAGGTGAACATGGTGATCTTTCGCGAGAACTCGGAAGACATCTATGCCGGCATCGAATGGGCCGCTGAATCGGACGGCGCCAAGAAGGTGATCAACTTTCTGATGAAGGACCTGGGTGTCAAGAAGATCCGCTTCCCGGAGAGCTCGGGTATCGGCATCAAGCCGGTCTCGCGTCAGGGCACCGAACGGCTGGTGCGCAAGGCGATCCAGTACGCAATCGACAACGACCGCCCATCGGTTACGCTGGTGCACAAGGGCAACATCATGAAATTCACCGAGGGGGGGTTCCGCGACTGGGGCTATGCGCTGGCGCAGAAGGAATTCGGTGCTTTGGCCATCGATGGCGGTCCCTGGTGCAAGTTCAAGAACCCGAAAACCGGCCGCGACATCACGGTCAAGGACGCGATCGCCGATGCCTTCCTGCAGCAAATCCTGCTCCGGCCCGAGGAGTACAGCGTCATCGCCACGTTGAATCTGAACGGTGATTACATCTCGGACGCGCTCGCCGCGCAGGTCGGCGGCATCGGCATCGCGCCGGGCGCCAACATGTCCGATTCGGTGGCTATGTTCGAAGCGACGCACGGCACCGCGCCCAAATATGCAGGCAAGGACTACGTCAATCCGGGGTCGGAAATTCTCTCCGCGGAGATGATGCTGGTACACATGGGTTGGAAGGAGGCCGCACAGCTGATCGTCAAGAGCTTGGAAAGGGCGATCGCGGAGAAAGTTGTGACCTACGACTTCGCCCGGCTGATGCCTGGTGCCACACAGGTGTCATGCTC
>WNGB01009174.1_pt1 | contig 26144 bp, 17 predicted proteins | sample 5400681 | NCBI WGS metagenome assembly WNGB01 (sample SAMN13153367, study PRJNA577476) | soil metagenome | isolation source: 115 cm soil or saprolite under grassland replicate 2 | place: USA:California | collected 2016-06-15
CTTGCCGCAAAGTATCTTGGATGCTCACTTCTCCCACATGGGCGCTCGCCCGAACGCAGTCGAGCGCACTTCGCGCCTCGCTCTCGCGAAAGCCGAGCGATCGCAGCACTTGGAATGCTTATTCGTGTAGAGCCACCGCACGAGGATCGAGGACGCGGCCGTAGTTCGAACCGTCGGCGTGCCGAAAGACGAGGCCGGCGGACACCCGCCCTTCGATGATCAGCTGCCCGCGGTGCAGCGCGCGGTGATGGGCCCCGCACAGCACACAAAGGTTCTCCGGATCGTGATCGCCACCTTCCGAACGAGGCACAACGTGGTGAAGGTCCACAAAGACGGCTTGGGCGCAGCCTGGAACGACGCACCGTCCGCCATCGCGCCGCATGACCTGACGCCGGATGGCAGGCGGCACGTCTTGCCACGCGCGCGTGGGTTGCGCGCCCACGGGGGCGCCGGCCGTCTCGTCTTCTCGAGAGTCCTGCGTCTCTGTTTCGCTCACGTCATCGCATGGACCCGACCGACCGCGATCGATCCGCCCCAGGAGCTGCGCGTCGCAGCCGGCCATCTCGACGATCTCGGACCCAACCTCCACCAGCTCACCACGCCCCTGTTGCCAGCCGCGACCACACTCGCCGCAGACTGTCAGCGCGATCTGGTACCCTGCCCTTCCTTCGTCGATCGGACCACCAAGAATCTGACGTGCCAGAAGCAGCAGAGACGCGTCGTCATCGAGCGAAGAACCGGCATCTCGGCGAAGCTTGCCCATTGCCTCACGAAACATCGCGTAAGTTTCCGCCGAAACGTCGAAGCGCAGCACGTGGCGTCGCAGCGACGAATCGTGTGGATCATCGGGCCGATCACCAGGCCTGTGACCCGCCACGAGCTCCTCGATCTGTCGGAGCGTGCGTCCGCGGGTGACCTCGAGCCAGGCGTGCTCGTTCTCCGGTGTCGCCACGCGCGTGAGCTCGCGCACGACCGACCAGCTCACCGTTCCGTCGCGAAGGGCTTGCCCGAGCTCGGGTAGCCGCTCGAGCGCCTCGGCCACCCGCAGCCGTTCCTGGGTCGTGCGAGGTTGATAGCCAAGAACACGCTCGATGTATTCTCGGAAACTTCCGAACCCAAGATGTAAGTGAACGCCTGACCGAAGGGCATCGAGCAACAACGCGCTCTCCTCCCAATCGAGCCGTGCACGGCACTTCGCCAGACGGGACAGCTCCTCATGGGCACGTCGCCAATCGAGCTTGCCGGTACGCGATCTTTCGTTTGATGTCTCATGTTGAGGTAGGTGCTCGTGCATCATGCCGCGTTGATTACCATGACAATTTTCATTGCCCGGAGCATCGGTTACGAGCCCCGATCATTGCCCGATCGAGGCGACGCATCGTTTCGAGTGCAAGATCGCGCGGGCGTGTCACTCCGAGGCAGCATGGGTGTGTCCTGAGACGATCGACGATCGCCGGCGAGACTCCGCGCGCAACCTGTCAAGCAAAAAGATCAACACATGCACGGAGAGGCGCCCAGGGCCCGATTGTCAGCGGCTGCGCCTTCTGCGACGCTCGTCGGCAAACGGAGGGTGCCATGGAAGCCAAGATGATCGAGTTCGCCCGACCCGACGGGAAGAAGGCTCCTGGTTATCTCGAGATGCCATCTGCCGGCAAAGATGCGCCCGGTGTCGTCGTGATTCAGGAATGGTGGGGACTCAACGACCAGATCAAGGGTGTGGCCGATCGGCTGGCCAAGGCAGGATACCGCGCGCTCGTGCCCGATCTGTTCCGGGGCAGAATCACCAAAGACAGGGACGAAGCCAGCCATTGGATGGGCGGGCTCAATTGGGCGGACGCCACCCAGCAGGATATTCGCGGCGCCGTTCAGCACCTGAAGAGCTGGTCACCGAGTCGAATCGCCGTACTCGGATTCTGCATGGGAGGCGCTCTCACGATCGCGGCCGGCGTCAACATCCCGGAGACCGACGCCGGCGTCTGTTTCTACGGCATTCCTCCGCGCGAAGCCGCCGATCCGAGCAAGGTCCGCTTCCCCATGCAGTTTCACTTCGCGACGAAGGACGACTGGTGCAATCCGGCGGCGATTGCGAAGCTCGAAGAAGACTTGAAACGGGGCAACGTATCGTACGAGCTTTACCGCTACGAGGCGCAGCACGCCTTCACCAACGAAGCGCGTCCCGAGGTCCACGATCCTCAGGCGACGAAGCTCGCCTGGGATCGCGCGTTGAAGTTCTTGGGCGCGGTCCTGCAGGGCTGAGCTCTTGGTCAGCCGAGAGACCATGATCGGCCCGATCGATCAGGATCACCGCGATCCATCGCTCCAGTCACACTGATGATCTTCAGCAGGAGAGGTTCGAGCCCGGCGACACCGACAAGATCGCGCAGTACGACTGATAATGCGAGATGCGATCTTGCACCGCGTCGGTGGCTTTGCCGTCACACTCGACGCCCCCGTTGATGATGCGGATCGTCATACCGAATCCTTTGCCCTCGAGCATCGCCGAGTGGCAGGTACCCACACCGGTCGGATTCGATTGGGTCCAGAACCACAATGCCGTCTGCCATGAAACGGTCGGGTTGCTGGCGACCAGACCGGGGTTGTTCAGCAGATCGAGCCCGAGCGCGGTTCCGCACGCCCCGTAGTTGTAGTTCCAACTGATCTGCAGCGGACCGCGGCCGTAATATTGTTGTCCTGGCGTGCAGGGATACGCTCCGGGCGAACAGTAAAGGTCTTTCGCGATCTGTTCGATGTAGCGAAGTTCGCCGGTCTCGCGCGCCACGTTGCCGAAAAACGCCGCGAGCTCCTGCTTTCGCTGGTCCTGCGTCCCTTCGCTCGCGAAGCTCGGAAACTTCTTCGCCGCGTCGATCAACGACGCGTACGTGTAAAAGGAGTTTCGCCTCGGGAAGATCTGGTTGAAGAGTGATTCGCTCAACACCGCGCCGAGCGTGCTCGTGCCCCTCGTTCCGGCATCGGTGCGCGCACCGCCCATGCCACCACTACCGCCCGAGCCCGAAGAGCCGCTCGAACCGGTGGTGGTCGATGATGCCCCGACGCTCGTGGACGTCGAGCTTGTCGAGGTCGAGCTTGCCACGTTCGTCGAGCTCGTCGTCGACGAACCTCCCATTCCCGTCCGACCGCCCGTCGATCCACTCGCATCAGGCTCGTCGAAATCTTCCGCTGTGGTGCCAACTGTCCCTTCGCACGCGAAGAATGCGAACGCGAGCAGGAACAAAACCCGAACGCTGAACGTCGAACTCCCGTGCGCGGACATCGAAGCAGAAACACTGCAGAAACCACACCAACGCGCGGTTCGGGATCCACCCGATCCATGCAGGTCAGTTTTTGCCTCGGCATACGGCGCAGCAAGGTGGCACGAGCCGTGCGACACTGGGGCTCATGACCGATAGGAAGATTGCCTAACCGATGCCGAGCGAACGCCTTCTTCAGAGACGGACGTTCATGAAGCTGGTCGGGTTGGGCGTCGGGGTCCCGCTCGCGCTTCGCATGGCGAAAATGGCGGTCGCGGCCCCCATCGCGCGGCCGACGCGACTCTTCATCATGTACATCCCGCACGGGATGCCCGACGAGCACTTCGATCCGGGCGCGAGCCTTACGCTCGTGAAGGACGGGCCGCGCATCTTGGATCCCCTCGCCGGGTTTTCGAACTACGTGACCGTCCTGCGCGGCATCGCCATGAACGACGGCGCGACCAACCACGCCGCCATCCGCGCCACTCTGACCGGTTTCACCGACGGCACGCGAACCGACTCCATCGACTACTCGATCGCAAAAGCACTTCGGGTGACCGCCCACGCGATCGGCGTCGTGCCCTATAGCTCGGGTGCTGGTTTTACCTCCGACTCTTTTCTGATCCGGCACGGCGACTGGGTGTCGCCCACCGCGAGCCCCGACAGCGCGGCGCAAGCCATGCTGCAGGGAATCGGCACGTCGACGCCCACCCCCACCACGCCGACGATCGACGAGTCGGTCTTCCGCCAGGAAGCGCTTGCCCTCACCGAAAAAGAGCTCGACTCATTGCACCGAGCGGTGACCGGGCTCACGTCGGAACAGACGAAGCTGCAGATCCATCTCGACGCCGTTCGCAAGCTCAAAGACGCGGCTCGAAATCCCACCGGTCCAACCTCGATCAGCTGCACGACCCGGCCGACACTGCCCGCGCTGGAAGCCGCGAGGGGGCTCTCGCCGCTCGATCAGAAGAACTTTCGCAAGATCCTGGACGCACACCTCGAGGTCTCCGCGGCCGCCATTGTCTGCAACTCGGCACGCGTCATCACCCTGCAAAACATGTGGGCCAACTCGGACATCAATTTCGGCTTCGAGGGGGGACCAGCCGTTGCCAAGGGTCACCACGATCCGGTGTCCCATTCCTGGGACGCGGCGGGCCGCGACGAGTTCCGCCAATGCCAGCGGTGGTTTTACGAGCGGCTCGTCGACAAGTTCTTGACGCCGCTCAGCGCGAAAGACCCGAGCGATCCCGATCACACCGTTCTCGACAACACATTGGTGCTCATCTGCAGCGAGGTTTCCGACGGCGCGAACCACAACTCGGATGCATCGAAGATCTGGGTCGGCGGCAAAGAACAGTCGAGCTATTTGCCTTTCGTGCTCATCGGCGGCGCGGGGGGCTATCTCCGAGCGGGCCGCGTCGTCGACGTCCAGCGCAAGCACGTGGACGTGCTCGCCACCTTGAGCGACGCGATGGGCGTTCCTGTCTCGACGATCGGCGGCCAAAACGTGAGCGCCATCTCGGAGCTCAAGGCATGACGGCGGCGAGAGCTTGCCTGGCTGCCGTATTGGCTTCGCTCGTTGCAGCCTGCAACGGTTCCATCGACAACCGACTCGAGGGGCACGGTGAAGATGCCGGCACGAGCGCAGATGGCGGCGTCGTTTTGGGAGGAAGCGTCACCGGGATCAAAGATCGCTGCCCGGAGTCCAAAGCCGGTGCTCCGGTGCTGCGCCGCCTCACGCGCCAGGAGCTGCAAAACACGATTGGCGACATTTTCCCGGAGATTGCCGGCGACTGGGGCGGCGTGCAGCTCGGGCCCGATCCCAATTCGAGGCTCGGCTTCACGAACGACAGTTTCGTGTTGATGGCCGGTGACAGTGTCAGCGAGAAGATTCTTGGCCCGAGGCTGTTTCGCCGCCCGCTCAGCGACGCCGAGCGCACGAGCTACGGCGCCTACCACGCGTCGGTGAGCGGCCGCTCGAACTTCGCGATGGGCGTCAAATGGACGCTCGTTGCATTGCTGCAGTCGCCCCACGCGATCTACCGCTCCGAGCTCGGCGACAACGGCGGCGCCGGCTACACGCCCGGACAGACGTACGCCCTTTCGCAATATCAAATCGCGACCGAGCTCTCCTACACGTACGGTGGGTCGGCACCGACGCCGGATCTTCTCGCCAAGGCGAGCCGTGGCGAGCTCGGCTCGCCTGACGCGCTGGTGAACGAGGCGCGCCAGCTTCTGCAGACGCCACGAGGGCAGGAAGTGGTGCGCGATTTTTTCCGTCAATGGGTTCAGTACAGGACCGTCGCCGACAAGGTCAAAACGACCACCAAAGATTTCGATCTCGTCAAGGGGGCCATGGCCGAAGAGACGCGGCGATTCATCGACCAGGTCGTGTTCACGAACGGCGGCGGCGTGCGCGATCTTCTGGTCGCGCCGTACACCGTCGTCAATGGCGCCCTCACCGGCTTTTATGGATTCGGCGCCGCGAGCACCGCGGACTACCAACTCGTCAATCGTCCGGCCAACGCCGGGCTCGGCCTTCTCGCGCAAGGATCGATCTTGGCCGGCAATGCGCAGGCCGACCGCTCCTCGCCGACGAAACGAGGCCTCGCCGTCTTCGAGAAGCTCTTCTGTAACGAGAGGCCGCAGGTTCCTCCCAATGTTCCGAAGCTCGAGACATCGGCTCCCGCCGATCCCGGCACGACCACGCGCGAACGTTTCGAGACGCTCCACGCCTCGAGTGACTTCTGCAAGAGCTGCCACAGCCAATTCGATCCGATAGGCTTCGGCTTCGAGCACTTCGACGAGGTGGGCCGATATCGCGCCACCGAAAACGGTAACGCCATCGACGCGACCGGAATCGTCACCCGCATCGACCCCAAAACGGGCGCCACCTCGACGGTCATCACCTTCGACGGGCTCGCCGAGCTCGCCACCAAGGCGGCAGGCCTGCCCGAGGTGAGCGACTGCGTGGGCGGCTTTCTCGCGAGCTACGCCTACGGCGGTGTGTTCGAATGCCCGGCCGAAGACCAGCGAACGGCACTCGCGGACGGAAAGTACGGCCTGGTCGAGTACTTGGTGCAGCTGGCCAACGCGCCTCACTTCGTGCGCCGCGTGCCTTAGTTCTTATCCGTCGCGATGGAGGGGTAACACATACATCCACCCACTCCACCCACTCGGCGGATCGCGCTGGGGCGTGTGGTATAGTGCCGCTCGATGGACGGAGTTCCGCGAAGCTCTGGGCCGACACGTGTCGACCGATACGAGCTTTACGGCGAAATCGCCTCGGGCGGCATGGCCACCGTGCACCTTGGACGGCTGGTGGGCCCGGGAGGATTCGGCCGCACCGTCGCGATCAAGCGGCTCCACCCGCACCTCGCGAAAGAGCCCGAGTTCGTGACCATGCTGACCGATGAGGCACGGGTCGCCGGCCGAATCGGACATCCGAACATCGTTCCGACTCTCGACATCGTCGCTTCCGAGGGAGAGCTCTTCCTCGTCATGGAGTACGTGCCGGGGCTCACCCTCTCGGCGCTCATGAAACGAGCCGCAAGCCACAGCGAGCGCATCCCGATCCCGATCGTGACCACGATCATGGCGGGCGTTCTGCACGGCCTGCACGCGGTGCACGAAGCACGCGACGAGAGAGGCCACCACCTCGAGGTGGTGCACCGCGATGTCTCACCGCAGAACATCCTCGTCGGTACGGACGGTGTGGCGCGCGTGCTCGACTTCGGTATCGCCAAAGCGGCAGGGCGCGTGCACACGACGCGCGATGGACAACTCAAGGGCAAGCTCGGTTACATGTCGCCCGAACAATTGGCGGCCGCGCCGGTCGATCGGCGCACCGACATTTACGCGGCTTCGGTCGTGCTCTGGGAAGTTCTCACCGGCGAGCGACTCTTCGAAGGGGACGACGCCGCCGCGGTCTTCGGCAATGTCATGCAGAAGAAGGTGGTCGCACCGAGCAGCGTGTATCCCGACATTCCGGCCGAGCTCGACGCCGCCATCCTGCGCGGTCTCGAGCGCGAGCCGAGCCGGCGTCATGCCCACGCGCGCGACATGGCCATCGCCATCGAAAATGCAGCGCCCCTCGCCCGCGCGTCGGAAATCGGCGAATGGGTGCAGATGATCGGCGACGATCTCCTGCGGGAGCGAGCCCAGCTCGTCGCCGACATCGAAGGCCAGAAGAGCCGCGCGATCACCGCGGTGCTCGCCAAAGGTGACGGGACCGATGGATTCCTCTTGACCATCCTCGACACGCCGGCCGGGCTACGGCGGCGCAGGCGACGGACGGCAACCGTGCTGGTTCTCGGTGCGCTCATGTTGGCACTCGCGTCGGTGTCCGCCGTCGTGGCGGCCCGCGGAACCTGGCGTGCCCCCCCGGCCAACACGAGCACGGTCGTCCTCGCCGATACACCGACGCCGGTCACCATCACACCCGTCCGCGATTTGGGCACCGCCGCGCCAACATCGAGCACCATCGATGTCGTGCCGCCGGACCCACCGCCGCCGCCGTCTGCGAGCTCACCTATCGCGATCGTGAAGACCGCCAAGCCGCGGCCGCCCCCGCCACCACCGAAACCGGCGCCCGCCAGGGAATCGAATTGCAACCCGCCCTTCACCATCGACGAGCAGGGCTTCAAGCATTACAAGCTGCACTGTCTGAAGTAAGTCGCCGCAAGAAAACGATTTGGCAGCACGAACGGTTCGAGACTAACATTACTGCCTCGGATTCTCGCTACCAGATCGATCATCGGAGCCGCGATACGCCAACACGAGCTGACCGAACAGGCGGATTTCTCGCCACTGCGGAGCGAGGCTGGCCAGACGTCGCGGCTGATTTCGCGTGTACGGGTGAATTCCGACGGCCCCGCCGTATTTTGTGTTGGGTCGGCGCCAAATCTGCTGATCGTGATCTGCCGATGCCAAAGACTGCGGCAGTAATGCTAAGATCGATCCGAACGGATGCGTAGAAGGGCGGCAGTCTGCATCGGCGCGGCAGCCCTCCTCGGCACCGCCCGTCGGGCAGTCGCGGACGAGAAGGTTACGTGCGTCGCCGCCGCCGATGCGGGGCAGCAGCAGCGTTCCGCCGGCAAGCTACGCGACGCGCGCACATCGTTCCAGGTATGCGCCCGCGAAGTCTGCCCGGCCATCGTTCGCACCGACTGCACGCAGTGGCTTGCCGAGGTCGTCGCCAGCGTGCCGACCATCGTCCTTCGCGCCTCCGACGCGAAGGGGCGCGACATTGCCGACGTCCGGGTCCAGCTCGACAACCAGCCCATCTTGGGCCGGCTCGATGGCCTCCCGATCGAGGTCGACCCCGGCCGCCACGTCCTCGCCTTCGATCGTCCGGGCAGCAAGAAACACCGCCAAGAATTCGTCGTCAACACGGCCGACCGCAACCGTACGATCTCCGTGGTGCTCGAAGACGTGGACCCCCCCCCTCAGCCATTCGTGCCGCCCCCCGCCCCCGAGCGCCCGAAGTGGCAGCCGAGCCCCGCCGCGTGGGTGTTGGCCGGCGTAGGCTTCGTCGCGACTGGAAGTTGGGCCTATTTCGGTCTCCGCGGCCGAGCGGAAATCGCCGACATGCGCAAGCCCACGGGGTGCGCGCCCGGGGGAGGCGTCGACCCCACTTGCTCTCACGATCAAGTCCAGAGCGCCCGCAACAAGCTGATCATCGCCGACATCTCGCTCGGAACAGCGGTCCTTTCGACGGGGATCGCGACGTACCTTTTTCTAACTGCGCGCAAATCCTCCTCGATTTCCCTTCCCACCCGCGAGGTCACCGTGGCGCCCCTACCAGGCGGCGCCGCCGCTGTCTGGCTCGAGCGCTTCTGAGGTACGTGCTTGGCGCGCCGATCGCGCGAATTCGCCGGATCGTGGTAGACCTTCTACACTAGGACCATGAGGGTCTTGCTTTGGCTTGGGGTATCGTCGCTCCTCACCAGCTGTCTGCTGGTGACGTCGCTCGACGGCCTCGAGGGCCCCTCCAGCGGCACCGCCGGCTTGAGCGGCACCGCCGGCACGGACACGACTGTAGGCGGAAGCAGCGGAGCGGCGGGGAACGGTGGACAATTGGGCGACGCTTCCCCTCAGGGACCCTTTCCAGTCATCGTCGACAGGCCAATCGCAATATATGGAATCGCGGTGACAAGCACCGATCTCTATTGGGTCGAAGGTCCAAGCGGTGGTGTCTATCGTGCCTCGACCGGCGGCAACGGCGCTGATGCTGTTCGACTCGTGATGACTCTCAATGCCTTCGATGTTGCTGTCGATGACGCGTACCTCTACTGGACGGAGGGGAATTCCCTCTGGCGTCAAGCGCGCGCGGATGGATCAGCTGCCATGCAGTGGCCAGGTGGGGGACACACTCAATATCTCGCTGTCGGAGGTCTGGGCCGTGTCTATATCTCAAATTCATTCGAGGGTAATATCGTTGTGTTTAACGGGGTAAGGTCGGATGCCCTTTATTTGACCGAACCTCAAGCGTCTGGCATGGCTGCCGATGGAGAGAACATCTTCTGGGCTCGCGGCGCGCCGGTCGGCCTGCGGCAGGGGTCAGCAACGGGCAGCCAACCATTCGACCTCCCGCCGCTAACAGACGTCACTCGTATCACCGGCGTCGCCGCCGACGCAACCTATGTTTATTGGATTGAAGACAACATCCGCGTGAAAAAGCTGAGACGGAACCCCACAACATTGCCAGGCACGGTATGCCAAGCGCCGCAAGAGATCGGTGACGGCAACGACATCGTAGTAGACGCAGAATGGGTCTACTTTAGCGAACCTGCCAACCATCGCATCAGCAAGTGCCGAAGGTAGTGGAGCAACGGTTTCTTATTGTCGATCCATCAATGACGATAAAACCTAGAAGACCAACTGTGGCAACCATCGAAGTCACTCTGGTGCGATGTGAGCGGCCAACATTCCGGATTTGAAACGCGGAGCTGTTACCCAATCCAGCAGAACGATCGGCATTCCTACGATGTTCGTCGCCGTGACGCAACGAGTGCTCGGACTGCCAATGCGAGCGCGCCAATCACTCCGACACTGCTTCCACTGAAGCCGGCGATCGTGACCGGAGCACGAGCTTCCAGCTTCTTGATCCGATCTTCGAGCCCCGATAGCTCAGAGCGAAGGGTCTCGTTCTCCTTCTTGAGCAACCGCATGCCTTCAACGGATAAGGCTTCGAAACCACGAAACGTGAGCGTTTTGAAGCCGTCTCCGTCTGTCCCTACCCACTCCGGGAAAACCTTCTCCACATCCTGCGCGATCATTCCGGTCTGACGTCCCCGCAGGTCTCCGTGTTTCTCGGGTTCAATCCACTCGAACGTCACCCCCTGCAGCTTCATGAGTCGATCGAGCACACCTTCCAGTGGTTTCACGTTCTTCTTGAGCCGGATGTCCGACGAATCCGTCCAGCTCCCCCCGCCTGGTTTGTAACCGCTGTTCGCAAACAACTTCCCGCTCGCATAAACTGCCCATCCGGAAGCATTTGAGTTGTAACCGTAGACGCCGAACCCTCCGGCACTATGTGCGGTTCCGTAGACCCCATACCCCCCACTGCTGTGGTCAGCGATTCCGTAGACGCCGCTCTGCAAATAGCCTGACGAAACACCTTCCACACCCTGTGTTTGGGAAATGCCGTAAACGCCGGGGCTCGCCCCCCCCGAACCGTAGACTCCGAGTGAGCCATATCCGGAAACGCCAATCCCGTTGGTCGATCTACCTTCTACACCCGGACCGTTAGTGGCGTTGCCCGAGACCCCAGAATAAGCAGAGGTGGTTCCCGTATACCACCCGACGACCCCTGAGGTAGAGGCACTGTCGCCCTCAATTGCCACATTATTCCAGGCAAAAGCATATATGCCCATCGGAGTACCTGTGGTGGTAGCGGTAATGTCGATACAACTTGTGGCATTACTACATGATCCGGAATACGGCATCGTCCACGACGCCCCATTGGCGTGTGCTCCTGCCGATAGGAAAAGTACTGCTAGACCGGCGAATAATAATGAAATGACTTTCGTCATGGTTGATCTCCCTTTTTGGGCCCGAGAAAATGCCCGACGAGATTGGTTGAGTAACGATTCCTGAGATCATACGTCCAGTGTCCGCGCGCACCGGATATCCACTAACATGTCCACTAAGGAGCCCGGTCCATACTATCGCTCCCTCGCGCATCGAAAACGCCTTGGTTTTGGCCCCTGCGAGAGTTGTTCGGAATCCATTGTTTCTGCCGGGCTCCTAACTCAACTTTACCGCGATCGCAAGAGAAATATCCAAGGGGCGCGATTGCCACAGACAGAGCACTCACCACGGTCTTGCATCCGTCCGTGAGTCTAGCTGCGGAAACTGCGAATTATTCCTTATCATTTTAGCGTCCCCAAGCGGGATTGGCGCCCTCTCCAATCTTCGCGGCGACGCTGGGCGGGTCCCTGTCCCTTGAGAACTGATGCCGAAGTTCTGCAAGGTCCATCCTTCCTTGGAGTCCCAATGGTTAGCCTGGACAGCCTTGATAGAAATCACTCAGGACTGATCGTGCAGAACAGCGACGTCTCAGGCATAAGAAGGGGGTGACGGTCGGACGTTTCACTGCGAGCTTGCTGACGCAGCCGGTTGGCAACGTCGGTGCGGCACTACAAGAGGAAGCCTGGGAGGGCGTCAACCCATCGCGAGAGAAGATTGCCACCGTGCTCGCTACGGTCAACGCCGCGTCCTCGCCATCCTCGCCGTGCTCGGGACTCGTCGAAGACTCGCCCCTGCGCGCGGCTCGGGTGACTCCGAGCGCTCTGTTGACCTGCGCTGCGCGCGGCGGCTCCGCATGCGCGGGCGATGGGCAGACGGATGCCTCCGGCGGGGGCTCCGGGCGCCAGATTGCCAGCATGAAGATCGAAGCAGCACGTCTTCAAAGGAGCTTCACTCAATATCGTGCAGAGCATGCCGAAGCACGTCTTGCATCAAGACTACCAGCGGATGATCTCCGCTGGCATGAAGCCCAACCTCGCCCGCATCACCGTGGCCCGCAAGATCGCCGCAGCGGTGCTGGCGATGTGGAAGAACAAGGAGGAGTACGACCCGGCGAAGAGTCAGCAGGCAGACCTGCTTCGTTCCGGCGATGCTCTTGATGAACTCGACGATCATCTTTGATTCGTGGCCCCCTTCACGCGAAGGGTAGGCCCCCTGTCTCAGGCTATGCCCCCTCGGAGCATCTACTTGGAGCCATGGCCGATGGAGGCCCAGCTAGGAGAATGGTGTCGCTTTTTCGAGCGGGATGCCGAACACGGCTCCTCCTTGCCACCAGCACCGGATCATCAGCCACGAGCATCAACATGTCGCGCGCACCTCGGCGACCGCTTCAAATTCGCGTGATGCGGACTAACCCGAGGCGCAACGTCTCGACGCGACTGCAAACCGACCGCCCGATGTCGGGGCATCGTCGGAAAAAGACATGTGTGCCCTTGACATCTCCCCCTCTAGGAGATTCAGAGCTTTGGTATCGTGCGTTTCATGAAGCCATCGAACAGCGGAACCGTGAACGCCGTGTCGCCGTGGGCCGGACTGTAGATCATGCCCTTGGCGATCAGCTTGTTTCGCACGGGTGCCACAGCCGTTACCCTCTTGTCCAACCGATCGGCGATGTCGCCTGAACGGTGGGGGCCGGCGCCGAGATCGGCCATCGCACGCAGATAGCGTTTCTCAGCAGGCGTCAGGCGATCGAAACGAACGCGAAAAAAGCTGCTATCGAGCTCGGCCAGCGCGGCCCCGGTCGCCCGCTCTGCATCGGCCGTCGTGATAGGAGGCGCATGAGCAAGATTCCAGCAGTGCTTACCCCACTCTTGCAAGAAGTAAGGGTAGCCTTTCGTCTGGTCTAGAATCGTGTCAATCGCTTTGCTCTCGTAGTCGACGCCTTCTTTCCGGGCCGGAATGCACAACGCTGCTCGAGCAGCTTCATCCTCGAGACTGTCGATCTGTGCAAACTCGAACAGCCTCTCCGCATAGGATTTGGCTTGCCCGGTTCGTCCCACGACCTGCGGGAGACCCGCACCCACCATGGTGAGCGCAAGCTGTTTCTGACTTGCGCGATGGAGGGCGCTGATGAGCGCCGCGAGCTGATTCTCTTCGACATACTGCAATTCGTCGATGAACAGCACGACCGCGGTCCTGCGCTCGGCCGCGGCTGCACCAACGCTCGTCAGTAGATCGGCTAGGTCTGCTTCGAGGTCACCGCTATCGGCAACGCCTTTCTCGGGCTTAAGGTCAAACCCCACCTCAACGTCGTGGTACTTGACTTTCATCGCGCCGACGAATCCCGCGAGGGCCCTCCACGCGCGGGCCAATCCACCACGCATCGCTTCCCCCTGATCAAGCTTGAGGAGCGTCGCGCGCAGCGCTGGGGCGAGGAGGGCAGGCAAAGAACGCTCTTCGGGCGCCTCTGTCCAGAGATTCGCGAAACCCCGCGCCTCGGCATCCTGGCGAACCTTGTTGAGCAGAACGGTCTTCCCGACACCGCGCAGTCCATAAAAGATGAAGCTCCGCGCCGATCGCCCGGCGCGGATGCGATCGAGCGCGACCGCGGTGCGTTCGATTAGGTCGTCGCGCCCTGCGAGCTCGGGTGGCGGAGTGCCTGCTCCCGGTGCATAGGGATTGTTTCTCGGATCCATTTATAGCGTTCTTAAGGAGTTTACTCAAAAACGATAAATTAGGATAAGTTTGATCAAAATGCGGGGGATGCAACCGAGCTTCAGTGACAAAAGGTTGAGTAACAACGGTATGTTAGAGCTTCCTTCAAACCCGGCCAATTGCAGCTCACGCCTGGCGGGCTCGAAGCCACCTCGATAACCAAGACTTTCGCCGACTTCGGAGGATCCGTGGCCTGCGCTGCGAAGACTGGATGAGGTGAGAAGCTCCTAGCGCGGAGATCGCAGCGTCGCCTGATACGCCTTGGCGAGTTGGGTCTGAGATTCGCCGGGGCGCACGAAATGTGAGAGCTCATCGAGATCGAGATCCGAGAGCACCTCGCTTCGCGCACGCTCGACATAGCCGTCGTCCATGAGCCGGTGCACGACGAGCCGGCTGCTATCAGAACGCCAAACCCAGACTTCCGCGACGCCGAGACCCGCATAGACGGCCATCTTGTCGATGAGTGGGCTCGTGACGATGACCTCGAGAGCGATGTCCGGAACGCCGTCCTCGTCCAGCTTGCCGAGCTTGTAGCACTCGTCCGGCTCGAGCCCTCGCTGCTTGGCTTCCCTGCGGAAGGTCGTTCCTCCGAACCCTCTGAGATCGACGTCGCGCTCCATCGCCCAGACCTCGATGAGCCTGGCGATAATGGTCTTGGCATCTTCGTGCAGCATCGACGGGCTCATGAGCTCGAGCGCCCCTTTCAAATAGGTCATCTTGACGCCGCCGCGCTCGTCCATGGCGTCGCGCAAGGCTACGTACGTCCACCACGGCACGTTGTAGAGGACGAAACGACGTTCTGCGTTGTCTCCTCGCGAGGCTGCTTGGTTCGGCGTCGGAGCAACTTGCATCGCAACGAATCTACCACGCTCCACGTGCCGGAGCGAAAAGGCCGGGGCGCCGCCGCGACCGACTCGGGGATTCTTAACGCTCGCGACGTTCGGCTTTGTCGAGTGCGATCGACGACCTCGAAGAAAGCGGACGAGGTTGGCGTGACTTGAGGCGCCAAAAGTAGTCCACGTTCTCGCGCTTTCGGCAGCTGCGTCGGTGTACGGACGAAGCACGTACGCTGGAAGCCCTCGAACCGTGATGATGACGTCGCACGTTACCCCGTGCCACGCCCTGCTTGCCGGGCGCGAAGCAGCTGGAAGTAGCGGCGGGCAATGCCGGAGGCTTGGGCGGCTTTGGTGGCGTCGCCGCCGTGGCGATCGAGGACGCTTTGCACGTAGCGGCGTTCGAATTCGTCGACCACGAGCTCGCGGGAGCGAGAGAGCGGGAGACCGAGCGCGATGACCCGTTCGATGACGTCCTGGCGCGGGGGTTCGTGCGTGGTGCGCTGGGATTCGCGGGAAGAAGGAACCGAGGGGGCGCCGCCTTCGCGCCATTCCGAGTTGGCGTTGGCGAGCTCGCCGAGCGCCAACTGGCGGGCGACGCCGTTGTAGAGCTCGCGGATGTTGCCCGGCCAGTCGTAGTCTTCGAAGCGGATGAGGAGATCGTAGGGCAGCGGACCCTCACCACCGAGGCGCTCCCAGAAGTGGCGGGCGAGGACCGCGATGTCGCCGCGCCTTTGACGGAGCGGGGGGAGCTCGATGCGCGCGACGGCGAGGCGATAGAAGAGGTCGTCGCGGAAGCGGCCCGCTTGGATTTCTTTGTCGAGGTCGCGCCGCGTCGCCGCCATCACCCGCACGTTGACGCTGATCCATTGGTTGCCGCCCACGCGGCGGAACTCGGCCCGCTCGATCGCGCGCAGGAGCTTCGGTTGGAGCGAGATGTCGAGATCGCCGATCTCGTCGATGAGCAGCGTCCCGCCGTCGGCGTATTGGAAGAGCCCCTTGTTGGTCGTGATGGCACCGGTGAAGGCACCCCGCTCGTGTCCGAAGAGCGTGGCCTCGAGCAGGTTGGGGGGGACGGCCGTACAGTCGAAGACGACGAACGGGCCATTGGCGCGTGCGCTCCTCTCGTGGAGCGACTCGGCGAGGAGTTCTTTGCCGGTGCCGGTTTCCCCTTCGATGATGAGCGGCACGTCCGAAGCGGCGAGCCGCTCGCAGAGAGGATAGAGGCGCCGCATCTCGGGGCTCGCGCCGATGAGGCGACCGAACGCCGTCGCCGCCGGCATCGCAACGAGCGAAGCGGCCATGCGGGTCACGCGAATCGTCGTCTCTCCGAGGTGAACGACCTCGCCGTTGCCGTGCACGAAGGCATCCATCAGCCGCACGCCGTTGATCGAGGTGCCGTTGGTGGAACCGAGATCGGTCAACCGGAGCTCGTCGCCGACGAGGTCGAGGGCCATGTGGCGCCGGGAGACGCGCGGGTCGGTGAGCCTCAGCTGGCAGATGTGACTCTTGCCCACGTATGCCCTCGACGGTTGGGAGCCGTCGAGGGTCATCGAGAGTCCACGATTGGGGCCTTCGATGACCTCGAGCACGAAGGTAGGCAGCGACTCCGGTGGTAGCTGCCGAGGGGGCGCGATGATCGTGGACAGATCATCCGCCAACTTGCCTCTGAAATCGCTCACTTCTTCGTCATTAGCATACCTCGTGGGGGAAATGGCTTGAGGGACGCCACCTCCCGGTTTTTGTGCGCCATTTCGGGATCGGCATGATCCAGATGCGCTCGTGGGATCGGCCGGATCCAGCACGCTCCGCGATGATCCGGCCGCGGCCGCCGACGTCGGGCAATGCACCCCAAATCCCCCACGAATCTCGCCTCCGGCGCGATGCATTCGTGGTCCGGTTTCTGCACCATCCTACATTGGATGCAAACCTGCGCGAGAGCCGTTCACCAGAAGCTCGTCCACGCTTGGACGCGCCGTTGTGTTCGGCGCCGGAGGCGCCGCGGGGGTGGGGCCCCATTCCGGACTTGCTCCGGTGGGCGCGGGGGCGGAGCCCCCGATAACCAAGAGAGAATGCCCGCAGCGGAGCTGCGCCGCGCGGAGCGCGGCTTCGCTGAAAATCCGCCAGGATTTTTGGCGAAGGGCGCTCGCGGGATCACCCTCCGCTCTCAGCTGGGGTTGATCGCCCTGTGCATCGGTGCGGGGTGCAGCGCGAACGAGGACGTGTGGTTCCGGGAGGCGGGATTCGTGCAAGCAGGCGGGGGGCCGGTCGCCACAGGCAGCGGAGGGTCGACTATCGGAGGGGGCGGGTCGCTCGGGCCGTCGACGAGCACCGGCACGCCGTGCGGCGCAAGCGCGACCTGCGGTCCTGGGATGGTCTGCGCACAAGGCCATTGCGCCCCCGCCGACCATGTTTGCCGGACGAACGGCGAATGCTCCGGCGATACCTACTGCTGCACCGTGGGGTGTCTACCCCAACCCGAAACCGTCGGTCGCTGCGTTCCGTTCGGCACGAGCGGCGGATTCAACGACCAGTGCCGGCATGGAGTCACGATCGGTCTCTTCGAGGCAAGCGTGCAATGCGAATGGAGGCAGCCGCCGCCGGGCGACGCCTATCCGGATCACGTCAACGTGCTTCCGACGCCGCTCGTCGCGAACCTTGCCAGCGATTCCGGCGCGGCGGCGGAGATCATCGCGGTCGCCTACAACGGCACGGACGGCGACGGACGCTCCGGCTTCGGTTCTGATCCTGCATTCTTCGGCGTGATTCGCGTCCTCAATGGCCAGACCTGCGCGCTCGAGGAAACCATCGATGCCGGGCCGGCCGATCGCATCATCGCAGCGAGCACCCCGGCTATCGGCGACCTCGACGGCGATGGCACGCCTGAGCTCGTCGCGTTGCGGGCGCTGACCGGCGTCTTCGCCTTCCGATGGGATCCCATCACCAAGCGACACGTGAAGTATTGGGCGACCGAAGAATCGAACATCTCCGGCGTCGATCGCTACGACGGCGTCAACTTGCACGACCTCGATGACGATGGACTCCCCGAGGTCATCGCCGGAAGCGAGGTGTACGATGGTCGAACCGGACATCGCTTGAATGCCGGCCAGGTCATCCTACGAGGCGGCGCAGGCACGACGACGGTCCTCGGCGACGTCGACGGGGATGGGCAAGTCGAGCTCGTCGCCGGTGCCGTGTACCGATGGAACACGAGCCTCAAACGCTGGGACCAGGTTTACCCGGGCGCCCCACTACTCAAGCATTACGCCTTCGCCGACTTCGGAACGCCGATGGCGGGCGGGGGCTTCGATCCCAAGAGGCTCGATGGATTCGCCGAGATCGTGGCGGTCCAAAACTCGCGCGTGGTGGTGGCAACGCTCCAAGGGCAAACGATCGTCGATGCCAACATCAAGACGATCGGCGGCGGGCCACCCACGATCGGCGACTTCGATGGCGACAGGTTCCCCGAGATCGCGACGGCCGGCGGCGGAGCCTACGTCATCGTCGATCTCGATTGCGCGCCGGGGGCGGGCGGCGCGATCCCGGCAGGATGTGCCGACGCTTGGCTTCGCTGGTCGGCGCCTTCGCAGGATCTTTCGTCGAACAACACGGGATCTTCGATCTTCGACTTCGAAGGAGACGGCAAAGCGGAAGCCGTCTACGCCGACGAGTGTTTTCTCCGCATCTACTCGGGCTCGAGCGGCGACGTCCTCTACTCTGCCGCGCGAACCTCGTGCACCTGGTACGAGAACCCAGTCATCGCCGATCCCGACCGCGACTCGAACACCGAGATCGTCATCGGCTCGAATCGCAACTGCTGGGTCTCCTGTCCGGCCGTCGATCCGATTCACCGCGGCGTACGCTGCGATGAATCGATGGGCGGCGCCGACTGCGGTTCGCACGTCTGCGACCGTGGCTACTGCCGCTGCCAATCGAATGCCGAATGCGCTGACGGGTATCGCTGCGAAACTCCTCCTGTCGGCACACCCGGGTACGGCAACACCTGCCGCGCTTACCACGCGCCGATGCAAGATCAGAGCGGTGGCCAAGTCGGCGTGCGGGTGCTCCGCGACCGCCTCGATCGCTGGGCTTCATCGCGCGCGATGTGGAACCAGCATGCCTACTCGATCACCAACATCAATGACGACGGCACCGTTCCCAAGAGCTCGGCCTGGATGCCGAATTTTCGGCAGAGTGGGCTCGACAACTATCGCCAGAACTCGCAAGGGATCACCGGCGCGGCGGAGCTTCCGGACATCACCGGTCGCCTTTCGGCCAAGGACCTCTGCCAGGTTCGAAGCGGCACGGTGACGTTGACCGCCACCGTCTGCAACCGCGGTCATCGCGCTGTCGGCGCCGCTCTGCCGGCGACCTTCTACGTGGGCGATCCGGCCACCGGCAAGATCCTCTGCACGTCGTACACGGCGGGGCCGGTCCCCATCGGCGGTTGCCTCGGCGTCTCCTGCGAGATCAGCGAGCCGATCAAAGGCACCGTGACGATGGCCACCAACGACGACGGACGGGGAGGTCGAACGACCGTCGAGTGCGAAACCCAAAACAACCGAGACAGCGTCGAGGTAACGGAATGCACCATCGTTCGATGACGATGCCGGCCGGCATCGTCCTTCAGTCTTTTGCGGTTGGCGGCTTGGCGGCCGTGCTCCTGGCGTGCTCGGCCAGCACGCCTGCCGGCCCGACCGGCGCAGGCGGCGGAGTGTCGACCGAAGGGGGGGCCGGCGCCGCTGGAGCTAGCTCCAATTCATGCGACGAACAGGGAGGTTGCGCTGCCGGCAGCGTCTGCGTCGTCGGAAACATGTGCGCTCCTGTGAAAAGTGGCGCCTGCGGCAGCGATAGCGACTGCGGAAGCGATAGCTATTGCTGCGGCCCCGATTGCCTGCGCGATGCCAGCGCGCCCGCGGTGTGCATTCCGTACGGCTATGGTCCAAGGGGCAATGTGAATGCTTCTTGCCGCGCCAAGAGCAGCACGGGCAGCGTGTTTTCGCCCGCGGTGCAGTGCGAATGGTCCGGACCGAAGCCGACCGACCCTTTCCCCGATTCGGCCAACGTGCTCGCGACGCCGCTCGTCGCCGATCTGCCGAACGACTCCCAGATGGCGGCGGAAATCGTCGTCATTACTTACAACGGCGACGACGGAACCGTGAACCCGACGGTCGCGCCGGAGAAGTACGGCGTCATTCGCATCATCAATGGGCAGACCTGCGAGCTCGAAGAAACGGTGGCCGATCCCGCCTATCCGCTCCGTGCATCGGCGGCGCCCGCGCTCGCCGACCTCGACCAGGACGGCAAAATCGACATCGTCGCGCGACGCAATGATCAGGGTCTCATCGCCTTCTCGTGGGACGACAAGCTTCGTCGCTTCGTGAAGAAGTGGACGGCCGACGGTATGGACATCACCGCACAGCAGGCCTGGGACGGACCCTCGGTTTTCGACCTCGACGACGACGGCAGCCCCGAGATTCTTCTGCGCGGAGCAGTCTACGATGGCCGAACCGGCGAGCCCTTCTACGATGGCACCCTCGTCGACACGGTGCCGCCCCGCCCGTTCAACGGATTGATTCCGGTCGTCGGCGAACTCAACGCAGATGGCCTGCCCAAGCTCGTCGCGACGGTCAACAACGAGATCACGTTTTTCGGCTGGCACGACAAAGCGTGGGTGGACGAGGGCGTGCTCTACGGAGCCCACTTCGGTGCCATGGCATCGCACTTCGGCGTCGCCGATTTCGGCACTCCCGGCCAGAGCGCGGGTGCATTCGATTTCAAGAACCTCGACGGCGTCGCCGAAATCGTCGGCGTGGACGACGAGACCGGCACGATCACCATCCACACGATCCGAGACCATCAAGTCGTGATGCGGGTCACCACCGGCGACCGGGGGGGTTCGCCGGTCATCGGTGACTTCGACAGCGACGGGTTGCCTGAGATCGGGGTGGCGGGCAAGACGCGATTCCGGGTGTTCGATTTCGACTGCAAGGACGGCGGCGCCGGGTGCGAGAGCCCTTACGTACGCTGGTCACAACCTTCGCAAGACGGATCGTCGGCTCAAACGTCAGCGGCGATCTTCGACTTCGACGGCGATGGCCGCGCCGAGGCGGTGTACGCCGACGAATGCTTTTTGCGGGTCTACGAGGGCCACAGCGGCACCGTCCTCTATTCGGCTTATCGCACCTCCGCCACCTGGTACGAAAATCCGCTGGTCGCCGACGTCGATCGAGACGACAGCACCGAGATTGTGGTCAATTCGAACAAGGTCGGCATCGCCTGCCCGACTTCCTCGGCGCGGGGAACACCCTACGTCGATCCGATTCACCCGGGCGTCCGCTGCGACGACGATGGCGGATGCCTGGCGGGCAGCCATTGTGTCGACAAACTCTGCCGCTGCGCGGACAACTCGCAATGCGCGAGCGGGACGACGTGCGTCGCTCCCCTACTCGGCACCGCCGGCGCGGGCAACGTCTGCCGCGCGACCCACCCGAATTCCCAGCAGCAGAGCGGCATCCGCGTCCTTCGCGACCGGCTCGATCGCTGGGCCTCGTCGCGCCCGCTGTGGAACCAGCATGCCTACTCGATTACCAACATCGATGACAACGGCAAGGTCCCGCGGACCTCGAGCTGGTTGCAGAACTGGCGGGTGAAGGGTCTCAACAATTATCGCCAGAACGTGCAAGGCATCGTCGCCGCCAGCGATTACCCCGACCTCACCGCGTCCCTCCGCGAGACCGAGGCGTGCACCGCCGCAAAAGGTGTCGCCACGATCGCCGGCACCGTTTGTAACCGCGGCAAGAAAGCGGTCGGCGCGACGCTGCCCGCCTCTTTTTACCAAGGCGATCCGGCGGCCAATCAAATCCTGTGCACCACGTACACGCGCGAACCCTTGCCGACCGGCGGCTGTATGCGGGTCAGCTGCGGCGTCGCGGGGGTGGTCTCAGGCAGCATCTCGATGGTGGTGAACGACGACGGCAAAGGGGGTCACACCACCGTCGAATGCAATTCCGACAACAACCGCGACGCCATCGTGATTAGCGCGTGCAATGCCCGGCCCAACTAGCGTTGCCGTGTCAAATCTTGGCCATGACGGATCACGATCGGCAATGGCCGCGTGTCGACCAAGTCAACTACGGCGAGGCGGGGGCGGGGAGCCACCGAGAATGCTCTTTCGCGCCATTTCTGAGGTAAGTATACTTACCTCAGCGGGCGCTCGAAAAGAGCCGCACTAATTGACGCAAGTATGTATGCATGCATGCCTCGCTATTGCCAATAAAAAGGGGCGGCTTCACCGCCGGCCGAGGCGTATTCGATGGCGGGCGCTTAGAAGTGAAATCCCGCCACGGCCCCAAGCATGACCGTAACGCCTAGGCTCGAAGCGTCGGCTTGGAACGAGGAGGCCGTCGCGGGGTCGGTCGGACGTAGGGCGACGCCGGAGCGCGCAAGTCGAAGAAGCTCTGCTTCGAGCACGCCACCGATGGAGAACACGTTGGTGACGTAGTAGTCGAGACCGCCGCCCAGACGGATGTCGAAGCCCGCGATCGAGACGCCCCGATCCGTGCCGAGAAGGCTGTCCGCGGCATGGCCAAGCCGCGCGTATCCTCCGCCGATCGTGCCGTAGGGGTCGAGACGGCCGAGAGGGACGTGCCAACCGAAATCGAGATTCAGCGTCCAGAGCTCCCAGTCGCTGAAATGGGCGAACCGAAAGTGAGGGCCGACCGTGAAGTAAAGGAGACGGAGCCCGGCTGCGCCGCCGACGAGGGCGCCGACGGCCGACGTTTTGGAAGTTTGCGGAACGAGCGCTCCGTTTTGGTTCAGCGCATCGAGGGCGGCGAACTCGAGCCCGCCTTCGAGATTGACGTACACGAACTCGAGACCCCGACCCGAATCGCGCTCACCTGCTTGCTCCAGTTGCAGTTGCGTCGGACCGGGCGGCGCGGAAGGCGGAGGCAACGGTCCGCTCCCGGGAGGCGGTGGTCCGAGCCCCCCCGGTTGGGGGGGAGGACCGCTCCCCGAAGGCGGCGGTGCCAGACCTCCACGCTGCATGGGCGGGGGCGGTGTGAGCTGCGCGGAAGCGACGAGGGACCACGCAGTGATGGCGAGAAACCACGCGGGCGCGAAACGCATCTCGATCTCCGGAGGCGGGCCGAAGGCCGCGCCGAGTCATGAAACCGTCAGCTCTGTACGACGCGGTTTCGACCAGCTTCTTTAGCGGCATAGAGCGCGTCGTCCGCTCGCTTGTAGAGCGCGTCGGCGGTGTCTTCTCCGCCGACCCACGTTGCAACTCCCAAGCTGATGGTGGTCGGCATGATTTTCTTTTCGAATCGGAAGGTCGTCGATTCTACGACCATCCGCACCTTTTCCGCGACGTCGCGGGCCCCCTTGAGCCCCACCTCGGGGGTGAGGATGGCGAATTCTTCGCCTCCCACGCGCGCAAAGACATCCTCGCGACGTAGCTTCCAGCGGACCACCATGGCCAGCTCCTTCAAGATCGCATCCCCGGCAAGGTGACCGAACGTGTCGTTTTTCTGCTTGAAGTTGTCGACGTCCATCAAGATGAGACCGAGGTCCCGCTGGTAGCGGCGGCAGCGAGAGATTTCGCGTTCCAGGGTCTCGTGGAAGTAGCGCTTGTTGTAGATCTGCGTGAGACCGTCGAAGGTCATCATGCGGTAGATCTCTTCGTGATACGAAGCTTCGATGTTGCTGCCGGTCATGAACTTCAGGATCGTGCGGCCGATCTTGATCTGGTCGCCGTCGTGCAGCTCATGCTCGTTGATGAGCAAATCGTTGACGTAAGTGCCGTTCGTCGAACCGAGATCCTTGACGCGGTAATTCGTGCCGGTCCACCAGATACGCGCGTGCTTGCGGCTGACCGATTCTTGATCGATCGGGATGTCGCACCGGGTCGAGCGCCCCGCTTCGAGGGCTAGATCGCCCAGGGGGATACGCTTGCCGAGCTCTTCGCCGTAGATGATGACGAGGTAAGCCTGGTCGGACGTGCTCTCCCGCACGACGAGCTTCTTCTGCGTGATGAGGGTTCGCTCGGACCCGTCCGAATCGTCCGGTTTCGACACTCATTCATCGTAGCCCAGCCATCTCCGATGGGTGAACATTTGCACGACCACCGCGGGCACGAGTGCGAACGTGCTGCCATCCAAGTTGACTTATTGGCGATATTTTACGAATATTACTTGAAATGCTGCCGACGCACTCAGAGCCATCTCAGTTGGCATCGGACACGATGCACGGGTGGCGCTTCGAGCTCGTGAAGTGGGTCGGCGCGGGGGCGACGAGCGACGTTTGGAGAGCGCGCGATCGCGAAACTGGCGCAGAGGTGGCGCTGAAGGTGGCCAAGACCGAAGAGGGGGCGAGTGTCCTCGCGGCCGAAGCCGATACGCTCGCATGTGCGTTCTCACCCCATCTTCCCCTACTTATCGACGTGGGACGGGTGCCGTCCGGGGCATTTCCGCCCATCGGCATGGGCGAACCGCTCTCGGTCGGGCGTCCTTATCTCGCGATTACCTGGATGCCGGGTCGCACCCTCGACCCATCGCTCGCCCGGACGGACGAAGACCGTCGGGCTATCGCGTTGACGGTCGCTCGCGACATCGGTGGCGCCATCGCTCGCCTCGACGCAGCGGGGGTGGCCCATGGCGACATCAAGCCGGCGAACATCCGCTTGGTCGATCGCCATCGGCGCGGCGCCACGTCGAAGGAGGGGCCGACTTGGGAGGCGAATCTGCTCGACCTCGGGCTGGCTGCGGACGCGAACGTGCCTTCGCCGGCGGGAGGCACACCGCGCTATTTACCGCCCGAGCTGTGGACCGGCGCGCGCGGCGGTGACGGGCGTGCGCGCGATCGATTTGCGCTCGGACTGGTACTCGCCGAAATCCTCGTTCCGCGACTCGTCGAAGCAGGCGATCTCGCAGGTGAGGCGCGGCGGACGCAGCTCCCCTCTCCCTTCCATAGCTGGTGCAGCGCGCTGTTGGCACCGGACCCCGGCGCACGCCCCCGTGCGGCCTGGATCGCGGAGCAAGCAAGACTCGCGGTGGGGAGCTCTCGGAGCGAGCATCCGTGGCTGGAAGATCCACCCGGCGCCGTTCGTGCCAGCTATCTGGGGAGCCGGCGCGCGGAAATCGTGCGCGCCGCCTGCGCGCGGCGTTCGCACGTGCGCGTCGAGGGCGCTCCAGGAGAATGGCTCCTCCATGCGATCGATGTGGCACGGCGCGCCCGAGCCTTGCGCGGAGAATCGACCACGATGGGTGAGATCGAGGTCGGCGAGAGCGACCCACTATCGCGCGGGCGATGGCTCGTCGCCTTGATCGGCGGCGCCGCAGCACGTTGGTCGCTTGCCGCCATCAGCCAGGTACCGGACGCCCTGCTGGCCACAGCGCTCAGTGAGCTCGCGCGCCGCAAGCCTCCGTCGTCGTGGACCTTCGCCGATCTGGAACACGCCGGCGGAACCGCCAGAGCCACGCCGGCTGCGAGCCAGGCCGAGGACTTCGCGTCGGCCGTCGCCGTGGCTCTGGCCCTCAGTAGCGATCGAAAAGACGAGGCGCTCGATGCGGTGGAGCGGGACGTTTTCACTTCGCCGCTGTTGCGCCGGGCTGCGGCTGACACGCTGCGCAGAATGGGCCAAGCCGGACGGGCGCTCGCCCTTCTCGCGACCGACCATGACCCGACGGTTCACGCGCTTCGCGCCGAAATCGCCAGGCGCGCCGGCGACCGCGCCGCCGCCGAATTCGAAGCGACGGCGGCACTCGAGCATGATGCTGCCGACGATCGCGCGCGGGCCGTCCTGGCGCGGCTCGCTATCGATGCGGGCGAGCCGCGAGGCGCGCTGGCGACGCTCGCCGGCGCGCCTCCAACCGCCGCTACGGTAGAAGCGCGGGCGATCGCGCTCGTCGCTTCGGGCGAGCGAGCGCAAGCCGAGCAGGAGCTCGCACTCGCCGAAGCACTGGCGACGACCGAGGAATCGCGCGGGCGCGTGGCCGGGCTCATTGGATACGTCGCGCACATGAACGGCGATTTCGGCCGCGCGTGCAGCGCATTCGTGCGCGGCGCCGACCACGCGGAGCGCGCCGGCGCGCTCGTCGAGGAGGCAACGTACTTGACCGGTCAAGCCGCGGCAGCCGTCGACCAGGGCGACGTCGCGCACGCACTCGAGGCGGCCGGCCGCGCTTCGCTCCTCTGGGAACATCTCGGGCGTCCGGCCGACGCAGCCACCGCACTCTTGGCACGTGCCGCCGCCTTCTCGACGGCAGGCGCCGTGCTCGAAGCGACGTTCGCCGCGCGCGAAGCTCGCGAGCGCGCGCGCTGGCTCGGCGATAGGCGCGCGCAGGCTTACGCCTGCTGGGCGATCACCGATGTTCTC
>WNGB01004661.1_pt1 | contig 26140 bp, 23 predicted proteins | sample 5400681 | NCBI WGS metagenome assembly WNGB01 (sample SAMN13153367, study PRJNA577476) | soil metagenome | isolation source: 115 cm soil or saprolite under grassland replicate 2 | place: USA:California | collected 2016-06-15
GGATCCATCAGCGTGGACACGATGGCGCTGATGGCCAGGTCGAAGTTGCCGGCCGCCGCTTCGTCGAACCACACCGACGTCTGGACGACCCGCAAGTTCGTCTCGACGTTGATGTGCTCCTTGAGCATGGCCTGGATCGCCACCGCCCACAGCTTGAAGGTCTGGATGTCGCGGACGACGAAGTCGAGGCCCTTGAGGCCCTGGCCGTAGCCCGCGTCCGCCATGAGCTTGCGCGCTTCCTGGACCGCGGGCTTGACGTCCTTCTGGTAGCCGAGCTTCTTCTCGAGCTCGGCCCTCGGCGTCGACATCTCGTGGAACGGATAGACGAAGCCGCCGATCTGCATCGGCGCCGTGTCCTTGACGACCTCGATGAGCGCGTGGCGATCCATGGCGAGGTGGATGGCCCGGCGCACGCGCGGGTCGGCGAACGCCTTGTTCTTCTTCTGGTTGCACCAGAACGCCTGGATGACGCTCTGGTTGAAGGCCGCCGCGGTGACGCCCTTCATCTCCTTGGCTTTGCGCCAGGAGACGGGGTCGAGCAGCCGGGCGTAGTCCACCTTGCCGGCGAGGAACGAGGAGCCGAGCTCGGGCGAGAACGGGAACATGTGGTAGACCTCGAGCCGGTCGACGTAGGGCAGCCCCTTGTTCCAGTAGTTCTGGTTCCGCTCCATGATCCAGACTTCCTTGTCCTTTCGCTCGACGTGCTTGAACGGCCCCGTGCCCGGGTAGTTCATGACCTGCCGCAGGTTGCCCGCGTTCTCGTCGAGGGTCTTCTTGCGGACGATGATGTTCCACCCGCTCGCGAACGCGCCGAGCATGTAGGCGCGCGGCCGCGGCTCGGTCATCCGGAAGTCGATCTGGTGCGGGTTGACGACGACGATGTCGCCGACGGTGGCGAAGAGCGGCGTGCGCGGGATGACGACGCCCTTGGGCGGCCGGGCGATGCGCTCGTAGGTCGCCTTGACGTCCTCGGCGGTGAAGTCGGCCCCGTCGTGGAACTTCACGCCCTTGCGGAGGTAGAAGGTGTACTTCTTGCCGTCCGGCGAGATCTCGTACTTCCATGCGAGGTCGGGGATGATGGTCTGTCCGTCCTTCGGGTCGCGCCGCAACAGCGTGTCGTACATCGGGCTCTGGGGGCCGATGTTCGCCACCGTGCCGGATTGATGGACGTCGAAGTGCGCCGGCGCGTTGTGGACGGCATAGCGGAGCGTCCCGCCGCGCTTGGCCGCCGGGTCGGGACGGATCGGCGACGGGGTCTCCTGGGCGCGCGCGGGTACGGCCGAGAGCCCGGGGGCGACGACGGCGGCGCCGATCCCGATGGTCCGGAGGAACGTGCGGCGGCTGACGGCCGGGCGGTGAGAGCGACGCTGCTCTGACATAGGGTCCTCCTGGAGCTCGGTTGCGCGTGTCGCGAGACGGACCGAAGGTACGCCGTCGCCGCGGCGACGGTCAAGCCGTCGGCCAGCGGACACCGCGGGCGCGCGGGCCATGCTATCATCCGCTTCACCGAGCCAGGCGCCATGAAGATCTGCTTCTTTCACCTCATGCCGTACCGCTTTTTGCCGGAGGACTTCGAAGCCCGCTACCGCTCGGTGTGGGTGGACGTACCCCACAGCCTCTACGACCCCGAGAAGGCGAGCGGGCTCTACCACGAGTACCTCGACGAGCTGGAGTACGCCGAGCAGGCGGGCTTCGACGGGCTCTGCGTCAACGAGCACCACAACAACGCCTACGGGCTGATGCCCTCGCCGAACCTGATGGCCGCGACGCTGACGCGCCGGACCTCGCGCGCGGCCATCGTGGTCCTCGGCAACAGCCTCGCCGCCTACAACCCGCCGCTGCGGGTGGCCGAGGAGTTCGCGATGCTCGATCTGCTGAGCCGCGGGCGCCTCGTGGCCGGGTTCCCCGTGGGCACCTCGATGGACATGAACTTCGGCTACGGGATCAATCCCGCGACGCTGCGCGAGCGTTACTACGAGGCGCACGACCTCGTCATGCAGGCGTGGACGCGCCCCGACGTCTTCAGCTTCAACGGCAAGTTCACCCAGCTCCGGTATGTGAACATCTGGCCCCAGCCGCTGCAGAAGCCGCATCCCCCGGTATGGATCCCCGGAGGCGGGAGCGTGGAAACGTGGGAGTGGACGGCGCAGCTCGACTACGTCTACTGCTATCTCTCGTACTTCGGCTACAAGCGCGGCAAGGCCACCATGGACGGGTTCTGGGACGTCGTCGCGCGACTCGGCGTCGAGGACAATCCCTATCGCGCGGGGTTCCTGCAGCTGGTGTGCGTGGCCGACACGGACGCCGAGGCCGAGCGGCTCTACGCCGAGCACGTGCACTACTTCTACCAGAAGTGCCTGCACGTCTGGGAGGGCTTCGCCGAGGCGCCGGGCTACCGCTCGCTCAAGACGATGCAGGCCGGCATCCGGCCGCAGGTCGGGGCCGAGGCGCGCAAGATCCGCCAGTCGCTCGACTGGGGCAAGTATGTCGACGCCGGCTACGTGATCGCGGGCAGCCCGCAGACCGTGCGCCAGCAGCTCACCGAGTGCATCCGGAGCCTGCGCGTCGGCCACCTCATGGTCTTGCTCCAGATCGGCAGCATGCCGAAGGACCTCACCCTCCACAACACCGCGCTCTTCGCCCGCGAGGTCCTGCCCCACGTGCGTGACCTCTGGCCCGGCTACAAGGACCGGTGGTGGCCGACGCAGTGCGAGGTGAGCGGCGCCGCGCCGCGAGCCGAGCGGTGAAATGATCGAAAATCGCGGCCGTGTGACGCCCCGCGATCGCACGATCACGCTCCGCGACGGCGGCGTCGCCTTCCGCGTGCTCTCGGCGGGCCGGGGCGCGCCGCTCGTCTATTTCCACTCGTTCCACGAGCGCGGCGGGTGGTCGCCGTTCCTCGGGCGCCTCTGCGCGCGTCACACCGTGTACGCGCCATTCCACCCCGGCGTCGCCGGGTCGACGGGCGTCGAGACGCTGGACGACCTCCTCGACCTCACGCTCGCCTACGACGAGCTGCTCGAGGCGCTCGGGATCGAGGCGGCGGCTCTGGTCGGCCACTTCTTCGGCGCGATGGTCGCGGCCGAGGTGGCAGCGGTGTTCCCGCGTCGGGCGCGCGGCCTCGTCCTCGTGTCGCCGCTCGGGCTCTGGCGTGACGACGCGCCCGTCGCCGACGTCGTGATCCTCCCCCACGACGATCTGATGTCGGTGCTCTGGGCCGACCCGGAGTCCGAGGCGGCGCGGCGATGGTCGACGCTGCCCGAGAACGATGCGGACAACGTCGCCACGCAGATCGAGTCCGTCCAGCGCCGGGCGGCCATGGCGAAGTTCGTGTGGCCGATCCCCGACAAAGGCATCCGCAAGCGCCTGCACCGGATCTCCGCCCCGACGCTCGTGCTGTGGGGCGACGCGGATCGCGTGAACCCGCTGCCGTACGCGGAGGAGTGGCAGCGCCGCATCAAGGGCGCGGCGTTGTCGGTGCTCCCGGGCGGTCACATGGTCATCCACGAAGCGCCGGACGCCGCGGCGTCCGCCGTCGAGGAGTTCTTATGATGAATGCCATGCCGTTGCTGCCCGGCAGCGCCGTCGTCACCGGTGGCGGATCCGGCCTGGGTCGCGCGATCGCCGTCGCCCTCGCCGCTGGCGGCGCCCCCGTCGCCGTGGTCGACCTCTTTCCGGACGGCGGCGCCGAGACGGTCGGTCTCATTCGCGACAAGGGCGGCCGGGCGATCTGCATCGAGGCCGACGTCAGCCGCTGGCCCGACGTCGACCGCGCCGTCGGCGGCGCGGTGGCCGAGCTGGGACCGCTCGGTATCATGGTCAACGCTGCAGGCATCCTCGACGGTTACCAGCCCATCGAGGACATGGCGCCCACCGTGTGGGAGCGGTTGATCGCGATCAACCTGACCGGCACCTTCTTCGGCTGCAAGCGCGCGCTCGCCGAGATGCTGCCCCGCCAGGCCGGCCGCATCATCAACATGGCCTCGGTCGCCGGCATCATCGGTGGCGGCGGCGGCCCCGCCTACGTCGCCTCCAAGCATGGCGTCGTGGGACTCACGCGGCAGATCGCCGTCGGGTGCGCGGCACGCGGCGTCACGATCAACGCGATCGGCCCGGGGCCGATCCAGACCGGACTGCGCGCCAACTCGACGCGCGTGCTGGGCGCCGATGCGCCCCCGATGCACGGGGTGGGGGGTGACGAGAGCGCCATCCGGGCCGTCGTGCCGGCGGGTCGCCGCGGCACCGTGGAGGAGGTGGCGGCTGCGGCCTGCTACCTCGCGAGCGACGCGGCCGCGTACGTGACCGGACACACACTCGTGATCGATGGAGGATGGACGGCGCAATGATCAAGCGATTCCACGTGCTCTACGTCGGCCAGGTCGAGCTGGACAACATCGGGATGACCGGCACCCCGGCTGACGGGCGACGCTACGACAACGACCGGCTCAGCGAGCCCTTCTTCGCGGCCCGCGACGTCGCCCAGCTGATGGACGAGCTCGGCTACCACTGCCTGTGGACGGCCGAGCATCACTTTCAGCACGAGGGCTACGAGTGCTTTCCGAACCTCATCCAGCTCTCGCTGTGGCTGGCCACGCAGACCCGGCGCCTGAAGCTCGGCTGCGCCTTCAACGTGATTCCCATGTGGCACCCGATCCGGCTCGCCGAGGACTACGCGATGGCCGACATCGTGACCGACGGCCGGGTGATCATGGGCGTGGGCCGCGGCTACCACTCCCGCGAGGTGGAGACGTTCGGCGAGCCCGTCATCGATCAGGCCGCCAACCGGGAGCTCTTCGAGGAGCAGATCGAGCTGCTGCTCAAGTGCTTCAACGAGGAGTCGTTCAGCCACCACGGCAAGCGCTACGACTGCCCGCCGCCCGTCGAGTACCGTGGCTACCAGGTCACCGAGATCACCTGCGTGCCGCGGCCCAAGCACCTGCCTGTTCCGATCTGGATGCCCATCGCGAGCAGCAAGTCGATCGACTACATGGCCAGCAAGAACTTCAAGGCCATGGTCACCCTCAACGGCGAGAAGATCCTCGACGACATGATCCGGGCCTACCGCGACGGCTGCGCGAAGTACGGTCGCGCCAAGCAGCTCGGCGAAGACATGATCTGGGGCGCGGGCCTCTACCTCGCCGACACTCCGGAGGAGGCGGCACGCCGCGTCGAGCCCTCGCACGACGAGCGCTACAAGTGGTTCGCGCCCTTCGGCTTCGTGCGCTACGCCGACGAGCACGGACGCACGTGGGGCACGCCGGGTGCGCCCGCGCGCGTGCCCACGCTGGCCGAGGGGATCAAGCAGAAGGCGTGGTTCTGCGGTCCGCCCGCGCACGTCATCGAGGGGATCAAGTCGATCGAGGCCAAGTACCCGGGGCTCGAGGACTTCATGATCCACTGGGCCGAGGGGCTGTCGCCCAAGGAGTTCAGGGAGCAGCTGCGCTGGTTTGCGCGGGACGTGATGCCGGCGTTCCGAGGGTAGGGGTACCCCTCCCCGGTATTTTTTCCGTCGTCAGGGGCACCCCCACATATGGGGTTTTTTCTTTTGCGCCCCTCGTACATGTGGTAGTAATACCCCCTAGACGGAGCCCTCACTGGAGCGGGGGCGACTACTGACAAGGAGGGACGACATGGCGGCGAAGAAGGCATTCGGGGGATACTCGATCAGCTTCAAGGGCTGCAGCGACTCGCTGGAGTCGATCATGGGCAGCACGCCGATCGGGCCGTCGGAGATGACGAAGAAGATCTGGAGCTACGTGAAGCGCAAGAAGCTCGGCAAGAAGCGCTAGACCCGACTGCCCTCTCGGCCAGTCTCGCGGCCCGCATCCGGCGGGCCGCTTTTCTTTTCCGCTCCTACTGGGCAGGCAGCTCGTCGAGGCGAGTGACGACGTGATCGGGGCTGACGCCCAGCTCCTCGGCGGGCGCCCCGGTCCGGTTGCACCACGCCACCTGGTAGCCGAAGGCCTTGGCCCCCGCCACGTCCCAGGCATTCGACGACACGAACAGCAGCTCGGCGGCCGGGATCCCGACGACCGTCGGCCCCAGCGCGTACACCTCGGGTGAGGGCTTGTACGTCTTCACCGCGTCGACGGAGATGACGTGCTCGAGCTCCGGCCCGAGGCCGCTCGAGACGAGGGCGGCCTCGAGCATCCGCGGAGACCCGTTCGAGAGGATCGCCCGCGGCCGTCCTTCGAGCCGCCGGAGCGCGCTCGCGACCTCGGGAAACGGCGCTAGGCTGAGATAGGCGTCCATCAGGCGGGCCACCTGCGCGTCCGTCGCCCGGAGGCCGAGGCGACGGATGGCGTAGCGGAGGGCGTCGCCCGTGACGGACCAGAAGTCCTCGTAGCGCCCCATGAGCGAGCGCAGCCAGGTGTACTCGAGCTGCTTCTGCCGCCACGTCACGGACAGGAGCGCCGGATCGTCGGTGATCTCGCGCCCCGCCTCGATCACCGAGTGGACGTCGAAGAGCGTGCCGTAGGCGTCGAAGACATACCCCCGTACGGCGGGCACCGGATCAGCTCCGGGTCAGTCGACGCGTGCGCACCGGACGCTTGGGCGGGGGCGGGCGGCGCGGCTCCTCCTGGGACTCGAGACCGGTCTCGACGAAGCCGTAGCGCAAGAGCTTCTTGCCGTCGAGGAAGGACTCCGCCCGCGTCCGCGCGCCGAGGACGATCATCACGAACTGCTGCCCGGCGCGCCACGCCGAGACGGCGAGGTTGTACCCCGCCTCCCGGGTGAACCCGGTCTTGAGCGCCTGCACGCCGCCGGGATCGCTGAAGAGCGAGATGTGCCGGGCGTAGACGCGACCACGGTAAATGAACGTCTGGCCGCCGAGCATCGTCCGGGCGCCGGGATGATCCTGGAGCAGCCGACCCATGAGCAAGGCCACGTCTCGCGCGTTCGTGCGCTGCATCGGGTCGGGCAGTCCGTGCGGGTTCGCGTAGCGCGTCGCGGTCATTCCCAGGTCCCGTGCCTTGACGTTCATGCGAGCGACGAACGTCGCCTCGTCGCCGCCCAGATACTCGCCCACCGCCGTGGCCGCGTCGTTGGCGGACGCGATGGCGACCCCCTCGAGGAGGATCCGCAGCGGCACCTCCTCGCGCTCCCGCAGGCCCATGCGGTAGCGGGGCGTGGTGACGGCGGCGTGGCTGATGACGACTGGGTCCTCGAGCGTGACGCGCGCGGCTTCCAGATCCTCGAAGGCCAGGTAGAGCGTCATCAGCTTCACCAGGCTCGCGGGGGCGTGCTCGAGCTGGTCGTTCTTGGCGAAGAGGGTGTGGCCCTCGGCATCCAGGAGCAGGACCGCTTCGGCGTTGAGCGCCGGAAAGCGTCCGTTGTGCTGGGCGTCGGCGACGACGGGGATGAGGACGAGGAGCGTCGTGGTGACGACGAGCGGACGGAGGAGGCGACGCGCGGACACCGCCGACATTCTATTCAGCGGGCGGTGTGGCCAGCAAGGGAAAAGCGGTCAGCGGACGGCTTGCCGCAGCTCCTTGGAGGGCTTGAACCGCGGGATCCGCCCGGCCACCGTCACCGTCTGGCCCGTTCGGGGGTTCCGCATCGTGCGGGTCCGCCGTCGCGCGACGGAGAACGTCCCGAAGCCGACGAGCGTGACCGGATCGCCGCGCTTGAGCGAGACGCGGATGGCCAGGAGCATCGCCCTCAGCGCGCGCTCGGTCCCGGCCTTCGGCCAGCCCGCGGACTGCGCCATCCGGGCGACGAGATCGGCCCGTGTCACGCGCTACATTCCGAAGGCGCCGCGCGCCTCGTCCATGACGGCCTCGGTGATCGTCGAGTAGCCCTTGGCCTCGGCCAGCCGCTCCACGGCCTTCTTCGCCATGGGCCGGATGAACGAGGGGATGCGCTCGATCCGCGCCTCGGCCTCGGGCGTCCACACGAGGCCGCTTGCCGTCGGCGCCGGCTCGTTCAGCATCGCCGCGAACGGGCACCCCGGCCCCGCCTCCGACGGCTCGTCGAAGGCGTCGGCGCGCGGGTTGGCCAGTGACGCGCGCAGGTGCTCGAACGGCGCCGCCGTCGCCGGAGGCGCCGCCCCGATCTTCACGCCAAGGCTCCGCACCATCTGGGTCTCGAACGGGTTCGTGAGCATCGCGACACGAAAGCCGCACTCGGGGCAGCGGAACGTCACGGCCAGCGAGCCCTCGTCCGGGCCCTCGGTACCGACGAGCTTCATCGGCTGATCGCAGTCGAGGCAGAGGAACTTCATCGGCCGCTCATTCTAGAGCAGTCCCCCGATCATGTCGATCGCGGTGTGTCCCGCGTCGAGCGCGCGCGGCCGCCCGTCAGACGTGGCCAGGCGCGTCGTGCCGGCGACGTCTGGAGCACGAGGACCGCGGCGAAGGCGAAGGCGACCAGCGCCCAGGCGCCGACGGCCAGCCCGCGCAGCGCGAGCGCCGAGAAGAACACGTAGGCCGAGAACCGCGCGCGAGGATGCCGGAGCGCCAGCAACACGGCGACGACCGGCGCCGCCGCGGCCGAGACCCAGCGATGTGCGGCGAGCGCCACCGCCGCGTAGATGACCAGCGCGACGACGAACACGCCGATGACGACGCGCTCGCCGGCCGCGGACGTCACGCGCGCCTTCCCCGAGAGCGCATGCCGCCGAGGGTAGGAGCACCGCGCTCCGGTGTCAAAGTGCGGGAATTGTGTTAGCGTGAATTTTCGGTGCCGGGGTAGCTCAGAGGCAGAGCAACTGATTCGTAATCAGTAGGTCGCGGGTTCAACTCCCGCCCCCGGCTCCAGTCCTTCCGCCCACTTCCACGACACGTCCATTCGGCCGGTTCCCGCTGAATGCCCTCGGTCTACGTCGGCTATCGCGTGCCCGACATGGACCTCAGGGGCGTTCACGTGCTCGTCGTCGAGGACACGGACGATTCCCGCGAACTCCTGCGCGTCGTCCTGCAGTACAGTGGTGCTCGGGTGACCACCGCGGCCTCCGCGACCGAGGCGAAGAGCCTCTTGCAGGAGATTCGGCCCCACGTGATCGTGACCGACATTGCAATGCCCGACGATGGCGTCGCGCTGGTCCGTGAGGTCATGCACCAGGCGGCGACGCTCAGGATCGACGTGCCCGTGATCGCCCTCAGCGCCCAGCGAGACCGCGCGGCGGAGCTGCGGCGAGCCGGCTTCGTCGAGTTCATCGCAAAGCCGTTCGACCCGATGGAGTTGTGCCAGGCGGTCCGCCGCTACCTACGTCCTGCCGCGTAGCTGCGCTCCCGCTGTGGCACCCCGTCGATCTAGAATGACGCCGTGACGCAGATCCTCGGCTTCATCTTCGCGGGCGCGAGCGCCGTCACCGGGCTCGCCATGCTCCTGCTCGTCGTGTGGCAGGCGCCGCGCCATCGTCACAACCGGCTCATGGCCCTCTACCTGGCGACGCTCGTCGCCTGGGGAGTCAGCAACATCGCCGCCCGCCTGTGCGCCCTCCTGGGCTGGCCGTCCACGCCCTTCGTCCACGGCGCCGTCCTCGGCAACGGCCTCAACTCGCTCGTGCTGTTCTGGTTCGTCACCGACTACGTCGAGATCCGGGACAGGCGGTGGGTCCGACTGCTGCGCGCCGCCGGCCTGGTGTGGGTGGTCGTCGGCGCGGTCGGGCTCTTCGCCGGGCGGTTGATGCTCGACGCCACCGTCACCCCCGACGGCATGTTCCGGTACCGGGTCTCGCCGTTCGGTGTCGCGGCGTTCGTCATCGGCGACGTCATCTACCTCGCGGCGCTCGGCTGCCTCTGGGTGTATCGTCGGGGCCGGGCGGGCGCGCTCCTGCCGGGCGGCCTCGTGCTCGTCGCGGGACAGATCGGAACGCTCGTGCTCCTGCCGTTCCTGCACGGGGTGCCCCCGATCACGATCGCGTTCACGGCCATCGCCAGCGTGTGCTTCACGTACGCGATCCTGCGCGAGCATCTGTTCAACCCGCTCGCGCGCAGCGAGGCCAGCCTCACCGTCCTGCTCGAGAACACCGCCGATCCCGTATGGTCGGTGGACGTCGATCGCCGGCTCACCACGTTCAACACCGCGTTCCGCCAGCTCGCGGTCGCGCTCAGCGGCGTCACGCCGACGGCCGGCATGGACGCGCTCGAGCTACTGCCGGCGGACGGGCGCCTCTTCTGGAGCCGGCTCTACGAGCGTGCGCTCCACGGCGAGCGCGTGTCCGTCGAGCGGCAGTTCGTCATGCCCGGGGTACCCACGCACCTGGAAATCAGCTTCAACCCCATCGTCGCCGGCGAGGCCACGCCCTCGGGTGTGGCGGTCTTCGCGCGGGACGTCACCGCGCATGCGCGTGTGGTCGCCGAGCAGTCCCGGGCGCGGGAGGCGGCCGAGGATGCCAGCCGCGCCAAGAGTCAATTCCTGGCGAGCGTGAGCCACGAGCTGCGGACTCCGCTGAACGCGGTCCTCGGCTTCGCGCAGCTCCTGTCCGACCGGGCCGATGGCGCGCTCACCGCCCGGCAGGGGGAATTCGTCGAGAGCATCCTCACGGCCGGCCGGCATCTCCTGGCGCTGATCAACGACCTGATCGATCTGTCCAAGATCGAGGCCGGCAAGCTGGATCTCGCCGCCGACCGGTTTCAGCTCGGCGAACAGGTCGCGGAGGCCGTCCGGCTGCTGGCCCCGGCGGCCGACGCCAAGGGGCTCGAGCTCATCCTCGACGTCGTCGACGGCGTGCCCGACGCGCTCGTCGGCGACCCGCGCCGCCTCCGTCAGGTCCTCGTGAATCTCGTCGGCAACGCCGTGAAGTTCACCGAGCGCGGGCACGTGCTGGTGCGAGTCGAGCCGGACGCCGAGACATACGGCGGCGTCCGGCTGCGTTTCGACGTGGCCGACACCGGCGTCGGAATTCCCGCCGCGCAACAGACCCGCCTCTTCGAGCCGTTCGTCCACGGCCACGCCCGGACCGCCCACGGGCAGGAGGGGATCGGCCTCGGGCTCCTGATCACCCGCCGACTGGCGGAAACGATGGGCGGAAGCCTCGACATGGAGAGCGAGCCGGGATCGGGCAGCGTCTTCTCGTGCACGCTTCCGTTCAGGCTTGCCCCGGGCGTGCCGACCGTGAAGGGCGTGGACCTCGCGGGAACGTCGGTGCTGGTCGTCGACGGCAACGAGACCCTGCGCGCCGTCCTCGGCCGGTGGCTCACCGCATGGCGCGCGCGTCCGACGCTCGTCGCTGACGGCGACGCGGCTCGCGCCGTCCTCGAGCGGGCCCGGGGCGCCGGCACCCCATTCCGCCTGTTGCTCGTCGGCACCCGAGCCGAGGCAAGCCGCGCGCTGATCGCGGATCTGCCGCACGGGACGGTGGGCGGCATCGTCGCGCTGCTTCCGCCGACGGGCGAGGCCGGCGCCGAAGCGCTGTCGACCGGTCGTGTGGTCCGGGTGCGCAAGCCGGTCGGGCCCGACCAGCTTCGCGCGGCGCTCGGCGCAGCCCTGACGGGTCTGGAAGGCGGCCTGCCCGTCTCACCGCATTCACGGCGGAGCGCGCGCCCGCTCCGGGTGCTCGTCGCCGAGGACAGCCTCACGAACCTGGCGATCGCCTCCGCCCTGCTCGAGCGCTGGGGGCACTCCGTCACGCGCGCCGGGAATGGCCACGACGCGGTCGCCGAGGTGCACGCGAGCATCTACGACCTCGTGTTGATGGACGTGCAGATGCCGGGCATCGACGGGCTCGAGGCCACCCGTCTCATCCGCGACGGAGAGCGGACGTCGCCCCGTCGGGTGCCGATCGTGGCCATGACCGCCAGCGCGATGAAGGGCGATCGCGAGCGCTGCTTCGAGGCGGGGATGGATGGATACCTGGCCAAGCCTCTCGACGCCGACGAGCTGTTCGAGATGGTCGAACGCGTTGCCGCCCCGGCTCTCGCCGTCGGCGACGCCCCGACGGCGCGCGAGCGCTTCCCGGACGGAGCCGACGTCGCCACCATCGTCGAGCGCCTGGACGGCGACCACATGGCGGCCCGCGACATGGGCCGGCTGTTCCTCTTGGAGTATCCCCGCTGCCTCCTCGATCTGCGCGCGGCGCTCGAGGCCGGCGATGCCGAGGGCGTGAGCCGCGCCGCCCGCGCGCTCAAGGGCTCGATCGGTCTGTTCAGCGCCGTCGGCCACGACGCCGCCCAGCGGCTCGAGGTGATCGGGCACCAGGGCGCGCTGGCCGACGCGGCCGGCGCTCTCGAGCTGCTGGAGCGAGAGCTCGCGCGCCTGCTGCCGACGATTCACGAGTTCACCGCCGACGAGGCCCGTCTCGCGGAGCACCCGACCATCGAGGGTCCGGGGCCGGCGCCGCGCGCGTGACCGCGCTCCCGCTCGCCGGCTACCGAGTGCTCGAGCTGGCCCACCTCGTCGCCGGGCCGCTGTGCGGCCTCTACCTCGCGGACATGGGCGCCGACGTCGTCAAGATCGAGCACCCGTCCGGTGGCGATGCCTCGCGCCACGTGTACGGCACCCATCTCGGCGACGAGAGCGCCGTGTTCCTCACCGTCAACCGCAACAAGCGGAGCGTCGCGCTCGATCTCGCGCGCGAGGACGGTCGCGCGCTGTTCTTGCGGCTCGCCGAGCGCGCCGACGTCGTGATCGAGGCCTACCGCGGCGGCGTCGCCGAGAAGCTCGGGATCGATGACGCGCGGCTCCGTCCGCTGAACCGCCGTCTCGTCTACTGCTCGCTCTCCGCCTTCGGTCCCGACGGCCCGTGGCGTGACAAGCCGGGGCTCGACATGCTCATCCAGGCGATGGGCGGGCTCATGGCCGTCACCGGCGAGCCCGACGCCGCCCCCGTGCTGAGCGGCGCGCCCGTGCTCGACACCATCGGCGCCCTGCTCGCGGGGCAGGGCATCGTCACCGCGCTCCTGCACCGGGAGCGGACGGGCGAGGGCCAGCGCCTCGACGTGTCCCTGCTGGCCGGTGGGCTCCTCGCGCAGGCGGCGCGGCTCAGCGTGTTTTTGGCCACCGGTCGCGAGCCGGGACGGCTCGGCAGCGCCCATCCCTATCTCTGTCCGTTCCAGGCGTTCGCCGCCAGCGATGGATGGGTCTACGTCGCCGTCTGGATCGAGCGCTTGTGGGAGCCGTTCTGCGCGGCGATCGACCGGCCCGCTCTCGCCGCGGACTCACGCTTCATCTCCGCGGCCGCGCGCGTCCGCCACCGCAAGGAGCTGACGGCGATCCTCGAGCCGATCTTCCGTGAGCGCACGGTGCGCGCGTGGATGTCCGGGCTGGAGGCGCACGACGTCCTCTGCGCGCCCGTCAATCGTTACGCCGACCTCGCCGACGATCCGCAGATCCGCGCCACCGGCATGATCGTCGAGGACAAGCACCCTCGCGGTGGCGCCTTCCGCACCCTGGCGCCGGCCATCACCTTCACGGCGACGCCGGGGACGCTCCGGACCCCGGCGCCGGCCCTCGGCGAGCACACGGACGCCGTGCTCGCTGAGGTCGGTGTGCCGCCGGCGGAGCTCGGCGCCCTGCGCGCCGCCGGGATCGTGAAATAGCGCGCGGAAGAACTCCGGGAATCGCCGCCGGAGTCGCGATATCCTTCTGGCGATACTCCGTCGATCTCAACGAGGAGACGCCATGACGCCAACGCTTCGCCAGCTCGCCGAGCAGCTCGACGCCGGTCTCCTGTCGCGCCGAGAGTTCGTCCGCCGCTCCGTCGCGATCACCGGTGGCACGGCCGCCGGCCTGCACGTTCTCCGGCGCATGGCGGACGCGCAGACGAAGCCGAAGCTCCGCGTCTGGCTCTTCAAGAGCTTCGTCACCGACTGCAACGAGGTCCTGGCCAAGCACGTCGAGGCCTGGGCGAAGGAGCGCAAGGTCGACGTCGAGTTCGACTGGGCCACCTTCGGCGATCGCGAGCAGAAATTCGTGGCGGCCATCGAGGCCGGCAACCCGCCGGACGTGGCCGAGATGAACTACCAGGGCCCGATGCGCTACCGGCCCGCGCTGCGTGACGTCACCAAGCTGGCCAAGGAACTCGCGGCCGCGCGCGGCGGCCTCCTGCCCTTCGCCGACCGGGTGATGCAGTTCAACGGACAGTACTACGGCATCGCGCACCAGGCGTTCGGCGGCGGCCTGCACATCCGCAAGGACCTCCTCGCCGAGAAGGGCCTCAAGATGCCGAAGGTCTACGATCCCGACGTGGTCGAGGTGGCCAAGAAGTGCCAGGACCCGTCGAAGGACCTCTGGGGCTTCGGGCAGACGCTGAACCGCTGCGACGACGGTAACGGGTTCATGCAGAACATCCTCTGGGACTACGGCGGGTCCGCCTGGGACAAGGACGGCAAGCCGGCGCTCGCCACCACGTTCATGAAGCAAAATCTCGAGGCGCTCAAGTTCTGCGTCGCCACGATCCAGACCCAGAAGATCCAGCCGCCCGGCGTGATGGGCTGGACGGACGTCTCGAACAACGAGGCGTACATGGCGGGCAAGCTCGTGTGCACCAACAACGGCGCCAGCCTCTACTACGCGATGGTGAAGAAGAAGCACCCGCTCTCCGACAAGACCCGGGTCATCCTCACGCCCGGCGGACCGGCCGGGTCGTTCGTCTTCGCCGGCACCTATAACTGGGGCATCTTCCAGAAATCGAAGCACGCCGAGCTGGCCGAGGACATGATCCGCTGGGTCGAGGACGAGAAGCGTTTCGAGGAGTTCCTGAAAGTCTCGATCGGCCAGGCCGGGCCCGTCTACAAGTCGCGCGCCGAGAACCCGTACTGGAAGACCGATCCGAACTTCGAGGGCATGCGGGACAACGTGCTTCGCAGCATGTGGCCGGGCTATCCCGGGCCCATCACGCCCGCGGCCATCGAGGTGCAGGCGCAGTACGTCCTCTGCGACATGGCCGGGCGCGTGGTGACGGCCGGGCTGTCGCCGGAGGCCGCGTTGAAGGAAGCGCACGGGCGCATCGAGGAGATCCACAAGTTCCGTAGCCGCGGCTGAGCGTCCCGGCGATGAGCATCGCGAGGCCACTCCCGGCGAAGACGGCGCTCGAGGTCCGCCGCCCGAGCTCCGTCGCGCTGGGCCTCAAGCGCCTGCTCGGGCCGGACTGGCGGCTCGGCTTCCTCTTCGTCCTGCCGATCGTCGTGCTCGTGCTGGCGCTCGTCGCTTATCCGTTCGTCTACGCGGTCTATCTCAGCATGACTCGGAAGTTCGTCGGGATGCCGGCCGTCTTCGTCGGGTTCGAGAATTACGTCCGCCTGGCGAGCGACGGCTTCTTTCTCAGGGCGGTCCGGAATTCGCTCGTCTTCACCTTCGGCTCGGTCGTCTTCAAGCTCGTGCTGGGCATGGCGATGGCGCTGGTCCTCACCTCGCAGATCCGCTGCCGCGGCCTGTTCACGGGCATCCTGCTCGTGCCGTGGGTGGCGCCGACCGTGGTCAGCGCGCTGAATTTCCTGTGGATCTACGACGGCAGCCTCGGCGTGCTGAACTACCTGCTCGTGAAGGTCTTCCGCATCCTGCCCCAGGGCGTGGGCTGGCTCTCCGAGGCGGGGACCGCGATGGCTTCGGTGATCTTCGTCAACATCTGGCGCGGCTTTCCGTTCTTCGGGATCTCCTTCCTGGCCGGCATGAAGGCGATCCCCGGTGAGCTCTACGAGGCCGCCTCCGTGGACGGCGCCAGCGCGCTCCAGCGCTTCCTGCACGTGACGCTGCCCGGCCTGCGCAACATCGTCATCATCGTCGTGCTCCTGTCGACCATCTGGACGTTCAACGACTTCGGCATCGTCTACATCCTGACCAAGGGCGGCCCCGGCGGCGCCACGATGGTGCTGCCGGTCTTCACGTACGAGATGGCCTTCGGCGCCCAGCGCCTGGGCGACGCCATCGCGGTCGCGCTCTACATGCTGCCGCCGCTGGCCCTGGTCATCATCGTGCTGTCGCGCCACATGCGCCGTGGCAGTGCGAGGTGAGCCGCGCGCGGGCGGCGAGCCGAGCCCTTCAATGATCGGAGTCCAGGCTCGATGAACAAGCTGGCCCTCGCGCGGCTGCAGACCGGACTCGCCTACGGGGTGCTGGGCTTCCTGCTCGTGCTGGTGCTGTTTCCGTTCTACTGGATGACGATCACGTCGTTCAAGACCGAGGACCAGATGCGCAGCCTCGTGTCCATGTTCTGGCCCTCGCCCTTCGCGCTCGAGAACTACGTCCAGCTCCTCACCAAGACCGACTTCGTCGCCTGGTTCGGCAACAGCGCGCTCGTCGCCGTCTCGAGCACCCTCGTGGCCACCGCCATCGGCACCCTCGGCGCCTACGCGCTGGCCCGCCTCAAGTTCCTCGGCCGCGCGTTCATGTCGAGCGCGGTGCTCATCACCTACCTCGTGCCGCCGGCGATCCTGTTCATCCCGCTCTACGCCCAGATCCGGACGTTCGGGCTGTCCGACAGCCTGGCGGGGCTCATCGCCGCCTACCCGTCCTTCACGGTGCCGTTCGTGACGTGGCTCATGATGGGCTACTTCGAGTCGATCCCGGTGGAGCTGGAAGAGGCGGCCATGATCGACGGCGCCACGCGCTTCGGCGCGTTCCGCCGGGTGATCCTGCCGCTCGCCGGCCCGGGCGTGCTCGCCGCCGGGCTCTACGCGTTCACGCAGGCGTGGAACGAGTTCCTCTACGCCCTCGTGTTCATCACCAACGTGAAGCTGCGGACGCTGCCCGTCGGGCTCTCGAGCTTCATCACCGGCGACGTCTACGGCTGGGGCTTCCTGATGGCGGGCGCCGTCCTCACCACGCTGCCCGTGATCGCCGTCTACATTTATCTCCAGAAGTTCATGGTCGAAGGCCTCACGGCCGGTAGCGTCAAGGGCTAACGTTCGCGACAACGAGGAAATCATGCGCAAGACCATCACGGGCACCGGCGGCATGTTGCTGCTCCAGACCCTGAAGGACGCGGGGGTCGAGTACCTGTTCACGAACCCCGGCTCCGCGGAGACGGGGATCTTCGCGGCGCTCGCCGAGGACGGTGATCAGCGGCTCGTCGTCGGCAAGCACGAGGGACTGGTGGCGGCGATGGCCGACGGCTATCACCGGATGAGCGGCAACGTCGGCGTCATCATCGCCCACGTGATGGGCGGCTCGTACCAGCTGGCCGGCCAGCTCTTCAACGCGCAGGTCGCGGGCTCGTCGCTGCTCGTCATCGCCGGGGACTGGGCCTCCGAGCTCCAGGACTATCGCGGGCTCGCGCCGTATCCGGGCTTGACCCAGGCCGAGTCGATGCGCCCGCTGACCAAGGACGCGCGCTGCGCCTACCAGGTGAGCGCGCACCCGGAGGCCATCACCGTGGCCACGACCCGGGCGATTCGCGAGGCCACCACGCCGCCGACCGGCCCGGTGTACCTCTCGATCAGCGCGGAGCTGCTCAATCGTGAGGGGCTCGAGGCCCAGATCGGCGAGGCCGCCCAGTACCGCATCGAACGGCCCGCCGCGGCACGTGCGCAGACGATCGAGGCCATCGCTCGCCGGCTCGGCGAGGCGCGGTGCCCCGTCCTGATGTTCGGTGACGACGTGTGGCGTGAGGGCGCCCAGGCCGAAGCCGTGGCGCTGGCCGAGGCGCTGGAGGCGCCCGTGTTCGCGAGCCGGCAGATCTTCGTGAACTTTCCCACCCGGCATCCGCTCTACTGCGGCACGTATCCGGTCTCCGCGGAGTTCCGGAAGATCACCGGGCTCGAGCCGGATCTGCTCTTCCTCGTGGGATGCCACGGCGTGCATGGCAGCGTGGCCGAGCCCACCGTGATGCAGATCGGACCGAATCCCGTGCTCATGGGTCGCCACTATCCCCTCGACGTCGCCGCGCAGTGCGACGTGCGTGACACGCTCCGCAGCCTGACCGCGACCCTCACGCGGGTGAACGCCCCGGATCGCGTCGCGGGATGGGCCCGCCAGCGCGGCAAGGTGCGCGCGTACGCCAAGCGCCTCATCGAGCGCGAGGAAGAGCTGGTGCGGGAGCACGACCACGACGCGATCGTGCACCCGAGTGTGCTGGAAGCGCATCTGGCCCAGGTGTTGCCGCGCGACACGGTCATGGTGCAGGAGAGCTCGACCGCGCGCACGACCTTGCTGCCCTTCGGACATCAAGGGATGGCGTGGACGCGCAGCGGCGGCGGCTCGCTGGGATTCGGCGTGGGCGCCGCCATCGGCGCCAAGATCGCGGTCGGACGCGAGCGCCCGGTCGTGCTCCATCTCGGGGACGGTGCGCTCGGCTACAGCGCCGCCGGGTTCTGGACGATGGCGCGGTACAACACCGCGATCCTGACCATCGTCTCCAACAACGAGAGCTATCAGGTCGTGCGCACCAACTGGGCCAAGGACATGCCGGACAGCAAGATGGTCCGGGACGGCAAGTATCCCGGCCTGTGGCTCAGCGCACCGAACGTCGATTACGTCGGGCTCGCCCGCGCCCAGGGCGTGGAGGGCGAGGCCGTCACCACGCCGAAGGAGCTCGAGCCCGCGCTGCGCCGCGGCCTCGACCGCGTCACGCGCGAGAACCGGCCGTATCTCGTCGACGTGTCGGTCGCGCGAAAGGGCGTGGGCGCCGAGTCCACCTGGTATCAGGACTGGCAGCTCTGAGCGTCGTCATGCGCGGCGCGGCGATGGTGGCCGTTCTCGCCATGGGGATCGCGGTCCCCATGGCGTCGGTCTCGGCCCAGTCCGTGAAGATCACGCCGCTGGGCTCGCACGCGGGCGAACTATGTGCGAACGATCGCGCGCTGCTCTTCGAGGATCCCACCGGCGTGAGGATCCTCTACGACGCCGGCCGGAGCGTGGCCGGCGGCGCCGATCCACGGCTCGGGGACGTGCATGTCGTGCTCCTGAGCCACGCCCATGGCGATCACATCGGCGACACGAAGGCGGACGGACCCGACGCCGGATCCTGCGATCAGCCGCGGACCGTGTCGGCCGCGCCTCATTCCAGCACGGCCGAGATCGCCGCGGCCAAGAGCTCGGCCGTGATCGTGAGCAACGACATGGGGGCATTCCTGGCCCGCAAGATCCAGAACATCCGCGGCGTGGAGCCCGACTCGTGTCCGGCCACGGGTTTCGGCCGGGAGATGATCGTGCCACGCTCGTCGCCGTGTATCGGCAACGTCCAGCTGGGCGGGAAGCGGACCGTGAAGGACTTCGGACACGACCGGGGTGTGCAGATCGCGCTGGTCCAGGCGGACCACAGCAACAACGTGCCGCGCAGCCTGCTCGCCGATTCGGCCAGGACGACGCTGGCGCCGGACAATCTCACCGGCTACGTCGGTCACGCGAACGGCTACGTGCTCACGTTCACCAACGGTCTCAAGGTCTACCTGTCCGGCGATACCGCGATCATGGGCGACATGCGGGCGATCATCAACGCCTTCTACCGGGTCAATCTGGCCGTCATGAACATGGGCGCCTTCGCCATGCAGTCCGAGGAGACCGCCTTCGCCGTCAACGAGCTGATCCAGCCGCGCGCCGTCATTCCCTCGCACGTGAACGAAGGGGCGACGAGGGGCGGCAAGGTCATCCCGGGGACCAAGACGGCCCAGTTCATCGATCTCGTAAAGGGGCGGACGATCCATGTCCCGTTGAGTGGCCGCACCATGCAGTTCGACGGCGACGCCAGGTGCGTCGCCGGATGCTAGACCGCCGCCGCCGCGTCTTACACCGCCGGGTCACCGTGAAGGAGGTCGTCATGAACTATCTTGTTCGCGCCACGCTCGCGCTGTCGTTAGTCGCGGGGTCGTTCGCCGTCCCGGTACCGGCGGCGCTGGGACGGGGCGAGAACGGAGAGCCAGGGGCCACGAACACGCTGTTCGTGAACGGGACGACGGGCAGCGACGGCAATTCGTGTCAAGCGTCGACCGCCGCCTGCCGGACGATCGGCGCGGCGGTCGCGAAATCCCGCGGCCAGGGCACGATCAGCGTCGCATCCGGAACGTACGCGGAGAATCTGGTGCTCGACAACGTGAACCTGGCCATCGTCGGTGCGGGATCGGGCACGACCGCGATCGACGGCGGCGGCAGCGCGCGGACGATCAACTGGGCGCCGTCGACGCTGGGGGGCTCTGAGCTGTCGCTTTCGAACATCACCATCCAGAACGGGTTATCCCAGGACGGAACAGGGGCGGGCATGTACGTCAACGGCGATGCCAATCTCACGCTGTCCGGAGTCGTCTTCAGCCAGAACGGGAATCTCAACAGCAACCTGGCGACGGGCTTCGGCGGCGGGCTCTACTTCGACGGCGTTCGGTTGACGGCCACCAACGTGACCTTCACCGGCAACTCGGCGAACTTCGGCTCCGGTCTCTTCTTCGCGACGCGGAATTTCGGGGTTCAGTCCACGCTGACGCGAGTGACGTTTACCAGCAACTTGGGCGGTACCGGAGGGGGCCTGTATGTCTTCAACATCCCGGCCACAACGCTGAAATTCACCGATGTCGTGTTCGACGGTACCAACGAAGGTATCATCGGGGACCAGATCGCGCTGTGCAAAGCTGGCGTGCTGCTGTTATCGGGAGTCTCCATCTTGGGAGGTGTCTCCGCCGATTTCGCACCGTACGGGGGACCGTGCAGCCAATAGGGTGCACCGCCCCCGCGCGCGCCGCCGTCAGCGACCAATCCGGATCGGAGACGGAACGTCGGGGTAGCGCTCCACCAGCTGCCGCCACACCCGGTGGCCGATCTCCTCCGCGCGCGCGATCACGTCGCTCTCGTCGATCGTGAGCACGCGTCCCTCCCGCATCAGCCAGCGACCATCCACCATGACCGCCTCGACGTCACCGGCCTGGCCGTTGTGGACGAAGGCCGAGACGATCCTGAGCGTGGGGACGAGTCGCCGAGCCGCACGCGCTCCATGAAGAGCGCCGTGCGCATGGCCTCCACCATGTCCTCGGCCATGTTGTCGGTGCCCAGGGCGATGGTGCAGCCTGCGGCCATGAGCTCCTGCACGGGCGGCGCCGCCGCGCGCCGCGCCGCCATCGCGGCGTTGTGCGAGACGGCGCCTCCGCTGTGCCCGAGGTGGGCGACTTCCGACGGCGCCATGAAGCGACAGTGGGCGGCCACGAGGCGCGGGCCCAGAAAGCCGTGCTCGAAGACGTACTCGGTGGGCCGGACGCCCCGCACGCGCACGACCGACTCGACCTCCCACCGGCTCTGGTTCAGGTGGATCGTGGTCCCGACGTCGTGACGCTCGGCCAGCGCGCGCGCCTGACGCAGGTTCTCGGGGGAGCATGCCTCGGGGGCATGGGCGGCGACGACGCAGCCGATGCGACCGTCGTGGGCGCCGTGCCAGCGTGAGATGACGTCGGCCACCGACTGTAGCGTCTTCTCGCCGCGCGCCGGCGAGAAGACGAAGCGGCCGTCGGGGATCCCGGCGGGCTCGAGATCGCTCGTCGACTGGCCGAACATCACGCGCAGGCCGGTCGCGGCCACGGCGTCCGCGTAGTCCGGCACCCGGTAGCCGATCTCGAGCAGCGAGGTGGTCCCGGATCGCAGCGCCTCCAGCGCGCCGAGCAGCGCGAACACGCGAGTTTCCTCCGCGCTCAGCATCGCCTGCACCGTGGTGGGAAAGCGCAGCGTGGACGGAAACCCGAAATCCTCCTGGATCCCGCGAGCCACCGTGAACCACAGATGCGTGTGGCAGTTGACGAACCCCGGGAAGACGGCCTTGTCCCGTCCGTCGAGCATCTGGGCCCGGGCAAACCGCCGCTCGATCTCGAGGCTCGGCCCCACGGCCACGATACGGTCGGCGTCCACAGCGACGGCGCCGTCGTGATGAATCGTGCGCCCGGCGTCGCCGGTCACCACGGTCGCACGACGGATGACGGTCACGGTCGTGTCAGGCATGGGAGAATCATCGAAGATCCCGGCGCTCTCTACAAGCGCCGCCGCCTGTGCGAAGATGCGCGCGTGGTTCGGTCCGGCCCGGCGCATCGGCGAAGGCATGATTCGAGATGAGGACACTCATCGAGGGCGGCGACATCGTCGCCTATCACGATGGTGGGCACCGCTTGCTGCGAGGGGGCGTGCTCCTCCTCGAGGACGACCGGGTCGCCTTCGTGGGCCGGCGTCACGCGGGCCCGGTCGACCGGCGCCTCGACGCCGCGGGCAAGCTCGTCATCCCGGGCCTCGTCAACGTCCACTGTCACGCGACGACGGAGGCGGGCGGCCGTCTCATCGCGGACGTCGGACGGCGCGACTTCTTCCAGAACGGCTTTCTCAACTACAACGCGGCGCCGCCGGGCATCCCGGGTCTCGATCAACGCGCCGACCGCGCGCTCGGGGGGCGCTGGGCACTCGTCGAGATGCTGCGCAACGGCTGCACCACCGTGGTGGAGATGGGCGCGGCCGATGACGCCCTGGTCGCCACGGCCGGGGAGATCGGCGTGCGCGCCTACCTCACCCCGGGCTACAAGTCCGCGAGCTACCGGCTCGACCGCGACGGCCAGCTCGTCTACGAGTGGGACGAGGCCGACGGCCTGCAGGGCCTCGAGCGCGCTCGGCGCTTCATCGAGCGGCACCACGGCGCCCACGGCGCCCGGGTGCGCGGAATGCTCTTTCCCCTGCAGGTCGACACCTGCAGCCCCGAGCTGCTCCGCGCCACGCGCAAGGCGGCCGACGAGCTGTCCGTCGGGATCGAGATCCACGCCGGGCAGAACCTGCTCGAGTTCCACGAGATGCTCCGACGTCACGGACGCACCCCCGTCGAGTTCCTGGCCGACACCGGCATCCTCGGGCGCGACGCCATCCTCGGCCACTGCATCATCAGCACGGCGCACCATCTCGCGGCGCTGCCCCAGGGCCGCGATCTCGAGCTGCTCGCCGCGTCGGGCACGTCGATCGCCCACTGTCCCCTGGTCTTCGCGCGGCGGGGCAACGCGCTCGAGTCCTTCCATCGCTATCGCGCGGCGGGCATCAACATCGGCCTCGGCACCGACACGTATCCGCGCGACCTGATCAGCGAGATGCGCTGGGCCTCGCTCCTGTGCAAGGTCGTGGAGCACGACTTCACGGTGGCCACGGCGGCCGACGTCTTCGGCGCGGCCACGCTCGGCGGCGCCCGCGCGCTGGGACGGGAGGATCTCGGGCGGCTGGCCCCGGGCGCCAAGGCCGACGTGGTGATCGTCGACCTCGCCAAGATGCGGATCGGGCCCTATCGGGATCCCATCCGCGCCCTCGTGCAGTGCGGGACGGGCGACGACGTCGACCACGTGCTGGTCGACGGGCGCACGGTGGTCGAGGGGGGCCGGGTCCTCGGCGTCGACGAGCGCCGGCTCCTCGCCGAGGCGCAGCGCGAGGCCGAGCGGCTGTGGGCGAGCGTGCCGGAGTGGGACTGGCGTCACCGCACGGCGGAAGAGTTCTCGCCGTCGTCGCTTCCACCCCTCGACACGGATCTCCGATGATCACCGACGGAGGGCGGACGATGGGCGGCATCGGTCGACGACGATTCCTCGTGGGCGCGGCGACCGTGACGGCCACGCTCTCGACGCCCGCCTTCGCGCAGAGTCCCCGGCGGGGCGGCACGCTCCGGTTCATTCCCATCGCCGATCTCAAGGTGCTGGACCCCATCTGGACCACGGCCTACGTGACGCGCGATCACGCCTACATGATCTACGACACCCTGTTCGCCACGGACGCCGGCTACCAGGTGCGGCCGCAGATGGTCGACCGGTACACGGTGAGCCGCGACGCCATGAAGTACAGCTTCACCCTGCGCGAGGGCCTCAAGTTCCACGACGGCCAGCCCGTCGGCGCGGAGGACTGCGTGCTGTCGATCGCGCGATGGGGCAAGAAAGACGCGCTGGGCAAGCTCCTGACCGCCGCCACGGCCAAGCTGGCCGCCGTCGACAAGAAGACCTTCGTGCTGGAGCTGGCGGAGCCCTTCGGCCCCGTCCTCGAAGCCCTCGGCAAGCCCTCGAGCAACGTGCCGTTCATCATGCCCGCGCGTCTGGCCGCCACGGACCCCAACGAGCAGGTGAAGGAGCCGATCGGCTCGGGGCCCTACAAGTTCGTCCGCGACGAGTGGCAGCCCGGCAATCAGGTCGTCTACGTGCGCAACCCCGACTACGTGCCGCGCCACGAGCCGCCGAGCGGCGCCGCCGGCGGCAAGCGCGTCTACCTCGACCGCGTCGTGGCGAAGTACATCCCGGATTCCGCGACGGCGAGCGCCGCCCTCGAGGCCGGCGAGATCGATTGGTGGGACATCCCGCCGCCGGATTTCGTGGGGCGTCTCGACAAGAACCCCAGGATCGAGGTCTTCGTCAAGAATCCGACGGGCAATCAAGGGTGGCTCCGGCCGAATCACCTGCATCCGCCGTTCAACAACAAGAAGGCGCGCCAGGCCCTCGTGTGGATGGTCGATCAGGAGGCCTATCTGCAGACCGTCATCGGCCAGCCCAAGTACTACCGGCCGTGCCCGGCGTACTTCATGTGCGGGGGCATGCCCTACGAGACGGCGGCGGGGGCGCCACGCAAGCCGGATCTCGAGCGCGCGCGGCAGCTCTTGCGGGACGGCGGGTACGACGGCCGGCCGATCGTCCTGCTCGATCCCGTCGACAACCCGAACCTGCACGGGGCGGCGCTGGTCACCCAGGAGCTCTTGCAGAAGATCGGCGCCACCGTGGATCTGCAATCCCAGGACTGGGCCACGGTCATCGCCCGCCGTGGCAAGAAGGATCCGCCCGCCAGCGGCGGCTGGCACCTGATGCCGGCCAACTGGATCTCCGCCGACGTGATGACGCCCGGCGTGAACACGGGACTCTCGGGCGGCTGCGACAAGGCGTGGTTCGGCTGGCCCTGCATCCCGGAGCTGGAAAAGCTCCGCGCCGAGTGGATGCGCGCCACCGATCCGGCGCGGCGCAAGCACATCGCCGAGCAGATCCAGATCGTGGCCTATGACGAGGTCCCGTACGTGCCGTGGGGTCAGTACACGCAGCCGACCGCCTACCGCAAGCAGGTACGCGGCGTCCTCAAATTCCCGGCGACCATCCTGTGGAACATCTCCCTCGAGACCTGAAGGTCAGACGGGGCACGCGGCGGGACGCGTCGACGATCCTTCGCCTCATCCGGGGGCTCGCGGAGTACGAGCGGCTGGCCAACGAATGCGAGGCGACCCTTCGCCGCATCCGTCGTGATGGCTTCGGCCCACGGCGCTACTTCGACACGCTGATTTGCGAGCGCGACCGCGCGGCCATCGGCTTCGCGCTCTATTTCTTCACCTACTCCACGTTCATGGCGCGCCCGACGCTCTACCTCGAGGATCTCTTCGTGTTGCCCGCCGAGCGCGGTCGGGGCGCCGGCCGCGCCCTGCTCACGGCCCTGGCGCGCATCGCCGTCCGCCGGGGATGCGGACGCATGGAGTGGACGGTGCTGGACTGGAACACCCCGTCGATCGACTTCTACGGAGCCCTTGGCGCGCGGCTGCGCCGAGACTGGATCTTGACCCGATTGACGGGAGCCCCCCTGCGCCGTCTCGCTCGCGGTCGCTGAAGCGGAGCGCGCGCCAGGCCGAACTTACAATCCGGTACGCCCCGACCCCCCCAACAGCATTCTTCTTCTCTGTCCGGCCGTGGTCATACCGTGCCTCGGAACGAGGCCGGGGTTCCCAACCGGCCCGGAAGCTGGCCGAGGCGCTCCTCGATCGGCGTTGTCGTCCGCGGCGGCACCGACCTTGCTCGGGTTCTGGGCGGGAGGTCCGTCATGGGAGTCTTTGACGACATCCAGAAGTTCATCGAAGCTCATCGCCCGTGTGGCGAAGTGACCGGACGGGCACAGCCACCGACGTCCGATGGTTATCGCGTCTGGGTCGTCTGTACCTGCGGCGACATCCTCGACCGGTGGGTCACTCCTGAGGCCGCTCGCTACGACCTCATCCACTCCAACCTGTTGGCGCTTCCGAACTGAACTCGACTCGGCCCTCCCCATCCCGGGGAGGGCTGGTTCACCGCTCATCGACCGTCCGTAGTGTCTCAGTTCGAAACTGTGGCGACCCAATCGCCGCCGATCCACCGGGCGGGGGGGGCGGGTGGGGCCTTGGGAAACCCGATCGGACTGTCTGGCCCACCGCCCGCCGGTCGCTTGCCGGTACGCCTGTCCCGACGTACGACGACGGGTTTCCCAAGGCCCCACCCCCCCCGCCCGCCCTCTCCGCGGTGCTCACGGTCGGATCGACGACTCGAGTGGCGAGGCGCTCGTG